>Ga0315281_10001394_pt1 | contig 35592 bp, 32 predicted proteins | sample YL17G07_0_MG_FD_204540 | JGI IMG/M metagenome (GOLD analysis project Ga0315281, IMG submission 204540) | Sediment microbial communities from Yellowstone Lake, YNP, Wyoming, USA - YL17G07_0 | ecosystem: Environmental > Aquatic > Freshwater > Lake > Sediment | place: USA: Wyoming | collected...
AACGCGGCCAGATGCGCGAATTGGACGAACAGGAAATCGCGCGCTTGCTCGCCGCGTTGGAGTTTCAGCCTCCGGCTGCAGCGCCCAAATCCCTTGCCGGGCGCGCGCCCGGTCCCGCACCGTCCGGGCCCAAGCGCCAGCGACGGGGGCGTTGATTCAGGGTAGAAGAGGCCTGAGCGCCTGTCTCCAAGAACCGCATCGCCAAGGACATAAACGATTGTTCCTGGGATAATTTTCTGCTATAATTTCAAGTCTGTGGAATGCGGTCAGTGGGATGGGCGGTCAGCCCATTTTTTATTTGTGGCTATGGAACTGCAAGACTTGCTGGAAAGAACGGTCGACGGGCTCGGTTACGAGCTCGTCAGTGTCGAGTTATCCAATCGCGGCAGGATGCTGCGGATTTTCATCGACAAGCGGGCGGCGGGCCCGCAGGACGCGGTGGCGAAAGGGATCACGGTGGACGACTGTGCCCGGGTCAGCAACCAGCTGGCGCGGGTGCTGGAGGTCGAGGATATCGATTACGACCGCCTGGAGGTTTCCTCGCCGGGGCTGGACCGGCCGTTGAAGAAAGAGGCCGATTTTGCGCGCTTTGCCGGAGAGCGGGCGCGGTTGACCCTGCGGCTGCCGGTCGAAGGCCGGCGCAATTTCACCGGGGTGATACGTGCAGTGGCGGTGGGCAAGCTGCAACTGGAAATCGAGGGCGGTATGGTGAGCGTGGATCTCGCCAATATCGATAAGGCGCGCTTGGTGCCCAAGGTTGAATTTTGAAGTTGGAGGTGCTGTAAATGAGCCGTGAGATTCTGTTGCTGGTGGACGCCCTGGCGCGCGAGAAGAACGTCAACAAGGACGTGGTCTTTGTCGCGCTGGAGATGGCGCTCGCCTCGGCCACCAAGAAGCGCTTCGCCGATGACGCGGACGTGCGCGTGGCTGTCGACCGCGAAACCGGAGATTACGAGTCGTTTCGGCGCTGGCAGGTAGTGGCGGATGAAGCGGTGGAGAATCCGCCGCAGCAGATCCCCCTGTCGGAGGCGGTCAAGCAGCACGCCGACATTCAGCCGGAAGAGTATATCGAGGAGCCGCTGGAGCCGATCGAATTCGGCCGCATCGGCGCTCAGGCGGCGAAGCAGGTGATCCTGCAGAAGATCCGCGACGCCGAGCGCGAGCAGATCCTGCAGGACTTCCTCGGCCGCGGCGAGAAGCTGGTAACCGGCACGGTAAAGCGCATCGAGCGCGGCAACGCCATCATCGAGTCCGGCCGCATCGAGGCGGTCCTGCCCCGCGACCAGATGATTCCGAAAGAGAACCTGCGTGTGGGCGACCGCGTGCGCGCCTTGCTGCTGCGCATCGACCGCAATGTCCGCGGCCCGCAACTGGTGCTGTCGCGCACCGCGCCGGAATTCATCGTCGAATTGTTCCGTCTGGAAGTGCCCGAAATCGAGGAAGGCCTGCTTGAGATCAAGTCGGCGGCGCGCGACCCGGGTGTGCGCGCCAAGATCGCGGTGCACACCAATGACAAACGCATCGACCCGATCGGTACCTGCGTCGGCATGCGCGGCTCGCGCGTGCAGGCGGTGACGGGCGAGCTTGGCGGCGAGCGCGTCGATATCGTGCTGTGGTCGGCGGACCCGGCGCAATTCGTCATCGGTGCGCTCGCGCCCGCCGACGTGTCGAGCATCCTGGTGGACGAAGAGAAGCACAGCATGGACGTGGTGGTGGACGAGGCCAATCTGGCCATCGCCATCGGCAGGAGCGGCCAGAATGTGCGCCTTGCGTCGGAACTCACCGGCTGGACCATCAACCTGATGAACGAAGAGGAGTCGGAGAAGAAACAACAGGCAGAGAGCGCCGGCATCCGCACCATATTCATAGAAAAGCTCGACGTCGATGAGGAAGTGGCCGATATCCTGATCCAGGAGGGGTTTTCATCACTGGAAGAAGTCGCCTACGTGCCGATCAATGAAATGATGGAAATCGAGGCGTTCGACGAAAATACGGTCAACGAACTCAGAAGCCGCGCGCGCAACGCCCTGCTGGTTCAGGAAATCGCGAGCGAGGAAAAAGTCGAGGGTGTGGATCCGGAACTGCTGCGCCTGGAAGGCATGGACAGCCACATCGCCGCCAAGCTGGCCGAGAACGGCGTAAAGACCCGCGACGACCTGGCCGACCTGGCCACGGACGATCTGATCGAGATCTGCGCTATCGACACCGAACGCGCGAAAGCCTTGATCATGAAGGCGCGCGAGCACTGGTTCGCGCAAGAGGAAGGAAAATAGAGGACCGGTATGGCGCAGACTAGCGTTACACAATTTGCCGGAGAGCTCAAACTCCAGCCTTCAGTGCTGCTCGAGCAGCTCAAGGCCGCCGGCGTGCATAAGCAGCAGGCCGAGGACACCCTGAGCGAGCAGGATAAGACCAGGCTGCTGGAGTACCTGCGCAAAGTGCACGGTGCCACCGAAGCGAAGAGCAAGATCACGCTTACGCGCAAGCAGTCTTCCGAGATCAAGAAGTCGGATTCCACCGGCAAGTCGCGCACGATCCAGGTCGAGGTCAAGAAAAAGCGCGTATTCGTCAAACGCGACGCTGCTGCCGAGGCGCCGCCCGAAGTGCCGGTGGTCGAGGAAAAGCCGACGCCGGTGGTCCGTCCGCCGGCGATCGACGCCCGGCAACTCGAGCTGCGTGAGCAGGAGCAAAAACGCCAGGCCGAGCTGATTGCGCGCCAGTCGGAGGAATTGCGCGAGAAGCAGGAGCGCGAGAAGAAGCTTGCCGAGGTTCGTGAAACCGAAGAGAAACGGGTTCAGCAGGCGCCGGCCAAGCCCGGCGTCGGGCAGGCGCCGCCGCCCACTGACGGCACGCTGCACAAGCCCAAAGTCGACGAGGCCGCCAAGGGCGACAAGAAAAGCCCGAAGAAGAAAACTACGACCATCTGGAAGGACGAGACCGCCAAGCGGCGCACGATCAAGACCCGTGGCGACGTGGGCGGGGCTTCTGGCTGGCACACGCCCAAAGGGGCGCGTCACAAGCCCGCGTCTTCGGTCGAGTCCGCGCCGGCCTTTGCCGCTCCGACGGAGCCCGTGGTGCGTGAAGTCATGGTACCGGAAACCATTACCGTCGCCGATCTCGCGCACAAGATGTCGGTGAAGGCGGCTGCGGTCATCAAGACCCTGATCAAGCTCGGCAGCATGGTCACCATCAATCAGGTGCTGGACCAGGAAACCGCGATGATCGTCGTGGAGGACATGGGGCACATCGCCAAGGCGGCCAAGCTGGATGAGCCGGATACTTTTCTTAGTGAACAGCCGCAGACGCGCGAGGCCGTGCATGAGTTGCATGCGCGCGCGCCGGTGGTGACCGTAATGGGCCACGTCGACCACGGCAAGACCTCGCTGCTGGACTACATTCGCCGCACGCGCGTTGCCTCGGGAGAGGCAGGCGGCATTACCCAGCATATCGGCGCCTATCACGTGCAGACGCCGCGCGGGATGGTGACTTTTCTCGACACGCCGGGCCACGAGGCCTTCACCGCAATGCGCGCGCGTGGAGCGAAAGCGACCGACATCGTCATTCTGGTGGTCGCGGCGGATGACGGCGTGATGCCGCAAACCATAGAGGCGATCGCACATGCCAAGGCCGCCAACGTGCCGGTGGTGGTGGCGATCAACAAAATCGACAAGCCGGATGCCAATCTGGATCGCGTAAAACAGGAACTGGTGGCACAGGGCGTGATGCCGGAGGAATACGGCGGCGAGTCGCCCTTCGTGCCGGTATCGGCCAAGACAGGAGCGGGCATAGACAACCTGCTCGAACAGGTGCTGCTGCAGGCAGAGGTGATGGAGTTGAAGGCGCCGGTGGAAGCGCCGGCCAAGGGATTGGTGATAGAAGCGCGCATGGACAGGGGCAAGGGCCCGGTTGCGACCGTCCTGGTGCAGTCGGGTACCCTGCGCCGCGGTGACGTGCTGTTGGCAGGCTCGGTGTTCGGTCGCGTGCGGGCGATGCTCGACGAAACCGGTCGGCCGGTGGACCAGGCCGGACCGTCCATCCCGGTCGAGATCCAGGGCTTGTCCGATGTGCCCCTTGCCGGCGAAGAGGCGGTCGCGCTTGGCGATGAGCGCAAGGCGCGCGAGATCGCGTTGTTCCGCCAGGGCAAATTCCGCGACGTCAAATTGGCGAAACAGCATGCAGCAAAACTCGAGAACATGTTCGAGCAGATGGGCGAGGGCGGGGTAAAGATTCTGCCGCTGCTGATCAAGGCCGACGTGCAGGGCTCGCGCGAGGCGCTTGCGCACGCGCTGTCGCGCCTGTCCAATGAAGAGGTCAAGGTCAGCGTCGTGCACAGCGGCGTCGGCGCCATCACCGAGTCCGATGTCAACCTCGCGCTGGCGTCGAAATCGGTGATCATCGGCTTCAATACCCGCGCCGACGTCGCAGCCAGAAGGCTGGCCGAGTCGCAGGGTGTCGACATCCGCTACTACAATATCATCTACGACGCCGTGGACGAGATCAAAGCCGCGCTTTCCGGCATGCTCGCGCCCGAGAGAAAAGAGAGCGTGCTCGGGCTGGTGCAGATTCGTCAGATCTACAAGATCTCCAAAGTCGGCACGGTCGCAGGCTGCATGGTGCTCGAAGGTCTGATAAAACGCGGGGCGCGCGTGCGCCTGCTGCGCGACAACGTGGTCATACACGACGGCGAGCTCGATTCCCTCAAGCGCTTCAAGGACGACGTGCGCGAAGTGAAGGCGGGTTTCGAGTGCGGCCTGTCACTGAAGAACTACAATGACATCAGGGAAGGCGACCAGCTCGAAGCGTACGAAGTGCTGGAAGTCGCGAGGACGCTGTAAGGACGGGGTCCTGCCCCGCCTGACGCAGGTCGGCAGCCGACTGCCGGCTTAGCTGCTTGAGGTTATCGTATGCCTAAAGGCCCTGCTCGCAATCTGCGCGTCGCCGACCAGATCCAACGTGAACTGGCTGAAATCATACGCACCGAGCTGAAAGACCCGCGCGTTGCCATGATCACACTCACCGGTGTCGAAGTGACAGCCGATTACTCCCACGCCAAGGTGTTTTACACGCTGATGGGCAGCGCTGAACAGCGCACCGAGACTGAAGCGGGTCTGAAACAAGCCGGCGGCTTCCTGCGCAGTCAGATTGCGCGCCGCATCAAACTGCACTCGATACCGCAACTGCATTTCGTGTACGACGAGTCGGTCGAGCGCGGCTTTGAACTGTCGCGGCTTATCGACGAGGCGGTCGCGGGCAGCAAGGAACCGAAGTCCTAGTGCCTGCGCCGCGCGTAAAGCGCCTGCTGAACGGCGTGCTGATGCTGGACAAGGCGCGGGGGGCCAGCTCCAACGCCGTCCTGCAGCAGGCGAAGCGCCTGTACAGGGCGGCCAAGGCGGGACACGCCGGCACCCTGGACCCGCTTGCCACCGGCCTGTTGCCTATTCTATTTGGCGAGGCCACCAAGTTTTCCTCCGACCTGCTGGAAACCGACAAGTCCTATGCGGCCGAGATCAGGCTGGGCGTCAGCACCACCACCGCGGATGCCGAAGGTGAGGTGATCGCCGAAAGGGCGGTGAGCGTCACCCCGGAGGAACTCGCCGCAGCACTACTGCATTTCAGCGGCAGTATCCTGCAGACCCCGCCGCTTTATTCGGCGCTGAAACACGCCGGCAAGCCGCTTTACGCGTATGCCCGTGCCGGCATCCAGATCGAACGCGAGCCGCGCCGGGTCACGATACACGGGCTGAACCTGCAATGGTTCGAGGGCGGGCGGCTCGCCTTGTTCGTGACTTGCAGCAAAGGTACCTATATCCGATCGATCGCTCACGACCTGGGCCAGATGCTCGGTTGCGGTGCACATCTCGCCGCGTTGCGCCGCGCCGCGGTCGGGCGTTTCGGCCTGGACTGCGCGCATACTCTGGAAAGCCTGGAGGCGATGTCGGCAACCGCGCGCGATGAGTGCTTGTTGCCGGTGGATGCCTTGTTGCAGAACCTGCCTGAAGCGCACCTAGCGCCCGCCCAGCAGGCCAGATTCGTGCGGGGGCAGGCGGTGCCATGGGATGGACCGCCGCAGCCGCGTGTGCGCGTCTACGGGCCCAGCGGAGCGTTGCTGGGGGTGGGCGAGGCGGACGCAGACGGCACCATCTCACCCCGGCGCGTGATCGCCAACGCCTAGGCGCGCCCGCCGACACGCCAGCGCAACCAAAAAATCGGGGAAAACCCTTGAAAAACCACCCGTTTTCGGTGTAAAATCCGCGCCTTCGCTGCAGCGACCATCAACGAGACGACGGCGTAGAAACCCAGGAGAGTATTAGATGCCATTCACCACCGCGCACAAAGCGCAAATCATGAACGATTACCAGCGCGCCAAGGGCGATACCGGTTCCCCGGAAGTGCAGGTCGCCCTGCTGACTACGCGCATCAACGAGCTGACCGGCCATTTCAAGACCCACGTCAAGGATCATCATTCCCGCCGCGGTCTCCTGAGAATGGTCAGCCAGCGGCGCAAGCTGCTGGATTACCTGAAGGGCAAGAACGCGGACAGCTACCGCAGCCTGATCGAGCGGCTGGGTCTGCGCAAGTAACCCCGACGCCCGTCTGTAGAACGACGGGCGTTTTGCATTAACGCCGGCACATTCCGTGTTGCAGATGCCGCCTAGTTCCCTCACATGACAGTCGGCGCGCCACGCGCTGCTACGCAAAGGACCCTGCCTTGAATCCGATCAAAAAAACTTTCACTTACGGCGCCCATCAAGTCACTCTGGAGACCGGCGAAATCGCGCGCCAGGCCGGCGGCGCCGTCCTGGTCAACATGGACGATACCGTGGTGCTGTGCACGGTGGTTGCCTCCAAGCACGCCAAGTCCGGCCAGGATTTCTTCCCCCTTACCGTCGATTACATCGAGAAGACCTATGCCGCGGGCAAGATCCCCGGCGGTTTTTTCAAGCGTGAGGGCAGGCCTTCGGAGAAGGAGATCCTGACGTCGCGCCTGATCGACCGCCCCATCCGCCCGCTGTTTCCCGAGGGCTTCTACAATGAGGTCCAGGTGGTGGCCACGGTCATGTCGGTCAATCCTGAAGTCGATCCCGACATCGCGGCATTGATCGGCGTTTCGGCGGCATTGACCCTGGCCGGCATTCCCTTCAACGGCCCGATCGGCGCGGCGCGCGTCGGCTATGCCAACGGTCAGTACATCCTCAATCCGACCGCCACGCAACTGAAGGAATCGAAACTCAACCTGGTCGTGGCTGGCACCGAGCACGCGGTGCTGATGGTGGAATCGGAAGCGCAGGAGCTGTCCGAGGAGGTCATGCTCGGCTCGGTGATGTTCGGCCACCAGCAGATGCAGGCCGCGATCCAGGCGATCAACGAACTCGCCGATACTGCCGCCAAGCCAATGTGGGACTGGCAGCCGCCGTCCAAGGACGAAACCCTGATTGCGCGCGTCGCCGCTCTGGCGGAAGCGGACCTGCGCGCAGCGTTCCAGGTCAAGGAAAAGCAGGCACGCTCCGAGGCTATCGACGCTATCTGGAAGCGCGTGTTCACGGAAATCGGTGTCGGCACCGAAGGCGGACCGGATGCGAATGCCGTCAAGGAAATCTGCTTCGCGCTGGAATCGAAAATCGTGCGCAACCAGATCCTCGACGGCGAGCCGCGCATCGACGGCCGCGATACGCGCACGGTGCGTCCGATCACCATCCGCCTCGGCGTGCTGCCGCGCACCCACGGTTCTGCGCTATTTACCCGCGGCGAGACCCAGGCCATCGTGGTGGCGACGCTGGGAACGGCGCGTGACTCGCAGATCATCGATGCGTTGATGGGCGAGTACAAGGAGCGGTTCATGCTCCATTACAACTTTCCCCCGTACGCCACCGGTGAGACCGGCCGTGTCGGTTCGCCCAAACGGCGCGAGATCGGCCACGGGCGCCTGGCGAAGCGCGCGCTGCTGGCGACGCTGCCGTCGGTCGAGGATTTTGGCTACAGCATGCGCGTGGTGTCGGAGATTACCGAGTCCAACGGTTCGAGCTCGATGGCCTCCGTGTGCGGCGGCAGCCTGGCGTTGATGGATGCCGGCGTGCCGATGAAGGCGCACGTGGCCGGCATCGCCATGGGCCTGATCAAGGAGGGTAAGCGCTTCGCCGTGCTCACCGACATCCTCGGCGACGAAGACCACCTGGGCGACATGGACTTCAAGGTGGCCGGCACCGAGAACGGCGTCACGGCGCTGCAGATGGACATCAAGATCGAGGGCATCACCAAGGAAATTATGCAGGTGGCACTGTCGCAGGCGCGCGAAGGCCGCATGCTGATTCTGGAGAAAATGACGGACGTGCTGCCTTCGTCGCGCTCGGATATTTCGACCTTTGCGCCGCGCATCATCAAGATCAAGATCAATCCGGACAAGATACGCGACGTGATCGGCAAAGGGGGCGCGGTGATTCGTGCGCTGACCGAGGAGACCGGCACCACCATCGATATTGAGGACGACGGCACGGTCAGCATCGCCTGCATCAGTTCCGAAGGCGGGGAACTGGCGCGCAAGCGCATCGAGGCGATTACCGCCGACGTGGAAGTGGGCAAGGTCTATGACGGCACGGTGCTCAAGCTGCTCGACTTCGGTGCCATCGTGAGCGTCCTCCCCGGCAAGGATGGTTTGCTGCACATCTCGCAGATCAGCCAGCAGCGCGTAGCCAGCGTTGCCGACCACCTCAAGGAAGGGCAAATGGTAAAAGTCAAGGTACTCGAAGCCGACGACAAAGGTCGCCTGCGCTTGTCGATGAAGGCAGTGGAGGCGGAGGCGCAGCAGCCGGGCGCAGCGCAACCGAGTTGATAACGGGCGTGCGGTAAATAAAAAAGGACGCCGAGGCGTCCTTTTTTTGTGGGGTCCGGTTTCCACCGCAGGTTCGTTGCTCCCATAAAAAACGGCGGCATCGAGCCGCCGTTTTTTGCTTCTAGTTTCGACGTAACCTGTCGCTGCGCGTCAGGTTAGTCTCCACTGAAAACAACTGGCGAAGTGTTACTTCGCGGGGGTTTTTAGTTTCGACGTAACCTGTCGCTGCGCGTCAGGTTAGTCTCCACTGAAAACAACTGGCGAAGTGTTACTTCGCCAGTTGTTTTTCCCTCAGTTCATCCAGGGTCTTGCAGTCTATGCACAGCGTCGCCGTGGGGCGCGCCTCTAGCCGTTTCAGGCCTATTTCGACGCCGCAGCTTTCGCAGTAGCCGTAGTCCTGGCTTTCGATCTTGACGATGGTTTCCTCGATTTTCTTGATCAATTTGCGTTCGCGGTCGCGATTGCGCAACTCGAGCGCCATATCGGACTCCTGGCTGGCGCGGTCATTGGGGTCGGCAAAAACCGTGGCCTCGTCCTGCATCGTGTGCACGGTGCGGTCGATATCCTGTCCCAACTCGACCTTGAGAGCTTCCAGGATGCTGCGGAAATGCGCCAATTGCTTCTTGTTCATGTATTCCTCGCCCTTTTTCGGGGCGTAGGGCGGGAAGGTCTTATGGCGTAACAGTTGTTCTGCGGGCATATCAAACCACTCTCAGTTCAAAAACGAAGGCGCTTTAATATCAGAAATCCAAGCGGGGAGCAAGTTTATTATCTTTCCCGGTTCGGCGCTACCGTGTTCTGCGTTGACCGCCCGGTAGCGCCAGAGTATCATACGCGACCGCTCGGGGTGTAGCGTAGCCTGGTAGCGCGCCTGGTTTGGGACCAGGATGTCGGGAGTTCAAATCTCTCCACCCCGACCAGATAATTGCCCGCTGCTACGCCTAGTGCGGGTGTGTGTGTGACCCGCCGATGGGAGTGCCCGTAGCTCAACCGGATAGAGCACCAGCCTTCTAAGCTGGGGGTTGTGGGTTCGATTCCCGCCGGGCACGCCAGAATCGTTTCAATGGTGGCTGTAGCTCAGTTGGTAGAGTCCCGGATTGTGATTCCGGTCGTCGTGGGTTCGAGTCCCATCAGCCACCCCAATACCTCGCCACTATGAACCGCCGCTCGTGGCTGAGCTGCCGGACCGGTTCAGGAGGGCGGCCGACACGCTTCAATGGCGCGGCGATCATGTAGACTTCTGCCTACAGGGATGCGCCCAACACGTGCTCGCGGCACCATCCGCAGGAAGATAAGTACAGCATGGCTGATTTTTTTGACCGCATCGTCATATTGAAGTGCACGCCGATTTTTGCCCAAGTTGCGACCGATGACCTGTGCGTGGTGTTGGAAGAAATGTTGGAGGAGACCTACGTCAAGGGCGAGCGCGTGTTCGAGATCAGGGATCCGAGCGACCGCATGTACGTCGTGCTTACCGGCAAGATCGGCATCTCCATCAATCCCGACCCGAAAGTGGAGGACTATGTGGGCGTGGTGGAGGAAGGCGGCTGTTTCGGCGAGATGGGGCCGCTCGACGGCATGCCGCGCTCGGGTACCGCGCACGTGATCGAGGATTCGCAGCTTCTGTATCTCGACAAACTGAAACTGCGCGAGTTGATTACGAGCTATCCCGAGCTTGCATTCGGTCTGCTGCAGGGCATGAGCGCGCGCGTGCGTGAGACCGGCGAGAGGCTGCTTGGCGCGCTCAGCGGTAACGCAAGGCGCAAGTAACGGCGTGGCGGAAGGAACGGCTCGGTGATTCGGAGACTGGGTGATTCGGTGCTTGTTCGAATTGGTGATTGAGTAATTCCGCACGCGAGAACGAAACGCGACCTAAGCGGCAAATGACGATCTGCTGCGCGTAATGCCGCCCCGCGCGCGCCGATTATTGCGGGAAGTTGTAGTAGGTCACGTTCAGATAGGCAATGACGTCCTCGATTTCCTGGGGCGTCATTTTCGGGTTGAGATAGTCATTGCGCCGGATCACTCCTTGCCTGAGCGCCGCCATCGACGTGATCCTTCCCTTGAACTGCGTGGGTTCGGCGGGCGGCAGATCGGAAAGCCCGCTCGCCCTGAGCACCGAATCGATAAGACTGGCCGCGGCGTAGGTGACGGGCGCCACATAGCGCTCGATGCCGTGACAGCCAAAGCATCCCTGATGCAACGCGGCGCCTCTTACCGGGTCTCCGGCCAAGGGGCGAACCGGTGCCGGCTCACCCGGCGCTTTGGTATATTCGGCGCGGATTTTGGCTTTCTCTTCCGGCGTGGTCGCTGCCTCCATGCGTCGGCGGTAGGCGTCGCGTTCGGCGCTCGTCATCCGATCCGCACCAGGGATCACCTCGCGCTCGACTGCCTGCATTGCCGGGGCCCCGGCGCTGGTCGCCTTGTCGGCCCCCTTCGTGGCCTGGGCGGTCACGTTGCCCGGGCCAAGGGCGAAAAGTATGAGGGTGCTTCCCAGAACTGCGGCGTTTGCCTTGAAGGATTTCATCGCTTGCTCCTCCGTGTGTTGAGGGCAATCTAATTCTTACGCCTTCCGGGACGGGCGCATTTGACCTAGGTCAAGTGTGGCGCGGGTTGGACCTGCGGCTCTTTGGCGGGTTTCCGAGCCAGCTCACTATGGAAAAGCCGGCCGAGGAGCCGGATCGCCCGGCAGTTGAATACGCAGAAGGGTGGCAAATCTTCGGCAAGCCAGCCAAGCGCGGCAGCACCACCGAAAAATACGGCGCAGCGATCGAAGCGATGTAGGGGAAAAAAGCGTCCGCCTGATCAAGCCGCGCTGTCAATCCACCGGTCCCGGCTAACGCTCGCGCCGGCGCGCCAAGCTCCAGCTAGTCTCCCGCGCGGCCTTCTTGGCACTCGTTCAATCGGCGCGAATATTGTTCTCACGCACGACCTTGCCCCAGCGGTCGATCTCAGCGACCAGGAATTTCTGCAGCGCTTCCGGCGTGCTCACGACGAGGTCCATGCCCAGCTGTTCGGTGAGCGTCTTGCGCAGGTCGGGCTGGTTCAGGGCCTTGACCAGTTCCGCATGGAACTTGTCGAGGATGGGCTTGGGCGTTCCGCTCGGCGCGAGAATGCCCCACCAGGCGAGCGCGGAGAACCCGGGGAATCCCTGCTCCGAGAGCGAGGGCACCTCGGGCATGGAGTGCGAGCGTTTGTTGCCGGTGACAGCGACGGCGCGCAGCTTGCCGCCCCTGACGTGCGGCGCGAGCACCGCTACCGAGCCGATGACCAGATCGACCTGCCCGCCCAGCGCGTCCTGGGTCATCGGCCCGCCGCCTTTGTACGGCACGTGGACCACCTTGAAGCCGCCCGCGTGCTGCAACAGCGTCGTCGTCAGGTGGCCGAGGCTGCCGTTGCCGATCGAGCCGTAACTCACGCTGTCCGGCTTCGCCTTGGCCGCTGCGATCACGTCGGCGAAGGTCTTGTAAGGCTTGGCCGGATGGGTCGCGTAGGCCATGGGCGCAGTGCCGATCAGCATCACCGGGGCGAGGTCCTTCAGCGTGTCGAAAGGCAGGCTCGGGAGCAGCGTCGGGTTGACCGCGTGGGTATCGAACACGAATACGAAGTTGTATCCGTCGGGCGCGGACTTGGCGACATAGGCGGTCCCGATGGATCCTGACGCGCCGGGCTTGTTCTCTACAAGGAACTGCTGCCCCATCGACTCGTTCAGTTTCACGGCGAGCAGGCGCGCGATCGGATCGACCGAACCTCCGGGCGGGAAAGGCACCACGAATTTCACCGGCTTGGTCGGCCAGTTCACGCTCTGGGCGGAGACTGGCAGAGAGGCGAGAGCCGCGCAAAATGCGAGCCCGGCGACAACGAGACGAGCGAACAATGCATTGATCATACTTTCTCCCTTAAAGAATTTACTGTGTTTGACTGTAATCGCGCTAAGGCGGAAGTTTACATCGCCGCGGATGGCGTGGGACCCTAGATGCGCCGCCGTGCTCAAGTTTGGCCCGTCGCCGATGCTCTTGTGCCTTGGCCGCTGTCCGGCCATTCGCCGCAGGTCAGAGCGCGCGCATCACCCGCTGCAATTTCTCGCGCACCTCGTTCCCAATCGGGCCGACCCCCGGGTTGCCGGTCATCTGGCCCATCATTCCCGGGTCGAGGAACTCCACCTGCACCGTGCCCGCTGCATCCTGGCGTATAACGACGTTGCACGGCAGGAGCAAGCCTATGCTCGGCTCCGCTGTAAGGGCGCGCTTGGCAAACTCGGGGTTGCAGGCGCCGAAAATGCGATAAGGGGGCATGTCGTGATCGAGCTTCTTTTTCAAGGTCCCCGCAACGTCGATCTCGGTCAATATGCCGAAGCCTTCCTTCTGCAACTCTGCAGTGACCTTGGCCATCGCTTCGTCGAAGCTCATGGCCACGGACTTGCCAAAACCATAACGGTTTTCCATGCTCAACGTCCTGGAGCTTGTTTGCCCTGCGCCCGCAGGAACACGTAACCCCGGTTCTTTGCATTGACCATGCATGCTTCGTAATTGCGGTAGCCCTTGGATGATTCCGCCACGATTGCCTGGCTCGCACCAATCTGTTGCCAGTTCCATCGATGGCCCTCATCCATGTAGAAACGCCAAATCACATTCATGTATGTTCTCCCTTTCGGTTAGCGCTGGTCCCAGCAAGGAGGCGCAGGGAGTTGAATTATAACAGAAAAATCACCATGTTAGCGGCGATTGGCGCAACTGGTCTCAGCCCATACACGGGCCCTATTCAGGAGCGGTCGAAGCAGCTATCGTTGCGGTCGTCTTTTCCGGCACCAGTCCCAGGCTCCGGAACTGCAGGAACAATTCCGCGTTGCAACGTGGCCGCGTCGCAGGAATCGTCGGGCTGCAAGGGGGTTGCGCGTTTTTTCAAAAGTTCGGCTGCAACTGATCGCCATTTTGACCGTTTAACGCTAGAGTGCTGATTGCCATGCACGCGACCCTCCATTTGATGCAGAAGCACGGCTTCCCGGCGTTGCACCGGGGACAGCTCGAAACACTCCAGGTCAACCTCGGTTATCGCTGCAACCAGAGTTGTCTGCACTGTCACGTCAACGCGAGCCCGCAGCGGACCGAGACGATGTCGCGCGAGATGGTGGCCGATGTGCTCGCTTTCCTCGATGTTTCAGGGGTGAGGCAACTGGACCTTACCGGTGGTGCGCCGGAACTCAACCCCCACTTTCGCAGCCTGGTGATGCGCGCGCGCGAGATCGGCGTGCACGTGATGGACCGCTGTAATCTTACCGTTCTCGGGGAGCCCGGCCAGGAAGGCCTAGCGGAGTTCCTCGCGCACCAGCAGGTCGAGATCACGGCTTCGCTGCCCTGTTACCTCGAGGATAACGTCGACCGGCAGCGCGGCAAAGGCGTGTTCAAGCGCAGCATAGTTGCGCTGCAGCGCCTCAACGCGCTCGGCTACGGCCTGGACGACGGGCGCTTGGCGCTCAATCTCGTTTATAACCCGCAGGGAGCGGTGCTGCCGCCGGCGCAGGCCGGACTGGAAGCCGACTACAAGAAGGACCTGGGCGAGCGCTTCGGCATCCGCTTCACGCGCCTCTATACGCTCGCTAACATGCCAATCCAGCGCTTCGGATCGACGCTCGTATCGAAGGGGACGTTCGACGACTACATGGCGCTCCTCAGGGGCGCGCACCGCGACGAGAATCTGCAGGACGTGATGTGCCGCCACCTGCTGTCGGTTGACTGGCAAGGCTACGTGTACGACTGCGATTTCAACCAGATGCTCGGGCTGCCGCTTCGCCTCGGGGGAAAACAGCGGCCGCACCTGTCCGACCTGATCGGACGCGATCTGGGCGGCAACGCCGTCGCGGTGCGGGATCACTGTTACGGCTGCACTGCGGGGAAAGGCTCCTCCTGCGGCGGAGCCTTGCGCGCCTGAGGATAGGGAAAACCAGGCCCTAGCTCCGTGACCGGAGCAGGGATCCGCTCAGCAACTCCTTCGACAGATATTTCTGGCGGTAGGTTTCGAAGGGCACGCTGTCCGCGGCTTCTATTTTTTTTTGCGCGGCCAGCGACTCCTCCGCCATGCGCGCATAACGTGCCTTAACTTCCGCGGGCAGGGGCAGGTCCTGCAGGGTGCGCCGATGCTGCAGCGACTGGGTCAGGGCGAACGCCACGTAGGACCCGTCACGGGTCTGCCCGATTTCCGCGAGCATGCGCGCGGATCGGGTTGCGGAGGGATCTCGGAGGGCGGTGTCGGCAGCCGACAGGGCATCGCGGTATGCGCTGGTCCGGTGGGCAGTATCGAGGGCCGCAGCGATAGGCTCGCACTCGCCCAGCAGGGCGGTCCCCCATTCGGCCAGACCGAGTTCTTGTCCTCGCATTTGCAGACGAAGATTGGGATCCCGGCCTCTCTCGGCGACATCGTACTGGTTGCGCGAAATCGCGGCGATTTCCTCCGGCGTGTCCAGGGGGCTGTCGCTGAGCAGGCAATGCAGCAGAAACATGTCCAGAAAGCGCATTGTGTTGGCGGTGATGCCTATGGGACAGAACGGGTCGTTGTCCATGCAGCGCACCTCGATATATTCGACACCGCGCTCGCCCAGCGCGAACAACGGCCGTTCCCCGGAACGAAACTGCGGCTTCGGCCGGATCGTGCCGTAGAACTCGTTTTCGATCTGCAGCAGCGTCGTGCCGAGTTGGCGGTAGCAGTCGGCCTCGCGCAGGCCGATGGCTTGGTACGGCGGATAGGGCTTGGTAAGCCCGGCGTTGAGCGATTCTGCGTAGCTTCTCAGGCTGTTGAAGCTCACCGCCAGCGATGCCTGGGCGTCGCTCTGATAGCCCAGCGGCCCCATGCGCAATGACGTGGCTCCGGGCAGGAACAGCGTGCCCGGGTTCAATTCCCGCAGTCGGTGCGTCCTGCCGGCGACGAAGGAGCTGCATACCGTCGGCGAGGCGCCGAAGAGGTAAAGCAGCAGCCAGGAATGGCGCCTGAAGTTGCGGATCAGGTGGAAATACGCGTCGGTCCGGTAGGCGACGATGGGGCCGCTGCTTGCATCGGCCCGCTGCAAGACCGGCCAGGCAGCCTCGGGCATGGAAAAGTTGTAGTGTACGCCCGAAATGGTCTGCATGCGCCTGCCGTAGCGATGCGCCAGGCCATTGCGGTAAACGGTCTTGGCTCTGCCGAGATTGGACCCGCCGTATTGTCCGAGGGGAATGTCGTCGTCGGCCGGCAGGCCGCAAGGCATGCTGGTACACCACAGCAATTCGTCACTCACATGCTGGTAGGCAATCTGGTGGATCTCGGTGAGTTCCGTGGCACATGCGTCGACGCCGGCGTGGACGCCGGTCCTCAGTTCCAGTTGGGATTCGCTGAAATCAGTGGTGATGAGCGGGTGCGTGAGCGCCGATCCGAGTCCGGCCGGATGCGGCGTGTCGGCGAGCATTCCATCCGGTCTGACGCGCAGGCTTTCCTTTTCAACACCGCGCCGGATGCTCGTCAGCACCTCGCGCGGAAGCATGCGTAATCGTTCGTGGAGGCGGTTCATTCATGTTCCCTGGAACTTAAGACCCGCTAGAGTAGCAGAACCACGCTGCCGTGTGCTGCCAAGCGTGCCTCTTTGCGCTACCATGCGAAACCGAAAACGAAGCCACCAAGTGCGGCTTCGACGCCACCATCGGCATCCACCCGATCATAGCCGAGGAGTTCGTGGCTTTGCGCGACACGCTACCCGCCTAGTCACCGCGCAGGTAACGTTGCCTGGCGATCCTCGCTCTCGACATATTTCGGCGTTCGACGTACTCTATATAGCCTCATGCCAGAGGCTTTTGAAACGAGAGATATGTTGCGTACACGCAAGAAACCACTCGCGCGAGGCGTTCTTCGACAGCCTGTCGGCGCCTATCGAAGCCGCTGGCGTGCGGTTGCCTTGCTGTGCTCCGTTCTGTCTGCCGCGGCTGCGCAGGCCGGCGTAACACCCGATGAGTCCTTGCCGCAGATATGGATCAATCCCGGAATCTACGCACAACACTTCGACTCGAGCAAGGGTCTGCGCAACAACAATATCGGCTTGGGCGCCGAAGTCCTGCTGGCGCGTGACCATGTATTGATGGGCGGCAGTTTTATAAACAGCAATCGCACGCGGACCCACTTCGGAGCCTACCAGTGGCGCCCCCTTCACTGGCAATTGGCAGGCTTCAATATAGGCGCCGGCATTGTCGTTGGCGCGTTCGATGGCTATCCGAACTACCGCAATGGCGCATGGTTCGTTGCGCCTCTGCCCATGCTGATCATCGAGGGCAAGACCTTTGGCGCCAATGTCAGTCTCATTCCGACCGTGGCCAACCGCTTCGATGGGGCCATAGCGGTTCAGATCAAGATGCGGGTGTTGTAACAAACGGGCCATCGCGGCATATGCTCACAACCCATGCATTCGACCACAGGGCGCAATCCGGCCGCCTCGCCATCTCTCTCGCGCTGGCGCTGATCGTCGTTGCCTTGATCGCCGCAGCGGCGTGGTACGCCATGCGGCCGAAACCGGTGACGGTCGCGGTCGCGCTGGCCGACGTCGGCAGGGTGGAAAACACCATAGCAAACACGCGCGCGGGTTCGGTCATGCCATGCCGGCGGGCCAGGCTCGCGCCGCCCGCGGGGGGGCGCATCGAGCGGCTCAAGGTGACCGAAGGCGACCGGGTGCGCGCAGGCCAGGTGTTGCTCACGCTGTGGAGCGACGACCTGACCGCGCGCGAACGGCTGTCGCGCGAGCAGTTGCAAACCGCCAAGGCGCGGGTGCGCGAAGTATGCGAGCTGGCGAAGGCGTCGGCGCGCGATGCGGGGCGGGCGCGCGACCTTAGGGCGCGCAACTTCATTTCGCAGGAAGCGGCGGAGCGCGCCGCCGCCGATGCATCGGCCAAGCAGGCAAGCTGCGATTCGGCAGGGACCCAGGTGGCGGAGGCTGAAGCGCGCATCCAGGCATCGCACGCAGACACGGACCGCACGGTGCTGCGCGCGCCGTTCGCCGGCATCGTCGCCGAGGTGAATGGCGAGTTGGGCGAATACCTGACGCCGTCTCCGCCGGGTATTCCGACGCTGCCTGCGGTGGACCTGATCGACGACTCCTGTCTGTTCGTCTCCGCGCCGATTGACGAGGTGGACGCGGCGCAGCTCAAGGTCGGCATGAGCGGCCGCGTCACGCTGGATGCCTACCGCGGACAGCACTTCGCCGGCAGGGTGCGCCGCATCGCGCCCTATGTGCTGGCGGTGGAGAAGCAGGCGCGGACGGTGGAGGTGGAGGTCGAATTCGACCGGCCTGGTGAGGCAAAACATCTGCTGGTGGGCTACAGCGCGGACATCGAAGTCGTCGTTACCGGTCGCGACAACGTGGTCCGCATCCCGACTCCCGCGCTGATGCCGGGCAACCGCGTGCTGGTGCTCGGCGCAGGCGAGGTGCTGGAAGAGCGCAAGATCGAAACGGGCCTGGCCAACTGGGAGTTCACCGAAGTGAAAGCGGGCCTGAGTCGGGGCGACAAGGTTGTCGTCTCGCTCGAGCGCGAGGGCGTCAAGGCCGGCGCCCGCGCGGTGGCGGAGAAAGCCGTGGTGGAAAAGAAGGAGTCCGCCAAGGCCCAAGCGCAATGATCCGCCTCAGCGGCATAGCGCGCACTTTCCTGGTGGGCGGCGAGGAGGTTCACGCCTTGCGCGCCGTGAACCTCGCCATCGCGCGGGGCGAGTATCTATCCATCATGGGCCCCTCGGGATCGGGCAAATCGACGCTGCTCAACATCATTGGCCTGCTCGACCGCCCCAATGCCGGCACCTACGAGATCGACGCTCGCAACGTCACCGCGCTCACCGACGACGAACTAGCGCGGGTGCGGCGCGAGAAGATCGGCTTCGTGTTCCAGTTCTTCCACCTGGTGCCGCGCCTGACCGCGCTGCAGAACATCGAGCTGCCGATGGTCCTGGCGGGCATCGATCCGGCTGAACGCAGACAAAGGCTAGCACGCCTGCTCGCCGAATATGGCCTGGAGGAGCGCGCCAGCCACCGTCCCGATCAGCTTTCCGGCGGCCAGTGCCAGCGGGTGGCGATTGCCCGCGCCATGGCCATGGGACCGACCGTGATTCTCGCCGACGAGCCCACCGGCAACCTCGACCGTCATACCGGCCAGGAAGTGCTGAGCGTACTGGAGCGCGTGCACCATAACGGCGGAACCGTGGTGATCGTGACCCACGATCCCGAGATCGGCGCGCGCTCGCACCGGCGGCTGCGCATGCTCGACGGGGCCATCGTCTCCGACGAAAAGGGCTGATCATGCGCCCTGCCGACCTGCTCGATTTCGCCTGGCAGGTGGTGCGCGGATCGCCAGCGCGCACGCTCCTGATTCTGCTCGCCATGGGCATCGGTGTTGCGGCAGTGGTAATGGTGACCGCGCTCGGCGAGGGGGCGAGGCTGTATGTGGCGAACCAGTTCGGCTCGCTCGGCACCAACCTGGTGATCGTGTTGCCGGGCCGAAGCGAAACCGCCGGAGCCATGCCCGGCGTCCTGATCGGCAAGACGCCGCGCGACTTGACGCTCGACGACGCGCTTGCGCTCAAGCGCAGTCACGCGATCCGGCGCTTCGCCCCGCTGATCATTGGCGCCGGCGACGTGCGCTCGGGCGGGCGCAGCCGCGAAACACCGGTCCTGGGATCGACGGCGGAGCTGATGGAGATCCGGCACATGGAAATGGCGCAGGGCCGGTTCCTGCCCGAAGGCGATCCGCGCCACAGCCAGCCCGTCTGCGTCATCGGCGCCAAGGTGGCGAGCGAGTTGTTCGGGTCGCGCCCGGCTCTGGGGGAATGGGTGCGTATCGGCGACCGGCGCTTTCGCGTGATCGGCCTCTTGGCGAAGCAAGGCGAGTCGCTCGGGTTCAACTCCGACGAAATCGTCATCGTGCCGCTGGCCGCGGCCCAGGCCTTGTTCAATACCGAGGCGCTGTTCCGCGTTCTGGTCGAGGCCAAGAGCCGGGAACAGATCGCGGATGCCAAGGTCGATGTCGAGGAGATCATGCGCCTGCGCCACGAAGGCGAGCGCGATGTCACGGTGATCACCCAGGACGCGGTGCTGGCTACCTTCGACCGCATCCTGAACGCGCTGACCCTGACCGTGGCGAGCATCGCCGCCATCAGCCTGGCGGTGGCCGGAATCCTGATCATGAACGTGATGCTGATCGCGGTGACGCAGCGGCGGCGCGAAATCGGCCTGCTCAAGGCTCTCGGCGCCACGGGGCGGCAGATTCGACTGGTGTTTTTCACCGAGGCGCTGCTGTTAGCGTCAGGCGGCGCCACGGCCGGCCTGGCAGTGGGTGAGCTGGGGCGCAGCATCGTCGCCCAGGTGTATCCGGCGATTCCGTTCCAGGCGCCGTGGTGGGCGCTGCTGGCGGCGCCCGCGATTGCGCTGATCACCGCGGTGCTGTTTACGGTGGCGCCGGCGCGGCGCGCCGCGAGGCTGGATCCGGTGCAGGCGTTGTCGCGCAGATGATCATGCATTACGCCGATTTCGTCAGCTTCACCTATATTTCACTCAGGGCGCAGCGGTTGCGCTCGGTGCTGACCGCGCTCGGCATTGCGGTCGGCATCGCCGCGGTTATCCTGCTCACGTCCATCGGCGAGGGCCTGCACCGCTTTGTCATCGCGGAATTCACCCAGTTCGGCACCAATATCATTGCCGTCAGCCCGGGGCGCGTTCAGACCCACGGCGCGTCGCTCGGTGCGGTGAACACGGTGCGGCCGCTAAGCATCGACGATGCCTTGGCGTTGCGCCGCGCGCCCTATGTGCAGTTGTCGGACCCCGTGGTGCAGGGCAACGCCGAAGTCGTGCACGGTGGCAAGAGCCGCCGCGTCACGCTCTATGGCGTGGGGCCCGACTTTGCGCGCTCACTGCAGATGCGCGTGGGCAGCGGCGAGTTTCTGCCGCCGGACGATCCGCACGGTGCGCGCGCGTTTGTAGTGCTCGGCGCCAAAGTGGCACGCGAGCTGTTCGGCGGCGACAATCCCTTGGGCAGCCGCATCCGTGCCGGCGGCGAGCGCTATCGCGTCATCGGCGTGATGCAGACGAAAGGGCAGGTGCTCGGCTTCGATCTCGACGATACCGTCTACATACCGGTTGGGCGGGCGCTCGATATGTTTAATCGCGAGAGTCTGCAGGAGATCCACGTGGTCTACGAGCCGACCGCGCCGCTGGCGGAAGTCGAGGCCGGCATCAAGCGCATCCTGATTGCGCGTCACGGCGCGGAGGATTTTACCGTCACCCCGCAACAGAAGATGCTGGAGGTGTTCGGGACCGTGCTCGACGCGATTACGTTCGCCGTCGCGGCGATCGGCGGCATCTCCCTGGTTGTCGGCGGCGTCGGCATACTCACCATTCTCACGATCGCCGTGGCCGAGCGTACGTCCGAGATTGGCCTGCTACGCGCTGTCGGCGCGACGCGGCAAGGCATCCTGCTGCTGTTTCTGGGTGAAGCGGCGCTGCTGGCGGTGCTGGGCGGCACCGCCGGGCTGCTGCTGGGTTGGACCGCCGCACTCGCGCTGCACGCCGCCCTGCCGGCGTTGCCGGTGCATACGCCATGGAGCTACGCGGTGCTGGCAGAACTGGTCGCACTGGCCGTAGGATTGGCCGCCGGCGTGCTGCCGGCGCGGCGGGCGGCGCATCTGGATCCGCTGGAAGCATTGCGCAGCGAGTAGAAGCACAAACTGCAGCCGCAATAGCTGGTACATTAATAGCCTTGATCGGCACGCTCCTTTGTCTGACTGCCGCACCGATCCGCATCTATCGTTTGATCCAATAAGAATGCCAAGTTCTTCCCACGCGCTGCTATCCGTTTTTGAGGCCCATGGAATCGACCGAGTGTTCCTGGTCCCGGGCGAAAGCTACCTCGGCATCCTGAATGCGCTCTACGACTTCCCCGCCATCGACGCGGTCACCTGCCGCCACGAGTCCGGAGCAGGATTCATGGCGGTGGCCGACGGCAGGCTCACAGGGAGGCCCGGGATTGCGCTGGTGAGCCGGGGTCCGGGTGCCACCAATGTGGCTATCGCCGTGCACACCGCGCAACAGGATGCGGTTCCCATGATTCTGATCGTGGGGCAGGTGCCGCGGGCTGACCTGCGCCGCGAGGCGTTCCAGGAGATCGACTATCAGCGAATGTATGGAACGATCGCAAAATGGGTGTTCGAAGCGACTGACCCGAGTCAACTTGCCGAAGCCGCGTTCAAGGCGATTCGTGTTGCGACCTCGGGCACCCCAGGCCCGGTGGTGCTGGTGATTCCGGAAGACTTGCAGCAGCAACAAGTGGCGCAGCCGCGGTGGTTGGCGCGCGAACATGCGAGCACCAAACCCGATGACGCGACCCTGCGCGAATTGCGGCGCCGGTTGGAGGCGGCGGAGCGTCCCCTGATCGTCGCCGGCGGAAGCTTCGAAAAAGCGGGAGGACGCGAGGCACTCTGCGCCCTGGCCGAGGCCTGGCATATCCCGGTCGCATTGTCGTTCCGGCGCCACGACCTGTTCTCCAACCGGCACCCGCTCTATGCGGGCGAACTCGGGCTGGCGAATCCGCAAGCCCAGATCAACGCGTTCCGCCAAAGCGACCTGATACTCGCGCTGGGCACCCGCTTTGGCGACATCACCAGCCAGGGGTACAGCTTTCCCGACCTGCCACGGCCGGCGCAGACCTTGGTGCATGCCTACGCCGACGATCACATGGTCGGGCTTCACTTCGTGCCGGATTTCGGTTTGGTGTGCGATCCGATCGAAGTCGCGCGCGCGCTGACCCCCGCGGGAAGGCCGGGCGCGCCACAGGCTCGCGCCGCCTGGGCCGGACGGCTCAAGGAAATCTTCGAAGCCCACGCCGCCTGGCCGCAACGCAAGGCCGATGACGGGATTGATTTCGCGCAGGTGGTAAGGGCCGTGCGCGAGCGGGCGAACGCCGACGCAATTGTGTGCCTCGACGCAGGTACTTTCGCGGCTCCGGTCTACCGGCATTTCGGCTTCGTGCCGCCGCAGCGGCTCATGTCCCCCCTATCCGGCACCATGGGCTACGGCACGCCCGCTGCGATCGCGTCGCAACTGCGTTTTCCCGGACGGCAGGTGATCTGCATGATGGGCGACGGCGGATTCATGATGACCGGCAACGAGATGATTGCCGCGGTCGAGCGCAAGCTTCCGATCCTGTTCATCCTCGCGAACAACGCCAGCTACGCCTCGATTCGCATCCAGCAGGAATTGCATTACCCGGGGCGCACTGTCGGCACCCATCTGTTCAATCCCGATTTCGAGCAGCTCGCGCGCGCCTTCGGCATGCGCGCGCAACGAGTCGTGCGCGCCGAAGACGTGGCAGGCGCGATCGAAAGCGGCCTCGCCGAAGACGGACCCCGTTTCATTGAGGTCAAGACGAGCCTCTCGGTCACGCTGCCGGAGCGGCGCTCTTAGTGCCTTGGAGGCGGTTTCAGAATCAAGGCAACCGACCCTGGTTCAGGGTAGCAAGAGGGGAAGCGTCCGATCGCTTTCCGATTGGCAATTAGCGGCCGAAGATCCCGCGCAGCGCCTTCACCCCTTCTTGCACCGCATCGGCGGGCGAGGGAGCCTGCTGTACGGGAGGCGCATCGGCCTGCCGCGACGGCTGCGCGGCCGCTTCCGACCCCCGCTGCGGAGAGGAGCTTCTGCCGCGGCGCCCGCCGCCTTCGCCCTCGGCGAGCATGGTCATCGCGGTGGATTTGAGCCGCAGTTTCAGCGCCCACTCCTGTTGCCATACTTGCTTCGGATCCTTCGGCCGCGGCGGATGCACCAGATTCAGTTCATTACCATAGGCGATGAAATTGAACATCGAGGCGTCGCTCTTGAAGATGCCGGCGGGGACGGCGCAATCGGTGGTCTGCGGCGGCATCACCACTTTCTCGCGAATCAGGCGCTCGACTTCGGCCGGCGGGAGGTAGTCCATGGGCGCCTGCCCCATTTCCTGCACTTCGCTCGAGGACCAGGTCACCAGATCGTTCTGGCTATCTCCCTGACCCATCGCCGTGGCGAAATAGCCGATCGCCGTAGGCACCGCTTTCCACTTCACTGCGAACGCGCCGGCCGAAGTCTTGCGTACCGGATCGAAGGCGACGGCATCCATAAAATCATGCCGCTCATCGACCGCGAAGCGGATCTCGGGCGAATAGTTGCCGGAGACGGCATGGTCGCCCCGCAGCGATCCAGCCGGCGGTATCGAGCGCTAGTCTTCCTGATTGGGCCAGGTGCCGTAAGTGCGGTTGCGGCCTGGAGCCGGCCCGCGCGGACGCGAAATTGAACGGCTGCGAAACGCACGCGCCGCGTTCTGTGGATTGAGGCTGGCGAAGTCGATGATCACCGGCTGGCCGGGGCGCACCGTCTCGCCGCAGCCCCAGTAGATCAGCATCCTGCCCTCTGGCCGTTCGAATTCCGGCTCTTCGTCGCGCTCGTGCACCGGCGCGCGCTCGCTGCGGGGTGTGAGGAGAGGCAGGCTCGGCACCATCGAAAGGCCGGGCGGTATTGCGTGTACCGCGCGCGCCTCGCCGCCCGCCTGCTGCGATGAGCCGAGATCCAGCTTCATCCTCTTTCCTCCACGCATTCCGGGTGGCATGAGGCCGCCCGCGCCGGGCGGCATTTCCATGCCCATGCCGCCGGCGGTCTCCACGCTCATCCAGTACACCGCAATCGGCGGCTTGATCTGTTGCGTTTGTGCGAGCACGGGCAGCGGGAGGACCGCAGCCAGGGTCGCGGCAAGAATGTGCGTTTTCATCGCGGACGTTTCTCTTGTTCGATATTCGCATTATGCAGCCCGGCCACCGCACCCGCATTCGCGACCGGGTGTAAACCAGAAACCAGACTGATGCCGGGAGATCGTGAACAGCGGGTCGTGAATAGCCGTCCTAAGACGGCAAATCGCCCGATTGAAAGTTTATTTGATAAAAATTGGCAGAGTCTTTGACCTTAATCAAATTGCCGGTCTGGGGAAGACGTTACATTGATTTACCCTTTTGCTGATTTCCTCCCATCCTTCTGGGCAAAAGGGCTCTTGCGGACACTCGATTGTCTAAATTCGAGTGTCCGTTTTTCTTTCTTGCCCGCCCCTCTGCCAAGCGGCGCCGAACTGGACGCGGGGTTGATTTTCATCAACATTTCCGCCGCCATTCCACGCTATGCTATAAATGTGGTGCCCTGACGTAGGAACTGATCGGTGAGCACCAGGGTCAGGCGGGTGCTAGGCCTGACCGGTAAAGCGAGAGACGGGCAACAACCGGCGGATACCTGGCGGACAAGCCGCTCCTGGCGCCGGCCATGCAAATGGAAGGGGTACCAATGAGCTATAAGACGATCCTTGTTCATATCGACCCAGGGAAACGCGGCTCGGTGCGACTCGAAGTCGCCATCCGCCTTGCGCGTCAGCACGACGCGCATCTGGTTGCATTGCATGCGCTGGCACCGTTTGAGCCCCCCAGCTATGTCGCGGCGGAGATGGGCCCCGCAATCATCGAGGCCCAACGGTTGGTGGCCGCGACCGACATGGCGCGAACTGAAGCCGAGTTCACCAAGCAGGTAACGGCCGCGGGCCTGCGCAACGTGGAGTGGCGCACTGCCGTCGAGGATCCGGTCGTTGCGATGACCTTGCACGCGCGCTACGCAGATCTGGTCGTGATCGGCCAGACAGATGCATCGGACAGTTCGCAGGTGCCAGCGGATTTCCCGGAGCGGCTGGTGCTCGCCGCCGGCCGGCCGGTGCTGATACTGCCGAGCGTCGGGAGTTTTGCCAGCGTGGGCAAGCGAATTCTCGTCGCCTGGAGTCAGAGCCGCGAGGCCACGCGCGCGGTCACGGATGCGATTCCTTTTCTGCAACTGGCCGATACGGTGCATGTCATGGTGGTGAACCCGAAGGCTGGCGAACACGGCGCCGTGGCCGGCGCCGATATTGGGCTCTATCTCGCGCGTCACGGCGTGCGCGTCGAAGTCAAGGCGGACCACGGTGCCGAGATCGATGTGGGCAACGAACTGCTGTCGCGCGCCGCGGACCTCGACGCCGATCTCATTGTCATGGGCGGTTATGGCCATTCGCGGCTGAAGGAATGGGTGTTGGGCGGCGCTACCCGCACCATCCTGGAATCCATGACGACGCCGGTGCTGATGTCGCACTAAAAGGCGGCGCGGATCCGCAATTTGCGCGATTGCGCACCGACCTCCGTCGCGCCCGGCGCGGTTGGTGCGACGTCCAATACGCCGCGTGAGCCGCGGCCCTGTGCCGGCCGGCGACGTGCTCGCGCCTGCGCTAACGTCCTGGGCGCCGCAGAATATTCGGGGTTTGTGCGAACCGGCTCTCAGGATGCTCGCCGGACTTGGCAGTTCCCTCGCTTGGCACTACAGATTGGCCCGTTCGAGGAGGCCATGCGGAGACGGAGTTTTTGCGCCGGCATCGGTCTGTTGTCTGTCTTTTTCGTGGATAATTCAGGGATAGCTAATTTCCGGAGGCGTCATTATGACCACCCAAAAATACATCTACGCATTCGAAGAAGGTGACGGCAAGAACAAAATCCTGCTTGGGGGCAAGGGCGCCGGCCTGTGCGAGATGACGCAGATCGGCCTGAATGTGCCGCCCGGTTTCACCATAACCACCGAGGCGTGCCTTGCCTATCTCGATTCGAACCATCTGCCGGACGGCCTGATGGACGAACTCAAGGGCCATATGGCGGCGCTGGAAAAGAAAACCGGAAAGGGCTTCGGCAGCGGCAAGAATCCGCTGCTGATTTCAGTGCGCTCCGGCTCGGCGATGTCCATGCCGGGAATGATGGACACCATACTCAATCTCGGCCTCAACGAAACTTCGTTGCAGGGGCTGATCAAGCAGACCGCGAACCCGCGTTTTGCCTACGACGCCTATCGCCGTTTCGTCCAGCTTTTCGGCAAAATCGCGCTGGGCATCGATGATGAGCATTTCGATGCCAGGATGGCCGCGCTCAAGCGCAAAAACGATGCGCGCCTGGATCTGGACCTCTCTGCCGAGAACCTGAAGGAACTTGCCGGTGAATTTCTGGAGATCGTCCAGCGCCATACGGGCAAGCCGTTTCCGCAGGACCCTTACGAGCAGCTCGAGATCTCGGTCGGCGCGGTATTTCGTTCCTGGATGGGCAAGCGCGCGGTGGACTACCGTAAGCAGTTCAAGATCACCAAGGATATGGCCAATGGCACCGCTGTCAGCGTCTGTACCATGGTGTTCGGCAACATGGGCAGCGATTCGGGGACGGGGGTGGGCTTCACCCGCAATCCCGGCACCGGCGAGAACGTCATCTACGGCGAATATCTGGTCAATGCCCAGGGCGAGGATGTGGTGGCTGGCATTCGCACGCCCAAGCCGATCGCCGAGATGGAGCAGGAAATGCCGGAGATTTACCGCCAACTGATGGAGCTGCACAACCGGCTGGAGTCGCATTACCACGAAGTCCAGGATTTCGAATTCACCATCGAAAAAGGCACGCTCTATTGCCTGCAGACCCGCAACGGCAAGATGAATGCCCGCGGCATGGTGCGCAGCTCGGTGGAGATGTTCCAGGAAGGGCTGATTTCCAAGGAGCGTGCGCTGCTGCGCGTCGAGCCGCCGATGCTGGAGCAGCTGCTGGTGCCGCAGTTGTCGCCGAATTTCCACGGCAAATCCCTGGCGCAGGGCCTACCCGCTTCGCCCGGCGCCGCCTCCGGCAAGATCGTGTTCGATGCCAACACCGCCGAGGCGCGCGGCAACGCGGGGGAGAAGGTGATCCTGGTGCGCGAGGAGACCAAGCCGGACGACATCCACGGTTTTTTCCGGGCGCAAGGTATCCTGACCAGTCGCGGCGGCAAGACCTCCCATGCTGCGGTGGTGGCGCGCGGTATGGGCAAGCCCTGCGTTTCCGGCTGTGAGCAGATCGTGATCGACGACAAGGCGCGCAGCGCGGTCATCGGCGAGACCACCTTGCATGAGGGCGACGTCATCACCATCGACGGCGGCACCGGACATGTCTACGCCGGCGAAGTGCCGACCGTGGAAGCCGAGTTTTCGGAGGAAATGGCTACGCTGCTGGCCTGGGCGGACGAAGTGGCGCAACTGAAGGTGATGGCCAATGCCGACACGCCGGAGGATGCGACGCGTGCGCGGGAGTTCGGCGCCATGGGTATCGGCCTGGTGCGCACCGAGCGCATGTTCAACAGCACCGATCGCCTGCCGATCATGCAGGAAATGATCCTGGCCGAGACCGTGGAGGAACGCCAGGCGGCGCTCGACCGGCTGCTGCCGATCCAGCGTTCCGATTTCACCGGAATCTTCAAGGCGATGAAAGGGCTGCCGGTGACCATACGCCTGCTCGATCCGCCGATGCACGAATTTCTTCCGACCGCGGCGCAGCTCGAGTTGGAGATCGCCCACCTGCACCATTTGCGCGACACGATCAAGGGCCTGGAGGAGTTGCCGGACACGCTGAAGCTGCTCAATCCCAAGCTGTACCAGCAATATGCCGACGGCCTGAACAAGCTCATGGATGGTCTGCACACCTTCAAGGAATCGCATCTGGAAGAAGACGCAATCGGCAAGAAGGAAGTGGTCCTGAAAAAGGTGCGCGCGCTGGCGGAGGTCAATCCGATGCTGGGACACCGTGGTGTGCGCCTGGGCATCTCATATCCGGAAATCTACACGATGCAGATCAAGGCGATTCTCGAAGCCGCCGCGCTGTGCGCGCGGGAAGGCATCGAAATCTATCCCGAGATCATGGTGCCGCAGGTCGCCACGGTGGAAGAACTCATGCGCATCCACGGCAAAGTACAGCGCGTCCACAGGGAGGTGGAACTGACTCACGGCATCAGCGTGAAATTCAAGTTCGGCTCCATGCTGGAGGTGGTGCGCGGCTGCCTACGCGCCGGGCGCATGGCTCAGGACGCGGAGTTCTTTTCATTCGGCACCAACGACCTGACCCAGGCCACGTTCTCGTTCAGCCGCGAGGATGCGGAAAACAAGTTTCTGCCGGCCTACCTCGAGACCGGCATCCTGCAGGATAATCCGTTCGAAGTGCTGGACATCAAGGGCGTCGGGCAGTTGATGAAAATGGCGGTCGAGAGCGGTCGCCAGACCCGGCCGGAGCTCAAGGTGGGCATCTGCGGCGAGCACGGCGGCGACCCGGCCTCGATCCATTTTTGCCATAGCATCGCGATCGACTATGTGTCTTGCTCCGGCCCGCGCGTGCCGATCGCGCGCCTGGCGGCGGCGCAGGCCAAGTTGCTGGAGGCGAGCTACAAAGGCCTGAACTGAGCGCCTAGGCTCAATCGGCGGGTATGGCCTGGTTTGTCTACCTTATCGAGTGCAAGGACGGGACCATCTACACCGGGATCGCCATAGACGTCGATGCGCGCTACGCCGTGCACAAGAGCGGGAAGGGCGCGCGCTATACCCGTTCCCATCCGCCGCGGCGCCTGCTTGCGGCGATCGAATACGCAGATCGATCGGCTGCATCCAAGGCGGAGTACCGGATCAAGCGTTTGTCGCCGCGCGACAAGCGCGAACTCGGCCGCCGGCACGGGGTCCGATGAAGCGTATCCGGCGAAGTAGCAATCATGTTGCAAATCTCCAATAACGTAACGATCCCGGCCAGGGAGATCGAGATCAGTGCCATTCGCGCCCAGGGAGCGGGAGGGCAGAATGTAAACAAGGTCTCCAGCGCTATACACCTGCGCTTCGACATCGGCGCATCATCGATCCCGGAACTATACAAAGAGCGCCTGCTCAAGCTGAAGGATCAGCGCATCACCAAGGAAGGCGTAGTAGTAATCAAGGCGCAACAATACCGGAGCCAGGAGAAGAACCGCGAAGAGGCATTGCGGCGTTTGCGGGAGCTTATCCGAGGCGTTGCCGTATCCCCAAAGCAACGCAAACCGACCAAGCCGACACGCAGTTCCCGGAAAAGACGTCTCGACAGCAAGACCAGGCGCGGCGAGGTTAAACTCACCCGAGCCAAGGTCGCGGATTGATGCAGAAAGACTTGCAGTGCGCTGGCGGCAACGCGATAATCCGGGGCGCACAGCCTCCTTCCGAAACCCATCCAGACCCCACATGAGCCACATTCCCGCTTCAACCGCGCTCTCGCGCTTTCGTGTCCTCGACCTGTCGCGCGTACGCGCGGGCCCGACCTGCGTCAAGCAACTCGCCGATTTTGGCGCCGACGTGATCAAAATCGAATCGCCTCCGGGGGTGGACGCAAACGAAGGCATGGGCGGTCCGCGCAACGGCCCGGACTTTCAGAACCTGCACCGTAACAAGCGCGCGATGACGCTCAACCTCAAGCTGCCCGAGGGCCGCGAAGTCTTCGCCCGTCTGGCCGAGAAGGCGGACGTGGTGGTCGAGAACTATCGTCCCGACGTCAAGTTCCGCCTCGGCGTCGATTACGAGTCACTCAAGGCGATCAATCCGCGCATTATCCTCGCCAGCATCTCCGGTTTCGGCCAGGACGGACCCTACCGCGAGCGGCCGGGGTTCGATCAGATCGCTCAGGGCATGAGCGGTCTGATGTCGGTCACGGGCCATCCGGGCCAGGGCCCGATGCGCACCGGCGCTGCGATCGCGGATGTCAGCGCCGGGCTGTACGCCGCGCTCGGCATCCTGACCGCGTTGCTGGAGCGCGAAGTGTCCGGCCAGGGCCAGTGGGTGCAGTCGTCGCTGTTGATGTCCGGCATCGCGCTGCTCGATTTCCAGGCGGCGCGCTATCTGATGGATGGCGAGGTGCCGCCGCAGGTCGGTAACGACCATCCGACCAGCATGCCGACTTCGGCTTATACCACCGCCGACGGTTACATCAACGTCGGTGCCTCCGGCGAGGGCATGTGGAGACGGCTGTGTCAAGTGCTGGCGCGTCCGGACCTGCTTGCGCGCGCCGATTTCGAGGTCGCCGCCAGTCGGGCCAGGAACCGTGCCGCGCTTAACGCCGAGTTGAATGCTGCGTTCGCGGCGAAGACCAGCGACGAGTGGATACCCATCCTCAACGACGCGGGCGTGCCCTGCGGGCCGATCTACAGCATCGATCAGGTGTTTGCCGATCCACAGGTGCGGCATCTTCAGGCTGCAGTGAAGGTAAAGCATCCGGTGTTGGGCGAAATTCGTCTGGTAAACCAGGCGGTGGGGCTGTCGCGCACGCCGGCAACGATGGTAAGCGCCACCCCGGAGATCGGCCAGCACACCGACGAGGTGCTGGCCGAAGTGGGCTATAGCGCCGCGGATATCGCGGTGTTGCGCAAGAGCAATGTTATCTAGGAATGGTACCTGACAGCATCGCGTCAAGTGCCTGATTTTGGGGGCGCGAGGGGCAGCGGAAGGGGTGGGGCACTTCCGTGTCCACTCGGGTCCCTTCGTTTTGTAACAGATTAGGGAGCGTCATGGCTGAACTCATCACACGCAAGGAAAGCGCCGTCGGTTGGGTGATCTTCTCCAACCCCACCAAGCTCAACGCAGTCAGCCACGACATGTGGATGGCGCTGCCCAAGGCGATCGCCGCCTTCGATGCCGACCCCGAGGTGCGCATGATCGTAATTACCGGCGACGGCGACAAGGCTTTCATTTCCGGCGCGGACATTTCGCAGTTCGAGAAGGCACGCGGCAGCGCCGAAGCGCAGGCGATCTACAACCGCGCAGTCGTCGACGCCTACGAAGCCCCGGTGCTGTGCAGCAAACCGGTGGTGGCCAAGATCCGTGGCATCTGCATGGGCGGGGGCCTGGGGCTCGCCGCGGCGTGCGATGTACGCATCGCCGCCGCGGACGCGGTGTTCCGCATGCCCGCGGCGCGCCTGGGGCTGGGCTACAATTTCACCGGCATCAAGCGCTTCGTGCAGCTTCTGGGCGCGGCCAATACTTCGGACATTTTCTTCTCGGCGCGCAAATTCGACGCGGCGGATGCGCTCGGCATGGGTTTCGTCAATCGCGTCGTGCCGGTCGCCGACCTCGACCGCGAAATGGCGGCGTATTGCGAACTGGTGGCGGAAAATGCGCCGCTTACCATGGCCGCGGCCAAGTTTGCCATTCGCCAGACGGGACTGGACTCAGGCGAGCGTGATCTGGAGCAGGCTGCGCGCATGATCGAAGCCTGCTTCAACAGCGAGGACTACCGCGAAGGCCGACGCGCATTCATGGAGAAGCGCAAGCCCAATTTCCAGGGAAAATAATTCCCCCGACGCACTGCCGCGCCTAGCGGCAGACCAGCACCGGCACCTTGCTGTGGATCAGCACCTTCTGCGTTTCACTGCCCAGCACCAGGCCGGACAGTCCGCGCCGGCCGTGCGAGGCCATAAAGATCAGATCGCATTTTTTCTTCTTCGCAGCGTCGATGATGGCTTCGTAGGGGCTGTCGCTGACGACGTGGAAAACTTCGCAAGGCACCTTCTCCACCTCGGCTTCGACTTCAATCGTGGACAGGCACTTGCGCGCCTGTTCATGCATGAATTCAGCCTGCGACTTGGCCGAAGGCGCGCGCAGGATGTAACCATCGCCATAGTAGGTCGAGCCGATGTCGGGGGCAGCGTGAAAGCCGGTGATCTTGGCGCCCAGCGCTTTGGCCAGTTTGACTGCCTGTTTAGCCGCTTTGGCCGAAAGCTTGGAGCCATCGGTGGGAACGAGGATGTGTTTGAACATGCTGTCTCCTTTCCAATTAGTCGTAGGGTAGTCGCTGTTGCGCAAACCAGGTTGTCCGCTCCTCGCGAAACCGCTCTTATTCAAGTTTAGATCACCGTCTCCGTCCCGGTTTGATCAAAGTCAATGCGAGCAGCAAATGCCGAAGCGGCGCCCGCCATGAAGGCCGCATCAGAATGCCTGAAACGGCCCCTGACTCAGGCCGGTACGAGGGGTTGTCTCCGCTCATGGCGCGATGAATGCACAGGCAAGCGCCGCTTCAGTAGTCCGTGCTGACGCTGCGGATGATGACGCCGCCGGATTTTTCGTCGTGCTCGAGCTTGACCAGCTTGCGCGCCTCGGCCTCGTCCAGCAGCTTACCGAACGAGCGGAAGCCGTAAAAGGCCTCGTTGAAGCCGGGATTGCGCCGCTTCAGCGTCTGTTTGACCATCGAGCCCCAGATTTTCTCCTCCTCGCCACGCTCGGCGATGAGTGCCTCGACGGTTTCCATGACGATGTCCAGCGCCTCCTGTTTCTTGTCGCTCTCGTCCTGCGGCAGGGTTTTGGCGACCGCGCCCGCGGCAGTCTTGGGCGCGGGCTTCTTGCGCGATTGCTTTTTTGCCTTTTCCCGCGCCAGATCGTCGTAATAGATGAACTCGTCGCAGTTGGCGATCAGCAGATCGGAGGTGGAGTTCTTCACTCCAACGCCGATCACCGTCTTGTTGTTCTCGCGCAGCTTGGAGACGAGCGGCGAAAAATCGGAGTCGCCGCTGATGATGACGAAGGTATCGACGTGCGATTTGGTGTAGCACAGGTCCAGCGCGTCGACCACCATGCGGATGTCGGCCGAGTTCTTGCCCGACTGGCGCACGTGCGGGATCTCGATCAGTTCGAACGCGGCCTCGTGCATGCCGGCTTTGAACTCGCGATAACGTTCCCAGTCGCAATAGGCTTTTTTCACCACAATGCTGCCCTTGAGCAGCAGCCGCTCCAGCACCTTGGTGATGTCGAACTTGTCGTATTTGGATTCGCGCACCCCGAGGGCGACGTTTTCAAAATCGCAGAACAGTGCCATGTTGATGTCGGTGGCTGCGGTCATGTTGATCTCCGGTGACTATGGGTTGCACGGCAGTTATGCGGCGGGCAGCAGGGCCGGGTGCAACGCCGGCGCGAGATGCATGCTGCGTCTTCTCCCTGCAACTGTCGCTATCGTAGCGCGGAATCGGTAGCGGCGGGCAATTCCGGCTCGCGCCCAAGTCTGCTAACATTACCGGCATTACGTAGTGACGATGTTGCATCGCACCGCAAGCAACGCCGGAAACAGAACGCTTCGCAAGGCTCGATGGTAAACGATGCGGTTGTCGATCGCTGGTTGAAACAGGTGGTTGCGTTGCGACCCGGAGAGGGGCGGGCGCTGGCGTGGTCGTTTACGTATTTTTTCTGTCTGCTTGCGGGCTACTATGTGTTGCGGCCTTTGCGCGACGAAATGGGCATTGCGGGCGGCGTGCGCAACCTGCAATGGCTGTTCACGGCTACCTTTGTCGCAATGCTTGCCGCGGTGCCCGCGTTCGGCGCCGTAGTCGCGCGCTTGCCGCGCAGGCGCTTCGTTCCGCTGGTCTACCATTTCTTCGTCGCCAACATTGCGATCTTCTGGCTGTTGCTGACTTTCGATGTCGGCAAGGTGCACGTCGCGCGGGTGTTCTTCGTCTGGATCAGCGTGTTCAACCTGTTCGCGGTATCCGTGTTCTGGTCATTCATGGCGGATCTGTTTGCAAGCGAGCAGGGCAAGCGGCTGTTCGGTTTCATTGCCGCCGGCGGTTCCGCGGGAGCGCTGCTCGGCCCGGCGCTGACAATGGGGTTGGCGGTGCCGCTTGGCCCGGTCAATCTGCTTTTTGTCGCGGCGCTGTTCTTGGAGTTGGCCGTGCTGTGCGCGCGACGGCTGGAGTCGGTGGCAAGGTCGGGTGGGAGCGCGCCGGTAGCGCCACCGGCGCCCTCGGCGCGAACGGAGGCCACTGCGCTTGGCGGAGGCTGGCTTGCCGGTATCGCAATGTTGCTGCGCTCGCCTTATCTGGCGGGCATCGCTCTGTGGGTATTTCTGTTGTCGCTTGCCGGAACGTTTCTCTATTTCCAGCAGGCGAACATCGTTGCCGCAGCGTCCGACGACCCGGGGGTGCGCACCCGCATATTCGCCGCCATTGACCTGTCGGCCGGGATTCTGACCATCATCGTTCAGTTTTTTGCGACCGGCCGGCTGATCGTCCGCTTCGGCGTCGGGCGCGCGGCTGCGGTCCTGCCCCTGGTCTTCGGCCTCGGCTTCATGGGGCTGGCTTTGACACCGATGCTGCTCGTGGTCATCGCGTTCCAGGCAATCCAGCGGACCGCCAATTTTGCCCTCTCGAACCCGGCCCGGGAAGTCTTGTTCACCGTGCTGGAACGCGGGGAGAAATACAAGGCGAAGAACGTGATCGACGTCGTCGTGTTCCGCGGGGCGGATGCGGCCAGCGGCTGGCTGTTCACGGTGCTGCGCGGGGCCGGGCTGGAACTGTCGACGATCTCGCTGGCGACAGTGCCGCTGGCGGGCGCTTGGCTGGTGCTGGCGCTGGCACTCGGACGCGCGCAGGAGCGCCGCGCCCGAGCAGGCGCCCCGCCTGGCGGATGAACGCATGCCGGCCACCATGCGCGTCCGATGTTCTGCGGCGCTAGCGCAGCGATTCTATATTTCACGATTTTCCCTCAAGGGATGCGCCATGGAAACTGTCTCCAACATTTCAACCGTCTCCCGCGTCACCTGGTTTGCTGTGGCGCCGGGCTGTTGATGCGACAATGGTGACCTTTGCGAAAATCCACCAGAGAGGACATAACGTGAAAGACTCGATGCTGAACATCCGCCGGCTGCGCGTGCGGCCGGTGGTGGTGCCGATGCGGCTGCCTCTGCAAACCAGCACCGGCGCGGTGAGCATGGCGCCGCTGGTGTTGATCGACCTGGAGACCACGGTCGGCATCAGTGGCCGCAGCTATCTGTTCGCGATCGGCCGGCCGCACCTGCGGCCTATCGTCGCGCTGGTCGAGGCGATGGGCGAAATGCTCAAGGGCGACGCGGTGGCGCCGTTCGAGATCGAGCGC
>Ga0315281_10001395_pt1 | contig 35573 bp, 26 predicted proteins | sample YL17G07_0_MG_FD_204540 | JGI IMG/M metagenome (GOLD analysis project Ga0315281, IMG submission 204540) | Sediment microbial communities from Yellowstone Lake, YNP, Wyoming, USA - YL17G07_0 | ecosystem: Environmental > Aquatic > Freshwater > Lake > Sediment | place: USA: Wyoming | collected...
TGTCCACAGGCGGGTGCATTTACTGCAACAATGACAGTTTCCGCCCCACAGCGTGTACGAGTTCCTCCTCCCTGCGCGAGCAGATAGCGAAGGGGATTCCCTATCTTCGTTCCCGGTATGGCGCTGACAAGCTCCTCGTGTATTTCCAGCCCTATACGAATACCTACGCGTCAGTGGAAATCCTTGAAAAACTGTATCGCGAGGCGCTTGACAATCCGGGCGTGGTGGGGCTTGCCATTGGAACGCGTCCGGACTGCGTGGATGAGGAGAAAATCGCCCTCCTCGCCTCGCTGGCGCGGGAGCATTTTGTACTCGTGGAATACGGGCTTCAATCGATCTACGACAGGACGCTTGCATTCATCAACCGCGGCCATGACTATGCGTGTTTTAAGAACGCCCTGGCGATGACGACCGGCAGGGGAATCCACGTCGGCGCACACCTCATTCTCGGTTTCCCCACGGAGACACGTGATGAGATGCTCGGCATGGCTGACGAACTTTCGCTCCTGCCCATCGAGTTCCTCAAGATCCATCAGCTTCAGGTGGTAGCCGGGACTGCGCTGGCCGACCTTTATGCGGCGAAGCCGTTCCCGACCTTTGGATATGAAGAATACATCGAGATGCTCGCCGCTTTTCTTGAGCGCCTCTCTCCGGACATCGTGATCCAGCGGCTTTTTGCGGCAGCGCCCGATGATATCCTGATCGCGCCGGTCTGGAACAAGACCCGCAGCGAGCTCCTGAACGACCTTGCAGCGTATATGGCGAAACAGGGGAGTTTTCAGGGAAAGAAGAGAAGCGATACCAACAACGTGCTCTGGTGCGAGACCACGTAAGGAGACAGCATGATCGATCTTCATACCCACTCATTGTTCAGCGACGGCGTGCTCGTGCCGTCGGAGCTGGTGCGGCGCGCCGTGATGAAAGGCTACACCGCTATCGCGATCACTGACCATGCCGACGCTTCGAACATCGACTTCGCCATCCCGCGAGTGTCAGCGGTATGCAAAGAGCTGAACCGCCGGTGGAAGATCACCGCGCTGCCGGGCATCGAACTGACGCATATCCCGCCGGAGACCTTTGCCGAACTCACCGAGCGGGCCCGCTCCCTCGGCGCGGTGATCGTGGTTGCACACGGCGAGACGCTCGTGGAGCCTGTCCACCCGGGAACGAACCGGGCGGCGATCGAGGCACGGGTGGACATTCTTGCGCATCCGGGCTTGATCTCCCGGGAGGAAGCCGGCCTTGCGGCCAAACTCGGCGTTCATCTTGAAATCACGGCCCGCAAGGGGCACGGTCTATCGAACGGGTATGTGGCGAAGATCGCTGGAGAAACGGGCGCCAGACTCGTGCTCGATACCGATACCCATGAACCCGGCGACCTGATCGACGACGAATTTGCCCGTGCGGTCCTGCTCGGAGCGGGACTGAGCAGCGAATCGATCGCCGCGGTTTTGAACAATTCAAGGGAGCTGGCTGCCAGGGCAAGCGCATTGATGAAAAGCTAAAACAGTAACGCGGGAAGGACCTTTATTCAGTATCCGCTATTCGCTTAATTCAGGGAGGTTTCATAGATGCTTAAGATCAGGAAAAAGGGACAGGACGCGAAGACCCACCAGGAACAGGGGATCGTGACCATTCTGAATAAGGTCTCCGAAGTTCTGTCGGACTACAGAAAGCAGTTCATCGTTGTTGCATCAATCGCCGCGGCACTCTGCGTGATCGCTGGCGGATATTCGCTCGTGCGGTCCGCCGATGAACGGAAGGCCTCGCCGCTTCTTGCCGCGGCCTATGAATCCTACACACGCTCCCCGGGCATGTCCGCGGCGGACACTACAAAAGCGCTTGAACTCTTTCGCAACGTCCAGAAAAAATACTCCGGGACCATGAGCGGTGCGATCGCCCAATACTATATCGGCAATTGTCTCGTGGAACTTGGCCGGTTGGACGAAGCGCTCAAAGAATATCAGTTTTTTGTTGCGAAATATTCCGGAGAAAAATATCTGCTCGCATTGGCATATCAGCGCCTGGGTTACCTTTACGGCACTCTTGGCAGGCAGGCCGATGCTGTCAAGGCGTTCGAACAATCGGAGGCACTTGGAGGCCCGGGCGTTGCGACCGTTGAACTCGCAAGAATCTACGAGAGTTCCGGCAACATTACCGAATCTCAGAAAAAATTCAAGATTGTCCAGGAAAAACTCGGCGGCACGAACTGGAGCGTAGAAGCCATGGGCAAGGTGCAGAAAATTGAAACGCAAAAACCTGTTGTTAAATAAAGACGGAAGTTAAAGCACGAGTTCGGAGCGGACGATCATGACGGTCCTGTTAGAAAAAACGCGCCGCACATGCCTCTGTCTTGCGCTCCTGGCTGTCGTGCTGCATGGAATTGGCTGCTCACCCGGGGTGCCTGAGATCACGATCGCTGAACAGAACGCGACGCTTTCACCGGTCATCGTGGGATCTGGTTCTCTCTTCATGAAGATCATCAACGCGGGACGCGGAGAAGACGCACTTGTCCGCGCACAGGTGAGCATACCCGGCGCACTTGTAGAACTTCACGATGTTGATGAAGGGAAAATGGTCAGGACGGACAGAATCCGAATCCCCGGGCAGAGCACGGTGCAACTAAGGCCGGCGGGTGTTCATCTCATGATTTACAAGATGCCGAAGAACGTGACAGAAGGGTACAAATTCATCCTCACCCTGTCCTTCGAGAAAACAGGAGATATGTTCGTGCCGATGCGGTTTATTGACAATGCAACTGTGCGGAAAACAAGACAATTTTAATTCTAAAACAGTGCAATTTTTATTGACGGCAGTCAATGCATATGATAGTTTAGAGCACCTTTTTGAAATAAGTTGTTGCAAAAAGCAAAAAGGAGGTGATAGTAAAAAACGATTGTTTCGCCTCAGCGGTGTGAATTACATCATAATTGTCACGATGTCCAATAAAAACGGGGAGGAATTCATGATGAAAAGAAAAGCAGCTTTCACTACAGCGGTAATAACGGTTGCATGTTTGAGCTACCTTAGTTTCACTGCGGTCAATGCGCAGACACCCGTAGCGCCAGTTGCGGCCGGCAAAACATACAGCGGCACGGTGTATGTTGCGGGAATGGGCGGGCACTTTGCCAAGGCCGATGTGACCATCGATCCGAGCAACGAAAATGATCCCATCAAGGTGAACAATCTTGACCGCATTGTTATCGGCGACAAGAAGACCCACCCCACCCATGACGCACGCATCGATTCTAATGACCCGAACACGATGTTCTGGTCTACCTATGTGCTCGACCCGAATAACAAGGTGCATGTCGGAAAGTCTGACCTCAAAACAGGGAACGTGATACAAGACGTTGCCATGCGCCCTGACGCCAGCGCACCCGGCTCGAAACCGCCGCTCTATTGCGCCTCGGGCCAGAACGCCAAATACTACATGCCCATATTCATGGGCGTGGAAGGGTATGTGGATGTTTTTGAAAAGGCAACCATGAAGCATAAGGAACGGGTGTGGATCAGCGACCTCGGCTACGAAAAGGGCACGTATCAGTTCACGCACGGCACCAACTCAGCTGACATGAAGACCCTCCTCCTGGCGATCAACAGGACCAAGGACGGGAAGAGCACCGGCGACATCGACTTCATCGTAGTTGACATGGCGTCCCTTGAGAAAGGGAAGTTTAAACAGCTCGCGAAGAACACGTTGAAGGGTGCGCCAGGCAAGACCATCACTTTCCGTGAGTACTATTCGAATGACGGCAAAGTTATTTTCCAGGCCGCCGCGGACCGTCTCTGGGTCCTCGACGCCGCGACGCTCAAGTTAGTTGATGAAAAGATGATGCCCGAGGGATCGCAGCTCCATGATGCCCAGCCGACGCCTGATGGCAAGTATGCGCTCCTGACGCTGCGCACTGTTACTGCCGGCTGCGATATGGACGGCAAGGCGATCGTAAAAGAAGGCAAGGGTGTTGATATCACCGACGGCACACTCGTGTTGTATGATGCCGATGCGAAGAAGGTGTCCAGCAAGACCACCTCGGTTTGCCTGGCTTGCCACAAAGGCATGGCTCTTGGCGACAAGAATGCCGTTTTGTGCGGCCTTGACACGGCATGGAAGAAGTAGTATAAAATATAAATCGCTGGTAAGTCCTGACCTTCTCCGCGGGATATCCCGCGGAGAAGGTTTTTTATTTAGCATAACTTATGCCAGATCAATTCACTCTTTCTTCAATGGCCCTCCGGAACCTGCGGCGGCGGCCCCTCCGGACGGCGATCCTCGTGGCTGCATTGTCCCTGATGGTCGCGGCCCTTGTCTTTGCCCTCTCCTTTGTCACGCGCGTGAATGCGAGCATAAAGTTGACGTCGGACCGTCTCGGCGCCGACCTCCTGATCGTGCCTACCGGGGCCCGGGGAGCGGCGGAAGACATTCTTATCGAGAACCGTGCCACGTCTTTCTATATGAACAAGTCCATTGTCGATCGGATTAAAAAGGTTGAAGGCATCGACAAGGTTTCCTATCAAACCTACCTTGTCACGATCGCCGGACTCTGCTGCTCCGTTCCGGAATCCATGGTGGTGGCTTTTAATCAAGAATCAGATTTTATTGTTACTCCCTGGCTCAAGAATAAGCTGGGCCGGAAGCTTCAGAAGGGCGAGGCCATCGTCGGGAGTGAATCCGCCTATAATATCAACCTTGGACTGGTTGAGATGGAGGCGAAACTCTTCGGCAATGTGTTTAAAATGGTCGGCGTACTGGATAAAACCGGATCGGGGCTCGACACAGCGGTTTTTATGGGCGACGAGAATATCGAAGCTATCATCAGAAACAGCAAGGCCGACATCAAACCTGACCAGATCTCGGTGATTTTTGCAAAGATCAAGAAGGGCGCGGACCTCTACAAGGTCATGTCCGAGATCGAGAACAGCATCATCGAGGTGGACGTGATGATGCGCAAGGACATCGGGAAGAGCCTTCTCAGTTCTTTGGGGGACATCAGCAAGATCTTTTACCTCACCATGGTCCTGTCGACCGTCCTCTCCCTGTTTCTGGTCTGGGCGATCTTCACGGCCATTGCCAACGAGCGGGCACGGGAGATCGGCATCATGCGGGCCCTCGGCGCAAAAGAAGCGCATGTCGTGAAACTGTTCCTCTTTGAAGTGCTTGTGCTCGGCGCCGTGGGGAGTGTCGTCGGCATTGTTGCCGGCACGTCGCTCACCGTTCTGATGGCAAAAAGCTTCTCGATCCTGAAAAATCTTCCCGTGGACCTTGAAATACCCGTCCGCATCGGCATTGCGTTTATCGGGTTGCTGTTCGGGACCGGCATCTGCGTCCTCGGAGCCCTGTCTCCGCTCCAGAGGCTGAAAAAGCTGGAACCCTTACTGGTGATCAAACAGGAGTAACGCGTGGCTCAGCTCAAACTGCAGGACATCATCAAGACCTATACGGTCGGCGGCGAAGCCATAGCGGCGGTGCGCTCGGTATCGCTCCAGATCGAAAAAGGGGATTTTCTCTCCATTGTCGGCCATTCAGGCTCGGGAAAAACGACTCTGCTTTCCATGATCGGCGGCATTACTACCCCCTCGTCTGGCACAATTCAGTTCGAGGACAGAAACCTTGCTTCGATGGGGAGTGATGGACTTTCAGAATATCGGTGCGAAAAGATCGGCTTCATGTTCCAGTTCGCGAGTCTTTTGCCGATGCTCACGGTAAAAGAAAACCTCCTTTTGCCCGCGGCCTTCATGCCGGATCGCGGCGCCGGAGACGCGCTTCATCTGGAGAAGAAGGCCGCGGAGCTGCTGCGTATGGTCGGCCTGATTGATAAGATCAATGCCTATCCCGCACACCTGTCAGGCGGACAGCAGCGGCGCGTCGCCATTGCCCGGGCATTCATGAATAATCCGGCGCTCATCCTCGCTGATGAGCCGACCGGCGACCTTGATGAGAAGACCGAGCAGGCCATGATGGACTTTTTCAAAACGATGAATCAGGCTGAAGCAACCACATTTGTCATGGTTACCCATAATACCGACCTCGCGAAGCAAGCTCAGCGACAGCTCAGAATGCATCAGGGAACTCTTCGGGAACAGTGATCAGCTGATTAACCATGTCATTGCGGTCGCGTGTTGAGGAGAGGTTGTGACAAACAGCAACGGCATATATAAAAAAACGGGTCAGGAAGCTTCCTGACCCGTTTTTTTATATATGCCGGTTTAAATCTGGTCAGTATCGACGACCAGCTTGATCTTTTGTCCTGCGCGCACGGTCTTGCCAAGCCCCTTGTTCCATTCCCTGATATCAGCCACTGACACATTGTGGATTTTAGCGATCCGCACAAGCGTCTCGCCACGTCTGACGCGGTAGAGGATCCGCTGCTGTTTGCCGCTTTGTCCCATGGCCAGGAAGCCCAGGTCATGATTTTTCCCGTTGATGTCGATGGGAATGAGCAGGTGCTTGCCCGGCGCTATGCGGCTTTTTTTCCTGAGACCATTGATGTCGCGGATCGCCTCCAGGCTTGTATTGTACTGTTTGGCAAGAGAGGAGAGCGTATCTCCCTTCCGGACCTCATGCCGTTCCCATTTGATTTTCTGCTCCGGAGGGATAGCGGCGTAGTTCGCGATAAAGGCGTCTTTTTTGCCAAGGGGGATTCTCAGGGTGTACCGGCTGAGTTGCGGGGGCGTTACCCACCGTTTGATCTCGGGGTTCAGCTCTTTGATAGTCTCGTAAGTGCAGCCCGCGCAGCGGGCGATCAAACGGAGGTCTGTGCTTTCCTCGATCACCACCTCGTCATACTTGTACGGATCGACAACCGCCACGGTGAAGCCGTAGGCTTCGGGGTTCTTGGCGATGATGGTCGCCGCCATGTACTTCGGCACGTAGTTTTTGGTTTCTTTCCGGATGTACCGGGACGCTTTCAGGTCCCAGAAATCATCGGAACGCGTTCTCAGCACGGCGCGCTGCACTTTACCGGCGCCGGCGTTGTACGATGCCATGGCCAGCGGCCAGGAGCCGAAGAGGTTATGCAGGTCTTTCAGATGTTCCGCGGCTGCGTTCGTGGACTTGACGGGGTCTTTCCGTTCATCAATCCACCAGTCGATCTTGAGCCCATACAGTTTACCGGTGGCAGGCATGAACTGCCAGGGTCCCACGGCCCGCGCCCATGACACAGCATAGGGGTTGAACCCGCTTTCGATCATGGCAATATAGACAAGGTCTTCCGGCAGATTCTTCTCCCTGAAAATCCCCTTCATCACGGGAAGATACCGTGCAGAACGGTCGAGCCAGAGCTGGAACACATCACGCCCCCGGGTCTTGAAGTACTCCAAGTGATTTTCCACGCTGTCGTTCAGGACCATGGGAATGTGATAGGGTTTTATCTCGATTGAATCGTCGGCAACTTCTTCATCGATCTGGGCAACGTCCTCGGAGGGAGGCTTCAATTGCGAAGGAACTACTGCCTGGCCCGTGGGAGCTGAAACCTCTGCCTGCAGGGATTGAAGCGGGAGCATGAAAATAATGCCAACTGCCAGAATACTCGTGGTGATTCTAAGAATCATCGTTCCTCCTACGTGTTTGATTATTTTACCTCTTTTCTGAATTTTTGTCAAGATTTAAGCGGGTAACGAATTGACTGTATGCTTATTTCTGTTCGGCTGATGATTTCTTGTTGATGCGGGCTTCTGAGGCGCGCGTTTCCCGGAGGTTACACTTGTAATTTAGGGTATTGTTCTGTATTATTGGCGCAATGGAAAACGCCCGGGTACATGAGATCTTTACCTCGATTCAGGGCGAGGGGCCCTGGGTCGGCCAGCGGCATATATTCGTCCGCTTTCTGGGGTGTGACATCCGGTGCCGCTACTGCGATACGCCGGCTGCTGTTCAGAGTGAGGGTGAAGACGTGAACCCGCGGTCCTGCAGTGTTCAAATTGCGGCCGGTTCAAGAACATGCGAGCGCATGCCGAATCCCGTCGCGCCCCAGGCGCTTACAACATTCTGCTCTCGCCTGATCATCCCCGGTCCCTCACGTCCGGTGATCAGCCTGACAGGGGGCGAGCCCTTGTTGCACGCATCGTTCCTTGAGGAGTGGCTTCCTGAGGTAAAAAGCGCCTTTACCGTGTATCTTGAAACCAGCGGAATTCATCACAAGGCCATGGAACGCATCAGAGATCTGGTGGATGTGGTGAGTGTTGATTTTAAACTTCCCTCAGCCACCGGGCTCAGGCCTTTCTGGGACGAGCACCGCATTTTTTTGTCGGCATTACCCGGAAAAAAGTATTTTGTGAAGGTTGTTGTTACGAGCAACACGAAGGAGGACGATCTCCTTGCTTGCGCCAGGATCATCGCCGGATGCGAACCGTCTACGGTGCTCGTTATCCAGCCTGCGGGAGGCCCTCTTGCCCCTGATTCGACGGACCTCATCGCTTTTCAAGACGCGGCGCTGGGGATCATTGCAGATGTCCGTGTCATCCCCCAGGTGCATACGATGTTGAGCCTGCCGTAATGCGGAATTGACTTGGGAATACGGCATGCGGAATGCGGTTTCTGCCTTCACCCTGTCGGTGGTGATGCCACTATCTGTCCGGGTCAGGTTAGCCATCACCAGGAGACGCAGGTTCATGGTGATTATTCCCTTTACAGATAGCGAAGTTTCCAGTAGAATTTATTCATTAGCGAGGCAAGACACATGACAAAAAAAATCGCCATCTCATTCCTCATCGCGCTCCTGATCTTCGGTATCACCATCTCCCTTTATCTTTTTGGCCTGTTCGAAAAGCCGGAATACTTTGCTTATGATGTCATGGCAAAGATTGTCCGCGCCGAAAAGGCGCCGGACGGCAAACTGAAGGTCATTCTGGTGGATGAGTCGTCACTCAAGTCGATGTCGGACATCGCGGGCAGGTGGCCCTGGCCCCGCGCCATATGGGCCGATCTTCTCGATTACCTCTCTATGGGAGGAGCGCGGGCCGTGCTCTTTGATATTTTGTTTACCGAACGGCAGAACGAAGAGAACGACAAAGCGCTCATGGATGCGACGAAGGCATCGCAGAATGTATACCATAGCATGATGATCAGGCGGGAAAAGCCTGACAAGGACGCAATAAATAATGGAGACCTGAACAGGCCCATGCCCGCCGAATTCACCAGCCGGTTCGCTCTTAAAAGGGCCACTGGGCCATCGAGCGCCAAATCCGGCGCAGAAAATAACGATTTTTCCTTGCCGATTACCGGACTTCCCGAGGTATCGAAAGGGATAACCGTGGTTGAGTTCAAATCGGACAACGACGGCGTATACAGAAGAACGAATCCTTTGCGTGAATACCAGGGGAGCTATTTCCCGGTGCTCGGTCTTGCTCCTTTTATCGACGACACAAGCGCAATCTCACTGCGGAGCGATTCCATTACCATCAATGACCGGACCATCCCCGTTGACGAGAACGGCAACTGCATCATTAATATGTATGGTCTGGACAAGGTGGACACCTATTCCATGAGCGGTGTTTTCGCATCGCTCCAGAAGATCAGGAAAGGCGAGGTCGAAAATCTCCTGGTGAACCCCGAGGTGTTCAGGGACAGTATCGTGTTTGTCGCGGTGAGCGCCGTGGGGGGGGCAGACCTTAAACCCATTCCGATTGCCCCCAGTGCACCCGGAGTCATGCTGCACGTCTTTCTTGCGAATAACTATATTCATAACGATTTTATGATGCCGCCGGATAAACGGTTGACGTTTATTTCCATGCTCATCGGCGTGTTCCTCACGTCCTGGGCCGTGATGTTCAACAAACGCCTTTTTTTCAGGGCTGTTTTCCCTCTTACTATTCTCATGCTCTATGTTGGTTTTGCGTTTTATTCGTTCAGGTCGAATACGCTGGTTGACGTGGTCCCCTTTGTTTTCGCCACGGTCTCGAGCGGTTTCCTCTCCTTCGGCTATCTGACCTTTACCGAGGCCGCGGAGAAGCGGCGGGTATCGCATCTTTTCACCCAGTATGTGTCCAAGGAAGTGCTGCATGAAGTCCTGCACAATTACAAGGAATATATCAAGACGAGCGCCGGCCAGAAGGTCGAGCTTACCGTGCTGTTCTCCGATATCCGGAGCTTCACGACCATGTCGGAGACCACCCCGCCTGAAAAGATCGTGGAAATGCTGAATATCCATTTTACGGTCATGGCCGGAATCATCCTGAAACATAACGGCACGATCGACAAGTACATCGGCGACGCAATCATGGCTTTTTGGGGCGCTCCGGTCAAAAATCCCGATCATGCGGAACATGCTGTTCTCGCCGCGGTTGAAATGCTCGAAGGCCTGAAGGAAGTCAACAGGAAGCTCAAGGAGGTTGGCTTTGAGCATGAGGTGAAAATCGGCATCGGGATCAACACCGGCATGGCGACGATCGGGAACATCGGATCGGAGCAAAAGAAGAACTATACGGTGGTGGGTGACACGGTCAATCTGTCATCGCGGCTTGAGAGCATCACCAAGGAGTATAAGACCCCCTTGATTTTTTCTGAATACACCTATGCGAAGATCAAAGACACGATAGACTGCAAACTCCTCGGAAATGTAAAGGTAAAGGGCAGGGAGCAGCCGGTTGACATTTATACGACGGAGCAGTAGGAAGCATTAAAACGGTCCGGAGTTGGGAGTTCTGAGTTCGGAGTGACTTCCAATTCTCAAAAACAGGAGGTGTGTTATGAGAAAGATGATTGCGATGTCGGCGATGGTCGTGGCGGCTGTTGTCTTCTCCACGGCGGTGCATGCTCAGACGGTGTATTACGTACAGAGCGTAAAGGCCAAGGTGATGTCTGGAACTTCCTTCAAATCCGGGGTCATCGCCGAGGTTTCCAAGGGTGACAAACTGACTTCATCGGGCAGGGAAGGGTCCTGGATAAAGGTCAGATTCAATGACAAGGACGGATACGTGTCGTCCCTTCTGGTGGCTGTCCACCCGCCATTCGGGAAAGTAGGGGTCATCAAAGGCGAGGACGCTGAAATTCATCAGGGGGTCCGTCGCCGCGCATCGTCGTATACGAGCGCCGCCGCGGCCCGCGGGCTGGCCCAGGACGACCGCAGGAGGGTGAACACCGATGAAAAAGCCGACTATGCGTCGGTTGAAAGAATGGAATCCTTTTCGCTGAGTTCCGATGAGATCAGCCGGTTCATGGAGGGGAAAAAACTATGAAGATCGCCGGTTTCGTGGTCGCTGTTTTGCTGGCATTGAACGTGCAATTTCCCGGACCGCTGGCGGCAGCTGAGTCCGAGGCGCAGTTCCGGCAGCGGGTATCGTCCAACAACGAATTGGCGACCTCCGACATCGCCGAGGAAGTCAGGTTCGGACGTGAGGTGGCGGCGAGGGTGATTGCCCGATACGGGCTTTATGAAAATCCGGCGCTCACGAAATACGTCAATCTGGTCGGACACGTTCTTGCCCAGACGACAAACCGTCCGGAAATCGAGTTTCGTTTTGCCATTCTGAATACCGACGAGATCAACGCCTATGCAGCGCCCGGCGGCTATATCTTCATCACCCGGGGCGCGATGGTCAGGATGCAGGATGAGTCCGAGCTTGCGGGCGTGCTGGCCCACGAGATGGGGCACATTGTCGAGAAACATGTGGTCAAGGAGCTCGGGATCAAGGGGACCGATGAATCGGCCGCCGCAGGCCTCGCGTCGCTTATCGGAGGGAGCTCGCAGTCGGCCCGTACGGCTTTTGCGCAGGCCGTGGACAGGGCGCTGGACATGCTTTTCAAGAACGGCTACAAGCGCGAGGACGAGGCGCAGGCGGACAATGATGCGGTCATGTTCTGTGCGCTTTCGGGGTACGAACCCGGCGGCCTGGTGAAATATTTCGAGCGTCTCAATGCCATCAAGGGGAAGGGCACCGAAGTGCTCGACCGGACCCATCCTTCCTACTCGGACAGAATAGCATGGCTCAAAAAGGCCATCGTCCAGGATGGTATGGATTCCGGCACGTACAATAATTTCAAGGTCCGCTTCGCGGAAACGATAAAATCATCGAAATAAGGTGACTGCTCAGGACTTAAAACCATACACTCGCACGAAGCCACAGAGCGCACGAAGAAATGAATGAAAACGAAATTGGAAAAAGCCTGCAAGAAGCCGGGATATTTATTGAATTTTGGTGAAGCCTTGATGAAAGATGGCATGTCACGTTTTCTGAATGGGATTGTCGAGTGCTTCTTTTGGAACGACTAAGAAATGCAATTCATGCGCTCGCAAGTCGCTATGAGGAGTTGCTTTTTTCTTTGTGGCTTAGTGGCTTTGTGCGAGAAAGACCTAAGTAGTTACGAAATAAGTGTCATGATCCGCCTGACACAGGGGGGCCTCGACGTGCTAGGCGACTGCTCAGACGCGAAATTGAATCTGTCATAATTCAGGGGGGGAACATGTTTATACGATACGTTGTGGCTTTTTTGTGGTCGTTATTTTTGGCGCTGCTTCCCTGCAGCGGCGTTCTGGCCGATGAATTTCATTATAATAATTTTCTGATCGGCGACCGCGCATCGGGCATGGGAGGGGCCTACACGGCCGTGTCCGACGATCCGTCGGGCATGTACTACAATCCGGCGGGGATCGCCTATTCCACCGGGAAGAGCCTCTCGGCAAGCGTCAATGCTTATTATTATGCCGCCAAAAAATATGATAACGTCATCGCCGGTAATGCCTGGAACAGGACCTCGACCTCCCTGCTGCCGAATTTCTTCGGCATTGTCCAGCCGCTCGACAGTGTGAAAGTCGGGTTCTCGTATGCGGTCCCGGATTCCATAACCGAGAACCAGGACCAGGCGTTTTATAATTTGCCGACGAAGTTTGCAGGCGTCACTGCCAAACAGTATCTCATCCAGTTCAAAAACGAGGACAATACCTACAACTACGGCCCCTCGATCGCCTGGGAGGCATTCAAGGACTTCTCCGCCGGTCTTACCCTGTATATACACCAGAGGACTCACCAGCAGATCATGAACCAGCGCATTGACCTGAGCAACGGGACGTACGAATGGATCAACACGTACTATGAACTGAATGAGCGCGGCGTCAAGCCCATTCTTGGTCTTATGTGGTCGCCTGTGGAGAAAACAACGGTCGGGCTGTCGGTAGCGAAAACCTACGTGCTGAATTCCAGCACCAAAGTGCACGATACTTATAAAGACAGCACCTTTGACGCCGTCACTCTGCTTACCGACGACAGCGGGAGCTCTGCAAAGAGAAAGTATCCCACGCAAATTCGCGCCGGGGTCGCCTATTTCCCGACCGCAAGCCTGCTCACGACGCTTGACGTGTCCTATTATTCCAAGGTCAACGGTGCCGGGGTTGACCAGCGTGAGAGCGTCTTTAACGGCGCAATCGGAATGGAATACTATTTGAGCAAAAACTGGGCACTGCGGGCCGGTCTCTTTAGCGATACCTCAAACTCTCCGGACCTCAGGCACGACAGGATAGCCCAGACTGAGCAGGTCGACCTTTTCGGGGGAAGCTTGAGTTTCAGCCACTTTACGAGAAACACGTCGGTGACGCTGGGCGGAAGCATAAGCCAGGGTAGCGGCAAAGCGCAGATTATCAGCAACAGCACCGATATCCAGAATGTATCAATATCAATGTGGGCGCTCTTTTTGTCATCATCCTACTCGTATTAACAGCGGTAAAGTGGTACAGTACGTCTTGTAAGTTGCGGGTACTACAATGTATGCTATCCGGAGGGATCCGGGGCGACGGACCGCCATCGCGACGTTGTTGTCCGTGGTGGTACCGGTATCTACGTTTCGCAGACTTTAGCATTAAGGAGGTCAGTATGAAAAAGCACATCAGGGGTAGTATAGTCATCAGTATTGCGGTGCTCATTGTCGTGGCGGTGTCAGGCTGCCGGGACAGCAAGTCCGGTGCGTCCGGACTGGTGCCGGTCGCAAGCTCGCCAACAAGCACATTGACACCTTCCGTTACGGATCCGCTGACATCTTCCGGTACGACCACGGTGACATCTTTCGGTACGACCACGGTGACATCTTCCGGTACGGCCACGGTGACATCGTCCGTTACGCCCACGGTGACATCTTCCGGTACGGCCACGGTGACATCGTCCGTTACGCCCACGGTGACATCTTCCGGTACGACCACGGTGAGACCGGCCGTAACCGCGTCCTTTTCCCTGAGCGGAGCCAGACAACTCGTCGCTCTTTCGAACACCATTGCGCCTGCAGCGGCGAGAGCAGCGAGGTCAAGAGCTGAAGGCTTGTTCGCGGCGATATTAGGCACAAATGTGCCGTTGCAGTATACCATCGTGAACCAGGGGTTGTCGCGCAGTGAAGTCCGGGCGCGGGCCAGGGGAACCAGGGGCGCAATTCGTTCCACGGCGACGACGAGCCAGGCGGTCGGCACCAACCTCCTTGCTATCGATGCCGCTGGAAACGCGAGCCTCGCCATTACTTCCGATTCCATGGTCAAGGTCATGTATTCCGTGACAGACCCTGCGGGCGAGTATGTCTACATAGCCCTTGATACCGGATTTTTGAATCCCGACGGCAACGATTATACCCAGTTTATCGCCCAGAACAATTGCGCCTTCTACCGGGTCAAGATCGCGGACAACAGCTTTGCCTGCGTCCAGGAGGGCGTCTATGTCCAGCCCATGGATGACAGATACATGCAGCGGGTAAGCGGCAACCAGAAACCGATACAATTCGACAGCGAAGGCAACCTCTATTTCCCGGGGACGACCTTTGCCCGCCGGTGCGTGGACGGCACGTGCGTAATGAGCGCCGCGGACTGGAACCCGAGGATCTACCGCATGAAGAAGGCCGACTGGTCGGTGGTCGCCCTGACCCAGGACAACCAGAAGATCAGCTATTTCCTCGCTCTGACCACGGGTGAGCTTGCCTATCAGTCCATCAACAGCCAGACCGGAGACATTGCGCTGTATCTCTGGCAAAAGAGCAGTTCGTCCATGAACACGAACGGCACGACCATCAATCTCACCGGCAGCACCGTAGGCGTGGATTTCTTTAACGTGGACACCTATAACACGATCATGTGGGGCGGCTGGGCCCAGAACGGCATCCGGTTCGCGAAGCCCGCCACAAGCGGCATTGAAAAGGCCACCCTCGACACCATTAATTTCAAACCGAAAACCGAGGACAAATGCAGCGTGACCAAGGGTGTGAGCGCTTCAACTCCCTATCCTCCCCGCAGGATCATTGTGAGTGATGACGGAAAACTTTACGGGGTATTCGAAGAATCGACAAAAGAACTGAAAGATCCTTCAAAGGCGAGTGCTGGCGGAGGTACAATGCCTGGGGTTGGTCTTGATTATTGCGACTCAAATAACTTCAATTACTTCACAATGTTAAAAGTATACCAGGTGCTGCCCTACAGCGCCGTGCCGAAGCTGGAACTCAAGTTCCCCAAGTTATTTCCCGATCAGAGCTTCTCGTGGCAGCAGTGGATGGGTTCGACGCCCTTCCAGGTCTCCAAGGGCTATATTTATTTCAAAGAGACGAAAGAGAAACTCGGATATGGCACGTTCAATACCATCAAAATGGTCAATTTGACCAACCGGAGTTCGATTACCCTGCTGGGCGGGGACAATGACTGGTATGAAATCTACAACTGGCGCCTCAAAGGTGACCGGCTTTACTTCGCGGCCCTGGATCTGTCGAAAACCATTGTGGTGTCAGGAGAGATCGACACTGCGGCGGTCCAGCAGAACCCTCTCAGGCCGGCATCGGATTATCTGAATATCAGGCAGACGGCCACCGCCATCGGCGCCACGAGCAGGGTGCAGGACATCGAGGCCTTGAGCGCTCTCGCTTCCCAGAACGACACGAGCGCCCCTTCGGTCCAGAATTTCCATGTCTCATCAGAGAATATATATTCCGCCAGCGTAGAGTTTAACAAACTGATGAACAAGACGTCCGTGGAGAACAGTCTCACGTTTACTGATACGGACGCGGGCAAGGCCGTGGCGAGCATGAAGGTCTGGATCGGCAGGTTCCTGCACCTTATCCCTGATCTGGATAATAACGGGACCATTGCGGCGGACGACGCCCTGCTCGACCTGAAAAGTACCACGCCCCTCAAGCTGGCCACGAATTATCAGATCGATGTGTCAGTAAGCGCGAAGGACGAGTCCGGTACAGCCCTGGGAAGCACTGCCACTAAACTGTTCAAAACAAGGCCGACCACGGGCTGGTATGATTCTGATGGAGTGGGGAAATATGCCGGCACGGCAAATAAGAGCTCAGGCTGGCCGCAGCCCGAGCTCTACGACCTGAACGTGAACGTGTACACCGGAGCCACGGATACGGTCACGGCCCCGGCTAATTTCAGGCTTCAGTTCAAGGCCAAAAACCACGAGCAGGAAGGTATAGGCATAATTCTTTGGGACAATACTAATCCGATACCTTCCTCCCTCAGCGGCAGCTGGCTCAGACCCAATGTCAACATTCGTCTGGGCAGCTGGTCCAATATCCAATATGTTTATGCCGCTTCGAATAGGTGCTGGGACCCGGTAACATGGACCTATACCGCATCCTGCGGTGTGCAGAATAATTACCGGGGGGCAAATACGCCACTGGTGTTTAACGGAGTATGGATGACCTATCGTATCGACCTTTACGGCAGCAATATGAAGATCTCCTATTCGGAGGACGGAAGCAGCTTTACCACGGTGAAGTTCGATGATTGGTCTACGGGACAGAATGTGCCGATCGATACCCTAACGGATCTGCTGGCCAGGGATGAAGTGAACCACGCGTATAAACTATTCCTTCGCGTGATCCAGCCGCTCGACATGGACGATCTTCAGGTAATAAAGCTCGACAGCAGCGGAATTCCCGATGTTGCAGGAACCTTGATGAATGTCGGTTTTTCGGCAGTGACCCCCCCCAATGGTATTCTGGACGTCTCGGGTACGAGTGTCTCAGCCAAGGTCACGCCGGTCCGGAATTTGCCTGAATTTGCATATCCGGTCAATGCGACATATAACAGTGCTGATACAACGCATCCCTATCCGTCGGTCTATCCGAGCGCAGGTTGTCCCGACATGACTAAACCACTTTGTACTATGGATAGCGGGAATGTGCCGACGTGGTAAACTGAGAGGCAGAGAACTTAACGCGGCGGCCCTTTCAGGGGTCGCCGTTCTTTTTCCGACTGCATTATCCTGATGTTCTTCGCGCTATCTGTTTTATCTGTTCTTTCGTCCTTGCAATTTTACGCTTTTTATACTATCTTTAAAACCGAATCGAGCTTGTTATCAACGGGCACGATGGGTTCGAATCTGAACGATGCTGCCGCGCCTGGATCACCATGCGTTGACGCGCAAAGCAGGAGGTGGAAGAATGTGCAAAAAAGCAATACGCGTCTTTTTCATCGTGAGCATGATCTTGTGCTCCGTCACTCCGGTCCTGGCCGATGATTACCACTATACCAATCTTCTCATAGGCGACCGGGCATCGGGCATGGGAGGCGCATACACCGCGGTTTCCGATGACGCGACAGGCCTCTACTACAATCCCGCCGGCGTCGCCTATTCCACCGGCCGGAGCATCAATGCGAGCGTCAACGCATTCTACAATACCGAGAAGACCTACCAGCGCGTGATTGGCGGCAACGGATGGGTCAGGAAGTCCTCCTCTCTTTTGCCGAACTATTTCGGCGTAGTACAGCCGGTGGGCAGGTTTAAGATCGGTCTATCCTATGCCGTGCCGGAATCCCTCATGGAGAATCAGGACCAGACGTTCAATAATCTCCCACTGAGTAATCAAAGCGCTAATCCCAACGTGAATGTTAAGTCCTATATCATTAACTTCAACAATGAGAGCAATACCTATAACTTCGGTCCCTCGATCGCCATGGAGCTGAACAGCAAGCTGTCCGCGGGGCTGACTCTCTATTATTACCAGAAACGGACGATGTGGATCCTGAATCAGATCATTAAAACGGACAGGATTGACCCCACAAGCAGTACGGGCAGTCCCGGTTATGAATGGAGAAATGATAAATACCTGTCAACCGAGTGGGGTTTCCGGCCTGTTCTGGGATTCATGCTGACGCCCGTTGATAACGTTTCAGTGGGCTTTGCGTTATCGAAGGTCTTCATCGAGGGCTCCAATACAATGTCACAGGTCTCAATGCGGGCAGAAAATATTTACCCAGCAGAGGCTGATTTTATATATCTGCCGGACGGGCAGACAACCGACGGCCATAGGAGGAATTATCCTACGCAGATGAGCCTCGGGGTCGCCTGGTTCCCGACGCAGAGCTTACTGCTTGTTAGTGACGTGAATTATTTCACCAAGGTCAATGAGCAGGTTCTACGACCGGAGTTGGAAGCTGTCACGAATATTGCTCTTGGCACGGAATATTATCTGACAAAGTCCTGGGCTATGCGTGCGGGGTTATATACCGACCACGCAAATACTCCGAAGATTCGGTCGGATCTCGCCGGTCAGAATGAACATATCGATCTCTACGGCGGCACCCTGAGTGTGAGCAATTTTACCAGGAATACGTCGGTAACTGTGGGCACGGGATACACCAAGGGCAACGGCAAGGCCCAAATCACCGGTGGCTCCAATATCCAGGATGTATCATCGACTGGCTGGATGTTCTTCCTCTCTTCCTCCTATTCATATTAAGCAAGATAGAATAGTTTTTCATGATTTTTTCATGAGTTAAAACAGGGGCGCTAGAGCCCCTGTTTTTTTATCGTGTTTGGGCCTTTTTACGAGTTTTAAGATGGAGTACTCGTGGTATTATGTTGAAAACATAGAATTATTATAAAATCATCCGGACCCTGATGAACCCCTGAAAACAGAAATATTTGTGTGAATTGTACCTTGACATGTAATGCTTATCAAATTATCATAATTACAAATTAAGCTGAATCGGCAGCCGTCTTCCTGCAAGATTGGCAGGCTGATCGTATTTTCTGAGGTAGGATCCGTGAAGAAAAATCTGCTTATCCTGTTTCTGATCATCTTTTACCATTCCGCGGCTGTTGCAGCGCCGGCGTTCTATAAATCAGTCATTGAGCCGATAGAACTGCCCGGTAAGACGCTGCATGAGCGTTTCTCGCCCGGCATACCTTCAGGTTTCATGCTTGCCCCGGCATCTTATCCGACGGCAACAATCAATATATTATTTCTTCGCGTCGAGTTTCAGGAAGACCTGCTCCCGGCGGCATCGCAGACAACAGGAAGCGGACTCTGGAAGGACTATCTTTATAACGGCGATCCTGATTTCTGGGTAAATCGAGCGCAGTCGAAGTTCGTTGAGTACTGGAAAGAGGTCTCATACGGTCTGCTTCCGATACACGTTGACGTGTCTCAAAAAATATACAAGCTGCCCCACACGATGGCGACGTATGGCAATGAAACGGGTGCAGTGCTTGAGAAACTGATTTCCGACAGTATTGCCTCGGCGACAACAGATACGGTTTCCCCGATCACTACCTTCAGCCAATTCGATGCCGTACTCATTGTGCATGCGGGAGTCGGACAAGAGTCGGCTGCGCCTGGTGTTTCAGAGAATGATATCTGGTCGCTGTATTATAATGCGGGCATCGACATATCTCCGGTCACCTTGAGGGACGGGCATCCCATACGGGAGGCCATTATTATGCCGCAGAGCGATTCCCGTGGTGGTATTATTGTCGATCCGCTCGGCGTCTACGCTCACGAATTCGGTCACTGGCTTGGTTTGCCCGATTTATACTGCACCGGTAATCTGAATTGCCCCGGGGGAGTCGGGGATTGGAGTCTGATGGACCACGGGAGTTACAATAGAGATCCGGCCACGCATGCATGGTACGGCAGTGCTCCATCACACCTTGATGCCTGGAGTTTGTACTATCTCGGCTGGGTCGCTCCGCGGATCATGCCCATGAGCGCCATAAATCAATCCGTCATCATGAATCCCGTTGAGTCGGCGCCGGCTCCGGAGATCCCGGCGCAGGGAATGAATGTCTACCTTGCAACAGCCTCGAGCGGCACGACTCATCAGTTTTATCTCATGGAAAACAGGCAACCGATCGGTTTTGACCGCGGTCTGCCGGGACAGGGACTTCTGGTCTGGCTTGTTGATCAGGATGTCATCACCTTGAAATTCCCCAACAATGCCATTAACAACGACGTAACACGGCCCGGCCTTAAGCTCGTCGAGGCTGACGGAGACCGGTCGTTGCTCTCTTCCGGTGGCGACTCCGGAGCCCCCGGCGATCCCTTCCCCGGAACAACGGGCAATCACAAGCTGTCACCCATGACAAATCCGCCGTCACAGCCATACACCAACTATGGATTGGTTAATCTCAGAAATATCCATGAATCGGCCGGGAATGTGAGCTTTGAGATTGGATTCGCACCGCTGCCTCCTGACCCTAACAGTATCGCCACTGACCCGGCTGCGAAAACGGTGACCTGGCCGCCGAGTATGGGCGCGGTTTCGTATACTGTTTACAAAAACGGGACATTGTTGCAGTCCGACGTCCCGGCAAGCAGTTCTCCGCCATTTAGGGATACCTCGCTGCGATCGACTGATATTTATGTAATCGTAGCCAAGGACTCGGCAGGCAACGAGTCTCAGCCGTCATCAGCTTTGCCGCTGCCGGCGGCTGGAGGCGGGAACGGTGTGAACGAAAGCGGCAAGGGCGGCGGACACAGCGGCCCATGTTTTATCGCAACCGCGGCATATGGGTCGTACCTTGATCCCCACGTTGAAGCGTTGCGTAAATTCCGGGATGATTATTTGCTGACAAATGCTCCAGGCAAAGCATTTGTTTCCCTCTACTACCACTGTTCACCGCCGATAGCCGATTTTATCGGCAAGCACGAAAGCCTCAGGTCTATGACACGCTGGACGCTGACGCCGGTCATATATCTGGCCGGGTATCCGATTATGCTTCTTTTTATGGTAGCCGGAACATTGCTCGTGTTGATAGCGGGCTGTGGATATTTTATTCGGAACAAATGACAGCCAATCTTGTGAAGGGCGGCTGAAGTGGCAGATAAAAATGTGAGTGTAAGCTCATCAATCAGAGTGATCGTGGGCCGATTGTTTTGAATCATAATGGTATAATGAAAAACGATGTCCGAAAATGTGAATAGTACCTTGACAAAAATGGAGTTCAGAGATAAGATTTTAACATTCTCATCATAAGTAATCGTGACAAAGAAATAGAATTGATTATGATGATGTCCGCGAGGTTTTCCACAATAAGTTTCATGCAGGCCGTTGTTTAGCCAACACGATGGAATAAGCATACACATATGAAAAGGGGGTGATACACACTTTTGGATGTTGTATTTTTTATTCTGTGTTGCTGATTTAACATGTGATTCAACTATTTAAGGAGGGATAAATATGAAAAGTTTCAATAAAATAGCATTTATTCGCGTATTGGTTCTCGCGCTCGCCATGATAATGACGGCATGCAGCAGCGGTGGCGGCAGCAGCACTCCGGCGGCGACCCCCACTTCGACGCCGACCACAACGACGACCACCACTACTACGTCGAGTAGCACGGTGCAAAATGTACCCGCGAATCAGCAAGCGTCAACGGGGACCCAGGCCGCGAACATGGGTGCGGGGAGCGCAACAATGTTCAATCAATTGGGGCTTTCGCAGACCGTGGGCGCGCCCAAGTTTAAAATGGGAGCAAACGCCATCAGCAATCCTGTTCTCCAGAAAGCGGCGATGTTCTCCGGCAAACTCGCGAAAGCGCCGGGAGTTTCAGCTGCCGCAGCCGAACTCAGGGCCAGAGCCTTCAATGCTCCTACAACCAGTGGATCATCGGCCTGCGCAGGCGGAGGAACGATCAGCTACAGCCTTAGCGGAACAACCCTTACGATGACTTTTGCCTCTTGCAGAGAGGACGCCACCGAAATAACCGGCAGTGCTACCGTGGCTATCTCAGGTACAACCTATACCGAGCAATTGGGCACCACCTCAAGTCGCCTTGTCATGCTGTCCTTCAGCGACAACACCTATTCTGTCATGACGGCCAAGCTTAGCTCCGCTGTAACACTCGGCATATCGGGCACGTTGGCCTCTTCAACCATGACTGCCAACGGCAACATAATCATGACCGATTATTCAAGCGGCGGCGACGTCTATACCATGGTATATAACGCGGCAACCTTCGGCGTCGCGGAAACGACTTCCGGCGGCGTTGTTACCGATGTTACTACACTGGGCGGCGGCATTACGGAAACCTGGACACCTTCAGGCGGTTCGCTGCACAGTCTCACGCTGACGTTCAATTCTTTTGTGGTCACCGACGTCTATGCAAGTTCAACAGCCGTTGCATATGACGAGTCGATCAGCGGCGGGATGACCATTGTTATGAGCCCGGCTGACTGCGGTGACGGTACGTTTACCTTCACCACGAACACGGCGGTCCACTACGATGCCACCGGAATCCCGCAGTCCGGCCAGATGACCATATCCGCTACAAAGAGCGGAACCACGACGGTCGTGCGTATTACCTACACTGGCAGCGGCCTGATCAAGATCGAACAGAAACAGGCAGACGGCACCTTTACCACGATCCAGTCGAATGTGGATCCTTTCGGCCTTGCGGACCTCTGCGGCATTGCGACGCCGAATGATCCCGCACCTATCTCGTCCGGCGCCACAGGAACGGCGACTGCGAATGCGAATACTGCCGTAATGACGGGAACGCTTACCTGGAACGGCACAGCCACGGGAAACGATATGGATTTTCATCTTATCCATATGGCAACAACACCGACAGGCACGGTGAATACCTATAATCTTACCAGCTATACCGGGGTAACAAATGGTGCAACCACTAACTGGCACCTGTATTTTGGCACAGGACCGGGCGGCGCTTGCTCCACGGTTGAGAGATATATAGGCACATCTTCGAGCAAAATCGCGTCCCTTGATGTCGATAACTGCGATGGCAACGGTCCGGAGCATATCACCATGGATGCGCCGCTGCCAACCGGTTATTACATGCTGTATGTTGATCCGTACTCCATGGGCTCCTCACCGATAACGGTTACGGTCAAGCTGCAGATCGGCACTCAACTCTACACAGCGCCGACTCATGTATTCACCTCTTCATCAAATGCTGTATGGCGAGCATTTGATATTAAAGTTGATACTGCAGGAAATGTGACTGCAATTTCACCGAACACCGGAATTACCGTTAATGCGCCGCCGCTCATGCGCGCGCCGAAATTCTAAACAGACTGCACTATCAAAGGCGGGGCTTGTTGCCCCGCCTTTTTTTTAACTATGAGAAAACGATTAATAGTATTCGCCATCATTGTAATTATCATTATCACGTCGGCAGCCGTTGCGTCAGCTCAGAGCGGTCTGTCAATCCTGTATTTCTTTTCAACAACCTGTGCACATTGCAAGAGCGTTGAGCCGGTCGTCAAGGAACTGAGCAAGACCTATCGCGTTGAGGGATTGGTGTACGGCAAGGGTGAGCCCGGATCCATGCCCTTTGCCGTGCGGAAAGGAGACAAGGAGACATCTACAATATACGGGATCAACGGTGTGCCCGTGCTGGTCGTTTTACAAAACGGTGTGGTCAGACAGATCATACGGGGCGAGAACGATATTCGGTCCTGCCCCAACATCCTTCGCGCCTTGAGCAAAGGAGCGCTGTCCGTGTCTGAAATGGTTGCAAAAGGGCCGCAATATACCTATACTGTTACTGGCTGGATCGTGAGCAGAGGAGATTATTTCAAAGGCGCAAAATTTTATCTTACTGATCGTCAGCAAACGATCGTGATCAAACCATGGCTGCCGCTTGAGGCGGTAAAGTCTCCGTTCAACTCAGCACGGCCCAGACTGATGTCGGATGTCATCAATAAACCCGTATATCTTGACGGGACGTTCTCGAAGATCGACAACACCCTGCAATTCACGGTTGGAAAGGAACTCACTCTTGATTAAGTGGATCGCGGGTTTATTTTCGGTATTTTTGATCCATTCCATTGCTTTTGCCGCTCCGCATATCACCAAGCTAAAGCCCGAACCCGTTGAGCGGCCGGGGATTACTCTTCAGGAACGTTATGCCCCGCACCTGCTAACAGGTAAGATGTTAGCTCCCGCATCCTATCCTACATCGACAGTAAATATCCTTTTTCTGCGGGTAGAGTTCCAGGAAGATCTTTCCCCGTCGACATCAAAGACCACTGGAAGCGGTTTGTGGAGCGATCCTGCCTACTCTTACCATAATGACCCGGACTACTGGCTGAACAGCGCAAAGACGAACTTCGTGGCTTACTGGAACGAGGTTTCTTACGGGCTTCTTCCGATTGCAATCACCGTTTCACCTGTTATCTACCGCCTTCCCCAGAAGATGTACATGTACGGCGACGAATCAAGCAGGGCGCTTGAGAGCCTCATTTATGACAGCATAACGACTGCCTCGACCCCTACGTCGGCCTATCCCACAATTTCACCAGCCGCTTTCGCCACTTATGATGCTGTCCTTATTGTTCACGCGGGCGCGGGAGAAGAGTCTGACACTGCCGGCAATACCTCAAATGATATCTGGTCACTCTATTATCCCAATGCAACCGGCATCGCACCCGATGGCAATCCTCTATTTGATCCACTTGGTGTTTGCACGAATTGTCTTTCCATCACGCTGAAAGACGGGAAGCCTATTCATGAAGCCATTATCATGCCTCAAACCGACTCACAGGACGGCATTACGGTCGATCCTCTTGGAGTATATGTTCATGAGTTCGGACACTGGCTGGGTCTGCCCGATCTGTACTGCACTGCCGGCATTTTCTGTATACCGGACGGAGCAGGGAAGTGGAGCCTCATGGGTGATGGTATTTATAATGCCGACCCGGCTGCCTGCCCGGAACCTCCTCAAAACTGTCTTTACGGGAGCTCTCCCGCGCATCTTGATGCCTGGAGCAAAGTGCGCCTCGGCTGGGTATCTCCCCGGTCCGCCGTTCCCAATATCGACCTGGGACAGGTGGCGATGGACCCCGTGGAAACCAGCGGGGATATCATAAAGATACAGGCTTCCTCTTCGACCAATACACAATATTTTTTGCTCGAGAACCGTCAGAATATTGGATACGACAAGGGGTTGCCGGGTCACGGTCTCTTAATTTGGCTGGTGGATGACGTAGTTGTAAATAATAATTTCCCCACGAACAGCATCAATAATAACGTGTTCAGGCCGGGCATCAAGCTGATAGAGGCTGATAATGACTGGAAGCTTCTCTCCTCTGGATGCACATCGCCCGATGACTGCGGCAGTCCCGGCGATCCCTTCCCGGGGTCGACGAATAATAAAGCGTTTACGCTGCATACCAGTCCTGCCTCCCTGCCCTATACGCCCGCTGCATGGGTGAGCATCAGGAACATCGCTGAAGTCGTAACAACTCCGACAGTGACTTCGATAACCGCGGATATCGGCTTTGCGCCGCTCCCGCCCGGGACACCGGGCATGTACACGAATGTGGTGAGCTGGCCGTCGAATACCGAGTCTGATATCGCCGGCTACAATGTGTACAAGAATCAGAATCTCATAGCCACTACTTCGATTCCGTCCTTTGTCGACGCCACGGCACGGCAAGGAGACCTTTACCAGGTCACTGCCGTGGACACGACGGGAGACGAATCGGATTTTTCGGGCCTGGTAATGGCGAACATACAGACAAGCAGCGGTGACGGCGGCGGCAATCCGCGATGTTTTATTGCCACGGCAGCCTATGGCTCGGCCCTTGATCCGCATGTCGAGGCATTGAGGACCTTCCGCGACCGCGTTCTTCTGAAGAACGCGCCAGGCAAGGCTTTGGTGGCGATGTATTATGCATATTCTCCCCCGGCTGCCGACTTTATCAGAGAACATGAAAGTGTGCGGGCCGTGGTACGATGGACCTTGACGCCGATAGTCTATGGGGTGGAGTATCCGCTGGCAGTTGTGATGATTTTGTGTTTGGGAGTCGTTTTTCTGGCAGTGGCCGGGCAAAGAAGACGGGCGAAGTGAGCGTTTTCAATTCAAATCATCCCGTGCAAAGTGAGTTGTTACTTCCCCTTGCTTTCCTGCCACAGTTTTTCCATTTCATCCAGGGTCATATCATTCAATGATCTCCCCGCGTTCGCCGCGTGTTCTTCGATATGGCGGAAGCGGTGGATGAACTTGCTGATGGTCTTGCGGAGGGCCTCTTCCGGGTTGACGTCGAGAAATCGTGAAATGTTCACGAGCATGAAAAATATGTCTCCGAGCTCCTCTTCGATGCCTTCAGCGTCCTTGTTCTTCAGAGACTCCTTGAACTCGGCTATCTCCTCATCGAGCTTGGGCAGGGCTTCGTCGATCCTGCTCCAGTCGAACCCCACGCGCGCGGCGCGCTCCTGAATGCTGTGGGCGCGCAGGAGCGAGGGGAGGTGCCGTGGTATGCCTTCGAGGATTGATTTCCGCTCTTCGTACCCTTTTTCCTTTTTCTTGATCTCCTCCCAGTTCGACAATACTTCCTTGTCAGTCGTGAGCCGGGTGTCCCCGAACACGTGAGGATGGCGGCGGGTCATCTTCTCGATATTGGACGAAATCACGTCCTGGAGAGTGAACTGGCCCTGCTCCTCGGCAATGCGGGCATGAAAAATGATTTGAAACAGAAGATCGCCGAGTTCTTCCCTCACTTTTTCCGGCGAACCCTCGTCGAGAGCGTCCACGACCTCATAGCATTCCTCGATCAGGAATGGTTTGAGCGATGCGCTGGTCTGCTTGCGGTCCCAGGGGCAGCCGTCGGGGCTCCGGAGTTTTGCCATGAGTGCGATGAGATCGGATAAATTGTCTTTCATGTTGAATAGTTACCACAAAACAAACCTTGTTTGCAAGCTTTTTTCTGTTATTATTGATTGACATCCATTTGCGTTAATGATATAAGCAAAGCCGTATCAACTGACAGCAGTATCCGCACGCTATTGAGTTGTTAAAGGAGCATCCCATGGCGCATTATATGCAACTCAACTCAACTCAACTCAACTCAACTCAACTCAACTCAACTCAACTCAACTCAACTCAACTCAACTTCTAAATCGCAAGCAATTCCTATTATTCACAAAAGGCCTTCTTCGGCAAACACCGGGGAAGGCCTTTTTGTTTCTGCATGGCGCAGCCGTTGGTCGCAATAGGGAAAAAAGTAAGGCCGTCAGGAGTAAATCCCGGCGCTACGGAATGAATTTGCATTGTCCTCTTGTGCAGAGGACGATCAATCGTAATCCAATATTTCAGGAGGTGACGAAATGAAAGTACAGGTCCGGTTTTGTTTTGTGGTTTTATTGTTAATTGCTTTGATCGCTGGCTGCAACGGCAGCGCCGGTGGTGGCGGTGGAACCACTCCGCTTTCAGATGCTAAAGCAATAACCGCGTTTTCGTTCATGAATCCCGCGGGAACGGGGACTATTAATGAGAACGCAAAGACTATTTCCGTCACCGTGCCGAATGGAACGAACGTCACCGCGCTGGCCGCGACGTTCACCACAACCGGCGTAAGCGTAAAGGTGGACGGAACGTCGCAGATGAGCGGCATAACGCAGAATAACTTTACGAGCCCGGTGGCCTACACGGTAACGGCGGCGGACGGTTCAGCCACGGTGTATACCGTGACCGTTACCGTAGCTTCCAGTTCCGCCAAAGCTATAACCGTGTTCTCATTCACCAGCCCCGCTGCAACGGGCGCTATCGATGAGAATGCAAAGACAATTGCTGTTACTGTGCCGAATGGAACAAATGTCACCGCTCTGATAGCCACGTTCAACACGACCGGCGCAAGCGTTAAAGTAGGCAGCACAATCCAGGTGAGTGGAGCGACGACAAACGATTTCACGAATCCTGTGACTTACACGGTAACGGCGGCGGACAATTCGGCCACAGCGTATACGGTAACCGTCACGGTAGCTCCCAGTTCCGCGAAAACCATCACCGCATTTTCCCTTCTCGGAGTTTCGGGTGTAGTAAACGAGGCGGCAAAAACGATCACCGTAGTTCTGCCCTCTGGAACGAACGTTACCGCGCTGATTGCCACGTTCACCACAACCGGCGCGAGCATAAAGGTTGGAGGTACGGCGCAAGTGAGCGGCACGACAGCGAATGATTTCACGAACCCCGTGACCTACACGGTAACGGCGGCGGACAGCACAACCGCGGCATATACCGTGACCGTAACAGTTGCGGCAAGCCCAATAAAAGCGATAACCGCTTTCTCGTTCACCAGCCCTGCTGCAACGGGGACGATCGATGAAAACGCAAAGAGCATTTCCGTCACTGTGCCGAATGGAACAAACATCACCGCACTGGCTGCGACGTTCACTACAACGGGCGCGAGCGTTAACGTAGGTTTGACTGTCCAGATGAGCGGCACGACAGCGAATGATTTCACGAACCCTGTGACCTACACCGTAACGGCGGCGGACGGCACAACCGCGACATATACCGTAACCGTAACAATCGCGGCGAGTCCTGCAAAAGCGATAACTGCTTTCTCGTTCACCAGTCCTGCGGCAACGGGAACCATAAATGAGAATGCAAAGACTATAGCCGTCACTGTACCGAATGGAATAAACGTCACCGCACTGGCTGCGACGTTCACTACAACGGGCGCGAGCGTTAACGTAGGCTCGGCTGTCCAGGTGAGCGGCACGACACCGAATAACTTCACGAGCTCGGTGATTTACACGGTAACGGCAGCGGACAGCACAACCGCGACATATACCGTGACCGTAACAGTCTTAGCAAACGCCCCAACAGGCGTGATTAAACTTCCCAAAACCGGCCAGACTACATGCTATGACAGCGTCGGGACGGTTATCGCTTGCGCAAATACAGGACAGAACGGAGAACTTCAAAAAGGCGTGGCGTGGCCAAGCCCAAGGTTTACTGCAAACGCCGACACCTCGGTCACGGATAATCTTACAGGCTTTGCTTGGGCGCCGAATGGCAATCTCATGCCCATAAGAGACAATGGCTGGGATGCTGACGGAACGGCAAATGATGGCAAGGTTACTTGGCAACATGCGCTTGATTATGTGGCGAAATTGAATGCGGAAAATTACCTCGGTCATAACGACTGGCGGTTGCCGAATCGGAAGGAATTGAAGAGTCTTGTAAACTACGGCCAGAATACCGCAACCTGGCTAAATACCCAGGGGTTCAGTAATGCACAGGGCGACTATTGGACGTCTACCCCGTGTGAAGGCTATACGAGCGGCGCATGGTACGTTAATATGAATTGGGGCTACATCCGCGGCGTCAGTATGACGTTTAATAACTTCTATGTATGGCCAGTGCGTACCGGAGTGGGTGCTGGTGCACCTGCAGAGCAGCCCAAGACCGGCCAGACAAGCTGTTATGATAGCGCGGGTGCGACCATCACTTGTACTAATATGGGACAGGATGGCGCATTGCAAAAAGGCGTGGCGTGGCCCAGTCCTCGCTTCACTAATGCAGACAACAATACGCCGATCAACGGCAGCGTTGTCGTTGACCAACTCACCGGGCTCATGTGGACCAAAGGCGGCAATGCACCTGGTCCCGCCGCCTGTACTCCAGCGGCTGCGAAAACCTGGCAAGGCGCGCTCGATTATGTCATTTGCATAAATACCAACAGTTATCTTGGCTATGCCGATTGGCGGTTGCCGAACGTCAACGAACTGGAGAGCCTTTTAAACGCAGGTCAGTCCAATTCTGTAACATGGCTGAATACCCAGGGGTTCTCCAATGCGCAGGTCGGCGGTTATTGGTCTTCTACCTCGTGTACCTATAATGCAAGCGACGCTTGGTATGTTCTTATGGACGATGGTTTCGTGGGCGGTAGTGACTATAAAACCGATATCCGCTATGTATGGCCGGTGCGCGCTGGACAGTAGATGGTGAAGAAAATTGCAAAATGCAAAGTGCAAAGTGTAAATTGCAAATTGTAAAATGAAAATCATTTACTTGATAGAACAGATCGCGGTGGGCATTGCCCACCACATTCGGCAGGTGAGATGGATCGATCTGGTGCGCGCTACGCACATTACGGTTTGAAATACCATCTCGGCACGCTTCCCGTTTATCGGGGAGAGTGCCGCATTTTACTCAGTGGCCTTTCGTGGAAAGATGTACGGTCGGCAACGCCCGCCAAGGACCGCTATTCGCTGTATTGATCGGCCCTTGAAAACTGTTGCATAAGTGGCGCGATTTGATATAATTCAAGCATCACGGGCTTAACTGTGCAAATGTTGCGGATTGGATGGCCATGGAAAAGATTGTTCTGGAAATACCGGAAGAAGTCATGATCTCGCTCAAGGAATCCCCGGCTGTGCTGTCTCGGGATATCAGGATGCTTGCGGCGGTAAAAATGTATGAAATGGGCAGGCTTTCCTCCGGGCGGGCAGCGCAGCTTGCGGGTGTCCCGAGAGTCAGCTTTCTTCAGTCCCTTTCTTTATACGGAGTTGCCGTATTTTCATTGTCCCCCGATGAATTGAAGCGGGATTTTGAAAATGCGTAGTGAAATGAAGGATGTGCTGAGATGAAAAAAGAAACCCTCTATCTCGATACTTCCATAATCAGCGCATACTACGATGCGCGGGCCAAGGATCGGCAGACTGTAACGAAGAAATTTTGGAATAATGTCGTCCCGGAATACAAAGTCTCCATCTCAGAGCTCACCATAACTGAGTTGGAGCAAACCAGGGACGCTGCTTTGAAAGAGAAGTTTCATGCGCTTATCAAGGGTCTAAGTATTCTGCCCTTGGAACGGAAGATAAGGCTTTTGGCAAGGGCATACATCACGCATGGAATTTTCCCTGAAAAGTATCTTGATGATGCGCTGCATGTCGCCATTGCGACGTGCCATGACATATCCTATCTGATTTCCTGGAACTTTGAACATCTCGTCAAAGTTAAGACAAGAAAGACCGTGAACCTGGTTAATCTTCTGGAAGGTTACAGAGAAATAGAAATCATTCCGCCACAGGAGCTATGAGGATCCGGCCATGAAAAAAATATTATATTTTGATTACAGAAACGCGGCAAAAAACATGAAAGTGCCCGCGCCAATTTTGAAGAATATAGAACGAGAGGTTGCGGAGGAGTTTCCAAAAGACACGATGATGTATGAGCTTCATGTTCTGAGGGCTATTAAAAGCGGATACTGGCAAAAAAAGATTGCATAGCCTTTACGTAAAACAATGAAAACTCTGTTTTTAAAAAGATGAAGATGATCAACGGAACGCATCTTGACGCGCATTCGAAATTAGCTCTGCGTCTCCAGTCTCACTAGCCCGACTGGACGATCGCAAGGGACGTAGTGTTTCGAGTGTCTTTCCCTTTCCCTCCCTCTGCCCTTTGCAAGCATTTTTCTTGAAGCAAATCGGTATCTATGGTACTCTAGCTAATACTCTGCACCGTGAATTATCGACGTCGAAAGGAGACTAATCATGCTTCAAAGAGCTTATTACGCTGTTCTCATGGCTGCCGCTTTTATACTTCTTACGGCCATGGGCGGGACCGGGGGGTTCGAGCGGGCCCCGCGGGTTGAAAAAAACTATGCTATCGTCATAACCGACACCTCTGGTAAGAGGATTGAAGGGGAAAAGTTCAGCTGGGAGGGGCGGATCCACTTCGCCGGATACCTCGGTATGGCGCAGGTGACGATGCCCTTCGAAAAGATCAAGGAACTCACGGTGGGTGAGATGCGGGATCGGAAGGTTAAGGTCACTGCCCGTCTTGCCGATGGCAGTGAAACGGTTTTTGAGGTTGACGCGAAAACGCGCTGTTTCGGCGAGGCGGGGTTCGGCAGCTTCATGCTGCAAATGGACGAGATCAAGACGGTCGTCTTCAAGGGAAAGTAGGGGTATTGACCGAGGTTGGGGCTTTTCACATCTTCCCAATGGTCCTGCTTTCCTGCCTTCGTCTTTCCCTTTGAACGCATCGATGGACAATATGACATCTTCGCAGACCGGAAGTATCAAGACGATGCTGGAGGAAGAGGGCTCGCTCATCCGCAGCGCTCATTTTTCCGGCGCAAGCGGCAACGACGTGGTCCAGCGGCGCACCGGTCTCATTGACAGGACGCTTCGCGAAGTGTATGCCCGGTTGCCCCAAAATGGCCCCTTGCCGGCGATCATCGCCATTGGAGGCTATGGCAGGGGAGAGCTGAACCCCCACTCCGATATCGACATCATGTTCCTGTGCCGGGATGATAAGGACCGGCAGCGCGCTCCGGAAATACTCTATGTGCTCTGGGACGCGGGCATGGATGTGGGATACAGCGTTCGGACAGTGCAGGAGTGCCTGTCACTTGCGCGCCGGGACATTAAAATCCGCACCTCGCTCCTCGAGTCACGCTGTATCGCCGGAGAACCTGTTCTTTACGATTCCTTCCTCAGGGCCATGCGAAGCGAAATCTTTTATTGGAAGCCTTCCGCGTTCATCAGTGAAAAGATTGCTGAACGGCTTGCGACGCGCCAGAAATACGGCGGCTCGATCTATCTTCGGGAACCCAACATCAAGGAGTGTGAAGGCGGACTTCGGGATATTCATACGGCGCTCTGGATCGCTTTTGTGCATTTCCGGGTGGGATCGCTCGATGAACTGGTCGAGAAAGCCGTTGTCACCACGGGGCAGTATGCGGTGTTCCTGCGGTCCCGGAACTTTCTCTGGAGAATCCGAAACGAGATCCACTATCTCTCTGGCCGCAAAAACGACCATCTTACTTTCGATCTTCAGGAAAGTGCGGCAAAGGACTTCAAATACCGCGACTCAGCCCACTTGCTCGCGGTCGAGCGTTTCATGAAGGCCTACTACCTGCACGCAAGGAACATCCGTGAATTCTCGAATATGGTGGCCGCCGCAGTTCTCAAAAAACCGGTTCGCAGGTGGTTTGAAAGGACATGGCAACTCGGTCCTTTTTCACTCAACGGCAGGACCCTTTTCCCCGCGTCATCAGCACTCTGCTGTGAGGACCCGGGCCTGGCCATGACCGCCTTCGAAATCGCCCAGTCACGCCACGCGGTATTCTCGGACCATCTCACATCGCTGGTCCGGGGCTGCAGGATCGACGACCAGGTGAGAAGATCCCCGGCAGTTTCTTCGGTGTTCCTTTCAATCCTGAACAACCCGGACAGTCTTTCCGAGACGCTTGCTCTCATGAAAGACCTGCGTTTTCTCGGACGTTATCTTCCCGAATTTCGCGCGATTCAGGCACTCGCGAGACACGACTACTACCACCGGTATACGGTGGACGAACATATTCTGCTCGCGATCAGAAATCTGCAGGCTTTGTGGTCAGGCAGCTTTCCGGCGACGTCGTCCCTTTCCGATGCCTTCAAGGGGCTCAAAAAACGCTGGGTTCTGGTCCTTGCTGTTTTGCTTCACGATCTGGGAAAGGCCTACCGCGAAAACCATGAACACCGCGGTACGGAGTTGGCAAAGGAAATTCTCTCAAGACTCAGTGTTGCTGGAGAGGACCGTGAACGCATTCTTTTTCTTGTTGAGAACCATCTGGTGATGGCGCTCCTGTCGCAACGGAGGGAACTCAGCGACCGGAAGGTCATCGCGGATTTTTCCCGGACCGTACGGGACCGAGAGAACCTTGCCATGCTGTATCTGCTCACCTATGCCGACATTTCTGCGGTGAACCCCACCGCCTGGACGCAGTGGAAAGCTGCGCTGCTCCAGGACCTCTATATGAGAACGCTCAATTACCTGGATGCGAAAGAGCAGACCGTTGAGGGGGCTCGGGCGAGGCTGATCGCGGCATCGGTCAGAATCAGGAATGCCGCGGAGGAACACTTTTCGTCTGAACAGATCGACGCCTTTCTCGTGTCCATGCCGGAGCAGTACCTGCTTACCACCTCGACCCATCGGGTGCTTGACCACATGGGCATGATGAAGAAGCTGCCCGAGGAAAAACTCGTTATTCGTCACCGGCATTATCCCGAGCGGGGGTATACCGAACTCACGGTCTGCGCTTACGACGCCTACGGTATGTTCTACAGGACCGCGGGCACCATCGCTTCCAAAAATCTGAACATCTTACGCGCCCAGGTGTTCACTTCAAAGAACGGCGTGATGATAGACACATTCCAGATTACCGATTCGCAGGGGAGTCTATACGATTACGAGGAGGCCTGGGAAAGCGTGCGCACCGAGCTCCGTGCCGCGCTCATGAGCGGACGCAGGCCTCCCGAACCGGGTCTGTATACTATGCCGCCGTTCATATCCCCGGCCATTACTCCAACCGTGGAGTTCGACAATGATACCTCGGAGATATTTACCATCATCGACATCACCGCCCGTGACCGCGTCGGGTTTCTCTATCAGGTGGCAGAAACTCTTTACTGCCTGAACCTGGATATCGGCTCTGCGAAGATCGTGACCGAAGGAGCGAAGGTCATGGATTCTTTCTATGTTGCGGACTTATTCCGGAATAAGATCGTGGATACGGTGAGGCTGGAAAAGATCAGAGAAGCGCTGATGAAGATGATTGCGTAGACGCTCCTAAGCATGTTCAGAAAACAGTGTCGGGATGAATACATTAGAAAGAGGGTTCGTGCTGAATTCCCATCACATGAAGAAGATATTCATCATCATATCGATTGTCCTCTTCGCCCTGCTCGCGGGCATCGAAATCTATGTGCAGAGCGACGACTTTGCCCGGAAGATCAGACCCTCTGTGCTCGAACCGCTCAAGGACCTGCTGGGCGCCGACGCGGAGATCGGAAGGGTAAAGGCCAACTTCATCCCTCCCTATCTCGAGGTGAGGGACATCTCGATTCTCGGCGCGGACGGAAAGCAGGTTGTCGCCATCAGAAAAGTGAGAGCGTATGTCAATCCAGTCCCGCTCCTTTTGAAAAAAATTCGGTTGCCTTTAATTTCCATCCTGGAACCGCGTATTTTCGTAGAACGCGCCAAAAACGGCACGATGAATCTCTCTCCGCTGATTAACCGGATTAAAAAGAATGCCCTTCGTAAGGAGTCTGAAGGAACATCCGGTTTTAGCCTGCTGCTGCGGAATCTTTCGCTCAGAAAGGGAAGGATCGAGTATAAAGACGGGCAGACCTCTGTCCAGCTTACTGCCACCGATGTCAATATGAAGGTCGGCGTTGATCTTTCGCAGGAACGGTTTACTACGAGCATCAAGAGCTCCCGGATCCGTGTTTCCACGCCCGCCTACCCGGAGATTTCGGGGACCCTTAAGGCAGCAGCAGTGTACGACCGGGGCAGGGTTCATCTGGATATGATCGAGCTCTCGACTGCGGATGCGATGTTCAACCTGTCCGGCGACGCCGGTTTTTCGCCCGAGGCCGCTCTCGATCTCAAGGTCAGCGTTGGCTCGGGACCCCAGGTTATCGGCAGGTATTTCGATTTTCTGAAGCCCAAGGGCAAACGGCAGAGTTCCCGATTCGAAGTTCAGGCGCTGATCCGGGGGAAAGTATCCGATCCCGTCATCGAGGGGAACCTTAAGCTATCAGCCCTGCCTTTCAAAGACTTCCTGCTTCAGGAAGGGTCCCTATTATTTGCATACCGGGAAAAAAGTTTGATCGTCACCGGCAGGCAGTGGAAACTCGCGC
>Ga0315281_10001396_pt1 | contig 35565 bp, 26 predicted proteins | sample YL17G07_0_MG_FD_204540 | JGI IMG/M metagenome (GOLD analysis project Ga0315281, IMG submission 204540) | Sediment microbial communities from Yellowstone Lake, YNP, Wyoming, USA - YL17G07_0 | ecosystem: Environmental > Aquatic > Freshwater > Lake > Sediment | place: USA: Wyoming | collected...
ATGACCTGGTAGCAAAAACAATGGAGTACATTGAACTCTATAACAAAAATGCGAAACCGTTTCGTTGGACTTATACGGGAGACCCTCTCGCAATATAAGTATACGTAGTATTGTTACAGACTACTAGCATCTCAAGCCTATTGAATAATAGTATCACCCTGTAAAAGCTTTTTTTGGCAAGCTTTTTACAACCTCCTTGTATTTTCCGATTTAAGCATCGAAAACCTGGCCTGTTTAGCTCTATGTCAACTGAAGCTAAATCTCATAACATTTTACCTTTTTTCCTTGAATATATCTATATTTGATGTATTATAAAAAAATTCGTTTCTGAAAGTAACAAGTGCCACACTTACGCACAAACTATTGCGCCCGTAGCTCAGCAGGATAGAGCGACGGTTTCCTAAACCGTAGGTCAGACGTTCAAATCGTCTCGGGCGCATTAATATACATGATGGAAATAGCCTACCGATTTGTCGGTGGGACCGTAGGCTAGGATTTCAGTCCTGCAGGGACGGCTAACTGCATTGGCGTTTCGAGCCGTCCCCATTCTTGCCGTGATAAAGAGTCTTCAAAAATTAGGTATACACCCGTTCTGAAATTCCACACAGCTATCAATTCAAGCACCAATCTCGCCAGGTGTTTCATTGTTGATCTTTTTCGTCTTTTCTGTCTTATTATATGTTGCGGCGATACACTTTTCTTTGGCTTGCAATTCTTCCAACGCGCTAAACCTTTTCAATTCTAGAAAGAGTGTAGCCTTCGTCTCTAACGCACAACCACTTTCTCTTGTTATTGCATGCTTATTTGAGGAGGACTTTGTTGTGATTTTGCTGCGTTAGGAAATATTGCTTATCAGTTTATCTGTTTTCGTTCCACACTTTTTTTCTAAGAAAGTTTGTCAACTTGAAATTATCACTATCCATCAAGGGTAGACTGCTCATATTTGCCCTCTGCCTCTCCCTCATACCCATTGCCGTTATTACAATGGTATACTACTTTAACGCCAGGAATGCTTTAATGCATCAGGTTAAAGAAAATTTACGTACTCTTGCTGAATTGAAAAAGCAGCATATCTGCTACTTTTTGGAAGTTGCAAAGGTACGTGCCGTTGATTTTAGCACAGACGTGTTTATGAGAGATAGCCTTGAGGCAATTGTCCACGGGAGTGACGTTAAGCGTGAGGTAACTTTGCTTCTTAACGAACACCTCTCGTCAATGAATAAGATGTCATTTCATCGCCATCTCCTGGTGTCATTTTTTGTAAACAATCATGGTAAGGTCGTCTCATCAACCAACGAGAAAATGATTGGCATGGATACGTCCGGGCAGGACATTTTTACCCAAGGAATGTGTAAAAACTACGAAGAGGTATACGTTAGCCAGCCGAGCTGCTTCCCTAAGATTGAAGCAAATTGTATTTGCGTTACTACGCCAGTTTTTTCAATGAATAAAGTAGAACCCCTGGGTGTCATTATTATTGCGTATAATCTTACTGTACTAAGTGAGATTACTACTGCCCGTATAGGAACGGGAAAGACAGATGAAATATATCTGGTTAACAAAGATAAAATCATGCTTACGGAGTCAAGGTTTATAGAGGATGCTCCACTTACCCAAGTGGTGGATACCGAGCCGGTTCGCAGGATTCTTGCGGATGGTAAGGATATGGTTAGTATTTATCCGGATTACCGGGGATCTCTCGTTGTCGGCGCAGCCGTGAATATACCTGAATCTGGCTGGATACTCTTGGCAGAAATAGATAAGGCTGAGGCATTTGAGCCGCTTAAGAAGTTGAGTATTGTTGCATTAGTTTTAGGAGTAGTCAGCGCCACTGGAGTGACCATCCTGGGTATTTTCTTTGCCGTTTCAACGTCAAGACCCATCAAGGAGTTGACGGATGCGACAGCAAGAATTGCCAGCGGTGCCCTTGATTATAAAGTAAAAATATCGCGTGAGGATGAGATTGGCAGGCTGGCAAGCAGTTTTAACGTTATGACAGAAAAGCTTGCCGGAGAAATTATCGAGCGCAGGCTGGCGGAAGAATCCCAAAAACGGTTTGTTGAGATCCTGGAAGAAACTACCGACCTGGTAGGTGTTGCGAATAAAAACGGGCAGGTATTGTATCTCAACCGTGCAGGACGGAAGATGGTGGGCATTGGTACAGACGAGGATGTTTCTAAAACTACTATTACGCAATACCATCCCGATTGGGCTGGCAAAATGATTAAGGACGTAGGATTACCAACTGCCATGCGGGACGGTACCTGGAATGGGGAAACGGTGTTGCTGAGTCGGGATGGGCGTGAAATCCCCGTTTCCCAGGAAATCATTGCGCATAAGTTGCCGGATGGTGAAGTCGAATATGTGTCCACTATCATGCGTGATCTTACGGAATATAAGCGGGATGCGGAAGAGAAGGCGAAATTAAGAGAGCAGCTTTGCCACGTACAGCGGCTTGAATCCGTTGGTAAGCTGGCGGGGGGCGTTGCCCATAACTTCAACAACCTCCTCATGGTAATCACCGGGTATGGAAGCCTGCTACAACTGGAATTGAAACAGAACGCTACATTAACGGGTCACGTCGAGAAAATACTTGCTGCGGTTGAACGAGGGGCACATTTGACCCAGGATCTCCTCGCATTCAGTAGAAAACAAACCCATGCACCACAACTCGTGACCTTGAACGACATTGTAAAGAGGTCAGAGAGTCTTTTGTTAAAACTTATCGGCGAAAATATAGAACTCAGGACAACGCTCATCAATAAAGATATTACCCTATTGGCGGACAGCCTTCAAATAGAGCAGGTTTTAATTAACTTTGCTACGAACGCAAGGGATGCCATGCCTGATGGTGGTTCTCTTACAATAACTACCGGATTTGCAAAAATGGACGACGAGTTTCTTCGATTGCAAGCACACAGTGTAACAAAGAAATACGCCTTTATAACCGTTACTGACACGGGTACCGGCATGGACGAAAAGACAAAGGAACGGATATTTGAACCGTTTTTTACCACCAAAGAGGTGGATAAAGGCACCGGACTTGGGCTTGCGGTGGTGTATGGAATAATCAAACAACACGATGGCTTCATAGCCGTTGACAGTACGCCGGGCAAGGGTACGACTTTCAGAATATATTTGCCCATACAGGAAGCAAAAATTGAAGAAAGAAAACCGGAGGAGCTACCGGTGCCTGTGGGCGGGACAGAGACGATCCTGCTGGCGGAGGACGAGGATTGGGTAAGGAATCTCGTAAAAACCGTCCTTGAGCGATATGGCTACACGGTAATAGAGGCGGTGGATGGGGCAGATGCGGTAGACAAATTTAGAAAGAATCAAGATACTATCCATCTATTGGTATCCGATGTAATTATGCCCAAAAGGCATGGCAGATCGGTATATGATGAAGTACGAAAAATGAGGCCGGATATAAAAGTAATCTTCATAAGCGGCTATCCCGAAGATATTATCAGCAAAGAGATCATCGCCGAAGATGGCGTCGCTTTTATTTCCAAACCCATATCACCCGATCAGTTGTTGAGAAAAATCAATCTGATGTTGAGAAACGGCTAGTATTTTATAAGAATTGTTTTGATGATTTTTCTGCAAAATATTCACGCTTGAATATGGATTTGTAATATGTAACATAAATTCTTAGACACACCTCATAAGACAATATATAATAAAATCAGTAAGTTACGACTACTGATTCAATCATATTGTTGATAGCACTCTCTCCTCACGTTGGCGGGGGACAGTGTGTTGCTACATTTCTTGTGACCATTTACAGAGTAAGTTTTATGGCACGGATAAACAGAGTTTGTCCGTGCCACACGATAATACGCATAAACAAACACATCCTACAACTTAACCTCATTCGTTATTTCAACCATATCGATTATAGGAAGTCTTACCGATTTTTCCTTCAGAAGGGCGTCTGCCACGTCCTGGGGAGCGCTTCGGTAATGTAACACTGTCCTTATCTTTACGGGAGACTTGGCGTCCGCCGGGATGAAGCAAACAAAACGTTCTTCCTTCTGGCCTTTTGGTGGAACTCGATTGTCTGAGATGATGTGCGTCGCCTTCCATACGTGAAGGGTGGGGTTCCCCTCTTCATCGCCAAATGTGGTGTGGTAGATGATGGCCTTGGGGTCTATGCCTCCCTTATCGTCCACCTGCCCGCTTTGATAAATGATTTTATCTTCCCCGTCAACCACCGAAACGGATAGCCACATTTGCCGCATTTCCGTGAGTCCCGTGGGGAGGTAATGGCCGCAACCGGTGTTTTTTATATCAACTTGAAATCTTAACACATTTCCCCGCTTGTAACTTGGGTCGATTAAGACATCCAGGGTTGCAGCATGTTTGAGTCGATCAATCGCCAATTGCGGCTGGATTTCAGAATTTGGCGGGAGGGATATGGGTGCAGTGCTTCCACCGACAAAGTAGTGTGTCCAAATGTGTGGACGCTTTTTGCCTCCCATGATTTCAGGCGATGCAAGGCCTGGATTATCAGGCCTCTCGGTATTCCCGGTTCCGGGTACCCTTGGGCGCTGCCGCATGTGGCAATCCTGGCAGTGTACGGTTGTTGCAGGGTCTTCCGTGTTATAGGGGCCTTGCCTCCACTCGGTATAGGTCTGTTCAATGGGAAGGTTGTTCCCCGCGTGTGAGACGTCGTGACAACCCCCGCAAAACTCAGAACGTGTGTGCAGTTCTGAATACTGGCTTTTATGGATGGTTTCCGGACAATCATTAAACGGCCCGTATTTTGTGCCACCCTCCATCGTGGCGGCGTTTCCGGGGCTCAATATGTATGGCGCGTTTCCAATGCCGGTTGTTGCGCGAACGGAATGGCAAAAGTCGCAGATAACGCCTGCCTTTTCATCGTCCAGAGCCAAGGAGAGATCAGCGCTGCTGTGGCCAATGGGGAAGTGGCATCGCACGCACGACTCTATATTGCGCTTCTGCGATTCACCCTCGGCCGTTTGCACACCCAAACGATAGACCGCCTGGAAAAGCGGGTTTTTCCAGGCATTTGCATGGGTGGAACCGCTCCACATCTTGAATATCTCAGGATGGCAGGCGCCGCAAGAAATAGGGCTGAAAAATTGGTGTAATTTTACGTCGCCCGGCACGGTAATGGCTTGATCGATAACGTTCTCCGGCCTTTTTCCAACGGGGAGTTTCCACGTGGGAGACCATTCCCCCGGGTCGCTTGCAAACGATACGTTAAGACTAAAGAATAGAGAAAATATTCCCATAAAAACGTGTTTAAAATTGGTACGCATACATTAATGTCCTTCCATTCGGTAAGTAAAAGTGTTTTTCATATTCCTTGTTTACAGCCAACCAACTCTTGCGCCATGGCAATTGCCTCGTCCCTGGTTGTCAGATTGCCGTCTAATTGTTCATCTTCAATTTTTGTTAAGATGTCCCTAAAGTGAGGACCGGGCTTTAACCCCATATCAATAAGGTCATGACCCGTGATGAGGGGTTTCGGCTTGACCTCCTCGTGGGTCAGTTTCTCAAACGATTCCCGGCAAAAATGGTAGTCAGACAAGTCTCCTGAGCTGGACAGGGCGTCTATCCTGCACAATTCGGCCAGTTCTGCGTATCCATCCTCGGCAAAAAGCCGTTTCAGTTTGTTAGGCCGCATCATTTGCGCGTCCTTAAAGCAGAGGTGTTTTAATACAAGCCAGGTGATACGGTTTTTATCAACGGTTGAGGTCTTAAGCCTATCACAGATGTTTGCTGCCATGTTTGCGCCAACCTTTTCATGTAAATTAAATCGAATCCGGTCTGTTTCCGTAAAAGTATCGGTCTTGCCGATGTCGTGCAAAAGCACTCCCATGGCCAGAGTCCAGGTGGGATTCACCAACTTGGAGAGACATAAAAGGGTGTGCACAAAGACGTCTCCTTCGGGGTGAAAGTTTTCCGGTTGCCTTACTCCCTTCATGCGCCACACCTCAGGCAGGATTTCCTTTAAAAGGCAGAGGCGATCTAGTTGTTCAATGCCCGTGTGCGAATTAGCCCCAGTCACTATTTTCTCCAACTCCTCCCGAATGCGTTCAGCGCTAACGACATGTATGGTTTGCGCAAGTTGTATAATGGCCTTTTCCGTATCCTCATGGATAGCGAAACGAAAGCGACTTGCGAAACGAACCGCCCGCATCATGCGCAATTTGTCCTCAGTAAACCGCTCGAAGGGGTTTCCGATAGCGCGAATAATCCCGCTAGCGATATCTGCCCGCCCGCCAACGTAATCTAGTATCTCATCTGTTATTGGATCGTAGAGCAGCCCGTTTATGGTGAAGTCGCGCCTGCGCACGTCATCTTCAGGCGAGCTGAAGGCAACGGAATCTGGGTGTCGCCCATCGCTGTATGAATCTTCCGTCCGAAAAGTGGCCACCTCAAACTGACGGCCTTCTTTGACAACGATTACAACGCCAAACTGCACGCCAACGGGGATGGTCTTTTCAAAGAGACGGATAACCTTCTGTGGCAAGGCATTGGTAGCGATATCATAGTCCGATGATTCTTTGCCCATAATCATGTCGCGCACGCATCCACCGGCAAAAAAGGCCTGATACCCGTGCCGTTGCAGGGTTTTTACAATTTCTGTGGCATTTTGTTTAACACTCATAACGCGGTAAAACTGGAAAAATAAGCACTAAAAGGGAATTGAGAAGTCTTCCTTGGGAAAGGGGGAAACAGGTATACGTGTCAGGTTAAGCGTTTTTGATGGTGGCATGGACAAGCTTTGTTTGTCCGCGCCTGCGTACTCTTCACTACTACTTATTTCTGTCAGACGTTGCATTGTGCCGCCTCTACGGGGCTAAAATAAGGGTATTTCTCACTTACCACCGCTTAGAAGCCTTTACCAGAGGTGGCTATATACTTTCATCCTTCGTGTCTGTTGTAGCTCAGGGCTTCAGCCCTGGTGGATGTTTGCATTGTATGTCGCACTAAACCTCCACACAATGCTTGACAATGCCTGTATCTGTGTCGAGTGCAACATCCATCAAACCTAAAGGTTTGAGCTACAGATGGGTACTTCTGCCAGTTCAGGCTACAAGCCTGAACTGAAAAAGCGAAGCAAGAGCTTCTGATACAGGCACTTTCTCAAGCTGGAACTTGGGAACGAGAAAACAGCAGGGCGACCCTTTAGGGTTGTAATTCCTGGTGCGTATTCATAAAGCCTTACCCTACGGATAACTCGTAGCGCGGGGGTTCATCCCCCGCATGGGTGTACATTCCCAATGCCATTGCCGGTTATGAAGGCCAGCGCTACACAAAAGCGGTCGCCGCAGGCGACCTGGAAATCTGTGCAATTTGTGGTACAAGGCGTTTTTAATGGGTACCCTATCTCCCCATCCGCAGCATACCCAAATGTGGTTCTTTAAATGAGTACAGGTTGTGGACGCCCCCTTCTACCTGTGCGGATGGCGACCGTTTTTCAAAGCGTAGCGTGCCTTCGTAGATACCTTTATGAAGTTCCTGGATATTTTTAAACCCAAGTTCTTGAAACGAATGCAGCAAACTTTGCATCAGATATTGAACAAGGTGTATAACGGAACCCTTATCGACAACGGTACCGGTTACCCCCTGGGCGACCTTTACCTGGTCTTCTACGGAGAGATACCGCTTTCCGCCGCCTTTCTCCATGGCCTCGTGTGAAGCCATACCCCGGTACTTCTTGACCCGTACCCCGCCTTCGTAAAAATAATCACCTGGTGATTCGCTTGTTCCTGCAATCAACCCACCCATCATAACGGCGCCTGCGCCAAGCGCCAGTGCTTTTACGATGTGTCCGATGTGGGCTATGCCGCCATCTGCGATTACGGGTATATGTGCATATACTTTAGAAAACTTTGCAGTGTGATAAACCGCAGATCCTTGTGCCCTGCCGACGGAAAGGGTGTCCTGCGTAATACAGATGGAACCGCTTCCCATGCCGATGCGCAGGGCGTCTACGCCGGCGTCGATAAGCGATTTGCACTGCTTGGCAGTAACAACGTTTCCACCAACAACGTCAATGTGAGGATATTTATTCTTAATGTACTTAATCGTATTGATTTGAAAAACAGAATCACCCTGTGAGGAATCGATTACAATAACGTCCACCCCCGCTTTGGCTAGTTCAGCCAAACGCTCCTTATCCTCTTCCCTGGTGGAAAGCGCGGCACCAACGAGGAGTTGTTTATCCTTATTCTTAGATGCATACGGAAAGTCCTCGTTCTTCAATAAATCGGTGCGGCTCATGAGTGTTACCAGGCGGCCTTGTTTGTCAACAAGCGGAAGCTTCCCTTTTTTACTTTCTTTAAGAATCTTATTCCCTTCGGAAAGAGATATCCCTGATGGCGCGGTAACCAGTTGAGTAGTCATCACCTCTTTTAGACATTTATTACGGTCTTGTTCAAAATCAATATCCCGATTGGTTACAATGCCGACCAGTCTTGAATTTAACGTGCCGTCTTCGGTAATGGGAATACCTGAAAAACCGTGAGTTTCCTTGAGAACATCGATATCCCGGATAGTATGGTTTGGGCTAAGGACGACGGGCTCTGTGATAAAACCATTTTCAAACCTTTTAACACGGCGCACTTCACGCACCTGTTCCTCCGGGGTGTTATTGTAGTGAATGATGCCGATGCCCCCAAGCAACGCCATGCTGATTGCCATTTTAGCCTCGGTTACCGTATCCATAGGAGAACTGACCAAAGGCCTTTTAATCCTTATGTTACGGGTGAGATTGGTTTCCAGTGTTACTTCGTCTCGTGAAAAGTCGATGTGGCCGGGAAGCAGAATAAAATCACTATAGGTGATACCCCCCGCGTGTTCAAAAAATGTCGCAGCATCCAATCCGTTAGGTGACATAGTATTGTTTAAAACCTCCACTCACTATAATTCCAGGAGCGCCTTTTTATAATTTCACATGAGCTGTTTTCAGGTGTGTAATGACAGAAAACGGGAATAAATAATAATGCTATTATAATAAATTATTAGCTGTCTTGAAAACAAAAACTTTTCTTTCCCATTGTGCTGTATGTCTACAAACGGCGTTTGTCTATACCACCGAAGTTTACTTCGTCAATCTACTATCCTTTGTTGTATTCCACCTTTGCAGGTGTTGTGTAAGCTGTTTTTGAATTTGCAAATAACCTGTGGAATGTAACGCTCCAAAGTATAGGTAGTCTGTCAAATTTGTGGTTCCTGTGCTTTTATCCGGCAGGGTGCTTGTCCGCGCTCACATTTTTACCTTGCATTTCTAAATTCATTGCTTTAGTATACTTCAAAAACTTGTAATTTTTCGTGATAACTACCATCAAAGAAGGAGAAGAACAGAATGGAATTCAAGGATAAAGTGGCAATCGTTACCGGTGGCACGAGGGGAATAGGGAGGGCGATTGCACTGGAGCTTGCAAAGAATGGGTGTAACGTCGCATTTACCTATAGCAAAAATAAGGAAATTGCCGATACGCTGGTAAAAGAAGTTGAATCGATGGGAACAAAGGCCGTTTCCTTCCAGTCTGATGCAGCAAGTTTTGAAGGCGCAAAAAACGTGGCGAAGGTGGTTAAAGACACCTTTGGAAAGATCGACTTTCTGGTAAACAATGCCGGTATCACTCGCGATAAACTCCTTGCCTTGATGGGGGAAAATGATTGGGATGATGTTATCAATACCAATCTCAAAAGTGTTTTTACCTTTTCTAAGGCAGTTATTATGCAAATGATTAAACAAAAGGGGGGGAGTATCCTCAACATAACTTCAGTAAGTGGAATAATGGGCATGGCAGGGCAGGTGAATTACTCTTCCTCAAAGGCCGGCATGATTGGTTTTACAAAAGCGTTAGCCAAAGAGGTGGGTAAGGCAAACGTGACGGTAAACTCCATTGCCTGTGGTTTTATAGAAACGGACATGACGGCCACCCTTCCCCAGGAATATAAGGACAAGATGATTGAGATGATTCCTGTAAGAAGATTTGGCAAACCTGAGGAAGTGGCAAAAATAGCTGTGTTCTTGTTGTCTGATAATGCAAAATATATTACCGGCCATGTCGTCAGCGTAGATGGCGGTTTGGCGATGTAGGCACGGTGGCTTCCCGTGTGTTTTCGCTTTACATTCGGCGACTTTTTGGTAGCACTCAAAAGAGTATTTTTATGTTCGTGAGGATTTGTGCCGTCCCTCCAGGGACTCATGCTGTATTAAAACGTCTTTCCACTGCTGGCACGATGCGCAGGAACGTGACAGAGTAATATCGATAATTGATATTGAAAGGTAACCAATATGTTATTTCTTTTAAAGGTCGAGGTAAAACAAATGCCGCAAATGTCCGTGAAGGACTTTCTGGGCTATGTGATAAAAGAGTGGGAATACTTTTCCCGGTTTCAACGAAGGGGGAAGATACTTGCAGGCGGTAAACTGTCGGGTAGGCGTGGTGCTGCCGCTATTATTGATGCGGAATCCAACGAAGAGGTTGAAGAAATCATCTCCAAATTACCCCTTTTCCCATTTTTTACTGATATAGAGATTACCCCGCTTGTACCGATGGAAAAGGCGCTTCTCGACACTAAGAGAATACACTCTCTCATGAAATAATTGTAGGGTTTTTTTAGGACATGATGAAGCACTCCGGTTCTTCATTGTTTGATTGAGAACAAGAGAGAAGAAAGATTTGTCCCCTCTCTTGTAATGATAGTCCGTCGCCTTCGTTCAGCTATCCGTCAGTGGGGTGATCTCCAGTAGCGTCTACATCTGTTTTTCCGAACGGTAAGGTTCAATTTATTCACCTCCTTTCTGTCAAACGATTTTTTGTTTCACCGGCCGTCGCTTACACGTGTTGCATAGTTTTTTGTCTCGTGCAGTAAAGATTTTCTTAGCAAGACACGACAAAGTATTCCATTGCACACCTCCTCCTTATTTTGTTATTGTTTGTCATCTTTCTTTCCCAATATCCACCATTTTACCATGAAAGGCGTGTTCGGAGATGCTTCCTATATGATTATCAGGTTTGTATAGTCAAAAGCCTCTGTTTTTCGAAAAATACAGGTTGAATTCCCTGTATTTATTGGTTTGTGCGTCGAAAACATGGCTTGTTTTGCTATCGCCTGAATCGTAACGTTTTGCACGGTGATAAGGTTTGGATTTGACATAGTCTCATCCTGTTCCTATGGTAAATTTTCAAGAAGTAAAATTAAGCATGAGCCAAAATGTAACAATAAGACGTGTTGTGGAAGGTGATTTAGACGTATGTTTTACCATTGAGTCCACCTGTTATACCACTGATGCGGCCACCAGGGAAAAAATAGAAAAACGCATTGCGTTGTTTCCTGCGGGCTTTCTGGTTGCCGAAGTGAATGGACAGGTTGTTGGTATGATTAACAGCGGCGCTACAAATAAGGAGGATATAACGGACGATGCCTTCAAGGACATGACCGACCACATACATGACGGCAAAAATATCGTTATCTTTTCTTTGGCAGTATTGCCTGCGTTTCAGGGCGTTGGGATTTCCAGAAGACTTATGGTAAAATTTATTGAGGCATCGAGAGACTTGGAAAAAGAAAAAGTTCTGCTCATGTGTAAGTCTGGGTTGATTTCTTACTACCGGAAGTACGGCTTTCATTACGTCGGAAAATCAAAATCGACACTTGGTGGTTTTGAATGGCATGAAATGTATTTACCGCTGTAATTGGTTATCACATGCAGGGTAATAAGGAAAAATCACACTGTTAACCGGGGATGGTTAGTCTCCCAGCACCGAATGTTATTATTCAACAACAGGATAAGCTTGACAAAGGTTATTATGATACTTATAATCCAGCCTGTTTAAGGTAAAACTACAGGATTTTAGGGGTTATATTCACTGGTTACTTCCCGGTAAACACAAGGGTAAATATCATTAATAATTAATCAGCATTTTATCTTTACAAATCTGTGTAATCTCTGAAATCTGTGGTTACGAACGTTTTAAATCTGTCTGAGGCATTGCCTCGCTAATATATGGACACCATTACATGAGTACATTATTTGAGAAAACAAACATTGGTGAAATGTCGCTAAAAAACAGGATAATCATGTCCGCGATGGACCTCGGTTTTACTTCTGATGGCGCAATCAATGACAAGATTATCAATTTTTATGTCGAACGTGCAAAAGGGGGGGTTGGTCTTATTGTCGTGGGGGGGTGTTATCCGGAGATGAATGGCAAGGTATGGAAGAGCATCATCGGCCTGGATAACGATGCGTTTATCCCTGGGTTAAAACGGCTAACCGACGCTGTTCACGCATGCGATGCGCGTATAGCCGCGCAGATACTGCATGGCGGGCGAAGCGCGTCGTCGTTTTTTACCAAAATGCAGCCCGTTGCGCCATCTGCTTTGGTGCATAGAAGTATAAAGCAGGAGCCTCATGCCCTGACTGCTTCAGAGATCAAGGCTGTTATAGATAATTATGTGTCTGCCACGCTGAGGGCAAAGAAATCAGGCTTTGACGCCATTGAGCTGCATGGTGGCATGGGATATCTTATTAACCAGTTTTTGTCAAAGGCCACAAACAAGAGAGATGACGAGTACGGCGGAAGCCTGGAAAACAGAACCCGCTTTGCCAGAGAACTGGTGGTTGCCGTAAAGGAGACTGTTGGAAAAGATTATCCCATCATCTTTAGATTGTCCGGTGATGATTTTGTGGAGGAAGGCCTCAAGATCGGTGAAAGCGTGGAAATCGCTAAAATACTGGAACAGGCGGGGGTTGACGCCTTTAATGTGTCTCCGGGATGGCATGAAAGCAAGACGCCGATCATGCTGATGGTTATACCTCGTATGGCCTATACGTTTCTTTCTGAAAAAATCAAATCGGGGGTGAACGTCCCGGTGATTGCCTCGGTAAGGATAAATGACCTGGAGCTTGCGGAAGAGATATTGAACAATGAACAGTCGGATTTCGTCTCAATCGGCCGACCGCTTATCGTCGATCCTGAAATGCCAAATAAGTATAGGCATGGACAACAGGATGACATCAGGCGGTGCATTGCCTGCAACCAGGGGTGTTTTGATTCGCTGTTGAATTTCAAGGCCGTAGCTTGCACGTATAATGCAATGGTGGGGCATGAAGGCGAGTATGCAATAACAAAAACAGGGAAACCGAAAAAGGTGACGGTTGTAGGCGGGGGGCCGGCAGGCATGGAAGCCGCCCGTGTATTGTCACTGAGGGGACATAAGGTTACCTTGTACGAAAAGGAAGACCGGTTGGGCGGGCAGTTGCGCTACGCTCATGTGCCGCCCGGGCGCGAAGAAATACAAAACATCATAACCTACCTTGAAAAACAAATCATGAAGCTGAACGTAGCGGTAAAAACCGGGCACGAGGTGGATTTGAAAACCCTGGAAAATGAAAAACCTGATGCGGTAGTGGTGGCTACGGGCGGGAATCCTATTATGCTTGATTTGCCGGGGATAAAGGGGCCGCACGTGTATCCTGCTAATAGCATATTGGACGGAAATGTCCCGATGGGGAAAAACGTTGTTGTTATTGGTGGTGGAACCGTTGGATGCGAGGTCGCCTTGTATGTGGCTAAGCAGGGGGCAATGAGTCCTGATGTGGCTTGTTTTCTGGCCAGACACAAGGTCTTCAATGAAAAAGATATTGTGGAGCATACTACACGGGGAAACCGGAATGTTACGATGATTGAACTAAAAAAGAAGGTTGGGGGCGGGTTTGGTATTTCTACGAGATGGATCATCCTTCAGGAACTTAAGGCTGCCGGAGTGAACGAATTAACAGAGGTAAAAGTGAAAGAAATCGTTAATAGCCTAAATGATAATGGCAGACAGGGTAGGGGGGTGGTGTATGAAAAGGATGGCCAGGAACATTTCATCAAGGCTGATACTGTTATCATTGCCGTTGGTTATAGTTCTAACAACAGGCTTCAGAAGCAGATTGAAGGGAAATTCCCTGAGATATATTCCATCGGTGATTGTGTAAAGGTGCGTACCGCGCTGGAGGCGGTTCATGAAGGATTTCAGGCGGCGTTAAAGATATAAAGCTCTCTGAGGGAATACGGAAATGATTAGAGCCCATTCAGGAATGCGCCATGGTTGCAACGAGACGCAAGCGTCCTAATGTCGCATTTCCACGCTAGCGCGTGTGTAGGGACATGGAGCCCGTGTCCCTGCGCGTGAACACGAGAAACGTGTCTATTAGTGTAAATCCGTGTAATTCGTGTCTAAAAAAGCCGCTAAATGCCTCGTTTTTGTAAACAGATAATACTTAATAAAATACAAAATTGGAGATAGTCAAGAAAGAATCATGAAAGACATCCGCATGAATCGTGGTGATAACTCCGGTTATAACCACATTGAATTTGAAGAAATCAAGGCAGAAAATGGTAAGGCCGTTGGTGTTATTTACATGAAAAAGCCGCCAAGGAACTCCATAGGCTCCTGGCTGCTTGACGCTATTTACGACAAAATGGACCAATATGAGGGTGACGATTCAATCGGCGCCATTATCATTGCCAGCAAACTGCGCGGAGTCTTCAGTGACGGCGCCGACCGCGACGAGCTTTTCGGCTCCTGGATTTCCGGCCTGGTGGCCGAAAAAAACTATGAGCGGTTCCATCGCGCCCACGAGATGTTCGTCGAGATTGAAAATTGTAAAAAACCCGTTATTGCGGCTATTAACGGCGTGACTATTGGCGCCGGTTTGGAACTTGCCATGTTGTGTGACCTGCGGGTTGCCTCTGAAATCTCATTCTTCAGCCTGCCGGAGGCAAAGCCTGAACTCAGTATTATTCCCGGTCTGGGCGGCACGCAGCGCCTGCCGCGCTATATAGGCGTAGCCCGCGCAAAGGAGATGCTGTTCCTCGGTAAAATGATTCGTGCAGAAACGGCGCTGGAATGGGGTCTTGTTAATCAGATTGTCCCTCACAAAGAAGTATTTGAGCATACCTTAAACCTTGCCAAAACCCTCCTGGAACGTGACGCACGGGCGCTTAAAGAAATGAAGAAATGCATCAATTTCGCGGTTGAAAACGACATTTTAAAAGGCATTGAATACGAAGTAGGTTTTTTTGCGGAAATGATGCGGTTGAAGCTGTTAAAAAAGAATCCGCCTTCATAGATATAGCCAAAAGCCTCTGTTTTTTGAAAAAATACAGGCGTTATAAAAATGCTGGCGTGTTATTTCTGTCACTCCTGAATTTTGCCTGATAAGCGGTTATCTTACCGTCATTTGACAAGGCAACACCATCTATCCCAATGTCCTTAATTCCAGGATATCCAAGACGAGCAAGGATAGACGGGGGGATTTCTTTTCGACGATACACTTCTTTAAACTGAAACACCGGATCTAAGGAGGCGTCAATAAATAAAGGCGGCATCTTTTGCCAGAAAGTGTAGTAATTCTGCAAAAATTATATAGCCGACCTGATACCTTTATTTATTGACACCGCCTAATATGAAAAATGCATGGCAAATACATTTCCCCGGTCAATCTCCGCCGGCAGGCCAGCAATTCTGGCCTCAAGACCAGACCATGAGGATATGCCTTCTATCAGGATTTCAAGTTTATAAGAATTATGGTGATTGGTATTCAATGGGTTTTTTGGGAAAAGCCTTTGTGAAGTACCGGTAATGGTGACGTTGCTTAGTGTACCATAGTAAAATCAGGTGCGCAATGTTGATAGATCAACGCATTTCCATCTTAAATTAGGTTGCCTACGGCGAATTTTAATAGTGTAGTGGCAATTCATGAATTGCCACTACATAGTCGTTTTGAAATTCCTATACGTTAAATTAGGCCTTCGGCGACTTTTATATTGTGGATGCACGTAGGGGCGAAGCATAGGCTTCGCTTACACGGTGATGCATTTACACCAAATTTGGCATAAGCTTCGCCCCCACAACGGCTCAACCATAGATGCTGGCCGTTAGCTGGACGCTCCGCGAAGAATGATCGTATAATCTGAATGAGATGATATTGAGTCTGTCGATAATTATGTCAGGTCGATAAGGAAAAGGAGAGCGTTTGATAATTGACACTGACGTTTTATACACAGCGTCTTATATAATTGCGCTTTTTACGATGAAACAGTAATTTTACAGCCGGTTTAGGGGAATTCTTATGCAAGACAAACTGAACGAATTGAAAAAACGACTTGGTGCGATTAGTGATATCCAGAATGCCGTTTCATTACTCGGATGGGACCAGCAAACCTACATGCCGCGTGGTGGGGCAGATGCGCGCGCCCAGCAGATAGCGACGCTTAGCCACCTTGCGCACGAAAAGTTTATTGATGATACGATTGGTCGTCTTCTTGAAGACCTCCATGGGTATGCATCAAAGCTCTCTTACGATTCTGACGATGCAAGCCTTGTTCGCGTGGCAAAACGTGAATACGACAAGGCACGGCGCATCCCAGCCCTCCTGGTGTTCGAAATTGCCCATGCCGGCGCGCAGGCGTTCGACGCCTGGCGAAAGGCAAGGGCTACATCTGAGTTTCCCCAATTCGCGCCATTTCTCCAACGGAATCTAGCTCTGAAGATACGGTATGCAGAGTGTTTGGGCTACACCGACCGTATCTACGACCCTTTGCTCGATGAATACGAACCGGATATGAAAACCACGCAGATTGAGGCCGTTTTTGCAGACGTTAAGAAGGAGATCGTCCCGCTCGTCCATGCCATTGCATCAAGACAGGATACAGTAGACAATTCCTTTTTGTGCCGGCCTTTTGATGAGCAAAAACAGTGGGACATCGGCATGGAGACGGCAAAATTCCTTGGGTACGACTTTGAGCGCGGACGCCAGGACCGCTCTCCGCACCCATTTACGTCATCTTTTTCGATAAATGACGTGCGCATTACCACCCGTTTTATGGCTGACTATTTCCCGGCGGGTTTTTTTGCGACGATCCATGAAACCGGCCACGCACTCTACGATCAGGGCGTCAGCCAAAGCCTGGAACGGACGCTGCTGGCCGGAGGCGCCTCGCTCGGCGTGCATGAATCACAGTCGAGGATGTGGGAAAACCTGATCGGACGCGGCCTGCCATTTTGGAAATTCTTTATGCCACGCGCGCGCGCCATCTTTCCCGAACAATTGAGGAACGTGGATGCGGTAAAGATGTATCGCGCGGTAAATCGCGTGCAACCGTCGCTCATTCGTGTAGAGGCGGATGAGATTACCTATAACCTGCACATTATCCTTCGGTTTGAGCTAGAAAACATGCTCCTTGAAAGACGATTGGACGTAAAAGACCTGCCCGAGGCGTGGAACGCCAAGATGCGGGAGTACCTCGGCATCACGCCACCGGATGATGCAGATGGCGTGCTGCAGGACGTCCATTGGTCACACGGCGCTTTCGGGTATTTTCCAACGTACGCGCTGGGTAACCTCTTCGCGTCTCAATTATTCGAGCAATGCAAAAAAGAGGTTCCGGGACTGGAGACGTCAATAGAAAAAGGAGAATTCCGTTCCTTGCTTGATTGGCTACGCGCCCGTTTGCACGTACACGGACGCAAATTTACCCTGAATGAACTAGCAAACAAAATCACTGGCAAGCCGCTGCAAACGCAGCCTTTTATTACTTACTTGAAGAATAAGTATAGCGAAATATATCGGTTAAAATGATTTACCTGATAAGACGGTTTAAATCTTGTACCTTAAGGAAAATCATCGCCCCTGCAAATTTAATTAGCTATTGAATGTAACAAAAACATGTAGTAAAATTCGCTTATTCAACATTTTAAGAAAGCAATAGTACTATGCCTAACAACATTCTTATTTTTGATACAACGCTGCGTGACGGCGAGCAATCGCCCGGCGCAAGTCTGGATATTCACGAAAAGGTGCAGATTGCCAGGCAACTGATGCTGCTTAATGTGGACATTATCGAGGCTGGGTTCCCGGTAACGTCACCAGGCGACTTCGAGTCTGTCAGCCGGATTGCTAAGGAAATCAGGGGCGTGTCCATTGCGGCGCTTGCGCGTGCCGTCGAAAAGGATATCGAGAGCGCTGCCAAGGCGCTGGAAAAGGCTGAAAAGCCGCGAATACACGTCTTTTTGGCCACGTCCGAAATCCATAGAAAATTCAAGTTGCTTAAGGCCAAAGAAGAAATCTTAGCCCTCGCCTACAAAGGCGTAAAAACTGCCTTGAAGTACGTGGATGACGTGGAGTTCTCTCCAGAGGATGCATCCCGAACGGAACTGGATTTCCTTTGCCAGGTTGTTGAGACCGTTATCAATGCCGGTGTAAAGACCGTCAATATCCCCGACACGGTGGGTTACTCGGTGCCGGATCATTACGCCTCGATTATTCGGGAATTGAAGGCAAATGTAAAAAACATTAATAAGGCGGTGATCAGCGTCCATTGCCATAATGACCTCGGTTTGGCCGTTGCTAATTCGCTGGCGGCCGTAAAGGCAGGCGCGCAGCAGGTTGAATGTACCGTGAACGGGATAGGCGAGCGCGCGGGGAACGCGGCTCTGGAAGAAATTGTTATGGCGATCAGGACACGGCATGACTTTTACCAGTGTTCTACACGCATTGTTACTAACGAGATTATTGCTACCAGCAGATTAGTAAGCACTCTGACCGGGCTGCGTGTGCAGAGAAACAAGGCCATTGTCGGTGAAAACGCGTTTGCACATCAATCAGGGGTGCATCAGGATGGCATGATCAAGGAACGTTCGACTTATGAAATTATGAAACCGGCGGATATTGGCCTGCTTAAAAACAAGCTGGTACTCGGTAAGCTATCGGGGCGGCATGCCTTTAAAGAGCGCATTAAAGAGTTGGGATACGACCTGTCTGAAAGTGAATTTGAACGGGCTTTTGCAGAGTTTAAAAACATTGCCGACAAGAAGAAGGAGATTTTCGACGAGGATATTGAGGCGATTATCGGCATGGAGAAGATGGATGTTCCCGCCATATTCCAATTGGAAAGCCTCAGCATCAGTTGCGGACCTCATACGGTGCCGACGGCGGGGGTACGGCTCAAGCTACAGGATGGGAAGTTGGTAGATAATGCCACCATTGGCGACGGGCCTGTCGATGCCCTTTTTAAGGCCATAGACCTGTCAACAGGCATCCCAGGCAAACTGCAAGATTACAACATTCGCGCCGTTACAAGCGGCAAAGATGCTATGGGTGAGGTGCAGGTAAGTGTTGACGTAAACGGCAAGATTTTCGGTGGGCGCGCGGTGAGCACCGATATCATAGAGGCCAGCGCAAAGGCCTATTTAAGCGCCATTAACAAGGTCGCCGCGACTAGCCGGAAGCAGACGCCACCTCAATAAAGACGTTCACCGCAGAGGGTGCTGAGAAACATAATGAAACATCCGTGAGCCGTTGCTTGCAAATGGAAATAAAAATATTTACAGAATGGCGTAAAGATCACAAAGGTTTGTGTGGCGGCAGGAGTTTCCTCCTGCCGCTTTGTTATGGAGAGGGAAATCCAGGAGGAAGCTTCTGGCAGTACAAAAACATGATAACGGGAGAAGAGGGTTTCTTGTTATAATAATTGCCGTTTTAATTATAGCCATTGGCTCGGCCTTTTTTTTAGGCGCAAAGAATATCACCCACAATCATGATTTGTATACCCATTGTTGCAAATAACCTTGATGACGCCGTTAAAGACATGACGGAGGCGTCACGTTTTGCAGACATCATAGAACTGCGCATCGACTACATGAAGCATCCTGACCTGAAAATTCTGCTGGAAAGGCGCACAAAACCGGTGATCGTCACCAACCGCCCGGTCAGAGAAGGGGGGAAATTTGAAGGAAGCGAAGACGACCGGTTATCCCTTCTTAAACTTGCCATCAAATTACAGGCCGATTATGTGGATGTTGAGCATGATAGTATTCAAAGGCTGAGAGAAGATGCAGCGCTCAGCGCCGCTGCCGGCAAAACCAAGCTTATCGTGTCATATCACAATTTCCAGGAAACCCCGGCCAACGTAACGGAAATCTATCAAAAACTAAGCAACAGCGGCGCGGACATTATAAAAATTATTACCTTCGCAACCACTATTGTTGACAATATAACGATCTATCGGCTTTTTCAACAAGCAAAGATGCCTCTCATCTCGTTCTGTATGGGTGAATATGGAATTATCAGCCGCATCTTATATAAAAAATTCGGTAGCTATGTCACCTTTGCCTCGCTTCAAAAGGGGAAGGAGTCTGCCCCCGGCCAGGTCAGTATCCATGAGCTTTTGAATGTTTATCGGGTCAAAAGTCTGGATAAACAGACGGCGATTTACGGCTTGATTGGAAATCCCGTATCGCACAGCATCGGCCCCTACATTCACAATGCACTTTTTATGGAGCTAGGCTTTAATGCCGTTTACGTTTCGTTCAAGGTAGACAGGGTTGCGGATTTCATAAAAGAATTCAAAGCCCTGGATACCCGTGGATATAGTGTGACCATTCCACATAAAGAATCCGTGATGAGCTGTCTGGATGTGATAGACCCCGTGTCAAAGAGTATTGGGGCTGTGAACACCATTGTAAACAGGGATGGGAGGCTGATGGGCTATAATACCGATTGTGAAGCGGCAATGAAGGCGTTGGAATGTGCAATTGAGGGTGCTTCTCACGTCCCATCACCATCAAAAACAGCAACAACAAACAACACCTTTCTCAAAGGGAAAACGGTAACCATTCTTGGCGCAGGCGGGGCAGCCCGTGCCATTGCCTTTGGACTAAAACACCGCGGGGCAACGGTAACCATCTTAAACAGGAACTACGAACGGGCGCAGTTGCTTGCAGGTGACGTGGGATGTCTCGCCGGAAGACCGGAAGACTTCCAGGCAGGCCGGACGGATGTTATCATCAACGCCACCCCCGTAGGTATGTTTCCGGCAGTCGATGCTACCCCGATTGACAGGGACAAATTGAAGCCCGGCATGGTTGTTTTTGACACTATTTACAATCCTTTGGAAACACGGCTCCTGAGGGAGGCGCGAGGGCAAGGATGCACGGTGGTCGGTGGTCTGCAGATGTTCGCGCGCCAGGCGGCGGAGCAATTTCAGTTGTGGACCGGCCGGATGCCATCACTCGAATCAATTGAAATAATTGCTTGCGAAAGATTGGCGAATATTCAATCCCGCAGTGACAAACATTTCTTGGCCAGAAAATCATGAACATTATCTTAATCGGATTTCGCGGTACCGGCAAAACGACCATAGGCAAATTACTCGCCAAACAACTTGGCAAAGAATTTATCGATGCAGATGTGTATTTAGAGAAAAAGGAAGGCATATCAATCAAAGATATTTTTGCAAAGGGAGGAGAAGCGCTGTTTCGCGATATTGAGTCAAAAGTAATCGCAGAATTGTCTATTCTCGACGACAAGGTAATTGCTACAGGCGGAGGGGCTGTACTTAGGGAGGAAAATGTTAAATGCCTAAAAAGGCATGGAATTATTATCCTGCTCGATGCAGACGCAAACACCTTGTATAAACGTATTCGGATGGACTCTCACTCACAGCAAAGAAGACCAAACCTGACGGCACAAGGCGGATATGGAGAGGTTCAGTTTCTTTTAGAACAGAGAAAGCCCATTTACGACAAAATAGCCGATTTCGTAATAAACACTGCACACGTCTCAGCGGCTAATGCCGCACAAAAAATACATACCTTGATTCATCACTATGTGAGGCCTGCTATTTGGAATGCTACCCCAAATTCCGGGAAAAGTTGCTAAAATGCTTAAGGAATGATGTATACAATCAACCGGGCATTGACTTCCATGTAGGGCTTAGGTGTTAAGTTCGCGGGGCGCATGATTGTTTTGCGCTTTCAGCTGTTACTATGGAACTAAGGGGTTGTGGTTATACGATCCTGTGTCATAGGATAATCAATCGTCCCTACAGGACACAATATTTCATCTCCTTCGTTTTGTGCGTCTGATGTTTAACGATCCGATTGCAATCTTTCCACCACCTTATTTCCCATTTCTGAGGTTGAGAGTATCTTTTCCTTTGGTGTGCTGACGGAGGAGATATCTCCCGTTCTATACCCGGTTTCCAGCACCGAGAGGATGGCCTTTTCAATGGCGTTAGACTCTTCGTTCAAGCCAAAGGCATATTTTAACATCATTGCGCCCGATAAAATTTGAGCCAGGGGGTTTGCCTTGCCTTTTCCTGCAATATCGGGGGCGGAGCCGTGTATCGGCTCAAAAAGCCCGAAACCGGTCTCAGAAAGGCTCGCGCTGGGCAGCATACCAATTGAGCCGGTAATGGCCGAGGCGAGGTCTGACAGGATATCTCCAAACATATTTTCGGTAACGATCACGTCAAATTGCTTCGGGTATGTCGCCAATTGCATGGCGGCATTGTCCACGTACAGGTGATTAAGCTGTATTTGAGGGTAATATTTTTGAACGTAATCAATTACCACCCTTCGCCATAGTTTTGAAGAGTCAAGGACGTTTGCCTTATCTATGGAAGTAAGCTTTTTACCCCGCTTCATTGCAGCCTCGCAGGCCACACGGGTGATCCGTTGAATCTCCGGCACAGAGTAGAGCATGTAGTCAACGGCGTATTCCCCTTGAAGCACCCCTTCTTTCAAGACGAGAGATTTTACCTTGTTTTTTCCAAAATAGGCCCCGCCGGTTAATTCACGAATGATCAGGACGTCCAGCCCTCCCTGAAGCCGTTCTGACTTTAATGATGCGGCATCAGCTAGTGGGCCAAAAATAACCGCCGGACGCAGGTTTGCGAATAAGCCGTAAATCGATCTTAACGGCAACAATGCGCCTCGTTCTGGAGTAAGTTCCGCAGGCAGCGCATCCCATTTTGGTCCGCCCACGGCGCCAAAATAAATGGCGTCCGCTTGATCGCAAACCTTCCGTGTTTCTTCGGGTAGGGGGTGGCCATGTGCATCGTAGGCGCATCCACCTACCAGCGCTTCCTTATAACTGAAGGTATGTCCAAACTTCTTCGCAATTACATCCAGCACCTTTAAGCCCTCCTTCATAATCTCCGGTCCGATGCCGTCTCCGGGCAGCACGGCGATGTTCTTCTTCATTCGCTTTATTCTCCTCTATGGGTAACTTCAAATAATGGGTGGCTGAACAAAAACGTAAACCTTTCGTTCAAAATTAGTAGTAATTTTACCTTTAGTTCAAAAAAAATCTATCACAAATATTATTTTTAATATTTTTTGAAACGTTTGCAAGATATGAGTAAAGCCAAAATCGGATTTTACTGTCAGCACTTGATGCTGTAATCCTCTAAGGTTAAAAGACAAGAGGCTGCTTTATTACTGCCATAGGGATACGAATCCCCGTGTTCTTACGTGTGTGTGTGGAAGTATCGCCGACGAATGCCTGTGTTGTGTTTTGTCTACAGGCAAAAAGGGTTTGTATATTTTTCTACGCCCAGGGTGGACATTGGGCCGTGTGCCGGGAAGAGCAGGGTTTCTTCCGGCAAAGTAAAGATGTGTTTACGGATGTGGTCTACCTGGCAACGTGCTTCTTTCGGTGAGCTTGTGCCGCCTACAGAAGCGCAGAAAAGGGCGTCGCTGGTAAATACGCAGCCTTGCACGTAAAATGCGATACCCTGTGGGCTATGTCCCGGTATAGGCAAGGTATGGAACGTCAATTTTCCCACTTTAATTGTTTCACCGCCCTCCAACAGGTTGTTTACGGCACTTGCCTCGCTGCGTCCCGCATAGCTCTTTACCGGATAGCGGCTACAGAATTCTTGCAACCCTTCAATACGGTCCCAATGGCTATGGGTAATAAAGAGATATTGAAGTTGCATTTGATGTTCTCGAATACAGTCCTCAACTTCATGGCCTAATTCATGCAATAGATTGAACCATGAAGAATAAGCTAAGCCTTATGCGTCCAAGATTTTTGGAGGGAGTACTATTGCAGGTATGAAGTGGCAATTCGTCATCTTAAAGAAAAATGGGGTGAGCGACGGGATTCGAACCCGCGACCCTTAGAGCCACAGTCTAATGCTCTAACCAGCTGAGCTACGCCCACCACAGCATAATATGTTTTATTTGGCGCGCCAGGAAGGACTTGAACCCTCGACCGCCGGATTAGAAATCCGATGCTCTATCCAGCTGAGCTACTGGCGCCTGATGCGATGGGCAAATTATAGCATTATGTTAAACCAAATTTCAACATATTTTCAGATTAATTAGCGACCGGGTTAAATGTCGCATAAATTCTGAAAAGGGACATAGATAAATACAGATAAAACTAATTTTTTACGCTGGGTCAAAATGATAAAAGTATGGGCAGGGGGGCAAAACAAGGCTGGGTATGTTTCCAAAACGTTGCAGTTCCGGCTAGAAACCAGAACCGGTGAGTAGTAATTCTGATAATGTTAGATATTTGTAGGTATTAGTGATGCGACGGATTCGATGGTCTTTCTGAAGGGTGTGTTTCGCACGTATTTCCAGTTTTCGTCCTTTTTCTCGTCTTCTGATTCTGCTTTTTTTTCAGGCTCTGTTAAATTATGCACGAGGGGCAGGCCTTTGATACCTTTCTTGAAGCTAAAGGCACGTGTCCTGGAGCTTGCCTCACCTGTGGGTATTACATCCGTAACGAAGTCAACTAATACCTGAGTGTCATCAAAAACTTCGGTCGTTATTTTCTGTCCGGTCTTGAAGTTGCCAATGGTGGCGTCGGGAATGGTCTCTGCCAGGTTAATGGCTGCAAATGCCGTATCCTCCCCTATGTGAACGGCGCTCCTGGGTATTCCTATAATCACGTCTTTTAACAGTGCGTCAACAAAAACCTTTTTAAAGAAATGTTTTGTAGTGCTGAGTGCGGTATCAGGCGCCTTTTCACCATTAGGCGTATACTTTCCTAAGGTAACGCCGCTTGCCACATCCTTGAAAAAATTGGCCAATGTGCCAACTAATCCCACCTTTTTAGCCTCCTTAATGCGTCCATCTTTATCAACGTACTTCATTGTTGCACCCATGCCAATGTCTTTCAGAATATTTACAGTGTTATCTGCGGCGTCCTTTAGGTCTTTCCCAACCCTGGGAATGAATTCCGACTGGTCTGCTTGATAATCGATAGTGCTGGTATCCTTATCGAGGTAGAAGTAGTCGCCGCCGGGTTTGGAAAGCAGTTGGTCCTCTTTGTATTTCTTGAGTTGTTCCGATAGTGATGCCGTGCCGATTTTTGCATTCAAACAAGCCGCTTGAGTCTTAAACGCATCACGTTCAATCTGAGATATTTTTCCACCATCAACCCGTGTTGTTAAGGTGTCACAATCTGGTTTTCCTGCGAGTTCCTGGCTGTTCATTTCATGGCAAATAACGTTGTTAAAAGTCGGGTTATCAGCATTTTTGTAAGCATTTATTTGAACAGCGAAATTGCTCGGGCTATGATTTGGTGTAATTTTGGACGTTTCTACCATGGTTAGTATGCTATTTCTCAACAAAATTTGTGAAATACTGGAGAACAGGTAATACGACATCATAGTGCGCAAATATCATTCCTATAGTATTACTCTGTAAAAAAATCTTTTTAAATAAGTTTTTTGGACAGCATTTTTTATAGCAAGAGACACGCACAAAATACGACACCCTTTTCCAATAATTTCATACCACATTGAATGGGGTAGTTTCGATGTGAGTCGGTGTGCTCTGTGCTTTTTTTTATTTTGTAGTACTGAACAAATAGAGTGTATTTTGCCCAAATTGGCTGAATAATTACCAACAAAGTCAGTTATAGGTCCTTAAGCGTAATCCCCGCTCCAAACCTCCCCGTTTCCTTCTGCTGGTATCGGTATGAGAAAAACCGGTCATGATTACAGCGGGTGCATATCTGCGCAACTTCTATGTTTTTATCGACAATGCCCATTTGTATCAGTTGTTTCCTATTTGCCTCCCACAAATTGAAAAAACCTTTATTCTCCGAAATCATCGCGCTCATATAACCTTTACATACATCACTATTATTAGTTACCTTGCTGATTACTTCAGCGCCCACCTCATAGCAGCACGGGCCGATAGACGGTCCTATGCCTACGTAAATGTCTTTTGGTAAGCAATTGAATCTTTCCTGTAACGCCCTGATGGTGTTCTGAGCTATTTTGCTAAGCGTTCCCTTCCACCCTGCATGGGTGGCGCCTATGACCTTTTTTTCTGCATCAAAAAAAAGCATGGGAACACAATCTGCCTGTTGGACCATGAGGTAGACATTGGGAACGTTGGTTACCATAGAATCTGTCTCTGCTATTGCCATGTCATAATGAAATGCACCGCGTGATTTTATTACCGTTGTAACGTTACAACCATGAATTTGACGGGCCGTCGTGAAATTGTCTAATGGGGTACCCAGCGCAACGGCAAGGTGTTGCCGATTTTTTAGCACTGTTTCAGGGTTATCTCCAACGTGGAATCCAAGATTTAAAGAGTCATACGGCGGTTTGCTAAAACCGCCGTTTCTGGTGGAAATAAAATGTGAAATTTGTTTAAATGACAGGAGATTTTGGAATGACCATAATGGGATGGTGTTCGTGTGCTTTTCAATCATAGCGCCACCTTTAATTGGGCAAGGGGATCAATAATCACCATTTTTGAGCAGTCAAAAGTTTTTTCATGACTGTTCTTTCCCGTGGCTAGATGGCAGAAAGAAGCTCCTTTATTCACACAAAACCTCTGATTGCGGATTCGAGTTTACAGGATATGTGCTAAAAACAACGGTTAAATGGTTGTAATATTGTACTCAACATTTCAGCGCAATCGAATCCATCAGGGCACTTGCTATCTCCTGTTTTGTTTCACAGTGTGATTCAATTTCTTTTTCTGCATTAATAAGATACGCAAAGTGTTTGCCACCAGCGATTTCATTCTGATTGTTGGCTACAACCAGATTCGCTCTGTTTTCCTGCAATGAAGTATATGCCCTTGAGATTAGTTCATCACTTGACAAACCGACCTCTAGCTTAAAACCGACCAGATACGTTTGCGGCCATAATGTTCTTATTAATTTAATCAGCTTGGGAGACCTTACGAACGTGACGGTAAGCACGTCTTTGTTAGACGGGATCTTTCCAGCGCTTTGTTTTTCGGGGATATAATCCAGGACTGCCATGGCATGGATTATTGCATTGAATGGTTTGCCATTCACCTTTTCCTTGATTACCGTTAGCAAATCATCAATCGTTTCTATCTCAATTGGGATAAATCGACTGGTGTGGTTTTTACCTAAAAAGTCAGTAGTAGGAATAGTACTGCCGGTTCCGTATATAAAGGTGATAGACGCATCCCGTTTTAGTGCCTCCATCGCAATGGCGGCACCAAGAGCACCGGTTGATTTATTACTAATGTACCTTACAGCATCTATATAACCCCGGATTGGTCCAGAGGTTATCAGGATGTTTTTCCCATCCAAACTTCTCAAGACTATTGAACCTTTCTTATCCAAAATCAGACGGAGAAAAAAATAATGAGTATAAGAGGTATGGAGCCCTAGAGCAATTTCCCCTGGATAATATTTACAAGCATTTTTTTCCCTTTTTCCATGAGTTCGTGCGTTCTACCTTCAAGGTTTAACCGGAGCAATGGTTCCGTGTTAGACTTCCTAATATTGAACCACCAGTCGTTGTATTCTATGGTTACTCCATCAAGACGGTCAACGGTTCCGGTAGAAAATTTTCTAACGATTTCGTCTATTTTAGCATCCTTATCGTCAACCTCGAAATTCAGCTCTCCGGTTGCATGATAACGCTTAAGTGGCATAACAAAACTCGAAAAAGGTGTGCGTTTTGCGCTTAGCAGTCCCAAAACAGTAAGGAACGCTATCATCCCGGAATCAGCGCAATAATTATCCCGGAAATAATAGTGTCCTGATAATTCTCCTCCAAACACTGCCTTTTGTTCCCGCAGCGTAGCCTTCATATAGGAATGCCCAACGCGTTCCCGATATGGCACGCCACCAGCCGCCTTTATTTCTTCAGGAACCACCCAACTCGACCGAAGGTCATACAAGATGGTTGCGCCTTTTTCTCTTTCCAGGAACTGCCGTGCGATAAGCGCGGTGATAATATCGCATCCAATAATTTTGCCCATTTCATCAACAAAGACGCAACGATCGGCATCACCATCGAACGCTACACCAAGATGAGCCCTCGTTTCACGCACCTTATTTTGCAAATCGATTAAATTTTTGGCTATTAACGGATTGGCGTCGTGATTGGGAAAGGTTCCATCCAACTCAAAATAAAGAGGAATTATTTCAATGGGAAGCCCTTCACATACGATGGGAACTGTTCTGCCTGCCATACCATTTCCTGCGTCAACCACAATGCGGATGTTTCTGAGATTGTCAACAAACCTCAAAACGTGTCGTTTATAATCTTTAAAGACGTCGCTCATGATTACCTTACCGAGTTGTTCGCCACGGGGAGGGTGGTACTGCTGTGTTAATTTTGCAATACGGTCTATCCCTGTTTCCTTACTGAGTGGTATGGCATGTTCCCTGCATATTTTAAATCCATTATATGCTGCGGGGTTGTGAGAGGCCGTAACCATTACTCCTCCGTCGTAGTTATAATGGCCTACGGCAAAAGTGGTCATTTCCGTAGATACGACGCCGATGTTTACAACGTTCATACCCGTTGAACATATACCGTCGATCAATGCGTTGGTAAGTGATTTCGAAGACAATCTCATATCTCTTCCAACAACAATGTTCTTGGCTCTGGGATTTACCTCCTTCAGAAAATGTGCTACCGACGATCCGATTTTACGCGCCGTTAGGTCGTCAAGCTCTTCAGGGTACCTTCCCCGGATATCATAACTTTTGAAAATACTAACGCTTAGTTTTGATTCCCCCGTAGAATTGTCGAAATTCGCAGGTTCGACCTTATCCAGGCAAACGTTACATTTGGGATAATTCACCCTCTGCCTTCCCCTACACACGGAATCATTGATGGTGTAGGTTTCTCCCGGACAACGATGCTGCCGTTCTTCCCCTTTTTCGACAACTTGCTTTTTTCTCATGAATGCTGCTCCTGAAATTCAATCACTTCATTACTGAAAAAAATGTTTACCGGCAGTAAATGCCTGTTGTAACAACTCCGGTCTCGTGTTTATTAAGGCATCTTTTTCCTCTAGACCCGCACATAATAAATCGCCGGTGTATTTTGTATCAGATACGTGAAAAAAGGCCTTTACGGTTTTTATTGCACCAATAAATAATTCTTCACTGCCGTTGCGAGCAGCAGTTGCTATAAAATATCCACGGGACACTATTCCTCCCCCTCGTATAGGTTGGTTTAAAAGGTACTTCCTGGCCCAAAAGGATTGAAACCGGTCGATGAATGCCTTTAGCTGGGCGCTCACACCCATAAAGTATAATGGGGACGCTACGATAACACCGTCAGCCTCAATGAGTTTTGAATACATATTTTGCATATCATCATTGATAACACAAATTCCGCTTGAATAGCAGCCACCACATGAATTGCAAGGGGAAATATTCAAATCGCGAATAACAATCTTTTCAATATAGTTGCCCGCTATTTCAACACCTTTTAAAACACTGTCAAGAACCCTTTCGGAATTCCCACTCCGCCTGGGACTGCCGGCAATGCCAATTACTTTTTTCATAAACCGCTTTTTGGTAAAACTTCTTTAAAATACCGTATGGTATTAAGCAGGCCATCTTTGCGGGATACCTTAGGTTCCCACCCCAGCATTTTTTTGGCCTTAGTAATGTCAGGCTGCCGTACCTTGGGGTCGTCAACCGGTAGGGGGCAATACTCAATTTTGCTTTTACTGCCGGTAAGCGCAAGTATCTCTTTTGCTAACTGCAGTACAGTTATTTCCTCCGGATTACCTATGTTTACCGGTTCATGTTCATCTGAAATAAGGAGCCGATAAAGACCTTCAACGAGATCCGATACATAGCAAAAACTTCTCGTTTGCAGGCCGTCTCCATAAATGGTTAAGTCCTCTCCTCTAATTGCCTGGCACATAAAATTTGGCAATGCGCGTCCGTCTTTAATTCGCATACGTGGTCCATAAGTATTAAACACCCTTACTATCTTTGTATCTACCTTGTGACTGCGGTGATAAGCCATGGTCATCGCTTCTGCAAACCGTTTGGCCTCATCGTAAACACCACGAGGACCAATAGGATTAACGTTTCCCCAGTAATCTTCGCTCTGGGGGTGAATCTGGGGATCTCCATAGACTTCAGATGTGGATGCAAGCAGAAATCTGGCCTTTTTGGCCTTAGCCAATCCCAGACTGTGCATTGTGCCAAGTGAACCAACCTTTAAGGTCTCGATAGGGTACTCTAGATAATCGGATGGGCTGGCCGGTGATGCAAAATGCAGCACACAGTCCACATGCCCACTCACGTAAATATAGCTGCTAACGTCATAATTAACAAAAGTAAACCGTTTATTACTGAGTAGATGTACGACATTCTCCGCATTACCCGTTAATAAATTGTCGATACAGATAACTTCGTGTCCCTTCTCTAATAAGTAGTCACACACGTGTGAACCAACAAATCCAGCGCCCCCTGTAATTACCATTCTCATAAATAAGCCTTTTCTATCGTGTTAATGTGCAAGAAATACTGAATAAAATTGCAACTGTTTAGAATATACTCACCCCGTAACCTATATCCCTGGTTCTTTCGCTGCAACGCCCGGTTTATATTTTGAATAGACAAAAATTGGGATACTCAGCTTGCCAAGGTGGTTTTGTATTAAGGGAAAAACGTCATTCCAGGGCAGCGAGCCCACCCCGGTCGCTAGTCGTGGCATAGCCACACTCTTAAATCGTTCTTCTTCAATAACTTTATGTAATCCTTTTAGTGCATGGTTGACATTTGAAAGGTGCGCCTTACCGGGGTGGCTTCCTTGCAGTGATGCGGCTTCCTGTGTGAGGAGATTGACAATACGGATGCCGCCCACACCGCCCCATGTCCATAACTCCCCCGGTTTTGGATGAAAGGTTTGGCAGTAATGACGAAAATCTTTATATAGGGCAGGCCATCGTTCCCGCAAGGCCAGGGCCAAACCGTTTTTGAAATCGTCATTCGGCGCCACACCATGCGCTACAACCTGGGCGTGGGTTAAGAGTATATCTCCTTCAACTTCGTGTATCATCATCAGTCCTCCATTAAATTTACCAAATAGTTATGTTGCATATTTTCAAAGCTCGATGCGGACAACGATTGCGAAATTAGCAATATATTTATCATCCTTATTATATGCATTACAAGTCTGCATTTCAAAACAAATACGCTATCAGTGATTCGATTTATGATAATTACGAAACGATGAAAAAACGTTGTTATGAAGAATCCCAAAAGCTTAAACAAAGAGAGCTATTGACTTTTGAAGTGGTTCGTTGTATATTTCGTAGCCCTGAGCAATTTCATGCAAGGGTTGTACTACTGTGACACAGCGAGTAATTCGGTTTAGTCTAAAAGTCAAGGCAAACATGGCGACGTTTATATAGCGTAGTGATAAAACGCGCCTTGCCACTATACATGCGTTTAAATTTCTTAGCCATAAGACACAGCAGTGGTGTTGGAACTTTCATGAAAATACGGCACGCGCGGCGCCAATTTCAGAATATTTTTTGTTTTTTACACGTTAAAAGGTAATTGAATGCACCTACCAGATGGGTTTCTAGATACCAGGACATGGATGGGTATGTCGGTAATTTCCGGTACATTTATCAGTGTTGCTGTGCGCAAAGCAAACAAAACTATATCGGAGAAACACATCCCCCTCTTAGGGGTTATGGCGGCTTTTATTTTTGCCGTGCAAATGTTCAATTTCCCCGTTGGAGGTGGAACAAGCGGCCATTTCATGGGTGCCACCCTTATTGCGATTCTCCTAGGACCGTGGGCATCCGTGCTTATCATGACAACCGTGCTGTCCGTGCAATGCCTGGTCTTTCAGGATGGAGGTATTACCGCACTGGGCGCCAATATTTTTAATATGGGGATAGTTGGGGGATTTTTAGGATACTACGTCAATGCTGCCATACAGTCTTTATTCTCAGGAAGAAAAAGTATTTTCGTCGGCGGTTTTGTGGCTGCATGGTTCTCGCTTGTGTTGTCGGCCGTTAGCTGTGCCATAGAATTGGACATTTCCGGTACTGTGCCTGCAAAGATTGCTATTCCTGCTATGGCGGGGATTCATGCTATCATTGGACTGGGTGAAGGTTTTATTACCATTGCCACACTTAGTCTGCTGTTAAAAGTCAGACCGGACATGTTGTCACTGCAAAAGATATAGGCTCTACCGGATACAGGATGCTATAGCAAGTAGCACAGAATAGTTATAGTGAAACAAGTCAGGTTTTCGATGCTCAATCGAGTAGACACCGAGGATTCGTCGGGTATTTTTCGAAAAAAGAAGCTTTTAGCTATATTCACCAAATTTAAATCTCATAGAAAAAGCATGGAAGGTTTTTCGTAAAAAAATGCTCTATAATCAATTCTACGACATCTACGATAAATTTAAAAAACAATGTTTGAGCTTCTTCGAAAACATGGGCAAATACAAGAATGAGTTGCGGACTTTTTTTGCCGGATAATTTTCAAATTATTGGTGAACACTTTTCGAAAATCTGATTTGTTTGGCTATAATAAAGCTTCTCAGCTATTTTCGGTTTTTCGATTGGGGTGAACATCCGTTAACAATGAGGTGCTATTTAAAAAAAGTGTCTCATGAGACATTTGTCTCAGAGCATTTTTGTGACCACAGTTCGTTTTGTGAGAAGTGCTGAGGCCAAAGGGGGGACGTTTATTCATTCAGACCCAATTACGAGGGTGTCTTGCGTTTCTTTTACTATCCAATCCAGGTAACTCTTTGAGCCTTGTGTGATGGGTATTGCGATGATTTCGGGGACTTCGTAGCTGTGCAGTTGTTTTACCCGCTTTTCTAAGGCGTTGAACAGTTCCTGACGTGTCTTGCTTATTACGAGCGTTTCCTGTTCGACGTGTATTGCGTCTTTCCATTTGAAGATGGACACCACCGGCTGGATAATGGTGCTGCAGGCGGCAAGGCCTTCTTCTACCAGGAGTTTGCCTATTTTTTTTGCCTCATCGGTTGAACCGGTGGTTATAAAAACAATAACGGCTGTGTGGTCAAGCGACGGGTTGTTTTTATCGCTGTCCATGAGCTATCACTCCTTTAATTGCTTGTCTATCGCCCACGCCGCCCCGCCTTCCTAAAAAGGCCACGATTTCTTTGCTGCCTTCTTCGTCACGTGTCACATAAGTCAAGGTGCACCGGCAACCCTTATGGCTGTTACAGGCGGGGTTGGGTGGTCTTATCGAGTTCAGCATGGGGTGTTCGGGGAGGAAGTGCCTACCGTCCAGTGCCGCACACAGGTCACAGGTATCGTCATCCCCGTTTGCCGAATAGACGACGTAGGCTATTTCTTTGAGACGGATTTGAACGGTTTCCGGTTTTTCCTCCCGCGACGGTTGCCGTTTCGTTTTTGCAGCGAAGCGACTTAACTTGTTTTTGATGACGTAATAAACGATATAGGCTATTATAAAAAGCGCAATAAACCGTGTCATTTATAACCTGACATCCTTTGGTTTTCTCAGCATGAATAAGAATAATGCTCCCACCACCAGAACTGTTTGCGTCAAAATGATGCTCTTTATCCATGTTGCCATGCAGCGCCACAACAAGTCAGGCCCGCGTGTTATTTCAAGGCAATGAGAAACGTTCCCGAAGGCGTAAACAGCAATTAAAGAAATCAGCACGGCCATCGTCGCTATGATACATCCCCTTATTTTCTGTTTCATGATTATTTATCTTCCAGATTTCTAAGTTTAACAAAATTAGTCCATACATATACGTCAAAAAATATTTGTTTACGGTATCAATACAACAACAATCAGGTTAAACTGCTTAAATTACTTCTCTAATATGTATACCTTTTTTCCCTTTAAATAGCAAGACTTTTGCTTACGCATCTTATGCAAAGATTGTTAAATTCCATGGCCAATTGATATTGAGATAGTTTGTTGTTGGAGGCTTTTTTGCCAAAAGAAGCACCGCCAAGTATGTCCAGGAAAAGAGGGCGAGCAGTGAATCGGGGTTTTTCCCCCAAAGGGGTCATCGGAATGATAAATTGCTACTTTTAGTTTCAGGTTTCAAGTTTTTGGTTTGTCTGATGCACGGCGGTTGGTATTGGGTATTTCGCAAATTATAACCGCTCTACATGAGAGAATCAACCGCTGGGCGGATAAGCTTGCAACCTATTTCATAATATCCCGCTACCGCATTTACGCGCACGACCACCATGCAGGCTTTTTTTTGTATGGCGTCATTATTCGCGGCAACATCGGGCAGGCTGTCGTCTATTGGTTTCTCTTGTACCTGGAAGGTGGCCAAAATAGTTCCCACCTCCATTTTTTCGGTAGTCTTGAGTCGTAGCCCGTCCTTTGAGACATCCAAAATCGTCCCTTGGAATACAGGCTTTTTAGATTCGGTCAACCGCTTAAATTTACAGCTAATGCTGGCATAGAAACGATCCTGCCGCTCCTGTTCCGTTAAACCATCCGATGTGGCATCGTTTTCGTGAACAAGCTTACAACCTATTTCGTATAATCCTCCGAACTCTTTTATGCGAACGACCTTCAGGTATGCCCTTTGTTGTAATGCATCGTTTTCTGTAACAACGGTGGACTGGCTATTGTTTTCCGGTAATTCCTGGGTCTCATAAGTAACTAAGACAGTCCCCACCTCCATTTTTTCGGAGGTCTTTAGCCGCAAACCTTCTTTTGAGACGTCCACAACAATTCCAGAAAAGGCCGGCCTAGTTAGTTCAGTCAACCGTTTAAATTTACAACTGAAGATGGTATAAAATCGCTCCTGCCGCTCATGTTCTGCTGTATTATCTACGGATGCATCAAGAAGAGTTGCGTCATGTTTCTTTGATTTTGCGATCAAATTGGTAATGTAATTTTGTGTGTCCTGGAGTTCTTTAAGTGACAAATCCTCTAATATCTTAAATGCATCTGCTTTGGAAGACATGTTAATCTTTCACAAATTTTTGGTCATACAAAATTTATACCAATGTAGTTTTTTTAAAAACTGAAAAAAACTAAGGTATTAACTGTTTTCAATAGACAAGTTGTTTGCCGGTTTAATTACGTCCATCCGCTTCTTTTACTAAAGGATTTACCACTTCGAATCTACTGAGAAAGGGGTAGCCGAATATCTAATACCATCAAATTCTTTGCCATTTTGTATGTATATCGGATATTTCCTTAAAAAATTTGTAGGTAGTGCAGGGACGTAAGAAAAACTTGTCCTAAAATCGTCTAGCAACTTTTGTCCGCGAAGTCTTCAAATACCTCATCAGTTAAGGGACTGTGGGAGATTGTCGGCCATTCATGCCTGTGCCGAGCGAATCAGTATCTGAAATTTACATTATTATCATAATTTTGATAACAAACCAGCGTTGTCCGGTTAGGAAATTGCGTAATAATACCTGTATCAGAAAAAGAAGAAAAAAAACTGTTTTGAGGAGATATTTTTCTTGACAAATTGGCAAAAAGCGCCTGGAGAATTTTTCGTAACA
>Ga0315281_10001397_pt1 | contig 35554 bp, 26 predicted proteins | sample YL17G07_0_MG_FD_204540 | JGI IMG/M metagenome (GOLD analysis project Ga0315281, IMG submission 204540) | Sediment microbial communities from Yellowstone Lake, YNP, Wyoming, USA - YL17G07_0 | ecosystem: Environmental > Aquatic > Freshwater > Lake > Sediment | place: USA: Wyoming | collected...
AAACGCAACCTCGGATCGGCGTTGCGAGCTTGCACCGCCCGGCGAAGATCGAGGGAACTGCTCCTGAGGGTCATCACTCACAATCTCATGATTCTGACAGCCGCATGAGGATCGAGACAGAGCAGGTCGCAACCCATTCTGCCAGAGCACGATGTATGGCGAGGGGCACGATTACGCGCCGCAGTACACCGCGATGTCCGGCGATATGGCCGGCTCGCTGCCCGTAGGGATTGAGACGCACTTCGAGCGCGACGAGCCGTACTGGCCCCCCGACAATTGCTACAACTACAAGGAGGTGTGGGTCCACCCGTCCGCCCGCTGGCTGTCGCTCATGTGCGATCTGTACGGTGCAGACGCGAAGCCGGAGGAGAGTTTCTCTTTGGCGCAGGAGACTTCGGCCGGCGGCGAAGTTACGATCACGCTCACGACGGAGAAGCGCAAGACCGTGAACTTCGCGATTCGCGCCTGGAACCTTGAGCAAGAGCCGTTGCACAAGCTATCGTCGGGCGCCACGGGGCCGTCCGGAACGGTGGTCTGGAGGACGAAGATAGAAGATAAGACCAAACCGTGGGTGGCTGTCGTCATGCCGGGAGGTGACTTCGGCCGAAGCAAAGACATCGTTGGCAATTTCCCAAACGGGCGCAAATAACGTGAGGCAGATTGACCGAGGAGAATTCTCCATGAAACGACGCGATTTTCTCAAGGCAGCGGGTGCCGCTTCTTTGGCAGGACTCCGTTCTTTCGACGCCCGTGCCGGGGCTGCCGGTTCTGCCGGAAGGCGGCAACCCAATGTCGTTTTCATCCTGGCGGACGACTTGGGCTACGCGGATTTGGGCTGTTATGGTCAGAAGAAGATTCGCACGCCCAATATCGACGGGCTCGCCGCCGAGGGGATGCGGTTCTCTCAGCACTACTCGGGCAATCCGGTGTGTGCGCCGTCGCGTTGCACGCTGATGACGGGATACCATACGGGACATGCCCAGGTGCGGGACAATAAGCAGGTGGGTGGGGACGAAGGCTGGAAGCTCGGCTCGACGGTAGGGGGGCAGTGGCCACTGGCCGAGAACACGTTCACGGTCGCCCACCTGTTCAAGCGGGCGGGTTACGTCACCGGCGCGTTCGGCAAGTGGGGGCTCGGCCGCGTCGGGACTACCGGCGACCCGCAGAAGCAGGGCTTCGATCACTTCTTCGGCTATATCTGCCAGAGACAGGCACATACGTACTATCCGAATCATCTCTGGCGCGATGGCGAGATCTTCCGGATCGAGGAAAATAAGGACGGCGCCGAGCGGGTCTACTCGCACGATCTGATTGCCGAAGAAGCGCTGAAGTTCATCCGGACGAACAAGGACAGACCATTCTTTCTGTACGTGCCATTCACGATTCCCCACGTGGCATTGCAGGTGCCGGAGGATTCCCTCACGGAATACAAAGACCTGTGGCCCGACCCCGCGTACGACGGCAAAAAGGGTTACGTTCCGCACCCGTACCCGCGGGCGTGCTACGCGGCCATGATCACCCGAATGGACAAGGCCGTCGGACGCATTCTGGCTCTGCTCCAGGAGTCCGGCCTGGAGGAGAACACGCTTGTGATATTCTCGAGTGACAACGGTCCGACGTTTGCCGGTGGATCGGACCCCGCCTTCTTCGAGAGCGCGGGACCCCTGCGCGGCCTGAAGCAATCGGTTTACGAGGGAGGCATACGAGTCCCCTTCATCGCCCGGTGGCCCGGCCGGATCAAGTCGGACAGCGCAAGCGACCATATCTGTGCTTTCTGGGATTTCCTGCCCACTTGTGCGGAGCTGCTCGGTGTGCAGCCGCCCGCCGGCATTGATGGTATTTCCATGCTGGCGACGCTCCTGGGCCGGCCCGCTCAGCAGAAGAAGCACGAGTACCTGTATTGGGAATTGGGCGGCCAGCAAGCCGTGCGCATGGGGGACTGGAAGGCCCTGCGTCTCAAGCCCAACCAGAAGGTCCAACTGTTCAACCTCAGGACCGATCTTGGCGAGAAGGATGACGTGGCCGACCAGCACCCGGACATTGTGGCCCGAATGAAGGAGATATTCACTGCGGGCCGCACCGAATCCGACGTTTTCCCGCTGCCAAAGCCGAAAGCCGCCGGGACGTAAGCTCGCCATCCATCACGCCATCGGGAAGATTTTTCGCCGGGGTGTAACCTGCGACCGGTCTGCTCTCACTATCCCGTCAGAAAGGGCCCTCACGTAGGGGCGAATAATCATTCGCCCCAGCAGAAACCGAATAATGGGAAATCGAAAGGAGCTGAATATGAAGACGGGATGGAAAGTACTGATGGTCGCAGGTGTGGTTTTCGTGGCTCTCGCCAGCCAGGTAATGGCGCAAGTCGGCGCTGGCCCGGGCCGGGGACCGGCGCACAGTCGTGCACCGGGCATGGGTCTGCGTCAGCCGGCCGGGGCGACGGCACCGGATCGCGTATTTGGACCGGTCGCTGATCAACTGAATCTCACTGATGAGCAGAAAAGGGTGATTCGCAGCATCTGTCAGGAGTCGCGAGCGGATGCGAATGAGGTGGTCCAGGCGGTCGATAATGCCCGGGCGACTTTGCATGAGGCGGTGCTCGGTGGGGCGAGCGAGGAGCAGATTCGCGCCGCCGCCGCGACGCTGGGGACGGCCGTTGGCAATCAGGCAGTCCTGCAGGCCCAGACCATCGCGGCCGCCAAGGCGGTGCTGACGCCGGAGCAACTCAAGAAGTTTGAGGAGACCAAAGCTAGCGTGCCGCACACTCGCCAGAGAATGCCCGGTCAGGGCTTCGGCGGAGGTCCCTGGGGACTGCGGGCTCATGGGCCGAACGACTCCACCGTATCCAGGCAAGCTCCTGCCCACAGTGCGGAGGCGGGCGGCAGCGAGCAGGTGCCGCACATGTCCCTGGAGCAGATGTTCAAGACGGTTGACGCCAACAAAGATGGTGCACTGAGCATCGAGGAACTTCGGGCCTTTCAAGAGACGGTGAAGGGCAGTTCGGGACCCCAGCATCAGTAGGAGCGCATGAAGCGCAGGTGAAATCGGCCCTGCCTGGAACCGGCTTCCGGCGGGGCCGATCTACGTTCCGGGCGGATGGCGACGTCGCCCGCAAATTGTCTTGCCGGAAATGGTGTGTTGTGTTAAGTCTTTGCGATATGGTCGGTGCCAATTGCCTGCTTTCGGATCTGGAAACCTTCGTGGCGGCCGCCGTCGTCGAGACGCAAAATCTTGCGTCTGTACTGCGGGCCATGGCGCAATCCCTGCATGGAACGCCGCGCGACACGCTCGCGGATTCCAACCCGGGCGACTGGGAGGATGTGCGGCGCACGCGCGACGGCGACCCGGACGCCTACCGCCGGCTCATCGAGCGTCATCAGGACCACGTCGCCGGGATTCTCTGGCGTTTCAGCCGGGACCGCCGGGTCCATGAGGAACTGGTGCAGGATGTGTTCGTGGAGGCGTACCTGAGCCTGCGCGGCTACCGCAACCAGGCGCCGCTCCAGCACTGGCTCTCGCGCATTGCGACCCGCGTCGGCTACCGATATTGGAAGGAGAAAGCCCGCAGCCGACAATCCGAGCCGTTCGATATTCAGGAGTGGGACGAGGCGGCGGGGGACGGCCAGGCCGCGCGGGTCCTCGAACCGAATCACGCGGCCGAGTTGCTGCATCAACTGCTGGAGCAGATGCCGCCGCGCGACAGGCTGGTCCTGACCCTTCGCTATCTCGACCAATGCGACGTGGCGGAAACGGCGCGACGCACCGGATGGACCAAAACGATGGTGAAAGTGCAGACGTTACGTGCCCGCAACAAGCTGCGCAAGCTGATGGAGAAAAGTGGTGCGGAGTTCGTCCAATGAACTGGGAACAGAAGATTGAGCGTTTAGCGGCGCAGGCCCGGGCCGAGCAGCCGCCGCGCGTGGATGTGGCGCAGAGCGTGCTGCAGACGCTCCTGGCCGGACAGGCCCAGCCCTTGACGATGACGGAGAGGTTTTGGATGTGGCTGGCGGCCGGGGCCTCCGGTGTCGCGGTGCCCGCGGCGGTCATTGCTTTCGTCGTCTACACGAGGTCGGTCGAGCCGCTGAACGAGATTGTTGAGGCGATTTCATGGGCGATCCAGTGAACCAATACGAGAATCCCGACAGCCCGACGGTTCTGCTCCGCCGGCTGCATCGTTGGCGGATGGCCTTCTTCGGCCTGGTGATCCTGCTGGCCGGTATGCTCAGCGGTGCGGCGGCGACCTTGCTCGTGGTCGGCCATATCGGGCGGGAGAGCCGACCACCCGCGGCGGATGCCGTGAAGGAGTTGCTCCTGCGAGTTGGCCCGCGCCTGCATTTGTCCGAGGAGCAAGTGAAGCAGGTCCAGCCGATTGTCGGGAAACACATGCAGCGACTCGATGAGATCCGGCAGAAGGGCCGCACGGAGATCGTGGAAGAACTGAGGCTGATGAACGAGGAGATGTTTACCGTGCTGAATGAAAATCAGGCGCGGCTGTGGCAGCAGCTCCTCCAGGGCCTTCCCGGTGAGATGCGCCATGTTCCTGACTGGTATGGTCCCGGCGCAGGTCGCGGCCCCGGACCCAGAAGGCGGATGGGTCCGCCGGCCGACCGACCGGGTCCGCTCCACGTATCACCCAACAATGCACCGGCGCCGCCCAACGACGTCACGCCTCATAATGCGCCCGGCCCACTCCCGTGACGACACACGCGGGCTTGCGCGAGAAAATTTGTGGCAGCCCTAACGTGCGGTCGGCTGTGCGGCAGCCCGCAAGGAGGCTTGCCCTTTCTTTGTCATTTCGACCAAGGCCGAAGGCCGCGCGGAGAAATCTGGCCGCGAGTGAGTGACACGCCGGATTCGGGGCCAGATGTCTCGACTACGCTTCGCTGCGCTCGACATGACAGACCGCGCCAGATTCACCCAAACCGAGGTGAGGCTCGAACGCAGCCACGCGCCCTCAATCGCCACTTTTCTGTCGTACACCCGCGCCGGGGCTCGGCGTGTGCGACGGAATTTCGTGGCCTTTGTGTGTCCGTGTCGGGCGGTACCTTTCGCTGTCCTGTCATCCCTTCGGCTGCACTCAGGGCAGGCTCTGAGCGTCAGCGAAGGATCTGGCCACGAACCTGTACGTGGACTCGGTGCGGGCGGGAGTTTCTCCTGCCCTGCCCAGATGCTTCGCCTCGCTCAGCATGACAGGTGCGCATAGGTCCGCCGCAAGGTGTAGCCGCACACGGCTCAGCCGAAACGGGTTTTGACAGTTGCGGCCCCACCTGTTAGCATTCCGTCGTCAGGTGCCGGTCTCAGTTACGACTATCCCCTGACTACGGACGACTGGATTGGAGTCAAACAGATGAACCGTCGAGACTTTCTGAAGACCTCGGCCGTGGCGGGACTCTCCCTGACTATGCCCTTCTCGCGTGTGCGCGGCGCGAACGACGCCGTGCGCGTGGCGGTCGTGGGAATTCGCAGCCAGGGCAGCAATCACATCAACTGGTTTCGCCAGATCCCCGGCGTGCGAGTCGTTGCCATCTGCGACGCCGACCGCAGCTTCCTGGAGCGGGAGCAGAAGAAGTTCGCGGAGCGCGGCGAGAAGGTGGACACGTATGTGGACTACCGCAAATTGCTCCAGGACAAGAGCATCGATGCCGTCATCACGGCGACGCCCAATCACTGGCATGCGCTGGTCACGGTCTGGGCCTGCCAGGCGGGCAAGGACGTTTACGTGGAGAAGCCGGTCTGCCACTATATCTGGGAAGGCCGGAAGATGGTCGAGGCGGCCCGCAAGTACAACCGGATCGTGCAGAGCGGTACGCAGCGCCGCTCGGACGAAGGACTGCGGGAGGCCATCGATTACATCAACGGGGGCAACCTGGGGAAGATCACGCTGGTGCACGGTCTCGTGTACGTGCGTCGGGACAGCATCGGGAAAGTCGATGGGCCGCAGCCCGTGCCCGAGACCGTGAATTACGACTTATGGAGCGGTCCGGCCCCGGTCCTGCCGCTCACGCGAAAGAGTCTGCACTACGATTGGCATTGGGTCTGGCCGACCGGCGACGGCGATTTCGGCAACAACGGCATCCATTACATCGACGTCTGCCGCTGGGTTCTGGGCAAGAATGAGCTGCCTCGTCGGGTCATGAGCTTCGGCGGCCGGTTCGGGTACATCGACGACGGCGTGACGCCGAACACGCAGGTCGTGTTCCTCGACTACCAGCCTGCTCCCATCATCTTTGAGGTCCGTGGCCTGCCCCGGGCCAAAGGCGAGTCGGCGATGGACGATTACCGGGGCGTTCGGGACGGCGTGGTCGTGCGCTGCGAGAACGGCTACTACGCGGGCGGCTGGGCCTATGATAACCAGGGTAAGCGGATCAAGCAGTTCCGCTTGACCGAAGGCGCGGGGCATCACGAGAACTTCATCCAGGCTGTCCGCAGCCGCAAGGTCAGCGACCTCCATGCCGATGTCCTCGAAGGGCATCTTTCCACAGCACTGTGTCACATGGGCAACATCTCCTATCGTCTCGGGCAAAAGGCCTCACGGGCGGAGATCGTCGAGCGCATGGGGGGCAACCGTGGTCTCGCCGAATCCTTCGAACGTTTTCAGGAGCATCTGCTGCTCAACGGTGTCGATCTCAAGGAGACGCCGCGCATCCTGGGTCCCTGGCTGACCTTGGACCCGCAGACGGAGAGGTTTACCGGTGAATTCGCCGACGAGGCGAACAAGCTCGTCCGTGGGGCACATCGCGAGCCGTTTGTGATTCCCGAGCAGGTATAGAGGCGCTGCGTGCCGCGGGTGGGTCATGAGTGACGCTCTGTGAGAAGGATACATCATGCTGCGGTTGAAGGTTGCTGCGGTTCTGATTGGCGTTGTCCTCGGCGGCTCTATCGGGTGGGCTAAGCAAACGAAGGAGCGGAGTCAGGCGGATCGTATGCTCTCGGAATACTTTCAGAGTGAAACGAAGAAGCTTCAGGACCGCTGCTTGAGCGAGGTCAAGACGCTGGAAGACTGGAAAGCGAAGCGGGAGGTCTACCGGCAGCAATTGCTCGAAATGCTTGGCCTCGACCCATATCCGGAGAAGACGCCGCTCCATGCTACCGTCACCGGCACGGTGGACCACGAGCAGTTCACCGTCGAGAACCTGCACTACCAATCGATGCCGCACTTGTACGTGACCGCCAACCTGTATATCCCCAGACATCTGGATAAGCCCGCGCCGGCGGTTCTTTATGTCTGCGGCCACGGGCCCGTCAAGAAGGACAACATCAGCTACGGCAACAAGGTCGGCTATCAGGATCACGCCGCATGGCTTGCGCGGCACGGCTATGTCTGTCTCGTCCTCGATTCGCTGCAGCTCGGCGAAATCGAGGGGATTCACCACGGGACGTATCGCTACGGCATGTGGTGGTGGAACGATCGCGGCTATTCGCCGGCGGGCGTCGAGGCGTGGAACTGCGTGCGGGCGCTCGACTACCTCGAAACGCGCAAGGAGGTCGATGCGAGCCGCATGGGCGTGACCGGTCGCTCCGGCGGTGGGGCGTATAGTTGGTGGATCGCCGCCCTCGACGAACGCGTCAAGGCTGCCGTGCCGGTGGCGGGTATTACCGACTTGCGGAACCACGTCGTCGATGGCACCGTCGAGGGACACTGTGATTGCATGTTCTTCGTCAATACGTATGGCTGGGATTACCCGCTGGTGGCGGCCCTCGTCGCGCCCAGACCGCTGCTCATCTCCAATTCCGACAAGGACACCATCTTCCCACTCGACGGCGTGATCCGCGTTCATCAGAAAGCTCGCGACATCTATCGCCTGTATGATGCCGAGAAGAACCTCGGATTGCAGATTACGGAAGGCCCGCACAAGGACACGCAGGAATTGCAGATTCATGCCTTCGTCTGGTTCAACCGCTTTCTCAAGGGCGAGGACCCGTTGATCCGGGTGCCCGCCGAACCGTTCTTCGAGCCGGAGCAACTACGGGTCTTCCACGAGCTGCCGGCAGACCAGATCAACACGAAGATCCAGGAGACGTTCGTTCCGGCGGCCGCGACGCCCGCGGTGCCGAAGTCTGCGGGCGAGTGGACCACGCTGCGCGACGGCTGGATGAAGGCGCTGCGCGAAAAGGTCTTTCGCGGCTGGCCGACCGAAGAGGAAGCCGGACCCCTGAATGCGGAGCAAGTCTTCTCCGCAACCGCTGATGGTGTTCGTCTAACGGCTTATGACTTCACGAGCCAGCCTCATGTCCGGCTGAGACTCTTTCTTTTCAATCTGGTAAGCACGAGACAGCCGGACTATCTTATCGTGACGGTGCTTGACGGCGCGGGCTGGACGAAATGGTTGGCCACGATGAGAGGGAAATTTGAGAAGCAACTGAGCGAGTACACCCTGCCCGAGCCGCATCCCTCTTCGTTGCAGCGCATCGAGGATGCGCTGAAAGGCGGTGAGGCGCTGCTCGCCTATGTCTGTCCGCGCGGCATCGGGCCGGACGCGTGGAGCGGTGACGACCGCAAGCAGACGCAAATCGAGCGGCGCTTCATGCTGCTCGGCCAAACGCTCGACGGTATGCGCGTCTGGGATGTCCGACGGGCAATCCAAATGGTCAAAGAAGCCGATGGTGCGAAGGAAGCCTCCACCTTCGTGGTAGGTCCGGGCAGCATGGCGGGCATCGCTTTGTATGCATCGCTGTTTGAGCCAGGTATAGCAGGACTGCAGTTAGCCAATCTGCCACAGACTCACCGGGATGGCCCTATCTTTCTCAATGTCCTGCGTTACTTGGACACGCCGCAGGCGGTCGCCATGGCTGCCGAGCGGATGAACGTTGTGCTTCACAGTCAGCACACTGCGGCCTGGCCGTTCCCGCAGTCAGTCATCGAGAGCCTCAATTGGGACCGCGAGCGTCTGCATCTGAGGCCCGGCGCCGGTCCGAATCTGCCCTAGAGTCTTGAACAGACCCGCCGGCACGATTCTGTCATTCCTGCGAAGTAGGTGTTTGGCCTGAGTTTACCATCATGCTGGGTGCCACCGTTAAACTCGTTTGACGGTGCTTTCCGGGGCACGTTCTCGCGCGTACGAAGCACGCTCAAAACGAGTTTGAGCGTGGCACCCAACTCTAAGTTTTCGGGACTGAACATGTGCCCTGCGAAGGCAGGAATCGAGAAATCAGACGCATGGGGACTGGTCGCAGGTGCGAGCACGCTCGCGGTTCGAATGTCGGCTGGACCCCTGCCTCCGCAGGGGTGACAGACCGCCGGCAGTGGAAGAGCCGGCACTCCGTGATCCTGCGTTCGTTCTCTCAGAAGCTCTGGCAACGGACTTCTACATCCCCGAGACGTGATGACCCATCGCGGCGATTTCGGTGCCGTCGGGGAGCCGGAAGGGCGTGTTGCCGAAGTTTACGGTGACAGCTACGCCGTTCGCAAAACGGGTCTGCTGGACGTTTCGATCCTCTGTGAGGAAGCGGTGGTCGGTCATCTCGGAATAGCCGACGGCCCGGGCGACCGTGCACACGTCCCGATAGCTGCGGGCGAAGCGCTCCTGGTTGCGATCCCAGAACATGCGTGAGAACATGAACATGGGCGGCGTGCCGTACAGGATGTTGAACAGATCGCGCTTGTCCCAGACGGAGGGCAGCTTATTGTTGTAGTCACCCCAGTACCACTGCGCCACCACGCAGTCGTGGTAGACCAACTCCCACAGGGGCAGGCGATATTCGTGGCCGAGTTGGTATTTGGCGACGCGCTCGGGGACCTCGTTCCAGATCTTCTGCATCTGCCGGCCGGAGTCGGGCACGCGGTAGGGCCCCAGACTGAGCATCCCCTCAAAGTAGTGGACGAACGGCACGGCGGCGTCGTGACCGGTCTCGCTGCCCGTCACCAGATGCATGTCCTGCGACATGTACCGAAGAAGCTCCATTTTCCAGTGCCGGCTTTCACCGCGTGTCATCGGGTGGTCCGGATGATAACATTCACGCCAGGGCGAGGCGGTCGTCGTATCGATAAAGCGGCAGCGATAGGCGTGGGTCTTCAATTCCGCGGGCACACGCTGGGCTGCGTATTTCAGGGCCTGCCTGTCGCAGAGCACGGCACACGGGTACATCTTTCCGTCCTTGCCCCTGACTTCCCAGCCTTTGCGCCAATCGCCCTTGGCATCGAGCATGATGTCCTGCGGCCATGCGTCCTGCGTCCAGTCGGGGTGCACGCCGCGGAGCTGCTCCTTGACGACGTTGGGGTCCATCAGGTCCTGGTAGATGTCGTAGCGGCTGGTCAGGACGCCACCCATCTCGTTCATGGCCTGGATGACCTCGGGGCTGTCCCGATTGCTCCACAGAATCCTGTCGATGCCGTGCGACTTCATGTCGCGTGCGATGGTGAGGGCGTCCTTCTCCCAGTACCAGACATTGACGGCGCCGATCAATAGGTCCACATTCGGGTTCTCCTGCCGCTTCTCCTCCAGTGTTCTCAGCAGGCCGGCCTGTTGCGCATAGGAACGGTAACGCTTGCACATGGCGACGTGGCCGCCCTGGTCGAAGAACACGTACCGCAGCTTCCTGGCATATCCGAAGTTGCCCTTTTGGGCGTCCCATTCGGGCGCGATGCAGAGCTTGCCGTCGATGCGCAGCATCTTGATGCCCGCGTCATCCGGTGTTTCGATAATAGTCATGTATCCGCGCTGCCCATCCGTCACGCCCCAGAAGGGCATGCAGATACCGTGACCGCCGTAAGCGATGAGCTTGAACGTCTCCACCGTCGCGTCATCCACGGGGTACGAGATTCCCTCGTTCATGGGGACGATCAGGTAGGAGCCGGTCCCCGTGACAAACGGGTGCGGGTAACGTAGCGATTGGCCCATTTCGCCCTGTGCCGAAAGTGTAACCGTGAACTCCGGCTTATCTTCCTCAAGCCGCAGGCTCACACCTGTCTCCAGGCCCGAGCCCTGCCACGTCCCTTGCAGGCCAAATCGCGTGACCGTCCCATTGGTAAGCCGGCCCTGCGCCGAGGGTTTCTGCTGCCAATGTTGATCCGTTCTCTTGTCCACGACGCTCAACGTCCCGTCGGCGGGGTCGAGGGACACAGAGAGCAGCGAGTTCTCCGCCGTGATGCGAGCACTTGCATTGCCCAGGCAGATTGCAGCGCCAAGGCAAAGAATAATAAGAGCGGACGCAGTCAACTGTTTAATCAATCCGAGGCTTTGAAGGGTGACTTCCATAGGGCTTGATCCTCCTTTTCCTGTCTGAGATGAGCAGTTGTGCTATCACGAGATCCCATTATAGGCGTGCGTCGGCGTTAGAACAACTGTCTGGCGACGCCATCAGGGGATGTTAAGTCCGAGAAAAACGCAGGACTTGCGCGCGTGGCACGGTTGCAGGCCGGAAAAAATACGTATAGGCCTTGATTTCACGACCGGCTCCCGGTAGAATTGATGGAGTGACCTGCGGCCGATGGCAGGAGGAAGGACCATGCAATTCTGTCGAGTCGCGATGAACTGGGGGCACGTGGGTCTTTTTGTGCCATTTTTTCGAACACATCAACTACATTTGAGCGAGGAGAAGAGATGGGTGCTCTAAAGAAAGCAATCTGGGCGATGATAGTCGTTGTTCTCTTGGGCGGGGCGGCGTACGCCAACTGGTCGGACTCCTTCGACGGGGGCAAATTCGATCTGACGACCTGGAAATTCCTGTCGTGGCCGCAGGAGGCCGGCACGTACACCCAGACGGTGCAGACGACCGCCGAGGGCAATGGCTATCTCGTGCTCAAAGAAACCAGCCCCTACAACATAGATGTCGTCCCACCGAAACTTGGGGCCGCCTTTGGCACGGCATGGGGAAGCGACGAGAAGTTCACCGATGTCCGTGTCGCGGCCACCGTGAACGTCGCCGGCGACGCCTCGCACACCTGCCATGGCCTGGCCGCCCGCTCCACCTACTTCATCAACGACGGGAAACTGGTCCCGGGTTATCCGCGCGGTGTTGTGCCGAGCTGCTACGTCATGAAAATCAACTGGGAGGACGGTCCCGCCAACCTCCGGATCGAAATCCAGAAAGTCGTTAATCTGCAGAACATCATGGAGACCGACATCGAGCTCTATGTCCCGGGCGTGGCCAACGCAAGAAGCTACTATGCGGCGCTGGATGTGGTCGGGTCGGGGCCGGTCTATGTCCAGGGCAGCCTTTATGAGTTCAAAGGCGGCCCTTTGGTTGCCCAGACGGAGATCATGATCGACACGAATGGCAACGATTCCTGGGAGGAACCGGACGACGGCGGCAGCAATAAAGTCTTCACGAGCGGCGCCAGTGGCATCTTCGCTGAGAACGAAGAGGAGGTTCCTGTCGGCTTCTATACGACCTTTGACGATATCTCGTCGGTCTCCGACGGTCCGCCGGCCATGTTGCTGGGTCCGGCCAACGGTACCACCGGCGTGTCCATGCAGGCGACCTTGAGCTGGGTCGAGGCCAAGTACGCGACGGGCCGACAGCTTTGGCTCGGGACGCCGGGCAATCTGCAGCTTGTCGCTCCCGCTCCCCAGGGCACGACCTACACGATGGGTCCGCTCGAGCCCGGCCAAACCTACCAATGGCGCGTGGATGAGGTTGGGGCCAGCGGCACTGTGACCGGTCACACCTGGCAGTTCACCACGGGTCGGGGACTCGCCATCGATGATTTCGAGTCCTATGCCGATAATGCCCAGATCGGAGCCACATGGGTGGATAACATCCCTGGCGCCGGCAATGACTATACGTTTGTCGAGACCGGTACGGTGTTCCAGGGCGCCAAAGCCATGCGTCTCGACTGCCAGAACCAGTATGAGCCCTTCATCACGGAGGCCAGGCGTACGTTCGCCGCGCCGCAGGACTGGACGGTTAAGGGTGTAGACATGCTCTCCGTCGCCTTCCGCGGTGTGAGAGACAATGTGGAGCAGCCGATGTATGTGAAGGTCGAGGATGCGGCCGGTAAAGAGGCGACCGTCACTCATCCCGCCAGGTATGCGGTCCAGTCCGAGCCCTGGCGCTCCTGGGATGTCGCCCTGTCCGAATTCAGCAGCGCCGGCGTGGACCTCAAGAGCGTTACGAAACTGACCATCGGTCTCGGCAATGGGACGACCTCGGGCCAGGCGGACAAGGACGTGGATGCGCTCTACATCGACAATATCCAGCTTGGATATCTGCCTCAAAAGTAGTCATCACGCCCTATCGTCCTTTGGGGCGAAAGGATTGGGTTTGGGCCAGAGTGGAATAAGATGATAACGGCTGGCAGGGTGTGCCCGGCACACCCTGCCAGTTGAAGTATCTCATACCTGCACAGCAGCAATCGTGATGTGCCTTACCCCTCAATCTCCAGGACGACGATCGATTTGGCCGGCACCGTTGCCGTAAAGCCGTCGTTGGTCGCCTTGGCGTCGCGGAAGGGCGCCGGCTCGACGAGGCCGGGCCTGTCGAAGGTGTTGTGGGCCGTGATTTCGCCCGCCGTGAGAACTTGACCGCTGATCAACTTCGGAGTGACGCCCTGCAGTTGTGCCTTCACCTCCATGGCGTTGTGCGGATCGATGTTGCAGAGAGACACGTGAACCTTGCCCGCCTTGTCACGTGAAGCCGAGACGTTCATGGAGGGGACCTTGTCACCCTCGAACGCGTAGTCCGGACACGCCAGGTCGGTCGGCAGAAGCGTCGCGTCGTGGTGCACCGTGTAGAGCAAGTACACGTAATACGTCGGCGTTAGCAGCATCTTGGGGCCGTCGGTCAGGATCATGGCCTGCAGCACGTTGACGGTCTGGGCGATATTGGCCATTTTCACACGGTCGCAGTGGTTGTTGAAGATATTGAGCGTCAGGCCCGCCACCAGCGCATCGCGCAGTGAGTTCTGCTGATAGAGAAATCCTCGATTGGTTCCCGGCTCCACGTTGTGCCACACGCCCCACTCATCGACGATCAGGGCCACACGTTTGCGCGGGTCGTGCTTGTCCATGATGGCCGCGTGCTTCGTGACGAGGGTCTCCATCTCCAGGGCGCGGCGCAAGGTCGCATGCCACTGGGCCTCGTTGAACTGTGTGGCAGAGCCTTTATCCTGCCAGTTCCCGCTGGGCACCGTGTAATAGTGCAACGACAGTCCGTCCATGCGTCGGCCCACGTTTGCCATGAGCACCTCCGTCCACGCATAGTCGCCGCTATTGGCGCCGCACGCAATCTTGAATACCCGGTTGCCGCCGAAGTCCCGGACATACGTCTGATATCGCCGATACTGGTCTGCGTAGTACTCCGGCCGCATGTTGCCGCCGCAGCCCCAGTTCTCGTTGCCGACGCCGAAGTACTTGAGCGTCCACGGCTGCTCCCGCCCGTTCTGGCGCCGCAGGTCCGCCATGGGGCTCTTGCCGTCAAACGTGATGTACTCCACCCAGTCCTGCATCTCCTCGACGGTGCCGCTGCCGAGATTGCCGCAAATGTACGGCTCGCAGTCCAACTGCTCGCAGAGATCGAGAAACTCGTGCGTGCCGAAATGGTTGTTCTCGGTGACGCCGCCCCAGTGCGTGTTGATCATCGTGGGACGCTTCTCACGCGGACCGATACCGTCCTTCCAGTGGTACTCGTCCGCGAAGCACCCGCCGGGCCAGCGCAGCACCGGGATTTTGATCTTCCTCAAGGCCTCGACGACGTCATTGCGAATACCCCGCGTGTTCGGAATGGCACTGTCCTCGCCCACCCAGTACCCGCCATAGATGCAGTGCCCCAGATGCTCGGAGAAGTGCCCATAGATGTTCCGGCTGATAGTCTCCTTGCCCTGGTCCGCCCGAATAGTCAGTTGTGCCGTCCTGGGGTTTTCCGTCGCCGATGCGCTGGAAACGGCAAGGATGGCAGTGAGAGTGACCGCCGCGACTACGATTCTGATTGAAGCTGTCATATCGTCCTCCAACACAGATGAATGGTTGTGGCGAGGCCCCTTAATTACCGCGGCTTCGGAGGCGACCACGCGTCGTCATCCGGCCGGGCCCCCGGTGCGGAATCCTCCAATGTCAGATCTCGAAAACTCTTGAACCGGTGAAAGGTCAGGTAATTGGCGTCATGCTGGCGGGGCGGGGCCGAGCGGCCTTGCCCGTAGGCCGTCCGCGCGGCGGCAATGAGATCGTCGCCTTCGAAGAGCCAGTCGAGGTACTGAAATCCGTGCTTGTCCACGTCCGGATGGTACAGAACGACGCAGCGGATTTCCCACCGCCGCAAATCGGGCGACCGCATCAGCGCCACGGCGTTCCGCACGCGCCCCGGGTCCGGGTCCCGATGCGCCGGCAGGACGGGATTGGACAGCGTCCAGTACATCTTTGAGGCCGGATCGTAGCGGATGGTGAATTTCTTGGCGCCGCCGGGGAAATCAATAAAGCCAGCTTGCAGGTCGAATGTCGCCGTCCTTCCGTCATCGCTGACTTCGATAATGGCGGCTTTCTCGCCGGCGGGGCGGTAGTCCACCCGGAGGATATTGACAATCCGACCTTGCGGCGTCACGACCGCATTGCCCTCCAGCCAGCCGCCGAACTCTCCCTCCAGCCAATCCGGATGGCGTCCGAGGCGATTACTCGAAGTCCAGTTGGAGGCGTCAAGTAGATTGCAGTCCGCCGGGGCGGACATCATGAACGCACGGAAATGCGTCCCCCAATTACCGGGGCCCATCGCATCCTCCATCGCCCGCCAGATCCTCCCGTTGTGGACCACGACCGGGACAGGGGCGCAATGGTACTTGGCATCATCCAGGAGCAGGCCGGAGCTTTTACTTTTCGGGACCGTCCACGTCACGCCGCCATCGCTGGAGCGGCTGATTACAACGGCGCCATGCAGTTTGCTGGTGCCGAGCAGGTACGCGTCGCCCTCATGGACGAACACGCTGGCCCAGTACATGCCGCGCACGGTCGCCGCATGCTGCCACGTCTGCCCGCGGTTGAGCGAGCGAAAGACTTGCGTGGTGCCCGCATCCCGTTCGCTGGACTGGGGCCCGAACTCATCATGCTTGGCCAGGTACGAGCCGTCGGGCAGGACCGCGAGCCCCGGCGAGCCGACATACACCTCCCGCGCGGAAGGAAGGTAATTGACCACCACCCCGGGCGGCTCATCGCCACGGACCGGGCCGAACAGAAGCAGGCCCAACAGAACCGCCGCGCGAGTGACACTCGATAAGGCCATTGCTCGATTCTCCCTGGTCGTGCCGGTACTCCGAGTCCGACCTCACGGACAACCGACGGAAGTATAACCGACCGCAGACCTGGCCGGAAACAGAAAAGGCCGCCGAGTAGGGCGAGCGTCCCCGCTCGCCTAAGTCATTCCTGCGAGGAGCCTGCCCTCGACCTGCTCGGGGGCGGGAATCCAGACTTTCTTAACCGCAAATGGCACAGATGACGCGAAATTCGTGCGCTGGGTGTGACTCGTTGTTTCAAAGCCCTCTTTCTACTTTGCATCTGTCACTTGTCACTTGTTTCTTGCCTTCGCCGGCCCCGTTCGCTATAATGCTATCCAGAGAGATACCCCTGATAAAGCTGCGACGAAGAGGATGAAGCCCCGTGTGGGGCGGACAAAGGCGGTGGGATTTGTGATCGCGCTTGTAATGATTCTTGCGTGCGGATTCGTTGGCGAGGTGTCTGCGCCGGGAGTACCCGCCGGAAGCGACACAGCGCTTCACCTCCAAGCCGAGCAGGAGAGTCCGCCATCACTCGCTGCGCCGGTCTGGCGCAACCTGGGGCCGGGGGGAGGCGGATGGATCCAGTCCATCTGCGTCAGCCCCCAGAGGAACGGCGAGTTGCTGGTCGGCTGCGATGTGGGCGGTTTCTATCGCTCGACCGACGGCGGCGAGAGCTATACCATCACCAATGCCGGATTGCAGGACTACTTCGTCGAGTGCATTGTCCCCGATCCCCTGGACCCCAACGTGATCTATCTGGGTTGTGAAAGCGGCGTGTACAAGTCCACGGACCGAGGCAGGACCTGGCAGTGGCTGCGCGAAGGATTCCCACCGAAACAACGGTGGGACTGGTCGGCCCCCATTGGCGCGCTGGTCATCGACCCCCGGGACCCGGCGGTGCTCTACGCCGGGATCGGAAGGCCCCGGTGGCAGCAGTTTGGCAAGGGCGCCGTTTACAAAACGGTGGACAGCGGAGGCCATTGGAAACAGGTCAACACGCCGGGCAGCCTGCCCGCCGACGCCCTCGTGACGGATCTGGTGATTGACCCGCGCGATAGTCGCCGACTCTACCTGGCGTGTCAGTACGGCGCGTATCGCAGCGACGACGGCGGGGTCGGTTGGGTCCTGACGATCGCCGGGCTGCCCCATCCGCACGTGCGCCGCATCGCCCTTTGCCGTAGGCAACCCGATATCCTTTATCTCACGTTGTGTGCGGAACCGGGCCGGCAGCCCTGGCAGGGCGGCGTCTACAAATCCACCGACGGCGGGACGCACTGGTCGGCGCGCACGCAAGGACTCAGCCAGTGGGTGGGCAAACCCGGCGAGGCGGACCCCATGACCGCCAACTACGACCGTCTGGTCGTGCATCCCGATAATCCCGACGTGGTTTACGTCGGTGGCTGCGCCTGGGTCAATGCGAACATCTACAAGACCACCGATGGTGGCAGAACCTGGACCAGCACTGTACGCCGCGGGACCGGCGGCAACACGGAGGACGGATGGCTTACCTTTTGGGGACCCGACGTGCAGTGCCTCAGCATGTCGCCTTTCGATCCCGAGACGCTTTACTTCGGGACCTCGGGGAAGGTCTACAAGACTACCGATGGGGGCGGGCACTGGCAGCAAATCTACACGCGCATGCTGGAGGATGGGCGGTTTCAGGGGACCGGACTGGAGACGACCTGCGTCGTGGACGTGATCGTTCACCCGAACGACCCACAGCGTCTCTACTCCTGCTACCTGGACGTCGGCCTGCTGATCTCCCAGGATGGGGGCCAGTTCTTCCGCCGGGGTGGCCAGGGCGTTGCACCCGAGGGGATGCAGGGTAACTGCTACGCGATTGCCTTTGACCCGGACAACGCTGAGCATTGCTGGGGCAGCTTCGGCAGTGCCACGGTTGGCGTCATCGCTGAGTCCCATGACAGCGGCGACACGTGGGACACGGTGGGCACGGAGCAGGGGGGCTTGCCCGGCGTGCCCCACCGCGCGCTGCACGCGGACGCCGGCGGGCGACTGGCGACCCTCGCCGACGGGCAGGGCGTTTATGTCAGCGAAGACGGCGGACGTACCTGGCAGTCGCGCAATAGCCTTCTGCCCCATCGGGACGTGCGTGACCTCGTCCTCGACCCCAGGCGGCCGGGCCGTTGGTGGTGCGCGTTGGGCGACGACGGGAAGAATCCCGGCGCGGTGTTTCGCAGCGACAACGCGGGACGCTCCTGGCGGCAGGTCAGCCGCGACCTTCTGGTGGCCGACGTGCAGCGGCTCGTGCTCGCCCCGAACGATTCCCAGCGCCTCTATCTGGCGGTACGCGACCGCTATATGGGCAGTCGCCTCTATGCGGGGGGCGTCTATCGCAGCGACGACGCCGGCAGCAATTGGCGGCGCATCCTCCCCGACGACTTCGTGCACGGGCTGGCGGTGGACCCGCGCGACGCCGACATCGTCTACGCCGGGCTCACCGACCACCCGTACCACGACGAGTCGACCGGCGACGGAATCAGGGTGACGCGCGACGGCGGGGAGACGTGGAACACGCTGGGCGAGCCGACGTCCTTGCACGTGAGCCGTATCACCGTGGACCCGCACGATCCCAATCAGCTATATCTCGGCACAGGCGGCAACGGCGTCTTCGTCGGTCGCGCGTCCGACAACGAGCAAATGTGACGGGTCCGTTCTGAGGGGCAGAGGCAGAGGCAGCAATTGGCGATTCGCCGCAAAAGTCGATTCCCATTCGATATCCTGCCGGCTCGTTTTTCGGCTCTTTTCCTGAAAGGCGTCCCTGGTATTTCGACCGCCGACCTGACCGGAAAGAGAAAATAGCTCATCGCTTGTCGCCTTTGTAGCCTCTGGCGGAGTTGGCAAGACTTGGATTTGCCTCTTTGCCTCCGAGCGGGTATAATACTGTTCGCAGAAAGGCGGATAGAAAGGAGACTTGCCATGGATCTCATCGCAATTCGACGGGTGGCCGGATGGACGGCTTTCCTTATTCTCCTGGTGCCCGGGGCCATCTATGCGGGGCAGGGCAGGGCAAAGGAGCCTAATGAGCCGCCGGTCATGATTCTCGCAGAGGAAGCACGCGAGATCGTCTATTTGGCGGAGGCGGTCCACTGGCCGACGCCGGCAAGTCTCGAACGCTATGCGGCCCAGCCACAGGCCGAGGAGAAAGGCAGTTTCGCGAAGGCCATGCGCAAGATCATCGAGCCTAATATGCTGCCTGAGAACTTGGGCGAGAAGCTGCTGTATCTCAACGGCTGGCGGGCCAGCAACCGTCGAACCTATATTCTGGACTACGAGAAGGGCCCATATCGTATCCGTCTGAAGAATCTGGAGATGCACGTGCAAGCGGGAGAGAGGCACTACACCTCCTATTGGATTACCCTGATCATCCAGAAGGCCGACAAGAGCCGGTGTATCGAGAACGTCAACTTGGCAGAGGTTCTGAGGTTCACAGACCATTTCCTTTCCAAGCAACTGAGCAGTGCCACCCAGGACTATTCCCACGTAACGAATATGCGCGAACCGGTGTTCCAACAGTGCGGCTCAGGGTACCTGGCGTCATATCCCGTTAACGCATCGGAACCTCCGATGGACGGGGTTTGCATCTACACCGATGGTCGGACGGTCATAGTCAATCTCAAGGAACGCAGGAAGGTCGTGGGGGACCAACAGAGGACCGATCCCGTTCCGTAGCTACTCCGGGCACCAATCCGGAGGCATAGAGATAACGGGGGGCAGTCATGTTCTACGCAGAGCAGGACTGTCCCCATCACGACCTGCGAAGCTATCACAGCCAAGCTCGCGAGCCCCATCTGCGCGTCCTGACCCACAATCTGGGCCTCCTCTTATGTCAATATCATGTTCTATACCGAGCATGGCCGTCCCTGGTTTTTCCTGGTTTTTGTCCCGGCGCAGGGCGTCCTGTCACTCGGTCGGCACCGGTCGGGTCAGGTGAATGTCATCGATGAAGAGCAAGCCCGCGCCACCGGGCAGCGGGTCGGCCCGATCACCGACCCCAATGAACATCTTCCGCACTGCCGTAAGGTTCACCCCGGCATTCGCGAAGTCGCTCAGCGGGATCTTCCACTGGACCCATTGCCCCGCCTTCACGAGCTGCGAGTCCGGATGGGTGACGACGCCCACGTGCTGGGAGGAATCCTGGAGCGCGACGTACACCTGGTCCGCCCCTTCCTCCAGCGGCCGCGCCACCAGCGCCGTACCCCAACTGGCGGGCGTCTGCCAGTCATTTTCCACCGTCGAGTGCCAGGCGACCTGCGACTCCTGCACGCCGCTGTTGTCGTCATCGTCGTCGTAGAAGCAGTCGATCCCAATGAGCTTTCCGACCGGGGCGCCCGAGCCCATCAGCGACTGCCAGGGCAGCTTGATCTCGAGGCGCCAGCCGGTGGGTGTGTTGGTCTGGGCGAACTCGACGCCCGTGACGTTCGTGTTGGTCCCCTGGATGTCGGTGGCGGACCACCCGAAGGTGTACTGGCGATTATTGCCGTCCAGCCCTGGGCCCTTCTTCGTGTTATCGCCGTCGACGTAGAATTCCACGCTGTCGTCGTACCAGGCTTCGGGGGAGTCATTGCGGAGTCGATCGTCGTTGACGTCGACCAGGGCGTAGAGGTTGGTGGCATCGTACAGGACCCGAAATTGGGAGGACGAGCTGGCGGGCTTGACGCTGATGATCGCGGTCTGGATCGGCTGCACGGATGCTATCTTCCAGATGTCGTCCATCTTGCCGTCAATGACCGGCGGCGTGCTCACGCTGGGAATCTCAAAATCCACCGCCATGCCCCGGACATAGAGAGTCAACATGTTGACGTCGTTCGCCGTCCAGTTCTGGGCGGGGGCGAACTCCCTGACGGCCTCGCTATAGAAGGGTGAGGTGATGTTGTTGTAGTCCAGAGGCATCGATTGCCTGCCGCCGTGGACGATCTTCTGCTCGGCGAACGGCGGGTTCGTGTAGCCGACCGTGCCGCCATTGTTGTTGGTCCAACCGTCGATCCAGGTCTCGTAGATGCGCGTACCTTTGCCTTCTTCGTCATTGTAGCTCTCGAAGTCGTCCACCGGCAGAACCGTGGTGAAACTCCAAACCGCACCGGCCAGCACCGCGCCGCCAGGGCCGATTTCGTCCACGCGCCAGAAGTAGGTCGAGGTCGGCTCGAGTTCACCGGGGGCGTAGTTGGGCTCTTCGACCACGCCTTTGTCCGTGTCGGCGGTCCCGTCGGCTACGGTGGTCCGGCTGCTGCCAAAGTAGACATGGTGCTTCAGGGCGCCCTGCCCAGCCAGCCACTTCAGGTCCGGCGCCACCGGGGCCGCGTTGCTGCCATCCGCCGGGTCGGGCAGGAATGCCGTCCAAGGCTGTGCCACGAAGGTCCACACGTCCCCCGCATGGACCGTCACGCCGTCTGCCTCCACCTCATCGACGCGCCAGTAATAGACCGTTCCCGGCTTGAGCCCGGCCGCGTAATAAAACATCGCCATCGGCTGACGCGGCCCGACAAGCTGTGCCGGCCCCAGCTCGGGGGTCGTGCCGAGATAGACATCGTGGAAAACCGCCCCGGCTCCGGCCGTCCACCGGAACAAGGCCATGACGACGTCCGTCGCCCCATTTGCCGGGTTGGGATTGCTGGCTTTTTTCTGCCCCCACGAAGCGCCACACACGCCCAGCACGACGGCCACGAAAATCAGAGATGCTGCTCTTCGGCTCATGCTAATCCTCCTTCAACACAGATGTGACTACCGGAAAGGTTTGGCCCCCGGGCACACCCGGAGGCCGCCGACACACACCGGCCCGACCGCACGGATTCCCTCCAAACGGGCGACATCCCGCACGGATCGAACCGTTGAGAAGCCAAGACCAAATCCGCCTCATTGTCCCGCCCACCTCCTTACCCGGGGCCCATCGCGAGCCACGAACAGCCCCGAGGCCCATTGAGACACATTCCTATCCGGGATTTGTCATTTGACCTCCTTGACTGTCCTCCTGTGCATTACACGTCCCATGATACCGAGGTACTGCCTCCGATTTCAATAGCTCTGGTCATCAACTTAGCGTATTTTTCCGCCAGAATTCGTCATTCTGCCGCGAAATCCGGTGTTGCGCTGCTTTTTCGGGGTTCGGTTATTCTTTCGCCTCATGCTTCTGCCGCAGGTCGGCGCTGGCGGTCTGTCGAAGAGGTGGCAAGACACCGGGTTTTCCGGCCGGACTCCCCGATCGTGACGGCGAGAAATATCCGCGTGGACACGGAGAATCATTGCAACGGAGTGCAGGAAAGTGGTACCATGAGACACATAGCACATAGCGTGCAGGAGCATCATTTACGGAGGCAAATAGGAAAGTCGTGATTGCGTCTGTCGTGGCTACTAACCAACCATCTTGAAGGAGGAATACGATGATTAGGAAAATGGCGTATCTGGTCTCTCTTGTCCTGCTGCTGGTCCAAGTCAACAGTGCCTCGGCGCTCATATCTTGGACTGACAATACGGGTGACCATCTCTGGAGCACTGCCGGCAACTGGGATTCCGGCACCGTCCCACGCCGCGTCGATGCCGCTTCCATCGACCAGCCGGAGAACACGCATTGCGTGATCCAGGCCGGCATCACCGCCTTTTGCGAGACCCTGAGGGTCGGCAATGCCGGCTGCACCACGAACCTGGATATCAAGGGCGGATCCCTTTCGGCCGCTGGGGCCTACATCGGTGTGGATGCCCCTGGGGGTCATGGCATCCTGAACATGAGCGACGGCAAGTTCTCGACCGGGGCCTTGCAGCTCGGCTGGAGTGGCAAGGGAACGCTCAATATGACCGGCGGCGTCATCGAGCTCAGTGATGACCTGGTGGTCCCCGGCCTGACCGGCACCGGCACGGTGAACCTGGGCGGCGGCACGATCAAGGCGTCCGATCTGCAGTTGACCAGCGCCTCCGGCACGATGGATGTCACCGCCGGCACGTTAATTCTGGACGGCGATGATACCGCCACCCTTCAAACCTACATCAAGGACGGCCAGCTTACCGCCTATAAAGGCCGCGGCACGCTGCACCTGGACTATAACGTCACGAACAAAGGCAAGACGACGTTGACGGCTACCGCACTGCTGAAGCCCCAGCCGGCCGATGGCGGTCTCGTATCCTCCGGCCCGGTAGAGCTGAGCTGGACTTCGCCTGACCCCTGTGTACCCGGCCAGCCGGTGCTCGTGGACGTCTACTTTACCGACAACCTGCAAGCGCTGGAGCAGTTCAGCGATCCCGCCGCCCTGCGGATCGTCACCAAAAAGGAAGTGACTTCCGTAACCGTGCAAACGAAACCGAAGACACGCTACTATTGGGCGGTGGATTGCTACGTGGGCAGCGATGCGGATCCGGTCTTGGGACCTATCTTCAGCTTCGTTTCCGACAATCTCGCTCCCACCGTGGACGCCGGTGCGGACGTCGTGACCTGGCTGGAAGGGGCGCCGCGGGTCGGGAAGCTGGACGCCACCATCGCAGACGATGGCGGAGCCGCCTCCTGCACCGTGAAGTGGACGGTGGTCAGTGAGCCGAATGAGGGGATGGCGGTCATCAAGACGCCCACTGCCGCGAAAACGGACATTACGCTGTCGGCCGTGGGCCGCTACGTCCTGCAGGTAGACGTCTCGGACGGCGAATACAGCAGTTCGGACACGGTCACGATTAACGTGTACAACGACAGTTGCGAGGCCGCCCAGTCCGTGCCCGGCTATCAACCGCTGGTAGGCGATCTCAATGGCGACTGCCGCGTCGATGATGCCGACATGGCGCTGCTGCAAGAGAACTGGCTGAAGGACAATTCCCTGACCGAAGGCTGGCTGCTGCTCACTGCAGTGCCCTAATTGTCGCTTGGATCTCCCCGGGGGCGTTTGAGTCAACCCTCAAACGCCCCCCGCATCTTCCGCAGATGGCCACCGCCGCCGCGCTGTATCCTGCCTCCCCGGAAACAGAAAACCTCATCTTTTCACCACGAAGGTCACGAAGAGACACGAAGAAACTCAAGCCTTTCACGCCCGACGACACAGAGAATGCTGGACAAGCGTGAGCTTATGGGGCCCATGGCAGGGGCGCCAGCGGTAGGGTGGGCTCCGCCCACCGCCTTGCCCCTTCGGAACCATGGAGAAATGATTCTGCCACAGAGAACGCCGAGGAGAAAAGAGGTGGCTGTCTGGCTGTCACTAGTATTCCTCCACAAACGTACCCGAGGCGCAGGCGGTGTCAATCGGCTTCGGACTTCCTTCTTGACAGTATCCCGCTTGTCACCTATACTCAAAGAGGAGTCGGTTGAACCTGTCAGGGAAGGCGAGTAGTAATCCGGTGTCTGTAACACAAGTGCACAGCGCATGTTCCGCGCCGATAGATCCATTGGAGCGATGCTTTGAGAGGAGCGCAACATGGGAAAGCGGTCGGTACTTCTTGCGGCAATGGTCCTCACGGGACTCACCCAGTTCTGCGAAGCGGACCTATACCAGTGGTCTGTCGAAAGCGGAGGGAACGGCCACTTCTACGAGCCCGTTCTTGTTTTGGCAGGAATCGACTGGCAAGATGCGAGCGTGGCTGCCGTCGCCAGTGGCGGTTATCTCGCCACAATCACATCGGCAGAAGAGAATGCCTTCGTATACAGTCTGGTGAGTGGCAACGCTGACTTCTGGCGGCCCACAGGCGACTACAACGCAGAGGGACCATTCCTCGGAGGATACAAAGACCCGGCAACCTCAGACCCCACTGCAAATTGGCATTGGGTCACGGGAGAGCCGTGGGCTTATACCAACTGGGTAGAAATCGAGCCCAGCGGGCCCGAGCTACAGAACAGGCTCCAGTTCTTCGGGTACTATGCCCTAGCGGGCGACCTGTGGAACGACGTTTGGGCTACCAACTATCCCGAGAGCGGCTACATCGTGGAGTATGACCATAATCCGGCCGTTGTTCCTTTGCCTGGCGCTGTGCTACTCGGCACCGTCGGCCTTCTGTATTCCGGCTGGCGGCTCAGACGCGCAACGCTGTAAGTGCATCCGCATGATGTCTGGTATCAGGAGAAGGGGCCAGTCGCGCGTAGGCGGCGGTCCTCCCGCCAGGGAGGGGTTCCCCGTGCTTTTTCTACGAATAGTAATTGCGTCCGATGGTGTGACGTAGGAGAATAAAACATAGCGGTTCGTGTTTTGATCGGAGACCACGCCAACGGAATCAGGCACTGAAAGGGGAGTATTATGTATCATGCACGGCATGTCATTTGGGCTGTGCCTGTTTTGGCTCTTCTGGGTGGATGTGTTTCACCAAAATACAACTACGTTCCCCAGACGACAGAGATAAGCGAACCGCCACTGAATACCGTCGTGACTGCCTACGTTGGGGACAATATGGTTCGCCAGGGCCAATACACAGAGTACGATGCGATCTATCTGCGAGAAGACGTGAGAGTTGGAATAGTCGGAGAAGTCAAGGTTACCCGCGGATACTATCTAAAGAAGGGAGAGGATGCAGAATCAGAGTTTTACCTTCCGGCCGGTGGTTTAGATTCAGGGCGAGTAATCGTGTCTCAAGGGGCCGTACCAGTTGAAGCAATTCGTTTGGTTAGGAAGGACGGCAGACTCTGTGCTGTGGCGACAAACGGCATGGAGGACTGTACAGCCAAGGCAGACTATGAAAGGAAGAAATACCCTGTGACAAGTCCCGATTCCTTTCAGCAGACTCTCATCTACAGTGGAAAGGCAGGGGACAAAATCAACATCGGGTATCGGGAGTTTTCAGGCAGCCTTGCGAGACCGGCCTTCAACAACGAAGTGGAGTATGATTTGTCGCAATCAAAGGTCATCGGATATAAGGGGGCACGGATCGAAGTCATTGAAGCGACCAACGAACAAATTACGTATAAGGTCATTCAGAATTTCAATAAAGCAGAACGCTAGTCATGGTACGTCAGCCCTTAGGGAGCAAAAATGGCGAGGGTAGAATCTACTATAGGCATCTGCGGGAGTGCGTAGGTGGGGGATGATCTGGTGATTGTTGTATAGGGCCGTACAGGGAAGATACCGGTGAATCAGGGCTTGGCGTCATATATGGATCGGTCCAATCATTGTTAGGCATCACAACATGACCACGAGCGACATGCACTTACCTTCTAAAAGACAATACAGGCGTGTACTACAGTCCGGTGTGCTTTCCGAAGCGCAGCTTCGCGCTTTGCAGGCTCTCTATAATTTCCCAGAGCATTCAGCGACCGCACCTCAACTTGCCGCTGTATTGGGCTACAAGGGTTTTGGTGGCGCAAACATAGTGATGGGTGGTGCCGGTAAGCGCTTCTCGAAAGAATTGGGCGTTACCCCTCCGTGGGCAAACGACGAATACGACAATTGGTCTTCTATCGTCGCCAATCCCGTGCGCATAGACATTGGTTGGCTTTGGATAATGTACCCCGCACTGGTCTGTGCGATGGAGGAAACGGAACGCATTGATCCCTCGCTTGGGGTTGAGCTTTTCTCTGATGAAAGCGTGGGGCACACAAAACACACGGAAGGTTCTCGTCTGCGGGTCGAGGTCAACATTTATGAGCGCAGCCGGGAGGCACGAAACAAATGTGTTGCACACTATGGCGCGCGCTGTTTGGTGTGTGATTTTGATTTCGAGGCAGCTTATGGAGACATTGGCAAGGGCTTCATTCATGTCCACCATCTTGTGCCTCTGTCAGAAATCACAAAGTCATACATCGTAGACCCCATCCGCGACCTCTGGCCGGTCTGCCCCAATTGCCACGCAATGATTCATAGGCGCATTCCTGCTTTCTCAATAAGCGAGCTCAGAAAGCTCATAGGACATCCCTCACATAGGAACATAGAAGGAATCCGCTGACAGTCACAGGCTGCCCGGTAATGGGGGCCCGCGGGACGGAGGCAGGGTCAGCCCTTAAAAGATAAATTAGGGAATTCCGCCGGCGCGATCCTCCTTTGGAATTCGGACAAAGGGTAGATAGAAGAGGCAAGTGTCCAGTGTGAAGTGTCAAGTCGGAGGCCGGCCGGAGGGGGGTAGGAAGAGTCAGAAGGGGCGAACGGAGGCAAAAACAGGAGATTGCGGCTTTTTTCGTTGGACGAGTGAACGGGGTGTACGTATAATCTCTTGTGAGAAGTTACGTATAGGAGCGACGGTCATGGCGAAGCTGACGTTGAATGCGGATCGGGAGGTGATCGAGCAGGCCAAGCGTCTGGCGGCCGAGCGCCGGACGAGTGTGTCGGCGTTGTTCAGCCGGTTCATCCGGGCGTTGGGCGACGGCCACGATAAGGGCCGGACCATCGGGCGGCTGGCCCGGCGGGCTTCCGGCGTGGTCAAGCTGCCCAAGGGCAAAAGCCACAAGGACGTGCTGGGCGATTCGCTGCGGGACAAGTACGGCCTATGAGCATGAAGGTGTTTGTCGACACGAACGTGCTGATCGACGTGCTCGCCCGCCGGGAGCCGTTCTACGCGGATAGTGCCCGGGTGTGGACGCTGGCCGAGCAGGGGCAGGTCGCAGGCTTCATTTCCGTTATCAGCTTCAATAACATCTACTATGTGGTGCGCCGGCTGCGGACGCGGACGGTCGCGGAGCGCATGATGGTCTTGCTGCGGGATACGTTCACGCCAGTAGTGCTCGATAAGCAGATTCTCGACCAGGCCATCGATGGCCGATTCAAAGACCTGGAGGATGCCATCCAGTATTTCAGCGCCGTGCGGGCGGGGGTGGATTGCCTCGTGAGTCGGGATATGCGGGCCTTCCCGAAATCCGACCTGCCGGTGGTCACGCCGCACGAACTGCTCACCGCCGGGCAGTTGTAGACAATACGCTGGTCCGCCGAGAGCCGGGGTGTTGTGTTGACCGACGGTGAAGGGAGAGCGATGGGTCCCAAGAAACCAGCCTGGCCTTCGGCCGGGGGCAACTGCGTTTAGCGCGTCTGTGGATACCAGCGTCGGATGTCTGCAAATCCCTGACCGTAGAGGGTTTATCAGCGTCCATCAACGTTCATCAGCGGTTGACAGTCCGTCATTCGTGCAGCGTGAAAAATGAGTGTAAGCGCGGCAATCAGCGACCGCAAGCCGGGACAACTGCCGGAGTTTTCACTTGACGTGAATGGTGCGCTCTGTATGATATGTGTAGAACGAACACAATGGTATCGTGACAGGAAGCACGGAAGAGTAGATGACGGCCAACGAAGCAGAAATCCTCGTCCGATGTTCGAGTGCAGAGGTGGTCAGCGGGCAGCCCCGGCCGAAGGTCCATGGGCGGCGTCATTCCAGTATTCCACCATTCCGATACCCGGTGGCAACTCCGGACTTCACACTTCACACTCCCTGCGAAACGCCTGACGGCGTCACTACCGGCAGGGCGTATCGTGCAAAACAAAGCCAATTTCCGGATGGCGGACAAGATGTTAAATGCTGTTCCGGCAGGAGGTTATGGTAAGAACAGGTGAATCAGGCGTGCGGAAAAACAAAGCCAATTTGCGGGGGCGAGATTGCTTCGTCGGCCGTTGGCCTCCTCGCAATGACAGGTACAGGCGGGGAGCGGAGGATTCGCGCATTCCCAGGGCGGAGGGAAGGGGCAATCGTACAAAACAAAGCCAATTTGCCGGTGGCGCGAGAGACGCTAAGTGCGTCTCTGGAAAGGGGTTAGGAGGGGAATGCGTGGAGTGTGCCACTGGGAAAACAAAGCCAATTTCGCCGGCGGGGCCGGTCGTGACTTGCGGGGGGATTCTGGTATACTGGTCGGCTGCGGCGGTCGGGGACGTCCGCGGACGGGTGTCCGGCCGGGGTCGGGTCGTGTTGGATGAAATGGAAGGGAGGTAGAACGATGGTTGGCAGAAGCTTTCTGATCGCGGGCGTGGTGTGCTTGATCGCTGTCCCCCTTGTGGCGGAGGCGGGGGAGAACGCCGTCTTCCGCATCGGCATGATCGGCCTCGACACTTCGCACGTTGTCGCCTTTACGGAAGCGCTGAACAATCCGGCGAACAACTACGGGTGCAAGGTGGTCGCGGGCTATCCCGGCGGCTCGCCGGACATCGAATCCTCGGCCGGTCGAGTCAAGGGTTACACCAATCAACTGCGGGACAAGTTCGGGGTGGAGATCGTCGACAGTATCGAGGTACTTTGTCAGAAGGTGGACGGCGTTCTGTTGGAGAGCGTGGACGGGCGGCCGCATCTCGCACAGGTCAAGCCGGTGATTGCCGCGAAGAAACCGGTGTTCATCGATAAGCCCGTGGCGGGCAATCTTGCCGATGCCCTGGAGATATTCCGGTTGGCGAAGGAAAATAACGTTCCGTGCTGGTCCAGCTCCTCGCTGCGCTTCAGTCCGGGCATCATGGGCATGAGGAACAACGAAGCGGTCGGCCAGGTCCTGGGCTGCGATGCCTTCGGCCCGTGCAGCCTCGAAGAACACCATCCCGACCTCTACTGGTACGGCATCCACGGCGTGGAGATTCTCTTCACCATCATGGGTCCGGGATGCCAGTCCGTCCAGCGGGCCCAGACGGACAAGTACGAGCTCGTGGTCGGCATCTGGAAGGACGGCCGCGTCGGCACGTTCCGGGGCTTGCGCGCGGGCAAGGAAGATTACGGCGCCCTCGTCTACGGCACGAAGGGAATCGCCCGCAGCGGCGGCTACAGCGGCTACAAAGACCTCGTGGACGAGATCGTCAAGTTCTTCAAGACCGGCAAAGTCCCAGTGCCGCCGGAGGAGACTATCGAGCTCTTCGCGTTCATGAGCGCGGCGGATGAATCGAAGGCCAAGAACGGCGCCCGTGTGGAGCTTGCCGCCGTGCTCGAAGGGGCCCGGAAGCAGAATGCGTCCCGACGTTAAATACGACTAAGCGGGTCGGTTTAATCCGAGAAAGCATGGCCACGCGAGCGTGGCCATGGCACCCGACGGTGCGTCTGCTTGTCAGACCTCGTCGGGGACGACCCACGGCTGCCGGTATGTCCGCTTGACGTACTGGTTGGCGTCGGGGGCGTCGGCGAACGTCTCCGTCTTCGGGTCGAACTTGAGCTTGCGGTTCCCCACGCGGCAGGCGATGTTGGCCATGTGGCACAGCAGTGCCGAATAATGGCCCTGTTCGACGTCGGCGTTCGGCCTTTCGCGCGTACGGATGCACTGGATGAAGTTGTCCTGGTGTGGCTTGTCGCCCTGCCGGCCGTACCGGAAGTCGATGACCTTGTCGTCGGCATCGTAGATCTGCCAGCCGCCGCCGTGCCGGCCCAGGTACATGAAGCCCTTCGTCCCGAGGACCTCGACCCGCGTGGCGCAGAACGGCCAGTCGGGAAACAAGTCGTTGTCGCGAATGTGCGGGGCAATCTTCTTCATGTACGGTGTCCAGAGTGCCGCCTCGAAGACGAGCGTGAAGTCGCCGTACTCGTAGAGGGCGAGCTGGGTGTCGGGAATCTCCCGGCCGTCTCGCAGTGCCCGGACGCCGCCGGCATGGGCCACCGTATCCGGATAAGGTTTGTCGCCGATGAGCATGCGCGCCAGGTCGAGCTGATGGATCGCGTCGCCGGGAATGGGGCCGCAGCTATACTCCCATTGATTGAGCCACGAGCGGCTGGGGTTGTACGGCAGTTTCGGCGCCGGGCCGCTCCACATGTCATAGTCGAAGCCCTCCGGGACCGGCTGTACCGACCCCGGGCTCATGGGAGAGTGTTGCATCATGTTGAAAACTCGGATCATGTGTACGTCGCCGAGTTTGCCGCTGCGGACCTGCTCCAGGGCGTCCTTCATATAGGGCGCGCTGCGCGTCTGCATGCCGACCTGCACGACGCGCTGGTATTTGCGCGCCGCCTCGATCATCTTGCGTCCCTCCCAGATGTTATGCGCCAGCGGCTTCTCCACGTAGACATCCTTGCCCGCCTGACAGGCCAGAATGGTCCCGAGCCCGTGCCAGTGGTCGGGCGTCGCATTGATCAAGGCGTCGACGCTCGCGTCGTCCAGAATCCGCCGGAAGTCCTGCACCATCTGCGGCGGCTTGCCCTGTGCCTGCTCGATGGCCTGTTTCGCCTGGGCAAATCGTCTGCTGTCCGCGTCACAAAGGTAGGCGATCTGCACATCGCTGCGTCCGGCGAACATGCGTGCCAATTGCTGGCCCCGACCCCCGAGCCCCATGACGCCCAGGATCACCTTCTCGTTGGCTGCGCGACTTGGCCGTTGCGGCAAGACCGCCATGGCCGCGGCGGTGCCCAATGTGCTCTTCAGAAAGTCTCTGCGGTTGACCGATCCCATTTTCGTCTCCTCAGTAGCATCTTATTTGTGCGCGGAGGGCCGCTTGTCCTCGATGGGCACCTGGGCCTGAATCGTATTGTCCTGCAGGCTCAGGTCGCCCGCGCGTTCCTCGATGAGAATTCCCACGGTTGGCTTCTCCTCGGCATCCGCTCTGGTATCGCGAACGGTGTTCTTTACGAAGGTCAGGCCATTGACCTCGCCGCGGATGCGGATTTCGGCCCCGCCGTTGTTCTCGATGGTGTTCTCTTCGAAGCGGTTGCGGTGCGGCGCCATGCCCAGGGATTCATTGCGGAAGAAAATCCCGTTCTGCTTATTCTGGCGGGCGACGTTGTGCCGGAACAGATTGTCGGAGTCCTTGTGCCCGATGGAGATTCCGAATTGGGCATTTTGCTCCAGGACATTGTTCTCGAACAGGCCGTGACGCACGCGCCAGCACAGGAACAGTCCATCACCGCCGTTGCGGCGGGCGACGCAGTTACGGACCGTCGGCCGCTGCGAGCCGCTGCCGGGGTGGATTCCCAGAGACACGTTGTCCTGCGATATGCAGTCCGCGACCGTGACATCGTTGGATTGCTGAAAGCTGATGCCGTCCCCATTGTAGTTGCGGACCGTGCAGCCGCTGATCGTTGTTCCGAACGCGCGATAGAGAAAAATCCCGGCGCCGCGACAGCCGTTGAGAGGGACATTCGCCTGTTTGTTCCCCTCGATCACCAAGTTCTCGATCCGCACGCCCTCCGTATCGTACGCGCTGACCACGGGGAATACGGTCGCCGCTTTGGCGCTGTTCTGGACCATGCAGTCCGCCATCAGCGGCTTGTCAAACGAGAAGGTGCGGCCGCGTCGGCCCGTAATACGTGCGACGGTGGTGTGGAAACCGCCGGCCTGGTTATCCCAAATCGCCACGCCGCAACCGACGGCAAAGCCTGCCGGGTCCTGAAGGGTGATCTGCTGCTCTCCGAAGTCGCCGTCCAGCGCCAGAGCGGAGACGGACCCATCAGCCTTTTTCAGAATGGTCTTATCCTTGACGCCCCGGACGGTCACGTGGGGTCGCAGATGCAGCGAGTCGCGCATCGTGTATTCACCCTCGCCGATCTCGACCACGCCGCCGCCGAGACCGGCGACGTAATCCACCGCCGCCTGCAGTGCCCGATTATCGTCCCCCGTCATATCGGCATTGGTTCTATCGACGCGGATGCGAGGAAGCTCCGTCATCTTCGAATGCATGGCTTGCGGCAGTTGCTCTTCCTCGGGTTCCGGCGAGAAATCAGGCGTCTGACCGCCGGGACTCGATGGTCCCCATGCCGGAATGAGAACAAGAGCAAGGACTGACGTGATCATTTTGCGTGCCATCGCTGACCTCCTGAAGGGTCGTTTGCCGGTTGGCCGGGCTTGTCGGCTCGGCCGCTCTCATATCAAAGCGTGATTATGAAAGAGCCGGGGACCTTTGTCAATCTCGCGCGGCGGCTTGACAATTGGAATGACTTGGAGTACACGAGGCCGCAGAGAGCTGTTCTTGCTCAGGAGATCGTGGTCCATGGCAGACATACTGAGTATGGATGAGCGGAGGCTGGAGGATTGGCTCAGCGAGCCCCAGCCGGCCACTTGTGAGATCCTGAAGAAGGTGCAGGGCGATATCGCCGTCCTGGGTGCCGGCGGGAAGATGGGACCAACCCTGGCCATGATGTTGAAGAAGGCGGCCCCAGAGAGGAAGGTGTATGCCGTCTCTCGTTTCAGTGACAGACTGGTGGCGGATCGAATCACGGAAAAAGGAGTTGAGATCATCGAGGCCGATCTTCTTGACGAATCTGTCTACGCTCGTTTGCCCGAAGTCCCGAATATTTTTTATCTGGCCGGCATGAAGTTTGGCGCCGCCGGCAATCAGCCTCTGACCTGGGCGATGAACGCTTATATGCCCGCGCTCGTTGCCCGCCGGTACAGTGGCTCGCGGATTGTCGCTCTCTCGACCGGCAACGTGTATCCATTCGTGGACCTTCGCAGCGGCGGCTCGCGCGAGCAGGATGCCCCCGGACCCGTCGGTGAATATGCCCAGTCCTGTCTCGGCCGGGAGCGGGTATTCCACTATTTCTCCGAGCGGTTTGGCACTCCCGTCACGCTGATTCGCCTCAACTATGCGAACGAGCCCCGATACGGCATCCTTGTCGACCTGACGCAGAAGATTCTGCACGGCGAGCCCGTCGATGTGACGATGGGCGCGGTCAATCTCATATGGCAGGGCGATGCCAACAACTATATCATCCGGGCCTTGAGCATCGCCCAGAGCCCGCCCGCCATTCTGAACGTCACAGGCCCGCAAACCCTTGCGGTCCGCGACCTTGCAGGTCGCATCGGGGGACTGCTCGGCAAGGAGCCTCGTTTCGTCTCGCAGGAGGCGGCGACCGCGCTGCTTTCGAATGCCTCCCACTGCTTCGAGCTTTTCGGTTACCCGGCGACGAGCCTCGACGAGATGATTCGTTCGATTGTGCCCTGGGTCGCCGCCGGCAAACCGGTGTTGAGCAAGCCGACGAAATATAGTGTCCGCGACGGCCGGTTTTGAAAGGGTTCGGCGATGATCCAGCCAGGCATCTTCAACAGACTCAAAGAGGGCTGTGTTATCCCGGCGCACCCGCTGGCTTTGACCCCCGAGAACAGGCTGGATGAGCGGCATCAGAGGGCATTGACGCGCTATTATCTGGCGGCCGGTGCCGGTGGTCTGGCTGTGGGCGTGCATACGACCCAGTTTGCCATCCACGATTCGAAAGTCGGCCTCTACCAGCCGGTCCTGGAGCTGGCCATCAGGACGGCCGAACAGTGCGTCAAATCGGATGGACGGGAGCCGCCGATCATGATTGCCGGTCTGGTGGGCGACACGTCTGAAGCGATTCGCGAGGCGCAACTGGCGGCGGAACTCGGCTACGCTCTCGGCTTGCTCTCCCTGACGGCGTTGCGGGGAAGGCCCGTCGATGAGCTGATCGAGCACGCCCAGCGGGTGGCGGACATTATTCCGGTCATGGGCTTCTACCTGCAGAGCACCATCAGCCGAATGGTCTTGCCGCCGGAGTTCTGGTCCAGGCTGGTCGAAATACCGAATGTGCGGGCGATCAAAATTGCGCCCTTCAACCGATACCAGACGCTCGATGTCCTCGAAGCGGTCGCACGCTCCGAGCGCCGGGACGAAATCGCCCTCTACACCGGCAACGACGACAACATCATCATAGACCTGCTGACCCCCTGTGTATTCCACACGGACCGAGGCGATGTGCCGCTTGAGATAGCAGGGGGCCTGCTGGGTCAATGGGCCTGCTGGACGAAAAGAGCGGTTGAGACTCTGGAGACCATCAAGGGCATTCGCAGGGCGGGCGGCCCCATCCCGCGCGGAATGCTCACCATGGCGAGTCAGTTGACGCTTGCCAATAAGGCAATCTTCGATGCCGACAATCAGTTCGCGGGCTGCATCCCCGGCATATCCTACGTCCTGAAGCAGCAGGGCCTGATGAGCCACATCGGCACGCTGGACCTGGCGGACCGGCTTTCGCCGGACCAGATGGAGAAGATCGATCGCGTCCGGTCTGCGTATCCTCATCTGGCAGACGATGAGTTTGTCAGGGCCCATCTGGACGCGTGGCTGGGATCCTGAGGAAATCACGATCGCAAGCGGCGTTTCGCCTGGGAGCGCAGAGCCTGGATAATCTTGTTGTTGGCAGCGGGGAAAGCGTATCGGCCCAGGTCACGCGGACGCACCCATTTGAAATCAACACACGTGATACATCGCGGCTCACCGGAGATGTAGGTGCACTCGAAGGCGTGAATCCGGACATGAAAGTGCGAATACGTGTGATCCACGACGGCCAGCGGACGCTCGACCCGAACCTTGATCGCCAACTCTTCACGCACTTCACGTCTCAAGGCGGCTTCGAGGGATTCTCCGGGTCGTTTCTTGCCGCCCGGGAATTCCCACAGGCCGCCAAGGAGGCCCTCCGGCTTGCGTTTGTCGATCAAGATGCGACCATCCCGGTAAATGACGCCGACCGCCACGATGTAGCTGGGCAGTCGCTTTTTGGCAACGCGTGTGGGAAGGCGGCCCTGCTCGTTGTGAAGCCGTGCTTCGCAGACGTGATTGACCGGGCAGGCGTCGCAGCGCGGATGGCGCGGCGCACATATTTCCGCGCCGAGCTCCATCAATG
>Ga0315281_10001398_pt1 | contig 35541 bp, 26 predicted proteins | sample YL17G07_0_MG_FD_204540 | JGI IMG/M metagenome (GOLD analysis project Ga0315281, IMG submission 204540) | Sediment microbial communities from Yellowstone Lake, YNP, Wyoming, USA - YL17G07_0 | ecosystem: Environmental > Aquatic > Freshwater > Lake > Sediment | place: USA: Wyoming | collected...
CCGGTGGTGTGCTTGACCGGAGATCTCGCCTTCTTGCACGACATCGGCGGACTGGCGGCGGCGGCGCGCCATCTGATCCCCCTGGTCACCGTCGTGATCGACAACGGCGGCGGCGGCCTCTTCGACTTCCTCCCGCAACGGAAGAGCATCGACAGGGACACCTTCGAAGATCTGTTCGCCACCTCGCACACCCTCGACCTTCTTCATGCGGCCGAGCTGTTCGGGCTGCAGTTCGCCTCGGTTCACGACGCGGACGAGCTGGACCGTGTACTCAAGTGGGCGTTCACCGAAGGAACGGCGTGGGTGATCAGGGCGGAAGTGAGAAGAGGAGCCAGCGTCGAGGCTCACGGAGGTGCTTGGGCCGCAGTGGTCGACGCGCTCTAGTGCAGTTCTAGTCCTCGGGAGAGAGAACCGACGCCACCGAGCGAAGCTTCATCTCCACCTCGCGAAGTTCGTCGCGCGGGACCGAGCCCTCGACGATGCCTGCGCCCGCGAACAGGTCGATGACTCCGTCATGCAGCAGCGCTCCGCGCAACGCTACTGCCAACGTTCCGTCTCCGTTCGGGTGCACGATCCCTATCGGTCCTGCGTACCAGCCTCTGTCGAAGCCTTCTGCCTCGGCTATGAACTCGAGCGCTTCCTCGCGGGGAACACCGCAGACCGCGGGGGTCGGATGTATGAACTCCGCGAGTCTCAGCACGTGAACGCGCTCTCGCATCGTCCCCTCGATGACGGATGAGAGATGCTGGACGGGACCCGCGCTTATGACCATCGGGAGCGAGGCCCGGATGCGCTCGCACAAAGGCTCGAGCGCTTCCCAGACAGCATCCACAACCAGTTCCTGCTCCCAACGCGACTTGACGCTATCGAGACCGCCGGCAAGCTTCCTGTCCGCCGACGGGGAGCCGGTGCTCGGGACGGTTGCCGCGGCGGGGGAGGAACGCAACGTCCGTCCGTCGGACCCGATGAGAAGTTCGGGGCTGGCTCCGACGAAAGCGGAGCCGTCGCGAACGGCGGCGTAGCCGTAGAAGTCGGGATATGTGGCATGCAGCGCCGCTACGAGCGAGCCGGCGGATGTGGAGGACCTGGTGCGAAAGCGCCGAGCGAGCACGACTTTCTGCATGTGCCCACCCTCGATCAGGTGCAAGGCCTGCTCGGTCGCGGCCAGGTGCCCGGCGTCGTCGGGGGTGAAGCTGCCGGATGCAGACGCGCGAGTGTCACCGAGCGCTGCGGGGCCGGTGCCTTGCTCGAGCAGACCCGATAGCTTCTGCCGCGCGGCGTTCTCCTCAGATGCGCCGACCGAAACCGTGGCCACCAACCATCGCCATCCAGGTTCGTCGATGACGGCCAGTTCGGGAACCCACGCCGAGGCAGCTGCGAACGGCTCCCAGCCCTCCGCGTATGGGCCGTCTGCGAACCCAGCGCCCGTGAATGCGAAGGGCTCGTGCCCCCGTGACGCAGCTCCTTCGAACAACGCCTCCATGGCTTCTGCGAGGTCGGTCAGGCGGTCGCGCCCTTGCGACGAGAGCTCGGCGGCCACCCCGCACCCGGCCGCGGAGTGCCCTGGTTGAGACCACCAGCCGGCCGTGTCGTTCGCCAGGAGGGCCAGCGGTTGCGCATCGGGATCGGGTATCGCGACCGTGGCGAGCACCGGATGCCCCAGGTGGCTGGCCATCTGGGCAGCTTCAGCTGCTGCCTCCTCGGCCAGGTCGGCGATCGTGACGGTGCTCATGCTCACCCAACGATTCTAGCGTTCGCTCACATGATGTGAGTGAACGCTCCTGTGGACGTTCCGGCTAGTTCGGGTCGGTCCGCTCTGGCATATCGGGCCTGAGCACACGTCCCTCAGCTTCGTACACCTGGCGTGTCTTGGACCGCGTCGAGTCGACATACCTGCGGGTCTGCCGTTTGGCGAACCACCAGATGGCCGCGACGGATATGACGATCGCCAGGGCCAGGGATAAGACCACGACAATGGTGAACTTGAGGACCGCGCCGAGTACCCCGAGTGCGGCGGCGATCAGCAGGAGGACAAGAACGAATACGAGCATGGCCCCTACATGCTACGGCAGACAGAGCTACTGGAGATGTCGCGGTATCTCGCGTTTCCACATCTTGGAGAACTTGCGCTCGCCATTCTCGTCCACGTCGAGTTCCACTTCGACCCGATACGTGGTCGCGTTGCTCGTCAATCGCAGGCGCGAGTCGGCCGACACGGACACTTCGGGGAAGTGGATCGTGTAGTTGGAGCGGCTAACGACGGAGCCTACGCCCGGGTCTTCGGTGGATACGGTGACGATCCCTCCGAAGTCATCGCTCATCTTGAAGCCTCCCATCTCGTACGCCCCGCCGGGGTAGTCAACGACGGTCCTCCGCTCGCGAGCCAGGACATCGTGCTCAAGCTTCCATACGACCTTGCTGCGCTCGGCCTCGGCATAGGGTTCGGGCGGCGGCTGGAACACAGGCGGAGGCGCGATCGGGTCGCCGTGCAATTCGGGAAGAACCAAGCGCGAACCTGCTCGGTCGACGGTGAGCGTGCCCGGCAGCGGTGGCGACCAAGAACTCGGCCAGTCGGTCGGCGCCAGATCGAGGCGGATGCGGTGTCCCTCGTTGAAGATCCACGCGCATGCGTCGAGTTCGACGGTGACCTCGTAGCGCTTGCCCGGCTCCAACGGTTGCGGTTCGGACGAGGAATCGCGATGTGTGAGGTTCAAGATGCCGCGCGACACCATCGCCGATGTCCCGTCCGGTGCAACGTCGCAGAGTTTCGCGGACAGGTAGGCGACTGGAACCGACGACGTGACCGTGATCTCCGCGCGTGGGTGGCCGAGGATCTCGACCTCCTCCTCGAGCGGGCCGGCAAGGTCGTAGACCAGCGAGAAGACCTCGTCGAGACGCTGATCCATCGGCGGCCCCCACGGCATCGTGCCGGCGCACCAGATGGAACCGTAGAAGCCGACGTCGCCACGGATGTCCAGGTCGTCAGAACCCTCGCCCAGCGAGCGCGAGACCTCGACGCCGCGTTCCACAGGCCAGTCCGGTTCCTGCCGCCACTCGCCGTTGGCGATCCAAAGGTCAGGTTCCGGGTCGGTGAACCTGCGCATGAACACCTGGATGGGCGGCTCGCGGTCGAGGCCATTGTCGATGCCCTTCAACCAGCGGTCCCACCACTTCAGCATCTCGGGAACCATGTCCAGGTGCGGCCCCGGGATCGAGTTCTCGAGAGACATGTGGCTCCACGGTCCGAAGAGGATCTTCGTGAACGGCTTCACGTTTTCGAGCGTTCTGAACGCCATGTTGTGATAGCCATCTGCGGCGCCGGCGATGACGAACACAGGGCACTCGACCGACGCGTAGTCAGTCTTCAGCGAGCCGGCCATCCAGTAGTCGTCTTCGGTCTGATGCTCGAGCCAAGCGATGCACCACGGCTCGATGCCAGCGAGGCGGCGGTCCCATTCTTCGCGCCAGCCTTCACCGTAGACCGAGGGCACGGGGGGCAGCGCGGTGAGGCTCACCATGTAGGTCGGGTAGTCGATCACGTCCACCCCGCGCATGACTCCGCCACCGTAGTGCACGTCATCGGTGAACCGCGAGTCGGTCGCAAAGATGGAGATGACCGCTTTGAGTGCGGGCGGGTGCTCCATGGCGATCTGCAGGGAGTTGAAGCCGCTGTAGGAGGTGCCGTACATGCCGACGCTCCCGGTGGACCACGGCTGGTCGGCCAGCCACGCGATGACCTCGCACAGGTCCTGCCGCTCCTGGATGGGGTACTCGTCTGTTGGGATACCTTGCGAGGAACCTGTTCCCCGCACGTCGACACGGCAGACCGCATAGTCGCCCTCGTCGCAGAGGCGTGCGTATTCGGGGTCGGAGTAGGCGGTGATCTCGTCCTTCCGATAGGGAAGGGCCTCGAAGATGGCCGGCCACGGACCTTCCGAGTCAGGCAGGAAGAGGGATGCGGCTAGGTTCAGGCCGTCGGACATCTCGATCTTCACGTAACTCTTCCTCATGGTGGCCGGATGCTATCGCAACGCGTGCCTGACCGGCGGTCAGTGATTCGGTCGAATAGCCCCTCGATTACGGGTATCTTCGGTAGCGGGGGCCTAACCCCGAACGCTATGATTCTGATTCAGATATCGGGCGTTGTTTATCCGGAGAAGGGGCGGGGCTATGGCGAACATCTACGACGCGATAGTTATCGGTGGCGGGCACAACGGGCTCGTCGCGGGGGCTTACCTGGCGAAGAATGGTGCGCGAACGCTGGTTCTGGAGGCGCGTGATCACGTCGGCGGGGCCGCGGAGACGAGTTCGCCGTGGCCGGACGCCCCGGAGTTCAAGGTGACCACCCTCTCGTACGTGGTCAGTCTCGTCCCGCCGAGCGTCATCCGCGATCTTCAACTGGAGCGTTTCGGATACAAGGTCCTGACCCAGGGTCCGTACTTCGTGCCTCAGCTCGACGGCGGTGCGCTGAACCTCTCGGGCGACAAGGCGGCCAAGGCCGAAGCCATCGCGAAGTTCTCGAAGAAGGACGCGCAGAACTACTTCGCGTTCAAGGACTGGATCAAGCCGATCGCGGACGTGATGGGCCCGATGCTCATGCAGGCGCCCCCGCATCTGGGTTCGAAGAAACCGATGGACCTCTTTGCCACCGGCAAGCTCGGCTGGGCCAACCGCAAAGGCCTGAGCGAGCGCATGGTTGCAAACATCACGAAGCTCTTCACGATGTCTATCAAGGACCTGCTCGACGAATGGCTCGAGTCGCCGGTGACGAAGGTTGTCGCGGGCGGCGTGTCGGGTGTCATCGGCACATGGGCGGGGCCCTTCGAGCCGGGAACAGCCTACGTGATGGCGCACCACTCCATCGGCGACATCGGCGACGGAAAGCTCGGCACGTGGGGTTTCGCGGAGGGCGGCATGGGCGCGATCTCCGACGCCTGCCGCAAGTCGGCGGAACACTTCGGAGCCGAAGTCAGGCTGAACTCGCCGGTCGAGAAGGTCATGACGCGGGGCGGCGCGGTCACCGGCGTGGTTATCGCCGGTGGCGAGGAGTGCTACGCACCGCTGGTGGTCACGGCCATCCACCCGAAGATCACGTTCCTGAAGCACCTCGACAGGTACGATCTGCCGCCGGGATTCGTGAACGATATCGAGAACTGGAAGACGCGCAGCGGGACCGTGAAGGTGAACTTCGCGGTGGCCGAGCTTCCGGAGTTCACGGCGGCGCCTGGGTTCAACGTCGATGTGCACGGTGGCACGATCGAGTTGGCGCCGACCATCGACTACATCGAGCAGGCGTTCATCGACGCGCGGAGCGGCAAGGCGGCGGAGCAGCCGTTCGCCGACATCTCGATCCCGACCGTGTTCGATAAGACGCTTGCGCCGGAAGGCAAGCACATCGTGTCGATGTTCACGCAGTGGGTTCCCGAGACGTGGGCGCAGGAGCGCAACCAGAAGGAGTTGGAGAAGTACGCCGACCGCATCGTCGATCTGGTTACGCAGATGGCGCCCAACTTCAAGAAGTCGATCCTGCACCGCCAGGTCATCGGCCCCTGGGAGATGGAGAACGAGTGGGGCATGATCGGGGGCAACATCTTCCACGGCGAACTCTCCGCGAACCAGTTGTTCCACATGCGTCCGGCTCCCGGGTATGCGGACTACCGTTCGCCGATCCGCGGTCTGTACCAGGCGCATTCCGGAACCCACGCCGGTGGTGGCGTGAACGGCATCCCGGGTCACCACGCCGTGCGGGAGATCATGCGGGACAAGGCGATCAAGAAGTAGGCGGATCGGCGCAGGTTCGTCTATCGAGAGGGCCCGGCGGGCTTGCGCCCGCCGGGCCCTCTCACATCTTCGGGCGACGCTCCGGAGAGTCGAGCCAGGGGCGAACCCGTTCCAGGGCAGCTGCCACGCGGAACGCGCGCTCGTCGTCGAAAGTTCGGGCCACGATCTGCAACCCCGTAGGGATGCCGTTCGATGCGAACCCCGACGGAACGTTCACGACCGGGCATCGGCTCATGATGTTGAACGGGATCGCCATGGTGATGTCGTACCCATCTCCGGCCGGGAGTCCGTTGATCTCGGCATGCGAAGCGGCCTCGTCGTCGCCGGCGAGAAGGCCGGTCACCGCCATGGTCGGGCACAGCAACGCGTCCACGCCTTCCAGTAGTTCGCCCAGCGGCGGGTAGAGACCGGCCTCGAGCGCGACGCCCTCCGCGACCGCGTCCAGTTCCAACCCTTCGCCTTCGGATGTGAACGCCAAGACGTAGGGATTGAGGTCGTCGGTCCGGCCGGCTGCGATCGTGGCCACCCAGTCGGCCATCCCGACGGCGTAGTGGATCAGCGCCGCCCGGCGGATGTCGTCGCGGCGCCACGGAAGCGACACCTCCACGACGGTCGCCCCCGCCTCTCGAAGAGCGGCTGCGGCCGCGAGCGTGTTCGCTCGGACCTCGTCATCGACGTCGTAGCAGCCGAGGTCGGGAGAGACCGCGACGCGCCAGCCCTCGATCCCCTCGTAGGAGAGCGGGAGTTCGAGTTTCGGCCGCAAGGTCGCGATGTCGCGTGGGTCCGGACCGGCTATCACGTTCTCCAGCAGCGCCGCATCGTCGACCGTGCGTGCGAGCGGTCCGTTGTGGCAGTAGGTGTCCAGGTTGTCCACCGGATCCTGTGGGACCCGGCCGTAGGGCGGCTTGAACCCGACCACCCCGCAGAACGTGGCGGGGATGCGGATCGAGCCGCCGATGTCCGAGCCGGTCGCGAGGGTCGTAGAGCCGGCAGCGAGCGCCGCGCCCGATCCTCCGCTGGAACCGCCCGGCGTCAGGTCGGGGTTCCAAGGGTTGCGAGTCACCCCCCACAGGCGCGAATGCGTGAAGATCTGACTGGAGAACTCCGGCGTGGTGGTGCGCGCGTGCATGATGCCCCCTGCGTCGAAGATCCTCTGCACCACCGTGGCGGTGTCGTCGGCGATCTCATCGACCACCAGCGAACCCAGACGCATCCGGTGGCCGGCGATCCTCATCTCCTCCTTGATCGCGACGGGGATCCCCTCGAGCGGGCGTGCCTCGCCGCGAAGGTAGGCTCGCTCGGCTTCGCGGGCGCGTTCCATGGCCTGGTCGAAGAAGGTTTCCGAGAAGGCGTTGATCGTCGGCTCGACTGCCTCCGCTCTGGCGATGACGGCCGCCATCAGTTCGACAGGAGATAGGTCGCGCGTCTGGAATAGCGCCACCGCTTCGGTGGCAGAAAGGTAGTGAAGGTCGCTCATCCCTGTTCCTCCCGCGCACATTCTGCACCACCGGTACAAGTTGAGGCGGCGGTAGACTCCCCTGGATCGCAGCGGAGGTACATCGATGACCACGGAAACATGCAGAGGCCCCGTGACGAGCGAGCAGCACATCGAACTCGTCGAGCGGTACAGCGCGCACAACTACCATCCCCTGCCGGTGGTGGTTGCGGAGGCCGAGGGCGCCTGGGTCACCGATGTCGAAGGCAATCGATACCTCGACATGCTCGCGGCATACTCGGCCATCAATTTCGGTCACGGGCATCCGGCCCTTGTGCAGGCTGCCAAGGACGAGCTTGACCGGGTCACTTTGACCAGTCGCGCCTTCCATAACGACCAGTTCGGTCCGTTCTGCCGTGATCTCGCCGAGCTGTGTGACAAGGACATGGTTCTGCCCATGAACTCCGGCGCTGAGGGTGTCGAGACCGCGCTCAAGACGGCGCGGATGTGGGGCTACCGGTCGAAAGGCGTCGCCGAAGACCGCGCGAAGATCATCGTGTGCGGCGACAACTTCCACGGGAGGACCATCACCATCGTCGGCTTCTCGACCGATCCGGAGGCTCGGAATGACTTCGGCCCGTTCACACCGGGCTTCGAGACTGTCCAGTACGGGGATGTCGATGCGCTGGAAGCCGCGATCGACGAGAACACCGTGGCATTCCTGGTCGAGCCGATCCAGGGTGAGGCCGGTGTGAAGGTTCCACCCGAGGGATACCTGAAGGCTGTGCGCGAGGTCTGCACGCGGAAGAACGTGCTGATGATCGCTGACGAGATCCAGGCGGGCCTCGGCCGCACCGGATACACGTTCGCTTGCGAGCACGATGGCGTCGTCCCCGACCTGTACATCCTCGGCAAGGCCCTGGGCGGCGGCATCATGCCGGTGTCCGCGGTCGTCGGCGACCGCGACACGCTCGGTCTGTTCCGGCCCGGCGAGCACGGCTCGACCTTCGGCGGCAACCCGATCGCGTGCGCGATCGGCCGAGCGGTCGTCGCGTTGCTGCGCACCGGCGAGTTCCAGCGGAACTCGGCGGAACTCGGCGCGTGGTTCATCGAGACGCTGCGAGCGCAGGCCCCCGACACGGTCGCCGAGGTCCGCGGCCGCGGTCTGTGGGTCGGCATCCAGCTCAAGAGCGGCCGCAAGCCCGCGCGTGCCGTTTGCGAGGAACTGATGCGCGAAGGCATCCTGTGCAAGGACACGCACGTGACGACCATCCGTCTCGCACCCCCTCTCGTAGTTACGAAGGAAGACCTCGAGTGGGCGCTCGAGCGCATCGTGCCGGCGCTTGCGGCGGCCGCCTCCTAGCCCCTATGTGGCAGCCGCCGACCGACCCTCCTCCAGGTCCGCACTACGGATCCCAGACGCCAGTCCCCCCGCGCGACCTGGGACGCATCATCTCTTCCGCTTTCGAGGTCTACGGGAAGAGCTTCCGCCAGCTCCTCCCCACTGCGGCAGCCCTAGCCGTTCCGATGCAGCTGGTACTCCAGCTCTGGACGCACTCGCTCTTCCCCCCTGAGGAGATCCAGAAGCTGGTGGCAGGGCAGTCGGACCCGGCGGCGATGCTGGCCAGCGTCAAGGGTGCTCTCCTCAGGGTCGGGTGGAGCTTGCTGTTCGCGACGGTGGTTGGTGGGGTCATGGGGGCGCTCGTGCAAGCGGCCCTTCTTCGCGCCGCGGCGCAGGTTCTCGTCGGTCAGGAGGTGAGTGTCGGCGGCAGCGTCAGCTGGGGTTTGGCTCACCTGTGGCCGGTGATCTGGGTTTCCCTGGCGGTGGGCGTCGCGACTGCAGCGGGATACGTATTGTTGCTGGTGCCGGGGATCATCCTCAGCGGCTGCTTCGTCGTCGCCGTTCCGGCGGTGGTCGTGGAGGGGCGCCGCGGTCTCGATGCGATGAGCAGATCCTGGGAGCTGGTGAAGGGACATTGGTGGCATGCCTTCCTCACCTCGTTAGTAGCGGGCCTGATCCTGGGATTCGGTGTCGGCCTCTTCTCAGGGTTCTTCTCCGCTCTGAAAGCCCACTGGGTTCTGGTCATGGCAGTCGACATCGCGGCTTCGGCCGTGTTCACGCCGTTCGCAACACTTGTCGCCGTCCTCCTGTACGTGGACCTTCGCGTCAGGAAGGAGGGCCTCACCGCCGAGGTCTTCAGTCAGCAGGTCGTCGCCCTAGGTTGATCAACCGGCTTCGCTCGCGGGTCTGGACCGTTCCGCGCCCCGCAAGATAACCTGTCGTCACCGCTAGAGCCCGACCGGGCCGAAGGAGCAGATATGAGCGACCAACAGATGTTCATCGGTGGAGAGTGGACGGACGCAGCCGACGGCCAGCGCATGGACGTGATCAACCCTGCGACGGGTCTCTCGCACGCATCGGTTCCGAAGGGCGGCGCGCAAGACGCCGAGCGCGCGATCAACACCGCCTACGACACCTTCTACAGCAAGTCGTGGGGCAAGGTCACCAATCGCGACCGCGGCCGCATCCTCATCAAGGCCGGCGAGTACATCCGCGAACACCTAGAGGAGATCGCCAAGCTCGAGTCGATGGACATGGGCAAGATCTACTCGGACTCCCTGTCCGACGTCGAGGAGGCCGCGTTCATCTTCGAGTACTACGGCGGGTACGCGACCAAGATCCAGGGAGAGATCCCGCCGATGTCCGACGGCGGCATGGCGCTCATCGTCAAGGAACCCGCGGGGGTCTGCGTCGCCATCACCCCGTGGAACTACCCGATCGTGATGGCCTCCCAGAAGGTGGCGCCGGCGATCGCCGCGGGGTGCACCTCGATACTCAAGCCGGCGTCGGACTCACCGTCGTCGTCGCTGTGGCTCGCCAAGGCGCTCGAGTACGCGGGGCTTCCGAAGGGTGTCCTGAGCGTGCTCACCGGTCCCGGATCCAGCATCGGCGCGACGCTCGTCAAGAGCCCGAAGGTCGACGTCGTGAGCCTCACCGGCTCGACCGAGGTCGGCAAGTGGATCATGAAGGAAGCCGCCGACACCCTGAAGCGCGTCACCCTGGAACTCGGCGGGAAGTCGCCGAACATCTTCTACGCGGATGCCGACTTCCAGGCCGCGGTAGAGGGAGCCTGCAACGGAGTGTTCTGGAACTCAGGCGAGATCTGCTCGGCGGGCACACGTGTGTTCGTGGAGCAGAGCATCTACGACGACGCGCTGAACGCGATGGTCGAGATCGCCCAGAACCGCGTGGTCGGTGACCCCCTCGACGCCGACACCGAGATGGGGCCAGTGGTTTCCGCGAAGCAGAAGGAGACCATCGACCACTACATCGAGATCGGGAAGAAGGAGACGAGGCTCGCGGGCGAGGGCAAGACGCCGGAAGACGAGAAGTACTCGGGCGGCTACTGGGTAGCCCCGACGATCTTCGCGGACGCGACGAATGACATGGTGATCTCCCGCGAGGAGATCTTCGGACCGGTGATGACGGTCATCCCGTTCAAAGAGGTGGAAGAGGTCATCGACATGGCCAACGACAATCCCTACGGGTTGGCGGCGGCCGTGTGGACCAAGGACATCAAGAAGGGTCTCAACACCGCGAAGGCGCTGCGGGCCGGCAACGTGTGGATCAACGACACGCAGCCCGCGCCGTCCGAGGGCATGTGGGGCGGCTACAAGCAGTCTGGTTTCGGCCGCGAGCTCGGGCCCTGGGGTCTGAACGACTACCTCGAGGCCAAGCAGATCTACATCAACCTCGACGAAGGCGGCGACGAGGACTAGGGCCGGCGGTTGGGAAGGAGGCCCGGGCGGTTCCCGCCCGGGCCTTTCCTCTGTGCGCATCCCTCGAAAAGGCGAACTCTTGGGTATCTTGGGAGACATGCGAGACAGACGGGATCCAAGGCACTTCCCTAGAACAGCCACCGCGCTGCTGGCTCTATCCATCGCGGTATCCGGGTGCTCCAGCAGCACGTCCAAGGATGCACCATCCCCGTCCCCCGTGGCCAACTGGTCGGGAGCGGCGCTGCCGACCAAGCAGATGTCCGCCGCGGATGCGAAGCCGATAGACGAGATGGCGCAAGCCGCGCTCGAGCAGAACCCGGATCTCCCGGGGATGTGGATCGGGGTCTGGGACCCCAACAAGGGAGTCCACATCGCCGCGTATGGGAACGCCGTCGACGGCGGGGCGGCGGCGAAAGTGGATGACCACAGCCGGATCGGCAGCGTTACCAAGACCTTCACCGCTACGGCTGTGCTCGAACAGGTGGCCGCAGGCAAGCTCAACCTGGATGACACGGTCGCAGACGTCCTTCCGGATATGGCGAAGCAGTACCCGGACCTCGCCACCATCACCGTAGAACAACTGCTGGCGATGCGCAGCGGCATCCCCGACTATGCGAACACCGGCGTCGTAACCGGCGCCGTCGTGAAGGATCCGACGAAGGTGTGGACCGTCGATGAGATCATCGGCGCGACCCTTGATGCGATGCCGGTGGAGCCCCCAGGGACTCCCGGGTACTCCACGACCAACTACCTGATCCTGGGCGAGATGCTCACGGCGGTGACCGGTCGATCGGTCGAAGACGTGATCAACGGCGTCGTGGCAGAGGCCGGCCTGACAACCAGCTCCCTGCAACCTCCCGAAGAGACGCAGATGCCCGCCCCCGCCTCTCACGGTTACCTCAACGCGCCAGGGGTCCAGAGCCTTGCCGCGTCGGGGATCGAGGCCAAGCCGGGGCAGGATGTCACCGACTGGACCGTGTCGTGGGGCCAGGCAGGTGGCGGCATGTACTCCACTGTTGCGGACATGGGGACCTGGGCTTCGACCGGACTCGGCACCAGCCTGTTGCCGCAAGCCCTCGACGATCGGCGACTGAAGGCCGAGCCGATACCCGAGGGCAAGTACGGTCTCGGGGTCTTCGACTACGGCAACGGATGGATCGGCCACACGGGTCAGCTCATCGGATGGGAATCCGTCGTGGCTTACAACAAGAAGACGGGCGCGGCGTTCGTCGCCTTGGTGAACGAGACCGGTTCCCTTACCGCCGCCTTGCAGCCGCTCGCGGTGGCGTTCCCAGACCTCATGCAAGGGATCGCGGGAGGCTAGTCGCTCTCCAGTTCTGGTCAACACATGGTCAAGGAGCACCCGTCACCCAACGGTAGAGGAGGTCGGGGGCTCAGGTCTCTCCGCTCCCACCCAGTGCGGATCGGTGCGGGAGTACAGGACATGGGGGACCACGGAGCGTCAGCAGGGGGCGCTCCTGAGATCCCTCACGCCCAGCTCCCGACCGACACCAGATGTGGCCATTCGGTTAGCCTGGGATCGTGAAAACGAGGCCTGCATGAGTACCCGCGAGACCGTCGAGATCGACCTGGCGCTGGTCGAGGAACTGACCCAGCGCGAGACCAAGGCACTCGAAGCCATCCACGCCGAATCGTTGTCCTTCCGAGAAGTGGCTAGGCGGCACCTTCCGGGCGGCGTTCCGTCCTCCTGGCAGATGTGGCCTCCGCATCCGACGTTCGTCGATCACGGACTTGGTTCCAAGGTCTGGGACATCGACGGGAACGAGTACGTCGACTATCACAACGGCTACGGCGTGATGGTCATGGGTCACGCGCACCCGAAGATCGTCGAGACCATCCGCAAGCAGGCGGGGCTCGGGACGCACTTCGCTCTTGCGACGAGAGACTCGTACGCGTGCGCAGAGGCGCTCGCCGAGAGGTTCGGTCTGCCGCAGTGGCGCTTCGGCAACTCCGGGACAGAATCGACGCTCGACGCGGTCCGTATCATGCGCGCGGCCACCGGTCGCAAGAAGATCCTCAAGATCGAAGGCACCTACCACGGCCACCACGACTCTCTGATGGTCTCCGTCTTCGTCGAGCCGGAGAACGCCGGTCCCCGTGACCACCCGGAGTCCGTTCCGGCATCGCTCGGTATCCCCGAGGAGGTCGTCGGTCTCACCGTAGCGGTGCCGTTCAACGACTTGGCGGCGGCGGAGCGCGCCTTCGAGGAGAACGACGGAGAGATCGCGGGCATGATCGTCGAGCCGGCGATGTCGAACGCCGGCCTGGTTCTGCCCGATCCTGGATATCTGCAGGGCTTGAAGGACCTGTGTCATCGCAACGGAGTGATGCTCGCCTTCGACGAGGTGAAGACCGGTGCCACGCTCGCCTACGGCGGCGGCGTGGAAGCCTTCGGTGTCACCCCCGACATCATCTGCCTTGCGAAGGCTATCGGTGCGGGGATCCCGTGCTCGGCCATCGGAGGTACCGACGAAGCGATGGGCATGATCGTCAGAGGCGAGCTGGAGCAGGTCGGCACCTTCAACGGCAACCCGATGACGATGGCGGTTATGAAGGTGAACCTCACCGAGGCGCTGACGCGCGAGGCCTACGGCGAGTTCGACCGTATCAACTCCGTGCTCTCCGGCACTCAAGACGTCATCGACGGCTACCGGCTGCCCGCTTCGCACAAGATGCTGGGTGCCAAGGGTTCCATCGACTGGAGTCCCGAGCCGATACATGAGTTCCGCGACCTGTGGGAGATCGACGACCGGGTCCCGCAGCTGGCGTGGCTCTGGCAGCTCAACAGAGGAGTGTTCAAGACCCCGGGGTCCAAGTGGGAGTCGTGGACGAGCTCGATCGCCCACACCGATGCCGACGCGCAGCGCTACGTGGACAACTTCGAGAGCTTCGCGGCCGCCATCACCGGGCGGGCGTAGGCACGCAACCGTCCCGGCTGGCCCCGGCATGACCCCGTGCCGTAGAATCCAGTTGTCCTGTTTGATACGCCAGTCAGGAGGCAGAGGTGGCAGCGAATCAGTACGACGCGATAGTTATCGGGGGAGGCCACAACGGCCTCATGGCGGCCGCTTACATGGCCAAGTACGGCGCGAACGTAGTCGTTCTGGAGGCTCGCCACAAGACCGGCGGGGCAACCGACACGAGTTCCCCCTGGCCCGAGGCCCCCGAATTCAAGGTCACGACGCTCTCCTATGTGATGAGCCTGATGCCGCCTGAGATACTGAAGGATCTCGAACTCGTTAAGCACGGTTACAGGATCTTCCCGCAGGGCATGGGCTATCTGCCGCTCCCCGACGGCCGCTCGATCATCAACGACGGCGGTCCCAAGGAGCACGAGACCATCTCCAAGTTCTCCAAGAAGGACGCAGAAGTTCTACCGAAGTACTACGAGTGGATCGGCAGTATCGCCGACCTGATGCACCCGATGCTCATGGAGTGTCCACCGAAGCTGGGTTCCTCCGACCTTGGCGACACGCTCGATCAGCTCAAGTTCCTGATGCGTCGACGCCAAGGGATGGATGTCCGCACCATGGCCGACGTGACGAAGCTCTTCACGATGAGCGCGGGCGACCTGCTTCGCGAGTGGTTCGAGTCTCCGGAACTGATCGGTCTTCAGGCCGTGAACGGCATCATCGGCACGTGGGCCGGCCCCGAAGAGCCCGGCACAGCCTACGTCTTGATGCACCACTCCGTGGGTTCGGCCGGGGAGGGCGAGGATGTCGCATCTTGGGGATACCCCGAAGGCGGGATGGGCGCTGTCGCTGACGCCTGTCGCCGGTCGGCTGAGGCCTTCGGCGCGGAGGTCCGAGTCAACGCGCCTGTCGCCAAGGTGATCATCCGCGATGGCCGCGCCGTCGGTGTTGCGCTGGAAGGTGGCGAAGAACTGCGTGCTCCCGTCGTAGTCACCACCTGTCACCCGAAGATCACGTTCGAGCGCCAGATCGACTCGAGTGAGTTGCCGGACGACTTCGTTCGCGATATCGCGAACTGGAAGAGCCGCTCCGGCGTGGTGAAGGTCAACGCAGCCCTCGGCGGACTTCCGGAGTTCACGGCGAACCCGGGATTCGACCCGGATGTGCACGGTGGGGCTATCGAGATCCTGGACGATATCGAGTACCTCGAGACTGCGTTCCAGGACGCGCGCAGCGGCAAGGCGTCGAACCTGCCGTTCTCGGACACAGCCATCCCCTCGGTGTTCGACAAGACGCTCGCGCCCGAGGGAAAGCACATCATGTCGTTCTACTCGCAATGGGCGCCGGCGGGTTGGGCCGACGAAGACCATATGGACGAACTCGAGAAGTACGCCGACAGGCTCTTCGACCGAGTCGAGGCCGTCGCCCCTGGATTCAAGAACCTGGTCCTGCACAGACAGATCATCGGTCCACACGAGATGCAGGAGGAGTTCAACCTGATCGGCGGCAACATCTTCCATGGCGAGCTGACCGTGAATCAGCTGTTCCACATGCGGCCGGCGCCGGGCTACGCGGACTTCCGCTCGCCGATCAAGGGGCTGTACCAGGCCTCTTCGGCGACGCACGGTGGCGGTGGAGTTACGGGCATCCCCGCGTATCAAGCAGTTAAGGCCATCCGCAAGGACAAGGCGCTCAAGACTCGTTGAGCCAGTGTCACTCGTCGGCTGCCGGTTCGCGCGTCAGGTAGCCGCCGATCAGGATGCCTGTGGTTGCGACGGTGATGAGCACCATCGTCGAGCGGATGCCTGTGGCGTCGGCCAGCCACCCCAGTATCGGTGGGCCGATGACGAATCCGATGTAGCCGACCGTCGTGACTGCAGCGATGGCAACGCTCACCTCGGAGCTCGTTCCGGTGATCGACCCAAACGCCGCGGGCCCGGCGGACGCGAGGCAGAAGCCGAGCACCAGATACGCGATCGTTGCGATCCAGGCGTTGGGGGCGACGACGGCGAGGGTTCCGGCGCAGACCGATCCGATACCGGAGAATAGGATCGTACGCCGGTAGCCCATCCCGAAGAGGATCTTCGCCGCGAACGTTCGCCCGAAGGCAGTCGCAACTCCGAACGCCGAGAAACCGAGCGCCCCTGCGATGATCCCGGCACCTAGGGTCTCTCGCAGATAGGTCACCGCCCAGACGTCCAGAGAGCCCTCCACGAAGAAGGCCGACACCACGATGAGCGCGGTCGCCAGCAGCGCCGGGTTCCGCCAGAGTGCGGCCAGAGACATGCGTTCGCGGGACCTCTCCGCAGGCTGCCGGTCCCTGAAGGCTGACGACGTCGCGCACACGATCAGAGCCGCTCCTTGCATGGCCGCAGCCACCGTGAGCGCGACCCCGAAGGAACCGCCGGTCACCAGGATGAGCGCCGAGCCCATCGCGCCGGCGACCGCGCCCATGCTGTAGCCGGCGTGGATCGGCTGGAGTACCGGGCGTCCCGAAGTGGCCTCGAGGTTGTGGCCGATCTGGTTGACCAGCACGTCTATCAATCCCGTCCCCGTGCCCGTGGTCGCGAACGCCACGATCAGGAGCCAGTCGCTGGCCCAGGGCATCATCAAGATGCCCGCGCCGTAGAGTCCGAGAGCCATCGGTAGCGAAACGCTCGGCAAGAGATGCGCGATACGGGGGGTGACGACCGTCATCGTGATCATCGACGCGATGGTGAGCGCCATGAGGTTCATGCTGATCCGGCTGTAGCTGAACCGGTTGGCCGCGAGGAACTCGATGAAGACCACCGACCAGCAGCCCCAGAAGTACCCGAAGCTCACGTAAGCGGCGACGAGGGGCAACACACCACGGGGTCTGATCGGAGTCTCGGTCACAGGGGCGTCAGGTTACCTCCGATGAACCCGACTCGAGACAGCGGCCGCTCAGGTTGACGGCTCCGATACGATTCCGCACGCCATCAACCAATCGGGGTGTTTCGCATGAGCGAACAGGTACTACTTGTAGAAGACATCGGGCCTATCCGTCGCCTGACGATGAACCGGCCCGACAAGCTGAACTCGTTGAACCACGACCTGATCGTCGGCCTGGAGAAGGCCTTCGAGGAGGCAGGGAAGGACGACTCGGTCAGCGTGATCATCCTCGCAGCGGCGGGCCGAGCTTTCTGCGCCGGCTATGACCTCGAGGAGGACGCCGAAGGTGGCGAGCTGAACGAGCAGGAGTGGCGCGATGAGCTCCAGGAGTCCACCGACCGCATGTTCGCTCAGCTGTTCAACCCGAAGCCCACCATCGCCCAGGTTCAGTCCTACTGCCTGGCGGGCGGGACCGACCTGATGCTCGCCTGCGACCTCACCGTTTGCTCCGACGACGCCAAGTTCGGCTACGTCGATATCCGTTTCGGTTCCGGCGTGGTCACGATGCTGCTCCCCTGGGTAATCGGTGTGCGAAAGGCCAAGGAACTGCTGTTCACAGGCGAGGACCGCATCCCCGCCGATGAGGCTCTGGCCATGGGTCTCGTGAACAAGGTCGTGCCTGCGGACCAGCTCGAGTCGGCCACGATGGCTCTCGCCGAGGCCATAGCCAAGAACGAGCCCTTCGTCGTGCAGCAGACCAAACTGGCCGTCCACAAGGTCTGGGAAGGCCAGGGCATCAAGCCCGCTCTCGACGCCAACGTGGAAGCTGACGTCGCCATCGAGACGGCGAACCTTCCGGCTCGTGACGAGTTCCGGAAGATCACGACAGAGCAGGGGCTCAAAGCCGCCATCGCGTGGAGAGACGCGCGGTTCCGCGGTGAGAACGCATGAATCTCGGGCCGCTTCTGGCCCCGAAGTCGATAGCGATCGTCGGAGCGTCTGAGTCGCCCGACTCGTGGGCCCCCGAGGTATACGCGGGCCTGCTGCACCTAGGCTTCGAGGGGAAGATCTACCCCGTCCACCCGAAGTACGACTCCGTCTGGGGTCTTCCCTGTTTCAAGTCGGTCCTAGACCTGCCGAGGGGCGTGGACCTCGCGGTATTCGTCATCCGCGCCGATCGGGTCGTGGCCTCGATAGATGACTGCGCCGCGGCCGGTATCAAGTCGCTCATGGTCGTTGCGTCGGGTTTCGCCGAGTCGGGTGCGGAGGGCAAGGCCCTTCAAGAGGAACTGAAGGCCAAGGCCCTGAAGCACAAGATGCCGCTCCTCGGCCCGAACATCGAGGGGTTCGTGAACTACACCGACAAGGTGGCCCCGTACGGCACGCTTCCTCCACACGACCCGGTTGCGGGCGACATCAGCGTCATCTCGCAGTCGGGCACCGTCGCATGGGCGATGAACCAGCAGGCATCCGACCGCGGGGTCGGACTCAGGATCATCCTCGGTGTCGGCAACGAGGCCGTCATAGGTCTCGGCGACATGTACGAGTGGGCGGCGCAGGACCCGGAAACCAAGGTCGTTTGCACCTACATCGAGACACTGCGCGACGTCGCCGGTATCGGCCGCGGGCTCAGAGCGCTGCAGAAGGCCGGTAAGCCGATCCTCGTGTGCGCGCCCGGGGGCGGCAGCGAAGCCGCGAAGCGCTCCATCGTCGCGCATACCGGTGCTCTAGCGGGGAACACGGGAGTGCGCGATGCATGGCTGCGCGGTCTGGGAGCGGTACTCGTCGAAGATCCGGTGATCATGTTCGAGGCCGCCGTTCTGATCAGCCAACACAGGAAGATGCGGGTCACCGGTATCACCGCGGCTCTGCAATCGGGTGGGGCCTGCACCCTCTTCGCCGAGGCGTGCGGAGCGGCTGGACTGGACTTCCCAGATCTCGCGAAGCTGACGCAGAGAAGACTCGAGAAGGCCCTTCCGTCGTACGCGAACCTGAACAACCCGCTCGACGTTACGGGTCAAGCCGCTGTCGAGACCGACATGTACTGCGCAGCGTTGGAGGCGTTGGCGGACGATCCCTCCGTTGGATTCGTCGCGATCGATGCGTTCCCGCCGCGCGGTGATGACGAGAGCGATGCCGGCTGGGCCTGGCCGGTGCTGAAGAAGGCCAAGGAGCTTGAGAGGAAGACCGGGGTGGCGTTCGCTTCCATATCGATGACGCCGCTCAAGTACACGGAGGCCTCGAAGGGGTTCGTGAAGCGGACGAAGCTGCCGTTCCTTCAGGGGCACCGCGCGGTGGCGGGAGCGGTCAAGGCGCTCATCGACCTTCAGGACGTCAAGGCGAAGACGACCAAAGACGTTGCGGCGCACCCTGGACGGACGAGAGCCCTTCGCTCGCTGAAGGGTCTCGCGGGTCCCCTCGATGAAGAGCAGGCTGCGCGGATCATCGAGGCCTACGGGGTGAAGCGTCCGAGAGAGAAGATGCTCGACACCCCCGGTGAGGCTGGGGAGTTCGCGGCGACGATACGCGGCCCTGTGGCAGTGAAGGCCGCGGCTTCAGAGATCCCGCACAAGGCCAAGTTGGGTGGCGTGAAGCTGAACCTCCGGGGGGTCAAGGATGTCGAGGCGGCCGCGGCCGCGGTCCTGGCCGCAGCTCGGAAGGCGGGCGCCAAGAAGCCGCGTGTTCTGGTGCAGGAGATGGTGAGCGGCGCCGAGGTTCTGATCGGGGCGGTTATCGACCACCAGTTCGGCCCCGCCGTCACCATCCGACCGGGCGGCGCACTTGCCGAGGCCGGTGCGGCGACGTTCGTCGCCGCACCTCTTACCTCCAAGCAGGCGATGGCGTTCGTTGAGTCTGAAGCGGCTCGCTGCAAGCTCGATCCGGCGAAGCACGATCTAGCTGCAGTCGCCCACGCGGTGCAAGCGATAGCCCGCGCAGCCAGCGACCTGCGAGGAAGACTCACGTCCCTGGAGGCCAACCCGTTGTTGGTGGGCAAGAAGGGCGCGATAGCGGTGGACGCGCTGGCAGAAGCTCGGCCCTAGCGTGTTCTTCGGGCTGCTGACAGCCCTGGGCTGGGGAACGGCAGATCTTGCCGCTGCGTTGTCCGGGCGGCGCATAGGCAGCAACCTGACCGCGGGCATCGCTCAGGTCACATCGCTGCTCTTCCTGCTTGCGATGGGCGTGGCCCTGGGACAGCACTTCCACGCTCACGGCCAAGAAGTGGCGGCTCTTCTGGCCAACGGCGTGCTGGCCTCTGCTGCCTACGTGGCGCTCTACCGATCGCTTGAACTGGGTCCGGTGGCGCTCGTGTCGCCGATCGTGGCCGCCTATGCCGCCATCTCGATCTTCCTCGCGGTGATCTTCCTCCGCGAATCGATGACCGGGGTGGCGGTGGTGGGCGCGATCGTGACTCTGGCAGGGGCCGTTCTCACCTCGACAGACCTGAAGCTCCTGCGCAGCGGCCGGGAGCTGTCCAGCGTCGGGGTGCGCTGGGCGTTCGTCTCGATGGTCCTCTTCGGAGTGGCCACCTTCGTCCTCGGCACATACTCGCAACGCATCGGCTGGTACTCGGCCTCCCTGCTCTCCCGGGTCGGTAACGTGGCGGGGGTGCTCACGTTCTTGTTCATCGTGCGTCGCAGCATCCCGCGAGGCCGCCCCATGGCGGCCGGCGCCGCGATCGCAGCCTTAGTGGGTATCGCGGACATGATCGGGGTGGTCGCCTACGCCAGGGGCACCGAACTCGGTTTGGTGACCGTGGTGTCAGCAGCTTCCGCCGCGTTCATCCTCATACCGGTCATCGGTGGCTTGGTCATCTTCCGGGAACGCCCGGCGCCGAGCCAGATGGCGGGGGTCGCGCTGGTCGGGCTAGGCCTAGCGCTCCTCGGCTTGGGGTGACTGCTGGTCACATCTGGATCGAGGACCGCCAGACTCGTCAAGTCAGGTAGGATTCGTTGGGTGGACTGAGGCATCAGACAGCCCATTCCGGGAAGTGCGCGGAGGTAAGAGTGTCGGACAGAAGGAACGAGATCCTAGAGGCCGCTTGCCACGTCATCGGGCGTGGTGGCGTCCACGAGTTGAGGGTAGAAGACGTGGCCAAAGAGGTCGGCATCTCTCCCGCGCTCGTCTACTACTACTTCGATACCCGTGCCGACCTGCTCAGCCGTGCCTTCGAGTTCGCCGACGCTCGCTCGATGACGAACACCCTGGCCAAGCTGGACCTCGACGCACCCGCCGGGCAGCAGGTCAGAGAGATGCTTCTGTTGGAGTTGGACGACGTCCCCGACGTTCGGGAGAACTGGATCATCTGGAGCGAGATGGCCGCCGGCGCGTTCTTCGACGACGACCTCAAGCAGGCCGTGTCCAAGTGGTCCGGACACTGGGTCCGGATGGTCGCCGAGTTGATCGCGAAGGGACAGGAAGAGGGTTCCCTGTCCGCGAAGATCGACGCCGAGGCCGCGGCACAGCGCCTCACAGGAACTCTGGACAGTCTCGGTGGGCGCGTTCTGTTGGACATCATCGAGCGCGAGCGCGCGGTCGAGCTCATGAAGGGTGCTTTGGTCCTCGAGCTGGGAGAAGCCCCTGAGTAGTTCCCCCTCACGGGGGTCCCGCCCATGGTGTATCGCCGGGCGGTAGGACTCCCACCCATCGCTGCTTCCTGCAGGGATGCGATCGGATCGGAGAATCAACATGGCGGAGTTCCCCATAGAAAGGTCGCTGGTCGAGAGAACGGCCAGGGATGCCCGCGAGGCGCTGACGCTGCCGGCTGACGCATACACCTCCCAGGAGGTGTTCGAGTGGGAGAAGAAGCATTTCTTCGAGAGAGGCTGGGTCTGCCTCGGCCGTTCCTCGGAACTGGCAGAGGCGGGCGACCGGAAAGCGGTGCCAGTCGGAAGGGGAAGCGTTCTCCTGGTGCGCGGCACGGATGATGTTCTGCGGGGATTCCACAACACATGTCGGCATCGGGGGCATGAGGTCGCCTACTGCTCCAACGAGGTCACGAACAAGAAGAGCCTCCAGTGCCCGTACCACTCCTGGACCTATGGCCTTGACGGCAGATTCAAGATGGCTCCCGACTTCAAGGACCATGCGGGGTTCGAGCCATCCGATCCGGACAACGACCTGGTCGGGGTGAGGGTGGACGAGTGGGGCGGCTGGGTATTCGCCAACATGTCGGGTGAAGCGAAGGATCTGCGCGACTATCTGGGCAACCTGGTGGACCTGTGCGCTCCTTGGGAAACCGAACGTCTCGTGTGGGGCGCCGGCCATGAATACGTGATCAAGGCGAATTGGAAGATAGCCACCGAGAACTACCACGAGTGCTACCACTGCTCGAACATCCATCCCGAGTTGTGCCAGGTGACCCCGCCCGAATCTGGTGAGGGGTACCAGCCGACCGGCGCGTGGGTCGGCGGTTCGATGGTGCTGATGGATTTCGCCGAGACGATGTCGCTCGACGGGAAATCCTTCGGTGTTCCCTTCCGCAAGCTGGATGACAAGCAGAAGCGTGAGGTCTACTACTTCGGTCTCTTCCCGAACCTCCTCATCAGTCTGCACCCCGACTACATCATGACCCACAGTATGCAGCCGCTGTCTCCGAGCGAGACATGGGTGGAGTGCAACTGGCTGTTTCCGCCGGAAGCGTTGGAGCGCAGCGATTTCTCGCCGACGTATGCCGCTGAGTTCTGGGACATCACGAACATGGAGGACTGGCACGCCTGCGAGTCGGTCCAGCGCTCGGTAGGAAGCCCGGGCTATCGGCAAGGACCGTTCGCGCCGATGGAAGACGACGTCTGGCAGTTCGCGACCATGGTGGCCCGCGGCTACCTGGCGGGGGGTGTCGAAGGGCCCGTGGGTCTTTCCGAAGACTCACCGTATCCGGTTGCCGCTCAGTAGAGAGGGGACGACATGAACTACCCGATGACAGATGAAGATCGCGCGATCCAGGCGAAGACCCGCAAGTTCGTCGACGAGGAACTGATCCCGTTCGAGGTTGAAGCCGAGATGAACAGCGGCATCATCCCCGAGGAGGCAACCAAGCGCCATCACGACATGGCGATGGAACTCGGTTTGTACGCGATGAACATGCCCAAGGAGCTGGGCGGCAGCGGCTACACGATGTTCCAGCAGCTACTGGTGTCGGAGCAGATCGGAAGGGTGACCAACGCCCTGGGCTGGTGCGTGCACACGCCGCCTGCGTGGATGCCGTCCGTCGCCACCGAGCACCAGATCGAGACCTGGCTGAAGCCGACCATCCGGGGAGAGAAGCATGAGTGCTACGCGATTACTGAGGAGAACGCCGGCTCTGACGTGGACGCCCTCCAGGCGACCGCCGAGAAGGTGTTCGACGGGTACGTCTTGAACGGGGTCAAGTGGCACGTGACGTCCTACAACGTCGCAGCTTTCGCGTTCTTCCAGGCGAAGCTCATCAACGGGCCGCACGCAGGTTCCCATGCGATGTTCATCGTGGACCTTCCCTCGCCGGGCGTGAGCATCGTGCGCATCCCTGCCTACACCCATCAGTACGCCGATCATCACCCGATAGTGGAGTTCAAGGACGTGAAGGTGCCCGCCGCCAATCTCGTCGGTGAAGAGGGCGACGGGATGAACTTCACCTATGAGTGGTTCCGCTACGAGCGATTGATGATCGCGGCTCGCTGCTGTGGGGCGGCCGAGAGGCTCATCGAGGAAGCCTCGAGCTTCGCTCAGGAGAGGGTCCAGTTCGACGAGCCGATCGCCAACTTCCAGGCCATCCAGTTCATGCTCGCGGACTCGATCACAGAGCTGTGGGCGGCGAGGCTCATGGCGTATCGAACGGCCCAAGGCATCGATGAGGGCGTGGATATGAAGGTCCAGCACGCCCAATGTTCGATGTCGAAGCTGTACGCGTCCGAGATGGCGGGAAGGGTTGCGGACAGGGCGGTCCAGATCTTCGGGGGCCGCGGATACATGAGGGAGAACGTCGCAGAACGGTTCTACAGAGAGGTACGGGTGGACAGGATCTGGGAGGGGACCTCCGAGATTCAAAGGGTTATCATTGCGAGCCAGCTCTACAGGCGTGGGCTGGCTCCACTTATCGGATAGGAATGGTGTGAGATGGGCACGGAGGAGTTTTCCGACCGGCTGGACGAGATCATCGCGGAGGAAAGTCAGGCGTTCCTCGACCGGCAGCCACGTTCCACGGAGCTTCTTGAGATCGCGAAGAAGCACCTGGTATCGGGGCTCACTTCCAGCTGGCAGGGGTCCGACCCCCAGCCGATCTGGATCAAGGAGGGACGAGGGTCCCACCTGATCGACGAGGACGGCCTCGACTACGTCGACATGAACGGAGGCTACGGAGCCGGCGTCGCCGGCCACGGCCACCCCGCCATCGTTGCGGCGGTACAGGACCGGGTCACGCGGGGAACGCACTTCGCCTCGCCTGTCGTTGACGCCATCGATGTTTCCACCGAACTCGCTAGAAGGTTCGGGCTCCCGTTGTGGCGGTTCGGGCAGTCGGGCACCGAAGCGACGATGGATGCCGTCCACCTCATGCGTGCCGCAACCGGAAGGCCGTACTTCATCAAGGTCGAAGGCTCCTACCACGGGCATCACGACGCCGTGCAGGTCTCTGTGTATTGCGAGGACCTCGAACTGCTGGGGGATCCGGAGCTTCCGAACAGCAACCACGAAGAGGGAGGGATCCCCGACTCGGTTCTCGAGCAGTGCAAGGTCGTCCCGTTCAACAACTTGGAGTCGGTGAGGAAACGTCTCGAACAGTTCCCAGGGCAGATAGCCGGGATGATCATCGAGCCGATCATGATGAACATCGGGATCGTGTTTCCTGACGATGGCTACCTGGCTGCTTTGAAGGAGCTGCTCCATTCACACGGCGCGTTGTTGGCCTACGACGAGGTCAAGACCGGCTTCACGACTCGGCCGGGAGGCATCACCGAGTATTACGGCGTGGCGCCGGACCTCGTCTGCGTCGCCAAGGCACTCGGCGGTGGGCTGGTGGTGAGTGGCATCGGCGGCGTTCCGGAGGTCATGAACAAGATCGACGAGGGTGTCTACGAGCAGTGCGGCACCTTCAACGGCAACCCGTTGGCGATGGCTGCGGCGAAGGCGTGCCTCACGCAGGTGCTCACCGCCGACAGCTACGCTCACGTGGAATCGTTGCGGCAGAACATGGTCGGGCAACTCGAGGGGGCCGTAACCGAGTTCGAACTGCCGGCCTACGTGGAGTCGATCGGCTTCAAGGGATGTGTGGTCTTCAACGGATCCAAGATCCGCAACTACCGCGACTTCTTGGATTGGGATGATCGTTTCAGCACCGCCCACTGGTTGTATCAGCACAAGGGCGGCGTCATGCTCCCCAACGGGGGCAAGGTTGAGCAGTGGATGCTTTCGGTCCAGCACACGGAAGATGATGTTCAGAAGTTCGTCGACAACTTCGCGGTTTTCGCGAAGGCCCTGAGGAGCTGAGGATATGGCTGGTGGAGATGTACAGCTCGTAGATCTCGTCAAGCGGTTCGACGAGGTTGTCGCGGTTGACGGGATCAACGTAACGATGCCCGCAGGCGAGTTCTTCTCGTTGCTGGGACCCTCGGGTTGCGGCAAGACCACGACGCTGCGGATGATCGCCGGTTTCGAACGACCAACGGAGGGCCAGATCCTCCTCGACGGTGTCGATATGGCGCAGACGCCGCCTCACAAGCGGGATGTGAACACCGTGTTTCAGAACTACGCGCTCTTCCCTCACCTCACCGTCTACGACAACGTTGGCTTCGGACTGAAGTTCTGGAAGGACCGTCCCCAGGACAAGACCGACGAGCAGCGCATCGGCGAGGCGCTGGAGCTGGTTCAGCTCTCGGGCTACGGCAGGCGTCGTCCCGGCCAGCTCTCGGGCGGACAACAGCAGCGTGTTGCTCTCGCGCGCGCTTTGATCCTCGAGCCCACAGTCCTTCTCCTGGACGAGCCTCTGGGCGCCCTGGACGCCAAGCTCCGCAAAGCCCTGCAGATCGAGCTGAAGGCCCTTCAGGAGGCCGTCGGCATCACCTTCGTCTACGTGACTCACGACCAGGAAGAAGCCCTCACCATGTCCGACCGCATCGCTGTCATGTCGAACGGCCGCATCGAGCAGCTGGGTTCGCCCACTGAGGTGTACGAGGAGCCAGTGACGGCCTACGTCGCGGACTTCCTGGGTGTCTCGAACCTCATGGACGCCCAGGCGCTAGGTCGCTCGGGTGATGTGGCGACCGTGAAGCTCGGTGACTTCGAGGTGTCCGTGGAGAAGGGCGACCTGGACATCACGGGCGATTCGAAGATAGTCATCCGCCCCGAACGCGTTCGGGTGGAGGACCCCGGGGCAACCGGGCGGAATCGCATCCCTGCCATGGTGGAGCGCCTCGTGTACCTGGGGGCGACGAGCCAGCTGTTCATCCGTCTGCCGATGGGCGACACGATCCAGGTGCTTACCCAGAACGCCGCAGGCCGGCCGGACTACCAGGCAGGTGCCCCCGTGACGGTGTTCTTTCCACCGGAGGCCGTCAGGGTGGTGGCTCCCGCCGACGTACCTCCGATAGACGACCAAGCGCTGGTGCTGCAGGAAGGCTAGGGAGTATGCCGCAGCTGGGGACAAGAGCCCCGGCAGGGGCCGGGCATTCCGGAAGGCGGGATCGGATCGAGTCGAGAGGCCTTGCCGGGAGTGAGCCAGCAGGACCCTAGATGCTGACAGCGAAGGCTTCGGCCGCGTCCTGCTTCTTGCCTTCCTTCTTCGCGTTGCGCCCGAAGACGAAGAGGCCGATGAACATCACCGTCAGCGTGAGAACCAACATGATTGTCGCCAGGGCGTTGTAGGCGGGGGTGGGAGCCGACCGGTAGCCCGAGTACAGCTTCATGGAGATGGTCTCGCTCGTAGATGGCCCACCCAGTGCGCGGACCACGACGAAGTCGTCGATGCAGTCGGCGAACACGAGCACCGTGCTCGCGAAGATGGCTGGGTAGAGGAGGGGCAACAGCACCCGACGCAGAGACTGGGTGGGCTTGGCCCCGAGGTCCATGGCCGCCTCTTCGTATTGTCGGCCGATCGATAGCAGCCGGGCCCTGATGATGATCACCGGGTACGACATCTGGAAGACGATGAGACCGAGCGCTTGTTGCCAGGTCCCAGGTGGAACCATAGTGAGCGCCTGCCCGAAGACGAAGAACAGAGCAACTCCGATCACCAGTTCCGGCATCACGAATGAGAACAACATTGTGAAGTTGGACGTACCCGAGCCCCTTCCGTGCCACCGATCTATCCCGAGAGCGAAGGCAAGGCCCAGCGGGACCGCGACAGCCGTCGTGATGGTTGCAAGCCTCAGGGTCTGGACCAAGGCTGTTCGGAGAGCTGGGTTCGCGAAGACCGAGTACGCGCCACCCGGGAGGTTCTTGCCGATATACCACTGCGTCGAGAAGCCCTGCCAGGAGCTGCGCGAGCGACCGTTGTTGAACGAGAACATCACCGCGACCAATACGGGCGCGAGCGACCAGACCATGTATACCCATGTGGCTGCCCTCAGCACGTGCGGCTTCCGCCACGGATCTTTCCACCACGTGACAGGTCCCCGGATCCGGGTTCGCTTCGGCGCAGCGGCGGTCACGCTACTCATGTTCTAGCCGTCTCCGAATTCGTGGTTCTCAGGTACCACAGCATCGGGATGATGAGCAGAACGACGAGGATCAGCACCAGCGTCGCGGCCTCGCCGGTTCGGTTGTTGTTCAGGTTGTCGTCGATGAGACTGCCGATCATCTTCGTGTTGTTGTAGCCGGACATCAACGCTGTCGTGTAGTAGTCACCGAACATCGGCAAGGTCACGATGACCAACCCCGCCGTGATGGCCTGTTTCGAAAGAGGTAGCGTCACTTTGGTGAAGGTGCGAACAGTGTTGGCTCCCAGGTCTCTCGAGGCTTCCAGAAGGCTGGGAGAAATGCGGTCGAGACCGGCGTACAAGGGAAGGATCATGTAGGGGATGTAGCCGTAGATGAGTCCGAAGATCACGGTGATGCTCTTCCCGTCGAGCCACGGGTAGGGCTGGGACAGTAGATGCAACGAGACTAGAACCTTGTTGACGTAGCCGTCATTGGCGAGAAGGTTTCCCCACGCGAGCATGCGCATCAGGTAGCTCACCCAGAAAGGAGCGATGAGCAGCATAAGGTAGAAGCCCTTCCGGCGGCCGCCGTACCGAGCGACGAAGTAGGCGACGGGGTACGAGACAAGCACGCACATCACGGACGCGATCGCAACATACACGACGGTGCGAATGAAGAACGGGGCGTAGCTGGGTTCGCATTGCCCGACGACACGGCAGGAGATCTCTTTGAAGGCAGTCGGATCCCAGTACCACGGCTGCCATACGGGGACGGTGACCTGCGACAACGGGTTGACGTACCCGAACGTGATCGCGAAGACGGCGTAGAAAGGAAGGATGAACAGGACGGCGAGCCACGCGATGCCCGGCATGGCGAACGAAGGCCAATACCACTTCGGGTACCAGGCTCCCTCTTCCTTGAGGCGGGCCTTCCGCTGGCGCCGAGCCTTCTTGCGGTCAGCTCGGGAGAGTTTGTCTTCGGTCACGTGGTTTGAACGACCTCCCACGCGTCCTTCCAGAGGTTGTCCACTTCAGGCTTGAGTTCAAGTTGTTCGACGCCCTTGATGAAATCGGATTCCATCGGCACAGCAGTGACAAGCCCCTTCGGCACGATCGCGTAATCCGGGAGAGCGTCGGGCGCTCCCCTCACCACCATGGTGCGGCTGGTGATCCTGGTCTGGGGCGGGATGTACCCGTTCCACTTGAAGTTCCTCATCGCTGCGTCGAAGTCCAACATGTAGTTCAGGAAGGTGTGTGCCAGGACTGGGTTCTTGCCATTGGCGAGTATGCCGATGGTGTCGCTCCCGATGGCCCCGACTCCGGTCTCAGGGTACCAGTATCTGATCTGATCCCGCGTCGACCATGAAGGGTAGTAGTACGGGACGGACACGAGGTCGCCTGACCAGGCCTGATGCACGTAGGACCGGCCCTCAGGCATGTCCACGTAGTCGTTCACGTCGAACTTCGTGCCGACCGTTTGGATCGCTTCCACGAGATCGTCCCTCGCCTCGTTGATGATGGCCGGGTCTCCGGTGTTCGTGTCGACGTGGCCCTTCCTCAGCATCGCCATGGCCGGAGCTTCGCGGTAGTCGTCCAACATGTGGCTGTAGCCCTTGAACTTCGGGTCCCACAGCAGGTCATACGGGTTGTCCATGGCCGGGATGGCGTCCTCGAGGTAGGACAGATCCATAGTGATGTGATCGGTGGGTCCCTGGTCGATGCGGTATCCGACCCCCGTGGTGTAGATCGTGTAGGGCACCGTGTAGTTGGATCCGACGTCGTAGAAAGGTTTCGTAGGGTCGCCCCCCCCGAGGGACGGCCAGATGTTCGCGTCCAGGTTGGGGAGATAGCTGTGAGTCAAAGGACGCAGCAGGTCGAGCAGGATGATGCGTCCGACGAAGTCCTTGGTGAGCCCCATGATCACGTCATAGCTCTGCTCACGGGTGGTCAATCGCGTGACGGCGTCGACCATGGTGGTGAACGTAGTGATGTTCACCTGAACGCCAAAGGCGTCCTCGAACCGGCCGACCTCAGTCGGGTTGATGTACTCCTCCCAGTTGAAGATCTCGAGAGGGCCGCCCTCGTTCTTCAAGCCGGGTTCGAGGAGCAGATCCTGGTTGACGTCATAGGTCTTGGGGTTGTCTCGGCGCGCGGGATCGTTCAGAGAACTGGCGAGCTGCTCATCTTCTTGGCCGGGTTTGCCTCCGCAGGCTGCCAACAGCGCGCTGGCGGTGGGTATGCTTGCGGCCGTTATCGCCGACCCACGAAGGAAGTCCCTCCTGCTGACGGGTTGCCCGAATATCTTCCTGCCGCCCTCTCGTGGATGCATCCGACCCCTCCGTATTCTCGATAGACAAGCTACCGTTCGACGCACTCGGTTTGAAGTGCGAGTGTGGATTAGCACAGACACGGACTCAGCGCAACCCGGCTAGTGGGGGTGGCCGACGATTGCATGGTAGGAACGCCCAATCGCACTACTTTGTTCGGACTCACGGGGCGTGTCGCCGAATATCGCGCCCTGGGCGTCCGAGAAGCTCCCATGCCTGGGAAGCCCGCGCCCGAGCGCCGAAACTGGAGTGATTCCAGGTCCTTTCGGGGTCACCCGCTGGTCCCTTTCTGAGCGCGCGGGACTGATGCATCGGGTCGCCGACGTTGGCCTTTCGGGTATAAATCACGGGTCACCAGTGCGGACCCCCTCGGAAGGAGCCTTCCATGGCCAACAACTACGATGCGATCGTCATCGGTGGAGGACACAACGGACTGACTTCCGGCGCCTATCTTGCCCGGGAGGGTGCGAAGACGGTAGTCCTCGAGATGCAGGAGAAGACTGGCGGAGCGGCGGACAGCTCGAACCCCTTCCCCAGCCACCCGGACGTGAGGGTCACCACCTACTCGTATGTCGTGAGCCTCGTCCCGCCCACGATCATCAACGACCTGGGCCTCAAGCGGTTCGGATACGATATCGTTCCCTTCGGCCCGTACTTCCAGGCCTATCCCGACGGCCGCGCCGTGCAGGTGTTCGCGGACAACGCGCAGAAGTCCCACGAATCTATCTCGCAGTTCTCGAAGAAGGACGCCGACGTGATGGGGGAATGGGAAACGTGGTTGGCGGGCGTGGCCAACATCCTGGGCCCCCTGCTGCTGAAGGTTCCGCCGAGGGTTGGAAGCACCAGCCCGGGGGACCTGTTGCAGACTGCCGAGGCTGCCTACAAGCTTCGCAAGCTCGGCGTGCGCGGTGCGGCAAGCGTCACCAAGCTCTTCACGATGTCGGTGACCGACCTGCTGAACGAGTGGTTCGAGTCGGACGCCGTGAAAGGGATGCTCACAGTGAACGGCTGCATCGGCACGTGGGCAGGTCCCGACGAACCGGGCACTGCATACGTGATGTTGCATCACTCGATCGGTGACGTCGGTGATGGACACATGGGCTCCTGGGGATTCCAGGAGGGTGGCATGGGCGCGGTCTCCGATTGTTTCCGCAAGGCGGCCGAGTCTTTCGGGTGTGAGATCCGCACCAACGCGAAGGTCTCCAAGATCCTGACACAGGGCGGCCGCGTCACCGGGGTAACCCTGGATAACGGCGAAGAACTCTACGCCCCAACGGTCATCACCACCATCCACCCGAAGCTCGCGTTCCTTGGTCTCCTCGACCGCGGCGAGCTTCCGCCGACGTTCGTACGAGACATCGAGAACTGGCGCACGCGTTCAGGTGTGGTGAAAGTCAACGTTGCCATCCAGGGCCTTCCGAAGTTCACCGCGGCCAAGGACTACAACGACACCAACGCCGACGGGATCCCCGAACACCTGACGGGATCCGTGGAGTTGTGCTTCTCGACCCTGTATGCGGAACGCGCGTTCCAGGACGCCCACATCGACCGCAAGGGTGCGGATGCGCCGTTCGTGGACGGCACGATCCCCACGACGCTGGTCGGTGGTCTGGGCGACAGGAAGAACGACATCCACGATTTCTCGATGTTCACGCAGTGGGTGCCCGACGACTGGAATACAGAGTCACACGCGGAGGAACTGGACGCGTACGCGAAACGGATCTTCGACAGGTACGAAGAACTCGCGCCGGGCTTCAAGGATCAGATCGTGGATTACCAGGTCATCGGTCCCTACGAGATGGAGGAGAAGGTGGGCCTGATCGGCGGCAACATCTTCCACGGCGAGCTCGCGGTGGATCAGTTGTTCCACATGAGACCGGCTCCCGGCTACGCCGACTTCCGCACGCCCATCAAGGGCCTCTATCACGGTTCCTGCGCTACGCACGGCGGAGGCGGGATCAACGGCATCCCAGGTTGGCAGGCCTTCAAGCAGGCCAAGAAGGACAGGGTTGTTCGCGGAGCCGACAAGTAGCGACCGGATGTCGGTGGGATGGAGTGGCCTCGCGGCCCTTCTTCCGCCTCAGAGCTTGAGTTCGGAAGCGACAGCGCCCCTCAGGAGTTGGTGCGCGCGATCTCGCGATGTGTGCCCGAGCAGCCATCGCAGCCCGATGCCGTCCACCATTGCGGTCAGGCGCTCCGCCGCGCCCGAGGCGTCTATCCCAGACGGCACGGTGCCCTCTGACTGACCCTCGCGGATCATCGAGGCCAGGTTGTCTATCCACTTCTGGGACCACAGTGACATCGACGGACGGAACGACTCGTCGAAGAACGCCGTCTCGGTCATCTCGCTCCAGATGATCCAGTTGTCTCGGACCGCCGGCGAATCGTCGATCTCGAGCAGCAGCGTTTCCTCGATCCGCTCCGGGACCGTGCCCTTGCCTATTCGGTCTCCAATCTCGTCTATGGCTCTGACCTCGGCGTATCCAAGGGCCGCAGCCAGGAGTTCCGCTCGAGTGGGGAAGTAGTAGGAAATTAGCGCTCGGGACACCCCCGCCTCCTCGGCCACATGCCTGATGTATAGGCTGCGGATGCCGACGCGGGCTATGGCTCGGCAGGTGGCCTCGAGGATCTCGGGTCGCCGATCTTCCTTCATCTTGCCCCTCCCAATACTTGACTGGCGCGCCAGTCAGTCTATACGATGTGCTGGTCGGGGTGCTGTTCGGCGCCCTCAAGGAGTGGAGTGACATGGCCAACCAGTACGACGCGATCGTGATCGGTGGGGGACACAACGGCCTGTGCGCAGGCAGCTACCTGGCGAAGAGCGGAGCCAACACGATCGTCCTGGAGAAGAAGTACAAGACCGGGGGCGCCGCCGAGACGAGCACGCCATGGTCAGATCACCCGGACTTCAAGGTCACGACCTACTCCTACGTCTCCGGCCTCATCCCCCCGTCGGTCGTTCGGGAGCTTCAGCTCGAGCGACATGGGTACAAGATCTTCCCTATGGGGCCGGTCTATCAGGCCTACCCCGACGGTCGCTCGCTGCAGTTCGACAGCGGCAACTCGGAGGCGAACATCCCGCGCATCGAGAAGTTCTCGAAGAAGGATGGCGCGAGCCTCGAGAAGTACGACACGTGGCTCGCGAACCTCGCGGACATCCTGGGGCCGTTGCTGCTCAAGGTTCCGCCGCGCGTCGGTTCGAAGAAGCCGGGTGACCTCATGGACCTTGGGCGTCTGGTTTGGTCGCTTCGGAAGAACATGGACCAGCGCATGGCGGCCGATTTCACGCGGATGATGACCATGTCTCTGACCGACTTCCTTGACGAGTGGTTCGAGTCCGAGGAACTGAAGGGCATCCTCACCATCGATGGCGTGATCGGAACGTGGGCTGGGCCCGACGAGCCAGGTACGGCCTACGTGCTTCTCCACCACGCGATCACCGACATCGGCGACGGCCAACTCTCCAACTGGGGTTTCCCGGAAGGTGGCATGGGCGCCGTTTCCGATGCGTTCCGCAAGTCGGCAGAGTCGTTCGGATGCAAGGTTCGCACGGAGGCGGCTGTCGAGAAGATCATCATCAAGAACGGTCGCGCGAAGGGAGTCGTGCTGGCGGGCGGCGAAGAACTCCTCGCGCCGGTTGTCATCACTGCCATCCACCCGCAGATCACCTTCCTCGATCAGATCGACGGCAAGGAGCTGCCAGCCGACTTCGTCGAGGACATCCGGAACTGGAAGTCGCGCAGCGGCACGGTGAAGGTCAACTTGGCGTTGGATCGGCTGCCGAACTTCACCGCCGACCCGAATCCGAAGGACGGGAGCGTCCCGTACCACCTGACGGGTTCGATGGAGCTTTCGTTCTCGCATCGATACGTTGAGCAGGCTTTCCAGGACGCGAAGTCCGGCAAGGGCGCCGATGCCCCGTTCTCGGACGGCGTCATCCCGACGGTCGTGGACAAGACCCTTGCGCCGGAGGGTGTTCACATCATGTCTCTCTTCACGCAGTGGTGTCCGCAGGAGTGGGTAGATGCGCCGCACGATGCCGAGCTCGATGCATACGCGAACCGCATCATCAAGCGGTACGACGACCTCGCGCCGGGGTTCGAGAACTCGATCCTCGCCAAGCAGGTCCTAGGTCCCTGGCACATGGAGGACGACATCGGGATGATAGGCGGGAACATCTTCCACGGAGAGCTGGCCGCGAACCAGTTGTTCCACATGCGCCCGGCGCCCGGCTACGCGGACTTCCGCTCGCCGATCAAGGGCCTCTACCAGGCGCATTCAGGGACCCACGCGGGGGGTGGCGTGAACGGTATCCCCGGATGGCACGCCTACAAGCAGGTGACCAAGGACAAGGCGCTCTCCGGGAAGTAGCTTCGGAGTCCCGTGGGCAGAAGTCGTCCGGGTTGCGCGCTGTATCATGCGTCCGCCTGAGTCGTCGCTCAGGGCTGGCAGCCACGAGGAGTTGTTCACGTTGGGCAGGAACCAGGTTGTTCGCACCATGCTCGAGGCCCGTTCGGTGGCGGTCGTAGGGGCCAGCCCCAAGAAGGATTCCTTCGGCGAGATGATGATGCTCGAGCTGACCCGAAGCGGCTACGACGGGGTCGTCTATCCGGTCAACCCAAGATACGACGAGATCCTCGGTCTCACTTCCTACGGCTCGCTGGCCGACCTGCCCGAACCCGTGGACCTGGCGATCCTGGGCGTGGGCAACCGTCTGATCGAGAGTCAGCTGCAACTGGCGGCCGACTCCAATGCCAGATCGGCCGCGATCTTCGCCTCGTGCTACGAAGCGACACCGCCGGGAGAACCTTCGCTGGTCGCACGCCTCTCGGCGATAGCCAACGGGGCGGAGATGGCCGTGGTCGGTGGGAATTGCATGGGCTTCCTGAACGTGGATACGAAGCTTCGTGTGTGTGGGTTCGTCGAACCGGACCTTCCCCCTGGTCCCATCGCGTTCATCTCCCACTCTGGTTCGGTGTTCTCGGCTGTCGCCTGGAACGACCGCGGACTGCACTTCAACCTCATCGTCTCGGCGGGCCAGGAGATAGCGACGACGACAGCCGACTACATGAACTACGCGCTGGACCAGACGACCACGAAGGCCATCGGGTTGTTCATCGAGACGATCCGCGATCCGGACGCGTTCAAGGCGGCGCTGACGAAGGCCGCCGAGCGTGACGTCCCTGTGGTCGCCTTGAAGGTAGGCAGAGAGGCCCGGGCGCGCGAGATGGTCATGGCACATTCCGGGGCGCTGGCCGGCGAAGACGGCGCCTACGAGGCGTTGTTCAACGCGTTCGGCGTGCTGCGCGTGGAGAATCTGGAACGCATGTGCGACACGCTCGAACTGCTGACGCGGAACAACAGGCGGGCGGGCCCGGGCGGGCTGGCGTCGATACACGATTCAGGTGGAGAACGCGCGATGATCATCGATGCGGCAGCAGAAGCGGGCGTACGCTTCGCCGATATCAACGCCGCCACGCGGGAGAAGCTCGAGGAACAACTGGACGAAGGGTTGCCACCTGTCAATCCTTTGGACGCCTGGGGAACCGGGAACGAGGCCGATCGCGTCTTCATCGAGTCTCTCAGGGCCCTCCATGATGATCCCGATACCGCAGGAGTAGCATTTGCCGTCGATCTGACGCACGACCAGGGCAACGATGACGAGGACTCCTTCGTCAATATCGCTGCGGCGGTTTGGCCGCACACCACCAAGCCGTTCGCCATGCTCTCCAATATGTCGAGCACCATCCATGCGCCGGACGCGAAGCGATTGCGGGACATGGGCATCCCGGTCTTGGAGGGAACCAACACCGGGCTCAGGGCGT
>Ga0315281_10001399_pt1 | contig 35538 bp, 60 predicted proteins | sample YL17G07_0_MG_FD_204540 | JGI IMG/M metagenome (GOLD analysis project Ga0315281, IMG submission 204540) | Sediment microbial communities from Yellowstone Lake, YNP, Wyoming, USA - YL17G07_0 | ecosystem: Environmental > Aquatic > Freshwater > Lake > Sediment | place: USA: Wyoming | collected...
CCTCCACGCAATCAATGGTTGCAATGACGGTCAGCTCATGGAACCGCACCACAGGGCACGGGTCGAGTTTCGTCAACGCCGTAGGGCCATCGATGGCGATTTCACCAAGCCCCTTTGTTGTCCCCCATACCCGGATGACACTCGCTTTTTCCAGCGTACAATTACTCCCGTCCTGGTTGAAATAACCCACAGTCACCCACCCACGTTGCAATATCACGATGCGGACATTTCCGCGAGTTATGGGTATTGAATCCTCAAAACGCACATACTTAACGCCATTAATCATCAATGCTCCAGAATCCATGAAATCCTCCAAGGAAATTGTTAAAAATTACCATTAACAGCCATGAAACCGTCACTGTAACCGTCTCTCCAGCAAGGCACTGGAGACGACGAGGCGCACCCATATGGCCCAATTCCGGTGTCCAACCGATTCCAGCGTGTTACAAACTACAGCGGAATCTGCGTCTTCCAGCCCAGGATTGGCGAGGAACCAGGCGATTCCCTCAGGGCAGGCGTAGCTTTCCCTTAAAAGCTTCATGGTTATTTTCATTTTTCTTTCCCTTTCACAGCCGGAAACTCGTTATGTTCGACTCCGTCCAGCAGGCGGCTACTGTTTTTCCCGCCGTGTTTTTTAAAGAAGAACGGCACACCAGCCGCCAAACATTGGTTACGCAATCCCCGCGCCCAATCGGGATTCATCGGACGTGCTCCGGGGCCTGTTTCACCACCGCATATTACCCATGCCTGTTTTCCCCGTGCGAGAAATTCATCCGGCAGAATGACGGGCCCCAGCATTGGCTCGATACTACAAACCGTCACCCCGCTGGTAATTCGGAGAAGATGCGGCAGCCTCTTATCGGCGAATTGCTGGTTTTCGGTAGTTACACCTAACCACCAGTTCGGCGGCACTGCGCGCGTACAATACAGCCACTCGGCAATTAGTAACTCCATGATGATGTGACGTTTTGTCAGGAAAATATATGTGTGTTGTGGCGCGTTCATCGCCGCGTCCAGAACGGCCAGAACGGCCTTGTCAGGAACGAGATGGTGAAACAAATCGCCCATTGAGCAGACAAAAATCCGTGACGGCTTTTTCCAGCGCAATGGCTCGTTCAGCCGCGTGGGATGCAAGGTAATGTCAAACGGGTTTGTTGCTGGATACCCAACTCGCCCGGCCAACCTTTTGCTCATCCGTTTTGCGTAACAATTTTTACAGCCGGGGCTTATCTCCGTACAACCAGTTACCGGGTTCCATGTCCGTTCAGCCCATTCGATTTTTGTTGTCCTTGTTGTCATTCCGGCCATTCTCCTATTTGCTTGTACCTCATCTTATTCCCGCCGTTTTCCACGTCATGGATTGCCAGTTTCGGTTTTACGCCACGCTCCATTCCGGCATTTCCGTTGCCGATTTCATACGCGCCGGATAAATAACCGATTTGGGGTAACTCCTGTTTCCGCAAAACGTGCGCCATATACAACGCCTGAAATTCCTTCGCCCGGAACGGGAGTTCCGTATTTGTCATTGCCGACACGGCTATCCACCCACCCATACCCGTGATGATATGGTGCACCAGCGGGTCGGCGAATCTGACGCTGTGATAATGGCCATAATCGCGGATGGCGGCAAGAACTTCGTGCCAAGCCAGTAGCGCGGCATCGGTTTGCGAACCAATTAATATTTCCGTGACGTCGCCGATGGCCGGGGCGAACCGTTTCCCCGGAGTTTTCACATACTGCGTCATTGCGGCGCGTATCGCCTCTATTGGGTAATCCGCCAGAGCTTCCCACCATATTGATAGCGCGGCTTCGGATAGCGGTTGCCGGTACACGTCGCTCATGCCCACAAGGTATTTGAAAAACTCGGCCTTGTCGCTAGATTTCATTTTCCGCTCCTTTTCCCAAAATACGTTTGGCCGCGTCCAATGTCATCATTCCCGCATCGGAAAGGTGGGGCACGGCAACGGGATGTTCATCGTTCCAACGCTCCTGATTCAGCCATGTCGCGGGCATCGGGATGTATTTCCCGCTACTTTTCCGCCATTGCGGGGTTTGCATGGCCGTATGAATCGCCGCTATCATTGTTTCCAACAATCCATCGTCTGGGGCAATCCTGAAAAATGATTTTCGCGCCGGTTTTTTACCAATCTTCTGGGGATATATTCGCCAGAATTTATCAAACCTGATTTCCATTATCAATGTCGGGATTTTATTGGTTTTTTTCATTTCATCACTCCTAGAACGGCAGTTCTTCATCCGATATTTCCGGTTTGATAAACGCGCTCTTCTTCTCGCCCGATTTCCCGTCTTCGATGGAAAAACACAGGTTATAATCCGGCGCGTTTTCATGTTTTTTATCGTTTTTGAACATCACGATATTCACATCTCCCTGTTGGTTGGCCAGCCATTCCGCAAGTTGGGATACAGTTAAATCGTAGTCACTTTTCGCGCTGGCCACCACTTTGCCGGTGAGTACAATTTTGGATTCTTTGCGCGGGCTCCATAACCCGCAGATTTTTTTAAACGCCACCTTCACGCCTCCTTGTTATTTTTTTTGTTCATTTATCAATCTCACCCGGATAATATTCTGATTCCTCCTGATTTCCGATTTCAGTACCTCCATTTTTTTTATTTCATCCAGTGCCACTCCCGCCTTCAAGCACAACAACGCGGCAATCCCCATTACAGAGATAACCGAAAATATAAGGCCGTGCGCGGCTTTAATATTCATTTTTAATATCCATACGCTTCTCTGTTCGGTTATTTTATTTTCCATGCTTCACAATAAACGCGAACCCCTCAAACTTTCCGTCTTCCATCGCTGTGTAAACATCTTCAGCCTCGGCGGCAGAAATGGATTTAAGCTTTTCGGGGTAATAATCGTATCCGTGTTTGAGGTTGGCCATGCAAACCCGCTCGATTTTTTTGAACTGCTGGGGTGTGATGGAGCCGGGGGGAATGGTTGCCTCCTCCGGCGCGGGTTTCACGTTCGTTTTTTCCATGACTGCCGTTTTTAGCCCGGCCACACCCTTGCCACCGTCTTTATCCGCCACCTGAAAAATGGTTTCGAGGGTCGCTTCGCCATCGCGGATGGCTGTCGCAAATCCTCGCAGGATGGCCAGTTGTTCGAGTCCGATATCCTCAATCCTGGCCACGCCCAGGGTGTTGCAAATCATTTCCGGGGATGCTCCGAATTTAAGCAGGTGCGCCAACGCATCCGCCCGCCGGGTGGATAGCGTTTTCGCGTCCCCCATCGCCACCTGCCGCGCCGCCGCGAACAGGTCAGCCCAAAAGGCCTTCGGGATTCCTTTCAGGATGGCGTTCCGCATGGCAATAGAACAGGCCGCCGCGCCGGTGACCCCTATCATATCCAACCCGAATCGCCGCCCGAATTTATTTACAATCCGGCGGCGGACTTCATACGTCACGGAAACGTTTTTTTCAAGGTCATGGAAAATCCCCTGCGCCGTGATAAATTCGCCGTCTTCCGCCACAACACGGGCCGCATACCTGTTATTGCCCCACGCGGAAGCGAGAATTTCCGCAAACCGGCTCGATGGCCCTTCAACCACCTTCCCGTCCCGCGGGAGTGCGTAACCACATTCGGACGCTATAGCCTCGGTCAGCGTTACCATGTTCAGAGCCTCGGCGCGGAATGTTTTGAGTGAGCGCGGATGTTTTTTCGCCGTTGTGATTTGTATATCGTATTCGGCTTTCGCTATTACGGCAAGCGGGCGACTATCCACTATCTCATAAGGAGTTTCCGTTTCCGTTACCGCTGTCATTTCTGTTTCCTTTTCCATTATTCTCTTTCCTTCCATAAAAATCGGCGAGCACCGGGTTTGGTTACTGTAAATTTTTGGATGAGTTCGGCGGACACTCCCGATGCTTTGGCCACCGCCTCCCAATCCGTTTTTTGACTATCCTTTGTGTTTTTCCACGTTGCCCGGTATTGCAAACCGTCCAGCCCGTCAGCATCGCCGATGAACTCTTTCAGTAACGTGCTATAGCGAGATTCCTCCGCCTCCGCCCCTGCCAAGTTCTCCCGCGCCAGCGCATACATTTCCAATAGTTCGTTACCAGCGTTGTCGGCGGATTTGAGTTTTTCCACGTTTCGCGGAAACCGCCATGCAATATAATCAGCAGCGCTCCGGGAGCCGTCCAGCACGGGTTCCACACCCTCAATGATGTGCCGCTGCCACCACGCCGCCGCTTTTTCCAACAAAGACGCCTCCAGTTCCGCGTCTCGGTGTATACGGTATTCCGCGTAATCGGAACCGCCGAACAGAACGGCGACATCCCATGACGACTTGCCCGTTACGGCCATGTACCATATACATTGGAGCAGATAATTTTGGGGGATATCATCGCTCCCAGGCTCACCCCATTTTGCCATGGTATACCAGCCCGCTGTTTTTGCTTCGACGCCAACCTCGGCAGTCAAGGCGTCGGGGGAGCCGATTGCGCATGGCATTGTGGGGTGGCGATATATCAGCGGTTCCGTTGTTTCCATCAGCACCAGACCGTGGTTCTCCCCGTACCGCTCCAGCACCATGCGTTCCAACCGCCGCCCCCACGCCATTTGCGGGGTCATGGGTTTTTCGGGCATTTCCGTTGTTTTCGACAGCCATACATCCAGTTCCGTTGCCCAGGATGACAGCCCCAGTATGGCGGCAATATCACTCCCGCCGATGCCGCTCCGGCGTTCGGCCAGCCATTTAGGCCGTTGCGATTCGGTTATTTTCGGTATTGTCAAAATTCCGTGGTTCATTTTTTCCCTTTCCCCGTTAAAGTTTTTTTTGCCGCCTCGCGGATATGCCGTTCCAAGTTCCGGGCCAGGGTGCTAACGTAACGATTCTCGTCCGTTGCCAGCGTAGCCAGCACTTCGAGGGAAGTGTTGAGGTTTTTGGCTACGGCGGCGCGGGCGTACTCATTCCCATCCCCGGCCAGCCGCGCAAGCACGGCGGAGGGTGTGTTGGGGTTCGCCGCGACCGCCTCGCGGACGTCCCCGCCCTCGTCCTCGGCCAGCCGCGCAAGCACTTCGGGGGTGCTGGCGTTGCTGGCTATGGTTTCCCGGAGCCAGAAACTCCAGTTACAACGCGCATCCTCTTCCAGCACCTCGCAAACCACAGCGTAATCCTCGCCGTCTAGGTCGGGGCGGGCTAGGAACCATGCGATACCCTCCGGGCATACATTTATTTCTTTTAAAAACTGGGGTGTTATTTTCATTTCTTTTTCCCTTTTGAGGCCGAAAAATAGCGAAACCAGTCTATACCTACTATGCATGTGTCGATTTTCCGCAAAAACCCTATGGTAATTTTCATTACCCCTGCTCCGCTTGAGGCCGAAAAATATAGGTGGGAATGGAAACGCTAATTGTGGATACGGTTTCCGCCGCTGCAATAGTAGCCTTTGCCGCCCTGCGGACAAACCAATCCCCATCCCCGGCCAGCGTAGCCAGCACGGATAGGGGCGTGTTGCGGTTCCCCGCGACCGCCTCGCGGACAGCCCAATCCCCATCCACGGAAAGCCGCTCCAAAACGGCGGGGGATGTGTTGTTGCAGACCATGGCGCGGCGCAACCACAAGCTCCAACCCCCTAGCCTATCCCCCTCCAGAGCGGCGCACACGGTCACATAATCTGCTCCGTCTAGGTCGGGCCGGGCGCGGAACCAGTCGATTCCGGCTTCACAAGCCTTGATTTTTCTCAAAAACTCGCAAGTTATTTTCATTTTATCTCCCTAAAAGTTTCCTCGCAGGTACTTCCGGCGGGAGCCACAAGGCCCACTCCCGGAGCCATGCGCTCCAACCCGGATGCCCATCCGCTTCCAGTGCGGCACAGACAATTTTGTAATCCTCTCCTTCCAGTTCGGGCCGGGCGCGGAACCAGTCGAGTCCCCTAGGGCAAGCCTTGAGTTTTTCCAAATATTCAAGTTTTGTTTTCATTGTTAATGGAATACCCGATAGATGAGATAGAGGATTATCCCCGCGCCGCCCATAACGATTATGGCGTTCATCAGTGCGTTGAATTCCCGTTGTTCATCCCGCAGTTTGTTCTGTTTCCATGTCATTTTTTTATTCTCCATTTTTATTGTTTTTAGAGGGCCGGGGTTTGGGAGGGAGTTCCCGCCCCCCGGCTTGGTGATGGAGCAGGTCATTACCCCTGCTCCACTTGAGGCCGAAAAATATAGGCGGGAGTGGAAACGCTCGAATTGTGGATACGGGGGTTCCGCCCGAAGGACTGCTCCCGCCTAATGTTTTTATCTTTATCCGTATCCACAACGTGCATCATATGTATTCCCGCCGTCTTTGTCAATTATTTTTTCTTTTTGCAATAGTGGCCGTTGCCGCCTCGCGGACGTACCTGTCCATGTCCATAGTGAGTTTCACAAGCACTGCGGGTGACGTGTTGAGGTTGCGGGCTACTGCCAAGCGCACATCCCCATCAACGTAATCAGCCATCCGCGCCAGTACGGCTGGTGGAGTATCGCCGTGGCGGGCTATGGTTTCCAGGAGCCAGCCGCTCCAACCCGGATGCCCATCCGCCTCCAGTGTCACACAGACAATTTTGTAATCCTCTCCTTCCAGTTCGGGCCGGGCGCGGAACCAGGTGATTCCGGCTTCACAAGCCTTGATTTTTCTCAAAAACTCGCAAGTTATTTTCATTTTATCTCCCTAAAAAAACACCCGCCCGAAGGATTCATTATTCCGCCCCATCCCCATCCTCATGATAAAAGTCGCGCCAGTCGATATTTTCCAATATCCCAATTTGAAAATCCCGCCATTCCTCGATTTCAGCCGAGCTGTAATCGTTATTTTCATATTCGCGCACAACATCGTCCATATACCACTCCGTGTTGCCCTCATAGATTCCCAACGGCCCCAGCACGGCCCGCACGGCCTCATCGTCATACTCGCCCGCCTGCCACGCTTCCCACGGCGGCAAATTGGGGAGGTGCGGTGATGCGGGGGTGGACGGGTTGGCCGTCAATTTTTCCAACCCCCGCGCCTCCATTTCTGATTTAATGTAATTGTAATCTGTTTTCATTTCCGTTCTCCCTTTAAGTTTCCCGCCGGGTTATCCAGCGGGCTGATTTTAAAGTTTGCCCGCGCAAAGTATATTTAAGCTGGTGCGTTTTAAAGTTTATGCTTCCTCATCCGCTTTCCTTCTCCCTTAAAAAGTTTTTGTCTAAACCCGTACCCGTAACAGCCACTGGCTCACTGAAAAGTTAATTCCAGCTGCTCCCCAATGTCAACAATGGGACTGCTGCCCAATTAAACGGTTGCCTCACACCTAAGCGCGAGGTCTAATATATTGCATTACAGCCCATTCGCTCGCTGTTACGGGTTGATTTTACCGCCCCACGGCGGCACTGTCTTCCGCCTCATCATCATCCGGGCAGATAAGTTCTTCCACGCCGCCGGCTACTGTATAGCCCAAGGTGTGTTGGGGGAACCTTTCGCTGAAAAAATAAGCGATTTCTTCAGTTTCTGTTTCTTCGCCAAACACATAAGTAACAGTATCGTAAAAAACTCGTTGGAATTTGGTGTAGCACGCCGCCTCGTATTTTTGGAGTATCCGTTCTCCCACGGTGTCCCCGTTGGCTATCTCAGCGAGAATTCCAGTAGCTTCTCCTACATCGGCTGCGGCAGTAACGAATCTATCAAGCTCATGATATGTTTTCATTTTTCATTCTCCCAAAAAATGTTTTTGTAATGTACTTAAAACATATTGCATGTTTGATACCAAAGCCTAATCACTTGTTTTTATTCACAATCATTTACCAAAATCCCCCCCAATGTAACATTTTGCTTGCACGTTTCGTTCACATTGTTCACATGACTTGAATATTTTGTTACATTGATTAAATCTAATCCAATCTAATCTCAGGAAACTTATTATATGTCCCAAAGTTTCCATACACCACCCACAATATACCACAAAGTTATAATCATCCCAAACCACCCTCGGAAACTTATTATATGCCGTAGAGTTTCCACCCCTTTTTAACTCACCTGAATTCAACGCCCTAAAAATAACACTTGACAAACGATATGGTTTATCCCCTTTATATACCCCTAGGGGGGTCGGGGGGAAAAACAAGACCTTACGCACGTTCAGTGCGGTGTTCGGATACCGCAAACGATGATATCAATCGCTTCTATCGGTGTTCCGATAGTCGCTCATATAACGGTTCCCCCCCCCCAAGCGAAGTAAGACGTCGACCGTGAGTTGCCATCAAATATCGCTGGCTCGTGTCAAGCATGGCGACAAATAATTAACAGCCACCGATTCGGGATATCTATAGGTGGTGGGGAAAAAAAGAAAAAGGGAAAAAAAGAAAAAGGGGAAAAAAGAAAAAGGAAATGCGTCTGTAAGGAAGACATTGAAAAGCTCTTCTATACACGATTGTCCCTTGACAGCTGTTTTTATGTATGGGATATTTACCGCATGAGCAACAGGCAGATAACAGCCCTCATCCCGGCGATGCAACCTCTCGTTACGTCATGGCTCGATGATTGTCACCGCGCCGGGCTGGATATCATCGTCACGTGCACCCACCGAACCATAGCCGAACAGGCCGCATTGTACGCTCAAGGTAGGGGTGGACTGGATGCAGTTAACGCTCTACGCCACGTTGCAGCCATGACGCCCATCACTGAGGCGGAGAATGCCCACTGCCGCACTAACGCGCGTTTATCACTACATACATCGGGGTGGGCGGTAGATTTTGCGGTCATGGACGGCGGCAAATATGCGCCTGACGTGTCCCCGCTATGGGACATAGCCGGGGAACTGGCCGAAAAACACGGGCTGGAGTGGGCCGGACGCTGGAAATCGTTTGGGGAAAAATGCCACGTCCAGCTATCCCAATTGGCGTCATGGTGATGGAGGATTTGGCCGTGGGCGCGTTGGTGATGGTAACCATCGATGCGGTGTTGATATGGATGTTTACTAACAAAAGATAGGAGATAATAATAATGGGTTTCCAATTGATGTTTGCAAGGACAAAAAACGCTGTTTTTAATAATCCCAAAACCACCCTCCCCGCCGTGGGACTTGGGGTAGCGCAAATAGCCGCCGCGTTTGGCTACGTTATTCCAGGCATCGGGCAGATAACTGCGTTGGCCGTGGTGCTGATAGGCCTGTTTTCGCGTGACGGGGGTACTGGCTCGGATGCGTAACTCCGTATTCCCGGCGTTATAACATGCCTGTAGCCGCCCGCCATCCGTGCAATCATCCAGGTTGCAACGCACTAACGAGCGGATGTTATTGTGCGCGGCATGCAACGGTTGCATTGGCAAGCCGCCGCGCCGGGAACCGTGCGTACAAATCACAACGCCATGATGATGGATTGTACCGCTCCCCTCGCTGGCGTTCCATCAGGGCACTGCAATTATCAGCATATCCATTATGTGCCGCGTGTGCCAGATGGAGAGTGCGGGCGGCTACGATGGTTGACCACATCATCCCGGTCAAGGCGGGCGGTGACCCGTTCGATTCCGGCAATCTGCAATCCATGTGCCAATCATGCCACAACACAAAGACCGGCCAAGAAAACAAAAACCGTGCCAAATCACACCCTGCGGTAGGGGCATATTAAATATCTATGGATGCCGCTATAGGAGTCGGTGTGTGAATAAAACTCTTGCAACCGCGAAATGAAACCATTCAATAATGTGGTATATTTACCGCAGTTGAACCTTTTTTAGTGGGGTATATTTATGGCAGGTAGAAAACCGAAACCAGCGGCTCTTAGGATATTGCAGGGGAACCCCGGCAAGCGGGCTATCCGCGATGCCGTGCAGTTGCCGGTGGATGTTATAGCGGCTCCTGATTTTTTGGGGGACTATGCCCGCGCGGAATGGGAGCGACTGGAGCCGGTGTTGCGGGGGGTCGGCATTGTGACCGTGGCCGATGCGATGGCGTTGGCCGCCTATTGTGGTGCATATGGAGATATGCGGGACGCGGAAAAGGCATTATCCGAGTTGCCGCGTGGGGAACGGATTTGCGTTGAGGGTGTAGATGGCCGAACTATGCGGCAACCGTTGGCGCGGGCGCGGGATGAATCGCGGCGGGACATGATTCGCTTTGCCGGTGAACTTGGTATCACCCCATCGGCTCGAAGCAGGGTGACACCGGTTTCCAAGGCGAACAAGCCGAACAAATTTCAGGGGCTCGATGGCGGCAAAAAATAACCACGTTGCCGTTGCCGATAAATACGTCAAGGACGTTTTATCCGGCAAAATATCGACGTGCAAATGGACGCGCCTCGCCTGTAAACGGCATCTGAAGGATTTGAAAAAATCAAAAACGCAATGGCGGTATAAATTCGATGGGGCGAAAGCGGACGGGGTTTGTAATTTTTTAGAAAACTTTCCGCACACGAAAGGGAAATGGGCCTCGCATGGTGAGCCGTTTGTTTTGTCCCCGTGGCAATGTTTTTTGACCTGCTCAATTTTCGGATGGGTGGATAAAAAGACGGAGCTTCGGCGGTTCCGCGTGGCGGATTTACGCGTTGCCCGGAAGAACGGTAAATCAGATTGGTCTGCCCGTGTTGGTTTGTACATGCTCGCCGCCGATGGTGAGCATGGCGCGGAAGTTTATTCCGGCGCGACCACGTTGGAACAGGCCCACGAAATTTTCCGCCCGGCCAACAAAATGGCATCGGCGGAATCTGAATATCGGGAAGCGTTTGGCGTGGAAGTGATGAAAACCTCCGTCTCCATTTTAGAAACCGGTTCCCGGTTCGTTCCTCTCATTGGAAAGCCCGGCGATGGCGCATCTCCATCCTGTGCATTGATTGACGAATACCACGAACACGCCACCGATGAATTTTGCGATACGATGATGACCGGCATGGGGGCGCGCTCCCAGCCGCTCATGTTACGCGTGTCAACGTCCGGTGTTGATATGGGCGGGCCGTGCTATGCCGCCGATATTGAGAATCAGAAGATTCTGGAAGGCGTGGTTGAAAACGATACCCGCTTTGTTTTGATGTACGGCAAGGATGCTAATGATGATTGGGCCGCCCCGGAATCTTTGGCGAAGGCAAATCCAAACATGGGCATTTCCGTATCCGAAGAGTTTTTACTACAGCAATTATCGGACGCCAAAAATAATGCCCGGTTGCAGGGAGCCTATCGCACGAAACACCTCAATGAGTGGGTGGGTGCGCGTTCGGGCTTTTTTAACATGAAGGCGTGGGACGATTGCGCCCGGCCCGGCTTGCATATGGATAATTATGCGGGCAACAGGGCGATATTGTCGCTCGACCTTGCCAGCAAGCGGGACATTGCCGCGCTGGAAATCCTGATTTTCACGGGCATGGGGCAATATGCGGAGTTTGGAAAATATTATCTTCCCCGCGCGACGGTGGAAATGGACGCACATGCTCACTACCAGGCATGGGAACGCGATGGCTGGTTGACCGTTACCGAAGGAAATATCACCGATTACGATGTAATCAAGGACGCAATACTGGAAATCGCTTCCCGCTTCGAGTTGTTGGAAGTGGTTTATGACCCATTTCAATCTACCATGCTGGTTACGCAATTGATGGCGGAAGGTTTGACGTGTGTGGAATTGCGAAACACGGTACAGAACATGTCCGAGCCGATGAAGGTTCTTGATGCGCTGATTGTTAATGGGCAATTGGTACACGCCGACAATCCAGTTATGACATGGATGATGTCAAACGTTGTGGCACACGAAGATGCCAAGGAAAATGTTTTCCCGCGCAAAGAAAAGGCGGGCAATAAAATAGATGGCCCGGTTGCACTTATCATGGCGGTGAATCGGGCCACGGCTCAAAACATCGCGGACATATCACCGGCGGGCAATACCATTTACAATACGGAAGGGATAATGGTTGTATGAAAATCGGCAATAGATTGATAAATATTTTCAATGCGGCGTTTTCGCGCGGCAATCCACAAGACCCGGTGATAGCGTCGTGGTTCGGCGCGGGAGCCGCATCATCAGGTGAAATGGTGACGGCTGAATCAGCCATGACCATATCGGCGGTATACGCGTGTGTGCGTTATATTTCGCAATCGCTCGGTTCTCTTCCCTTTCCCGTCTATCAGCGGGATAAAGACGGAGGTAAAAGCCGCGCGTTGAATCATTACCTTTACCCGGTGCTCAATCGCAAGCCGAACGGAAAACAAACGCCGATGGCATTTCGGGAAATGATGACGGCGCATTGCCTGTTGCGCGGCAACGCGTACGCGCTGATTATCGGCAATGGCGCGCCGGTTACGGAATTGATACCGCTTCATCCCGACCGCGTGGAAATCATCTATCAAAATGGCAAGCGGTTTTACCGGTATCAGCCAGTCAATGGCGCAATCGTGGTTTATGGGCAGGATGCGATTTTGCATTTGATGGGACTGACGCTCGACGGTGAAACTGGTATCACGCCTATCAGCTACATGGCGGAGACGTTCGGCACGGCGATGGCGGCGGAAAAGTTCGCGGGGCGGTTTTTCAAAAACGATGCGACCAGCGGCGTTTATCTCAAAATGCCGGGCCGGTTCAAGGATAAAATGGCGCGGGACAATTTCAAGGAATCTTTCAACGCGGCGCGAACCGGCGGCAATCAGCATAAAACGATTGTGCTGGAAGACGGGCTTGAGATGAATAATTTGGGATTGACGAATAAGGATTCTCAGTTTCTGGAATCCCGGCAATTCGGGAAAAGCGATATTGCCAGCATTTTCGGAGTGCCGCCTCATAAAATCGGCGACTTGACGCGCGGCACATTTTCGAATATTGAACATCAAGCCATCGAAGCGGTGGTGGACTGCATCCGCCCATGGGCCGTGCGCTGGGAACAGACGGTAAATCTCAATCTAATTACCGAGTCAAATTATCGAAGTGGAATATTTGCGGAGATTTTGCTTGATGGATTGCTACGCGGAGATATGGCGTCGCGCTATGCGGCCTATTCCATCGGCCGCCAAAATGGATTTCTTTCCGCAAACGACGTGCGGGCTTTGGAAAACATGAACCCGGTCGAGGGTGGTGATATTTACCTTATTCCGCTGAACATGGTTCCGGCAAACAAGGCGGGCGCGGATAAATCAAAACAGATTATCAAAGCGGCGGCGGCGCGGGCGGCGCATAAGGAAATTACCGCCATCGCCAAGGAGCGCAAGAAAAAATTCGGCGAAGAATTTGCAAAGTGGGCCGATGATTTTTACGCGAAACACGCGCTCTATTTGGCGGAGGCGTTCGCCTGTTCGCCGGAAGTTTTTGATTCCGTGATTGCAATATGGAAAACACAATCAGCGGATGGTGACATTGAAGCCGCCGCGCGGGTAGCGGAAATCATAGCATTAATGGAGGGGAAATGGTAGTTGACGAAAAACCGCAAGGGGAAATCATCCGGGGCGGATTTCACGCGCTGGCAAAGAAGCTGGAAAAATCAACACGGCATATGCGCCGCATGGTGATTGATGATAAATTGCCGGGAGTGGTGGCTTATCAGCCATACCCCGGCGCACATTATCAGTTATTCAAAATAAAATAGCCTTGCCCTGCCTTGCCCTGCCTTGCCGCGCCTTGCCCGGCCATGCCTCGCCTTGCCCTGCCATGCCGGGCCGCGCCCTGCCGTGCCGTGGGAAATACACATTATCTGATATTAAAAATAGCCTCGCCTTGCCAAGCTTTGCCCAGCCATGCCCCGCCATGCCGCGCCTTGCCTCGCCCCGCCGGGCCATGCCTCGCCCTGCCTTGCCTTGCCCGGCCTTGCCGCGTTCGGGATAAACTTAATTTACTCCCATTTATTCACGATAAACTTTCCAAAAACGCCGCGAAATGTTCCGAGGCCAAGAGCCCGCCCGCCCTCTTCGAACAGGTTTTGGATTTCCTGCTCCTGAATTTCCTTAGTGGGAAAAATTTGAAGCGTGAATTCCAGCGACCAATCAAGCGGAAGCACTGGCCTGACCTTCGGATTGGGAATGCCCTTATCCAAACGCGCAACGGCGCGGTGGATATATATGCCTGAAAGTTTGTCAACGTCGTTTTCGAGCTTTCCGAATTGCACGGGGACACCTCCGCGCAAGAACGGGATGAACGATTCTTTGATATTCACAAACGACAGACAGGCGTTAGCGATGTCTTTGTACTGTCTTTTGTCGCGCAAACGTTTCGGCGCGGAATTGGTGTTGTGTGCAGATAAGAAGCTCATGATGTTCAAACTGGGCAGACTGATTATGGTCGTGTTGGGTTTGAAGTACAGCTTCTGCCACGGCTCCAGTTGTGTCTTGTTGTCGCCCGCGTACCGGTCGAACATGATATCGTTTATCCCGCATAATTCCACCTTTCTTTCAACCATTTCAGTTTTTCGTAATACTTTTACCGTCATAAACCACACCTCGATTAAATTATCTGGGCAATCCCCCGCCTGTTCGAATGTGTGAAGATTGCCCCAGAACGGGGAACGCCCAGAAATATTTTAGAGGTTTTGGCAATCTTCACAAGAATGATGCTACAGGACGGGGGAGAATTTGTCAACCATTCAAAATTGGGAAATAAAATCTTTGAATCTTTGCCAAAGACTTCTGCTGTTTAAACAATTCAGATTTTTGATTTGGCTCTCATAATGGTTAACCAATGACGCTATGCCGGGAATGTGCGCGGCTTTTTGCGCGTGAGCCTTTGTTATTAAAGATTCGCCAGCGTCGTCTTTTTGTTTCATCAGCAATTGGACAAAGTCCCGCCGGTTTAGTGCCGCTATCCGGTCAAGTTGTTTTTTAGTTTGCGGCGGCCTGTCACTCATTGTGAGACAGATAAGATTTCCCTTATTTCCGGGAACCATAAAAAGTTCATCTTTTTTCTTCATTCCCCAAATCTACCACAATGTTCCTCGCCAAACAATAGGACAAAACGGACACAATGGGCGCGACATAATTGATATTGTTTCCGTATGGGAAACAAAAATGCCTTATCCCGGTGAACATGCGGCCCGCATAAAAGACCCGGCGGGTTTCGACCGCTTCCGCCGTGAAAACGACAAATTCGGCGCGGGTATCGATGTTATCTGGGGCATTACTACAGATGGCACAACCGATGTTCAATCAATCCGCTTCAACGCCGATAAATTCACGCCCGAAGAGGCTAAAAAATGGTGTGCCGACCATGACTATGAAATCCTCGAATTTGAAGATGCCGCGCCCTCGAATTTAATCCGGTTGGCAAAAAACACCAAGCCCATAACCATCCGCAATCAGGATGGCGATACCGCCGAAATCCTGCTCTATGACGTGATAGGGGCTGACCCGTGGAGCGGCGAAGGCACAAGCGCGAAGGCATTTGCGGAAACCATGAACGGGTTTAAATCCAAGAAATCCGTCACCATCCGCATGAATTGCCCTGGCGGATACGTCCACGAAGGACTGGCAATGTACAACACGCTGGTAAATCACCCAGCCGAAATCAACGTCATTATCGATGGCATCGTTGCATCTATGGCTACCGTGGTGGCAATGGCCGGGGATACCGTAACGATGGCAAAAAACGGTCTATTCATGATTCACAATCCTTGGGGATTTTGTATGGGGGATGCCGATGCAATGCGGCTTGAGGCTTCCATCATGGAAAAAATGAAAGAGTCAATCATCATCGGTTATCAGCGGAAAAGCACGCTATCGGCGCAAGCCTTGTCCGATGCGATGGACGCGGAAACATGGATGAACGCCGATGGCGCGAAGGCGGCGGGATTTGTCGATGAAATCAGCGGCGAAATGAAAATAGCGGCTTGCGCCGACATGGAAAAATTCGGTTATCGCAAAATGCCGAAAGCGTTGGCGGAAAAACCGGAAGAAAACCCGGCAAACAATGAAGATTTTAAAATAGCCAACGCCAATTATCGGCGGCGGCTGGAACTCGCAGAGGCTGGATGGGGCGTTAGAGCTGTTGCTACTAGCGCATCAATCGGCGGAAGCGGTGCATAAACAACGAATGAAGAGGATATTATGGCAACTCACTTGATTGAATTGAAAGAGAAACGGATGAAGGCCGTTGCGGATGCGCGCGCGTATCTGGATAAGGCCGAAACTGAAAAGCGCGGAATGACCACCGAAGAAAACGCCAATTATGGCCGCGCCCTGGATGATGCTGAAAAAATCAGCGGCGAAATCAACAATCTCGAACGGATGGCGAAACTCGAAACCGATGGCATTGTGGCGATGCCGATTGCCAAGCAATCAGCCAAGGGCCGCTCCGCACGGTTCGCGGCATTGCCGACCGATACCCCCGCCGACCTTCAGCACAAGGCTGTATCGGAATACATCGTCAATTACGGTGGTATGCCGACGATTCAGAATGCGCTACAGACCGCGCCGGATTCGCAGGGCGGATACCTGCTCTCGGAGCAACTTTCCCAGCAGATTATCATAGCGGTGAATGACGAAGTGTTTATCCGCGGCCTTGCCACGGTGGAAACCGTCAATCAGGCCGGTGGACTTGGCATCGTTTCGGTTGATGCAGACCCTGCCGATGCGGACTGGACTGCGGAGATTACCGCCGTGTCCGAGGATTCGACGATGGCATTCGGCAAACGGGAACTCAAGCCGAACATCCTTTCCAAACTGATTAAGATTTCCCGCCGGTTGCTCAACGCCTCCACCAAAGCGGAATCTCTGGTTATGGAACGCCTCGCCTACAAACGCGCAATCACCGAGGAAAAAGCATTTCTCACTGGTTCGGGCGTGAATCAGCCGCTCGGTTGTTTCACCGCCTCGGCGATGGGTATCCCCACCAGCCGCGACGTTTCAACCGGCAACACCACCACGGCGTTCACGGTTGACGGCCTCCGCAATGCGAAATACTCGCTCAAGGGGCAGTATTTGCGCAATGCGACGTGGATATTCCACCGCGACGCGGTAAAAATGCTTTCCAAATTGAAAGACGGTGATGGGCAATATCTCTGGCATCCGAGCTTGATTGCCAATGCGCCGGACATGCTCGACGGTCGCCCCATCGCCATGAGCGAGTACGCGCCCAACACGTTCACCACCGGCCTTTACTCCGGGATGATTGGAGATTTCGGCTGGTATCACATCGCCGATTTTGAGGCGATGAGCATCCAGCGGCTGGTGGAATTGTACGCGGCATCGAATCAGGTTGGGTTCATTCTGCGTTCGGAAACCGATGGTATGCCGGTATTGGGTGAAGCGTTCGCCCGCGTGAAATTGGCCTAAACAAAAACATGCGCGGGGGCGTAAAAACCCCCGCCACAAAAAAGGAGTAAATATGCAGTTCAAATCTCTCTTAAAAAATCTGGATGTGCAGAGTGTCCATATTCCCATTGCGCTTGCATCTAACACCGATGCAAACAGCACCCGTATCGATATGAGCGGCTACGATGGCGTCATGTTCGTCCTGCCGATTGAGGATTCCGTTTCCACCGGCATTGCGACGCTGACCGTTGAGGCCAATACCATCGATAGCGACACCGGCATGGTGGCGATTACCGGCGCATCGGCAACCAAAACCTGCGCTGTTACCGATGACATTAACGGCACTCTCTTGGTCGTGGACGTGAAAGGCCCGGCGAAACGGTACGTTCAGGGCGTTATCACAAGCGCAACGGCTAACATCGCCTTTGGCACGCTGACCGCATATCTGTACGGCGCGAAGAAACTTCCGATTGCGCAGGGCGCGACGGTATCGGCCTCAACCACCGTGGCGGGATTCTAAAAGGAGGTTTTTATGTCTGACTCATTGACACAAACGAAGATTTACACCGAGCAGGGCGGGGATAAACTCTTCGTCAAAAGCGGCGGGATTATCGACATCGAAACCGGAGGGAAGATTTATTCCAACGGTGCTCAAGGCGCGGCATTGACTGCTCAGTTAACCACCATCACCCCCGCCGATGCCGAGGGAACGCCGGATTATGCGATACAGGCGATAACGGCTACCACGCCTTACGGATTCGTCAACGCCCAAGAGTGCATAACTCTTTTGTACGTTGTCAAAAATCTTCAGGTTAGGTTGGCTGAAGTTGAGGCGCGTCTTGAAGCCGCTGGGCTGGTAATCGCAAATTAAGCGTAAATATCCCAGAGTAGGACACCCTCCAACTCCGGTAAGGGTAGGGGAGTGGGTGTAACAGCCCGCCCCACCCGATTTTGAAAGAGGATGTGATGGCGATTGATGACGAACGAAGGAAATTTCAAACAGCCGATGTTTGTAACGTGCAATATGGCGCGGTGGAAAAACAATTCAGCGAAATAAAAGCCGACATTGAAAAAATATTCGACAAACTCGACCGTCTGCCTAACTGGGCTGTGGCTCTCATTGGATTATTGACCGCTTTTATTGGCTGGTTGGTGAAAGGGAATTGATATGAGTTTTTGTATACGCGAAGCAGTTACGGTAACGACAATCGCCGATGGTTCGGCAACCGCTTATTCCGTTGGATTGACCGGTCGGCTTTCACAAATTCGCTATGTCAAAACCGACTTCACCGACGGCGTGGATTTTACCATCACGAATGAATCCACCGGGGAAACCCTGTGGGCTGAAGACAATGTCAATGCCAGCACAACCCGCGCACCGAGACAGGCCACGCACAGCACTGCGGGCGTTGCCGCGCTTTACGCGGGCGGCGGCGCGGCGGTATTGGATAAAATCGCACTTGCCAATGACCGGATAAAAATCGTCATTGCCAGCGGCGGCGCTACCAAAACCGGGACGTTTCATTTTTTGGTGGATTAAATGCCCACGCATGATATTGCCCAGTTCGCGCCCCGCACCGGGCGGTTGATAAAGGAAAACGGAGAGATTATCAACATCGGCGATGGAAATCCCCTCGCCTATCTAGACGTTGATACCGGGCTGATTACCAAGGTAAACGGCCATGAGGGAATGATTCACACCATCGGTTATCTGACGGCCGTCGGCATTGGGAAAATTCCGGGGCATGAATCATTCCGGGGATTCGGCGAACGCTCCGGAATAACAAATATCGCCGCTGGAAACGATGTATGGCAGGGGACTGCCACCACCGTGCCGATTCCCTCTCAAACTGTCGGCGAGCAGATGACGGTGGTATCCACCTCCGCCGCCGATGCCAACGCGGGAACCGGCATTCAAACGCTGGACGTTCATGGCCTCGATATATCCGGCAATCCTCAATCCGAGGTAATAACGATGAACGGGGTGACGCCCGTCAACACGGTTCGCGCAAATTGGAGATTTATCCAATCAATTCACGCCGAAACCGTGGGAACCGGCGGCAGTGCCGCCGGAACGATTTCCATTTACAAAACGGGAAGCGCATCCGCTATTTACAATGTCCTTGCGGCGGGTGGGAATATGTCCCTTAATTCCGCCCGCATGGTGCCCCTCGGTAAAACATTTTATCTTTGCAACCTGAGCGTTATGGCGGCTGATAACACGTCCGTATCGGTGAGGCTCCGGAGTACCTCCACTTTTGAAAATACACTTACGCCGGGTTATTTTTTTCTCTTCAAAGATGTTTCCATCCTGCTGAATTCCAGCAGAGAAAAAACATTCTGCGTCCCGTTGAAATTCCCGGAATTGTGCATAATTAAATTTACGGGCTATGCCAGCACGAATGGCGCGGCGGCGGCTATCAATTATGATGGATTTATAGAATGAACGCGCTCATTTTAAAAACGGCCCCCACGGTAGAACCGGTTTCCTCCGCCGAAGCAAAAGCGCATTTGCGCGTGGATATTTCCACCGACGACACTTACATCGGCACGTTGATTACGGCGGCGCGGGAAGCGGCGGAAAACTACACCGGGCGGGCGTTCATTACCCAAACATGGGAATATTACCTGACTACCTTTGCCACTTGCGGGCGGGAATTTAATGAAATCATTTTGCCAAAAGCCCCGTTGCAATCTGCAATCGTCACCTACACGGACACGGACGGCGTGTCGCAGACGCTCTCATCCGCGCTCTACACCGTGGACGCAAAGGGCGAGGAAGGCCGCATCGTGCCCGCATACGGGCAAGCGTGGCCCTCAACGCGCTGGGTTCCCAACGCGGTCAAGATTACGTTTATTGCGGGATATGGAGATGCTGGAACGGCTGTCCCGGCGGCAATCAAACAGGCCATTCTTTTGATGGTCGGCCAATATTACGAGCAACGCGAAGACTTGATTATCGGCACGAGTCAAACAGAAATGGATAACGGCGCAAAAGCGTTGCTTGCTCCCTACGTTGTGAGGCGCATGTGAAAGCGGGAATGCTTCGGCACGTCGTTATTATCCAGCAGGTGACGGAAACCCGCGACGGTTTCGGCGGCATATCCGAAAGCTGGGCGACTTTTGCCACGCGCCGGGCGCATATCGGGCCGATAAAGGGCGCGGAGTATATCGCGGCGAAAGCCATGACCAGCAAGGTTTCGGTGGAAATGCGTCTGCGCTATGTGTCCGGATTGATAACCAAAATGCGCGTCCTTTGGGGGGCACGAATTTATAACATCATCGACGCCATCAATATCGATGAACGTGGCAAAGAACATCGGCTTATGTGCGAAGAGGTGGTTTTATGAAAATCAAATTATTGAAAGATGCCATCGGCCCGCGCGGGAATTGCGGGGCTGGTTGCATTGTGGATTTCCCGAATGAAGTGGCGCGGGATTTAATTGACGCGGGCAAGGCTGAAGCGGTGAATTTTTATGATGGCATCAACCCCATTGAAGAGGCATTAAGCCAGGAACAAGAAATCGTACATCCCAAAAAGAAAAGCAAATCCAAATACCACGCGGAGCCTGACGATGGCGTTTGAAAATGGAATGTCTGTATCTTATACCTTCACCGGTGGCAAAGAAATTGAGGAAATTCTCAAAACTTTACCGGAAAATGTGCAACGCGAAATCGGGTTAAAGGCCACGAAAGAGGGTCTTGAAGTGATAGTGGCGGAAGCGCAAAGCAAGGCTCCCGTCCGTACTGGGCGGACGGCGGCGGCTATCGGTATAATGACCGCGCCGAAATCCAAAGAGATAATATCCGTTGACGTAGGCGTTATGCGGGGGGTCAAACGCACCGATAAAAAGGGGGCGTGGTATGCGCATTTTGTAGAGTTAGGCACGGTGCGCAGGGCCGCGCGGCCATGGTTACGCCCGGCGTTTGATACCAAAGCAGGGGAGGCTGTGCAAATAACTGGGCAAGCACTCTGGAAATTTATCGAAAAATTTCTGGCAAGCGGGCGGCGCAAATGATTGAGACGGCGGTATATACCAGGTTATCAACTTTCGCGGGGCTGACCGCGCTGGTATCTCTACGCATTTATCCAAACATCATGCCGCAGGATACCGCGATGCCCGCGTGTGTCTGGAATGTCGTCTCCGCGCAACGCGAAAAAGCGATGACGCCGGTGACGGCAATGACCACCAAACGCATCCAAGTCAATTCTTACGCGACAAGCTACGCTTCCGCAAAAGCGGTATCCGAGCAAGTGCGGGCGGCCTTGCAATGGTGGAAGGGTACGGTATCCGGCGTGGTCGTGCATTATTCGGAATTGCAAAACGACATGGATTTTTATGACGATGCCGCGTTGATGCACGGCGTCATGACTGATTTTTTGATTACATTTACGGAGGCTTGATTATGGCTATTTTTCAGGGGTGTAAACTGTGGCTGGGAAAATATGACGTGTCCGGCCAATCAAATGTAGTCTCCCTTGACTACGGCGCGGAATTGCTGGATTCAACTACATTTGACAAAGCGACGAGGATTAACGCCGGTGGATTGAAAACGGCTGGATTCGGCGTTTCCGGTTTTTGGGATACCGTAACGGATACTGCGTTGTTTGACAATATCGGATTGATAGATGTCCCATTTACGGCGGGCATGGTGGCCGGTGCGGATGGCGAACTTGCCTACATGCTCAATACTATTTCCGCCGAGTACAAGGTTGGCGGCGTAATTGGTGAGATGCTCCCCTTTTCCGTTGGTGGCAAGGGGAATACATTGGTGCGCGGCAATATCATGCACAACGCCACGCGCACGGCATCTTCCACCGGGGTTATCAGGCAGTTGGGCGCGGTGACGGCGGCGCAAAAACTCCACGCATCGTTACACGTTATATCGGCATCCGGGGCTGCACCCACGCTCGATGTGCTGGTGCAAAGCGACAATCTTGTTGGATTCGGTTCGCCGATTAACCGAATTACGTTCTCGCAAAAAACGGCCATCGGCTCGCAGTATTCCATGCTTGCCGGGGCAATCACTGATGACTGGTGGAGAGTGTCGTACACGATAGGGGGAGGTTCCCCATCGTTTGAATTTATTGTTGCGATTGCAATTGGTCTTTAAATAGGAAGGAGAATTTATGGCTACATTGGTTTTAACGGACGCATTTCTTAGTATCGGCGGGACGGATTATTCCGCGAACGTGCAAAGCGTAAAGCTCAATTATACGGCGGAAACGCTGGATGATACGGCGATGGGCGATACCACGCGCTCCAACGCGGGTGGGTTAAAAGTTTGGAGCTTGGACGTAACATTCCTCAACGATTATGTCGACAATGGCATTGATGAAGTTCTTTTCGGCCTTGTCGGCACTACCGCCGCGCTTATTTTCCGGCCCGTCAAGGGAACGGTTGTGGGCCCGGGCAATCCGAATTACACCGGCACGGGCATCCTTGAGGGTCTGCCGCAGGGCGGAGGCGTGGGTGCGTTGGATACCAAGAGTATTTCTTTCAAGTCCGCCGGCACTTTAACGCGCGCTGTAGCGTAAAAAAATTAATAGGAGGGTAACGATGTTAAGCAGGGAACAGATACTCAAAGCTAATGACCTAAAAACCGAAACCGTTGCCGTGCCTGAATGGGGCGGCGAGGTTTTGGTGCGCATGATGACCGGTACGGCGCGGGATAAATTCGAAGAGCAGATGTTTGGGGGTGGCCGTAAAAAGGGCAAGCCCGAAATGTCGTTTGACAATATCCGCGCCCGCCTTGTGGCCGCCGTGGTGGTTGATGAGGCCGGGAATTTACTATTCGAACCGGCTGACATCGTGGAACTGGGTAAAAAAAGTGCGGCGGCCTTAGACCGTATTTTTTCCGTTGCCCAGCAACTCAACGGATTCACAAAAAAGGACATTGACGAACTCGCAAAAAACTCCGAGACCGACCCGAAAGAAGATTCTATTTCGTCTTAGCCACACGGCTGGGGAAAACGGTTTCGGAACTTTTGGCGTCGGTGGATAGCGGAGAGATTGCCGAATGGCAAGCCCTATATCAAGTCGAGTACGAAGAAGAGCGGCAAAGGGAAATGGAACGCAAGGCCGTCGCGGAATCCGGGCGGCAAAGGAAAAGGTAAGACAATGGCTACAATCGGGCAATTGGTAATCAATGTTGGGATGAATGTCGCCGACATGATAGGCGCGTCCGAAAAGGCCGAGAAAAGCTTTTCAAACATGGTCAAGCGCATGGAAAAAGACGCAAAAATCATGCGAAAAGAGCTTAATCATTTAGGCGAAGAATTTCTTTCCATGGGTAAATATGCCGCTGTCGGGGCGGTTATCGGCCTTGCCGCCGTCGTTAAACATTCTTTTGAAACCGCTGATGCGCTGGGGAAAACATCCGACGCGCTGGGTATCAGCACCGAGAAACTAACGCAGTTGCAATATGCCGCCGCGTTAGCTGGTGTTAATAGCGAGGCCTTCACCGGCTCCATGTTTACCATGACCAAAAACGTGGCCGATGCGTCAATGGGGCTGGGAAAGGCTCAGGTGGCATTTGCGGCGATGGGCATAAATGTGCAAAAACTGGTGACAATGGCTCCAGACAAGCAATTTGAATTGATTGCGAATAAAATAGCCGCGATAGAAAATCCCGCCATCAAAGCGCAAATGGCCATGAAAATATTCGGCGATTCCGGCGCGGCCATGCTGGCGGTTATGAAAGATGGGGCGGGGGGATTGAAGGATGCGGCGGAGCAAGCGGATGCACTGGGTCTTTCTATAAGCCGCGTGGATGCGGCGAAGATTGAACAGGCAAACGATGCTATGACCTCGGCGGGCGGAGTTTTTAAGGGCGTTGGAAATACAATAGCCATCATGCTCGCACCCGCCATTGAAGGGTTGTCGAAAGATTTTATCAAAATGGCGACCAATTCCGAATGGTGGAAAGACGGAATTAAGGCGGCTTTTGATGCGATGATTACAGGCGCGGGATGGGCGGCCAATGGGATTCGCGGCATCGGTTTAGTGTTGCTGGTTATCGAAGAGGGGTTTCAATCTTTAAAAGTTTTGGGATTAGGCGTACTTCTCGCGCTTGGTGATGGATTTTTCGGGTTTGTTGAATTTTTCGGGACATCGTTTTCCAAAGTTTTAGATTTTGTATCCAGCTCGATGATAAGCCTTGGGAAAGGGATGCAAGACACCGGCATCCCCGCGATAAAAGAACTCGGCATTGGGCTGGAGGCCGTAGGTGATGCTGGAAAAGCGGCGGCGGCGGCGACCATGGAATTAACTGACGGTGCTGAATCCTCTCAACAAGCGATAAAGTTGATGCTCAATGATTCCATTGCATCCTTGGCCGATATGCAACTAAGACGCGCGGTTTGGGTTAAGAACATGGAAACGCCATTTGATTTCCACAAATCGATGGCCGCTTATACCGCGCTATCGCAAGCTGAAGCCGGCCTTGTAAAGCAATCAATCGATAACGCAAAGACGGCCGCTGAAGCAAAACATATAATATGGGTTAAAAACCTGCAAGAAAAAATGAAGGCTCATTTTGAGCATGAAAAAAAGATTGACGAAGAGGCACTTAAATACATAGCCAAATCCATCGTTGACACGTCATCCGGGCAAGAAAAACTCCGCGCGGAATATGATGTCACGATGAAACAATTTAGCGGCGGCACTGTAACCCAATTGGAAGCGCAAAAAACCGCGTGGAGGGTTTATAACGCAAAGCTCATCGAGATGAATGGCAAGGTCGCCGCTGAAATGCGCGATAAGAATTACGAAGCCCTTAAGGCGATGGTTAAAAATACCGAAGATATGTCCAACGAGGCCGTGGATAAACGTAGAGCAGCCATGGCTGAAATGGAAAAGCGCGACAATGAATGGGGTCAGAACTTTAAAGATAAATTTGAGGAAGGTCTCGGAGCCGCGAAAAGTTTTTACGACCAAGTTGGCATACTGGGGGCGAAGTGGGGCGAGGCCACAAAAAACACGTTTAAAGATGTTTTTGAAGACGGATTGAATGGGAATTTAAAAAATTCCGGGGATTACATTGAAGCATTTAAAAGGGCTGTGGTCGCGGCCATAGCGACTATGGCCGCTGAATGGGTGACTGCCCACATCATAATGACTGCGGCGTCGGAAGTGTTTTTTATAGCGCAAGTGGTTGGATGGACTGCTGTGGGCATTGCTATGACGGCGGCATTGTTTATTATTGTTGCGGCGTGGGTTCTTATCAAGGCGATACTAGACAATTGGAATGGCATTATGACCACATTGCAGGATGCTTGGGATGGATTGGCAAAAACTATTAATGACGTTGGTCAAATTTTCACTAGCATTGGGCAATCAATTGTAAAAGCATTTGAACCCGTGCAAACCTTATTAAACGACATTTGGAAGATTTTTCAGGATATCGCGGATTTAGGGAAAAATGCCTTTTCATTCAAAATCGAATGGCCTGACTGGCAGGGAAAGGGGACTGTCGAAACCCTGCTAGGTATAGACATTCCTTTTCTGAGTTTTGCGGATGGAGGAAATATTCCCGGCATGTGGAATGGTCAAAAGGGCTTGCGGGGTGATACTGTCCCGGCCATATTGACGCCGGGGGAGTATGTTATCCCACGCGATAAGGTCAACCCTGAAACGCGGGCGACAATAGAATATATCCACAAAACGGGAAGGGTTCCCGTTCCATTTTGGGATTTAGGCGGAGTATCAGATTTCGTATCGAACATTACTAACGGCGCGGTAACATTATCGGGGTCGGGGGACACGATAGATTTCGTGAATAGTTTATTTTCAGACCCTTGGGCGTATGTGAAAAAAATGGTAATGGATGGCATGAAGGGCATTATGGAGCACATGGGACTGGCTTCAGGATTTGTCAATGGCGGCATAATGACGGCGCAAGGCGCACTCCCGCTCAATGCCTATGCTGATGGTGGCATTGCCGATAGGCCTCAAGTCGCATTATTCGGTGAAGGCCGCATGAATGAGGCATACGTTCCTTTGCCTGACGGGAAAAGTATCCCCGTGACCATGAAAGGCAATCAACAGGGCGGCGGCGATGTTATCCTGATGCTCGATGGCCAGGTGCTAGGGCGCATCCTCAACGCCATGTCGCAACAAGGCCGCCTATCAATCAATCCCATAGCTGTCCGTTCCGGGTATGCGATATGACGATTAGATTCACCTATACAAATCGCGCGGATACCGGGACACTTACCAGTTTGACGGCGGCGACCGGCTACCCGGCTGCGAACGTGCAACACCCATTCAAAACCAAAACATATCGCTCAACCGGCGTTACCGATGAATGGCTGAAATGGAATCTAGGCTCCGCCCAAAGTGTGACGATGATTGCCATCGTCAATACCAATTTGACGGCGGCGGCAACCGTTTATTTTTGCGGGCATGCTAGCGATTTGGGAAACACTACGGCGGCGTGGCACGGCACGGCCACGGTGGATGAGACAATCACTATCCCAGCGGCGGGCATGGCGATAAAATACTTTACTGGAGCATCTAAACAATGGTGGTTTCTTGGCGTGGCCCCGGCGGGCGCGGGAACTTATATTGAGATAGGAAGGGTATTTTTCGGAGCATATTATGAACCTGCGCAAAACTTCGCTCAATCATATGGGCATTCGAAGATTGATTTATCCAGTTCTGGAATATCAATTGGAGGCCAAACGCATACAGATGTGAGAAGTCAATTTAACGAACTGTCATTGCCATTCCCGCTGATTTCCAAAACGCAAAAAGAGGAACTATTGGCAATGTTTGCGGCGGTTGGATTATATCGGGATATTATCGTATCGCTTGACCCGTCCGGCGATTTGAATGCCCTTACATTTTACGGACGTTTAACCGACGCGGTGAAATTTAAAATGATAGCGCAAGGGTCAACGTCGGAATTGCATGGTGTAACGCTGGATTTCAGGGAAAGCCTGTGAGTATTGTAACCTTCGCCGATTTAATTGCATATCCCGATACGCAAAAAATCGCTCTGGCGGAAATTTCGGTAGCGGAGAGCATTACCGGGACATGGACTTTGCATTCCGGCAACGTCTATAAAAAAACCATCGGCAATGAATCAATCGCCTTGCCCGGCGGTGGAACATACCACTACCTGGAAGAAGTGTCTGGCCTTAAATACGGCTCAACCACAATCATCACAACGGCGGCGGTTGCTAACCTTGCCACTTGCATAACCACCAGCTCATCGTGGTATCAGGACGTTGCGGCATCGTTATTGTACGTCAACTTTGCCGGGAGTAATCCAAACACAAACGCCTCATTGTTACCCATTATGATGGCATTCCCCATGCGGTTTGCAACGCAAGGTATTTCATTGGCAGTCACAGCCGGGACGCGGCCTTTCGACCCGTTCATTAAAAACATGCCCATGATTTCCCAAGTCAATAATCAAATCGTGGGTGGTTATTCGTCAACGTCCATTTCCAGTCTTTCGGTGAATAATGAGACAGGAGTTTTCGACCAATTACTTTACAATTATGTTTTTGAAAAACGGTTCATTACAATCCGATTTGGCGGGGAGAGTTTGCCGTATTCGGAATATGCTGTGGTTTTTAAGGGTATTATTACGGACGTGGAATGGACGCGCATGGGGGTTACTTTTAATCTACAGTCCATTCAGGAGATGCTCGCACAAACTACAATTCCAGCGGTAACATTTGATGCGACGTATCCGAATATCGACCCCGCATTTTCTGGGGCGGTAATTCCGATTGCCTATGGGAATTTTACGACATCAGGAACGCCTGGCCGTGATTCCATTCAGGGCATAGGTGAAGATGAGGTAACAAACATCGGCGTAGATACCGTGAAGATACGCATTGTCTATAATCCAGTAGCCACCGTTGACAAGGTGTCCATTAGTTACGATAACATGGTCAGCTGGGTGGTGGCGACATTGGACGCGGCGGCACTACCGACGGCGGCTAATAAATATTCCACGATTGCGGCGGCGGTTGGATTGGAAGGCGCGGTCTGGGTTCGCTTTACCGCCGCCACTTATGCTCCCGCCACCAGCAAACGCCCCATTGTGCGCGTTCAATTCACCGGCCATTATGATGGCCAAGGCGGGCGCGGATATATTGGCGCGACCGGAAGCGAAATTATCGATAACCTATTGCGCAGCTCACCGCTTTCGTTCGCCGATTCCGATATAGACACAGCGGCGTTTGCCACGGCACTTGTCCGGGCCAATGGCAATCAGGCGGTATATTTAAACAAGGGCGAATCCATCGCCACCATCATTGACAATGTCAGCAAGGGGGACATTGGTTTTTTTTATGTAAACAATGCGGGAAAGTTCACTTATTCAGTTTGGCTGCCAAGTCTCATTGCTGACATAACGCTTACCGATGAAGACATTATGGAAGATTCCTTGAGAATTATGTTTCACACAGATGAACAATTTACAACGGCTCGCACCGGATATAATCGGCAAAATACAGGTGAGTTAAAATATTTATACAAACAAACATCTGCATCGCAGGAATCCGCGAAATATGATAACGCGGCGACAAAAACCGTCAACACATATTTAACAGGGGATTCATCCGCCGAAACGCTTTCGCAGCGTTTGATACGTCTGCATAAAAATCCACTCGCTTCCATATCGGGCGTTTGCAAGTGGCGGCTGGGAAATTCCAACGTCGGGGATAGAATAGGCATTACCACAGCCCGCGCTCCATATACTCTCGGAACGTATTCCAATTTTATTATTGAACTAACAGCGATTCAAAAAAGTTTTGTAACCGGGACGATAGCCTACAGCGGGCGGGCTTCGGCGGGGCTTAATATTGGAACAGTCACAGCTGGCGGGTATCCATCTTTTACAGCCGCAACACGGGCGGAGCGGAATGTTAGTGGTTTCGTCACCGATGATTCCGGTTATGCGGAGCCGGGTAATCCGGCATCTTTAAATATTTCTCAAGTTTGGTAAGGAGGGAAAATGGCTTTTACAACGGCATCACCTTGGGCAATAGGGGATTCCACGACAAAAACAAAACTTGACGTGACCCACGCCAATACCGTGGCCTTGAAAGACGAGGACATAACTATGGCTGGTGTAAAGACGTTTTCATCAATATCACCGGGGGTGAATTTTGTTCAGGGCTATCGCACACAGGCACTTTCCGCAACCCCGCTCGTGTTGGTTGTTGGCGATGCATTTACACAAGTATTTACCGGGACGGTGCAACCGCAGATAGTGACACTCCCCGCGACAAACACTATAACTACGGGACACCGCTACGAGATAATCAATAGAGGTACTGGTATTTTGGGATATGTTACCGTCAGAGCGTCTGGCGGGGCAGGGAATGAAATCTGCGTGTTACCGGGAAATAACTCAATAGCGACATTCACCTGCATTGCCACGGCAAACGCGGGTACTGCCGCAGAGTGGCTGTTAGAGTATCTAACGCCCAAAACCGCAGTAATCGTGCATGATGAAACATCGGGAACAAGCGGTGGTCAGATAACACCTGTTAATACGTTCAAGACCCGTAAAATAACATCGGTGCTTTCTGACCCCTCGGCTATGGTATCTCTTGCGTCAAATCAGATAACGCTCCCTGCTGGGACGTATGTGTTTTCAGGGTCAATGGTCTACTACAACACATATCACACGCTGATAAGGCTGTACAATATTACGGCCTCGGCTGCATCAATCATGGGGCCGACAGGCAGGGCCGCAGACAATTCCAGCCTCATATTGTCATTGTATGGGATAGTGACCGTTACAGTTACCACCATATTTGAATTGCAGCATGAGGTTTCAAACACGTTAGGCACGAATGATGCTGGTATCTCCACAAGCGTTCCGAATCCCAATGAGCGATATATGCAAATGCTCATTACGAAAATACAGTGAGGTAAATGATGAATGACGTATATATACCAGCGGCGGCGGTGTCGTTGGTTCCATCCGCAAAGTTCCGCGATGCTTCGAGTTATGAACGGTTAGTGGCAACGTGGACGGACGCCAGAGCCATCCCGACCGAGGCCGAGATTGCCGCAGAGATTGTCAACATAATGGCTGGCATATCTGCCAATGCCTACAAAGGAAAACGCTCCGCCGAATACCCGCCGATGGCAGATTACCTTGACGCCGTGGCGAAAGGTGATGCGGTTCAACAGCAAGCGTATATCGACGCTTGTTTGGCGATTAAATTAAAGTATCCGAAGGGAATATAAATGGATAAAATGTTGCAAGGAAGGCGACTACCGGGATATTTTTCACCTCCCCTCTTTCCACGCATTGAATCCCGCCACGATTTTTCCGAACGCGACGGCCGATGCGGATGATTTATCGATGTCCCGCCGGTGTTCAACCGCGCACCGGGATTTGATAAAATCAGTCACCTGCCGGACTGCCGTTGTTTCTGGTCTCGCACCTTCGAGGGTGAGAATCCATTCCTGAAACCGCTTGTCTTTCGGCAACGAATACGCCAGTAGTTCCGTCTCGCTGACATGGCGTTTGCGTTTTGGGGATTCCGCCTGTTCATACGGTTCTCCCTCATACGGCGCATCGTAATCAATCCGGGTTGCCCGCACCGCGAAACAGGCTCCATCCAGATTCGCCGTGATGAATTGGTCAAATACCGCTTTATCCACCTCGGCGGTAATCCGGTATTGTGGCCCCGCTTTGGTGGTTTTCCCAACAGCGGAAACGTGGCGCATCTCAAACTTAAAGGGAATGTTGGCGGTATCCAGCGGGTTCATGGCCGCCGTTACTTCTGATACATCGTTGACGGTTTGGATGTGTTGAGGAATACCACTCCCACCATGTTGGCGAAAATAGCATGCCCGCCGCCTACCGCCATGATTTCCGGTTCCCGTTCCGGGTTGGCCTTTTTGATACGTTCGCATTCGAGCATGAGCCATGACGACCCCGGCACGGCTCCCTTGTTGGTGCTGATGCGTTCATTGGGCATAACCGATTCTGTTATCTGTGTTTTTTTATCGCCACCCATTTCATTCTCCTTTTTTTTTTTCGATTGATGATACCGTGAACACCACCCTCGGATTTTCTTTATCAATCCGTTTATAAAGGATTTTGGCCACAAACTGCCTGTCATTTTCGATAATCCCGGCCTTTTCCATTAAATCGCAAAATAGCTCATCCGATAAATCGCTCCGATTACTCCGATAATAAATCACGGCGGTGAGGTGTAATTCCCCCTTCATCCCGATTTTTGCAGACCCCGGAACCTGCCGCATGAAATCCCGCTCGTAATCCAATGCGTCTTGGCTTTTTATCACCATCGGTTTTCCAGTCCGCCTGTTAACCACGATGCGCCGGGAATTGGATTTGCGCGGCAGGTGGCCGTGGATGGTCAACGTTATTTGCTTCATGTCCCGCTCACTTCAAATTGGTATTGGAATAATCCCTTGCCCATGGCCTTGCAGGTTATCCCATACCCATTAGCCCGCAGTTCCGATATGCAACTGTTCACCGCGCAGACGTTCGCCCCGACAATAATTTCTCTCGTGGTTTTGGGTTTGCCATCCCGCAGATATTCGAGTACCCGTTGCAACCTGTCGCTGGTTTCAATACGCGCGTTGTGCATTATTCATTCCTCCTTAAAATATTCAGTATAGGCCGGTGGTATTTTGTAATTCTCATTTTTCAACTCATTTATTATCTCCCTATTAATTCTATGGTTGTGCCCGATTGCCCGCTCGCCATCTTCCCGGGGTATTTTTTTTGCGAAGTCTGGATACCGGTTAATAAGTTCCCGCTGAATGACGGCCATGCTGGAATCCTTCGGTTGCGGCAGGGCTTCAATCAATGCCGATGCCGGTATTGCAACTGTATCTGGCCGCCGTTGCTTCCAGCGTTCTTCCGCCACCGAATCCATTACCAATAACGCCAGATTGTTATGGCTATGCCATGTTTTTTCTTGGCAGATGTGCAATATCGCCCGCAAGAACTCATCCTCATAAATAGGGCATTCGGAATTGACCAGCGTATCAAACCATGTAGCCGCCGATTCGGGAAGCTCCATGCCGGGATATTCCCGCCGCACCATGGCCATGGCGTCATCAAACGCCATTTGACGGATTGGACGTTTTTCTTGAATCATCCTTTATGTCCATTCGTAAATATCTCAATAACCACTATTGTGTCATTGTGCCAACCACCATGAGGAACCAGTAATATTTCCTCAATTTCAAATCCGTACTTCTTCCCAATTCCCCCGCTGTTCCACGAACAGGAAAGAACCTTGCCTCCGGGAGCGATAATGCGACTTATTTCTTTTTTCATGTTAGACCAGAATGACGCTTGTGTGGTTTGCATATTCACGGTTCGACCCAGTTTCTTGTATACCTCGCTAACTTGCCTCGGAGAGTATGGAGGGTCAAACAATACGGTATTTATAGACCTCGGCTGGAAGGCAGCGAGAAATTCAAGAGCGTCCATGTGGAAATCAGTATTAAATTCCGGGTCTATATCATTAGTTATTTCAGCCAGTCTGTTATTGTTGGCGAAAGGGTCTATCGACAATCCTTTCAAGTGGCGTGAAATTAGTTCCGCAATAGGTTTAATGCTGAAAGTATTGCTGTCAGGCATTGACCATATTCTGTTAATTTTCATCAATCCGCCCCCAGCGGCACGAAGGCATCGTATCCAGCCTGGAATTCAGCCACCTCAACAGCAATTCCTTGCGTCCACCATGCCTTATCAATGGATGCTTCCCAGCACATTTGACATAGGTCATCCGGCCAATTGTCATCATTTTCAATTTTGCAATTAGGGCAAGTCATTTTGCATCCTCTTTTCCTCTTTCGCATGATGGTCGCCGTTTCGCGGACTGGCGGACGCACCATTTCTTATCCCCGATTAACCATACCAGCGCGCCGGAGGGCGTGTTGCGGTTACAGGCCACGGCGGCGCGGACGTGCTTGTACTTGTCCTTTGCCAGCACGGCAAGCACGGCGGGTGGGGTGTTGCGGTTCCCCGCGACAGCCGTCCGGACGTCTGCGAACGCATCTTTAACTAGCCATTTCAGCACTTCGGGAGAGGTGTTGGTGTTCTCCGCTACAGCGATGCGGATGTCTGTGTCCGCGTTTTTGGCTAGCCGAGCCAGTGCTTTACGGGAGGTGTTACTGTTGCCCGCCACGCCCCAACGGAGCCAAACGCTCCAGTGGCTATACCCAGCCCTATCAAGCGCGGCGCACACTATGGAATAATCCGCGCCATCCAATTCAGGATGAGCGTGGAACCAAATACGTCCTTTACGTCCGTCTGAGCAAGTATATATTTTCCTCAAGAATTTCTTGGTTATTTTCATTTTTCGGTCTCCTCTTTTCTTTTATTGTAGCTTTCCTCATTCCACGCTCGCAATGTGGCCCAAGCGGCTTCCTGCGCCGCCTTTGCCGCCGCCGCCAACGCCGCCGCCGCCAACGCCGCCGCCGTCACGTCCAGCTGTTCTATTACCCGAAACAACGCAATTAATGTAATCATTCTATTTCCTTTCCAACTGTTGAATTTTCGCACTCATCCCGCAGGTTGCATTTCTCGCAATCCATCCGGCACTCATCCGGGTACGGGTCTGCCAGATGGTTATATGTCGCGTCTACATAATCGCCCATTGAATATCCTCCTCCAAAAATAAGACCTTGCCACCGATACCAGCGTGTATATCATAACGATGTTCATCGACTGCGCCGCGCCGGTATCAAATAACCACATCGTTAGAAACCAACTAATCACTATCCCGCTTGCCGTGTTGACAGCCGCCTCGATGGCGGATTCCCTATGTGTCTGCATTTTTATCACCTTGGTTAAAAAGTGGCAGACCGGTGGTCATGCCCATGCAATGCGGGGACAGCCATAATCGCTCGGTGTGGTGATTATTGTTTACCCCTCCCCCCAAATTTGAATAACCCCCATTCGCTTTCCATTCAATTTTACTCCATCCAGCGGATTCAAGTGTTGGGTATTCGCCTTCGTATCCGGCGCACACGATGCGGTAATCAGGGTTATCGCCGCGCGGCAAGCACCATTTTTCCACGTCCAGCGCGACGGTCATGGAATCGTGGTGATAAATGGAATCATCACGCGATTCATGGCTGTACGGCGGGTCGAAAAATATCCCCACTAATCCATTTCTATTTTGCCAATTCCCGCCGCAAACACGCTCCCATGAACCGCAAACAACTTTCACATATCGCAATCGTTCGGACAATTCCCGGAACCATTCATACGTCCGCGCATTATACGGGTCTTGTACGCCCTTATTGCACGTTAGATGCGGTCTCTGCCCGCCGCTGTTTACGCCCATATTGTCCGCTAGATGCGGTCTCTGCCCGCCGCTGTTTACGCCCTGATTGCGCGCTAGATGCGGTCTCTTCCCGCCGCTGTTTACGCCCTGATTGCGCGCTAGATGCGGTCTCGCATTTGCACGCGTCAACCCAGTCCCTATCCAGCTGGATGCCGCCCATATCCAATATCCGGCCATTTTTGAATCAAACCATGCCGGGTCGGATTCCAATCCCCTCAACAATGCGCCTTCGTTGGCGATTAGAAATTTCCGCCGGGCATTTAAATCAGCGTGGTTTATCGGCCAATCGCAGAACTTCGCCACCGCATCGGGGTCAGCCTGTAACGCCCGCCAGACGTTACAAATAAAACCATCCTTATCATTCACGATTTCATACGTTTTATCGTGATGCTCCGGCCTGTTTAGCAATACCGCTCCGCTACCGAAAAACGGCTCTATATATTGGTTGACCTCCCCCAGCGCGTTCCAGACCTCATGCGCTATCGTTGATTTGCCGCCGAAATATGGAAATGGCGCCTTCATCGCCGCGCCTGGCTGGTTAAATGATACCCGGCACACTCGGCGCAGTAGTAGTACCGGCATTCCGATGACCCGCCACCACGTTTGTGGTCTGATGGTCGCCTTCGCCGCGTGTGTGCCAGCGCATTGTGCGCATCTTTGGGGTTACTATAAATATATTTGCCACACATTAAAAACCATCCCCGTCCCCGGAACCGGCTCCGGAACCGTCCCCGTCCCCGTAACCATCCCCGGCTCCGGAACCGTCCCCGGAACCGTAACCGTAACCGTAACCGTAACCGGCTCCGGAACCGCCACCGTAACCGGCTCTGGAACCGGAACCGGAACCGTGACCGCCACCGTAACCGGTTGTTTGCGAATCATCCCCTATAAATATTTGGCCCATTTTTCCTCCACGCAATCAATGGTTGCAATGACGGTCAGCTCATGGAACCGCACCACAGGGCACGGGTCGAGTTTCGTCAACGCCGTAGGGCCATCGATGGCGATTTCACCAAGCCCCTTTGTTGTCCCCCA
>Ga0315281_10001400_pt1 | contig 35527 bp, 30 predicted proteins | sample YL17G07_0_MG_FD_204540 | JGI IMG/M metagenome (GOLD analysis project Ga0315281, IMG submission 204540) | Sediment microbial communities from Yellowstone Lake, YNP, Wyoming, USA - YL17G07_0 | ecosystem: Environmental > Aquatic > Freshwater > Lake > Sediment | place: USA: Wyoming | collected...
GGGGGGCCGGGGCGGGGCCCCCCCCCCCCGGGGGGGGGGCGGGCTTTTTGGGGGGGGGGGGGGGGGGGGGGGGGGGGGGGGGGGGGGGGGCGGGGGGGCGGCGGATCGTAGCCATATTGTGCAGGGCGTACCCTCGCGGGCCTTGTGTTAGGATTGCTTCTCGCGCGGTGTCGCTCCGGGCATATTGACGACACGGCCAACCAGGCACCGGCAACCCCGCCGCATTTCGTGAAGGCCTTGCTCTACGCGCTGGCCAATCCGGCGCCGTTGACGGCGCTGGATGGAAGGGTGGGCGATCCAGTGACGCGCTCAGTCGCGCTCCCGGGTGCGATAGCCTGGCTGATGCTCGCCGTCGCGTTCTCCCGCCCCGCACCGGTCGGCGCCGTGCGGCAAACGAGCGAGGACGCGACGCATGGCGCCCGGACGGCGCGCACCCTCACGGCTACGACGATCCCTTCGAGCGACGCGCGCCTCACGATCCGGCGGCTGGAGGGGGATCTGACGGGCGATTGTCAGGTGGACATCGCTGACATCCAGCACGTGGCGAGCCATTATCCATCGGTGGTAGGCGACGCCGCCTACTCCGCCTGGGACGACATCGATCTCGACGGCGCGATCACCATCAACGACCTGCAATTCGTCCTTGCGCGCGACGGCAGCAACTGCGCCTCGCCGTATCCCGCGCAGCCGCCGGCGATCGCGGCGAGCGTCCCGGTGGGCTCCGGGGTATCGCTTGCGCTGGACCCCGTCGTCAGCAACGTCTGGGTCTGCGACTCGGGGCAGGGCGTGTGCGGAGCGACCATCCCGACACAGGTGGATGCGCAGGGCTGGCAACACGGCATCGTCATGAACCAGATCATGACGGTCAACTCGGCCGCCACCATGGTGCTCGCCTACAGTTTCGCCCTGCAGTACGACGCCGCGGTGTTCCAGGCGCCGCAGGTCAGCGACCTCGGCGTCCTCAACGATGGTGGTCTCCGCACGACGACGTGCAGCCAGACGAGTCCGGGCGCGGGCAGCATCGTCTTCCAATGCATGTCGGCCGGACCGCCGGCCGTGGGGGCGATGTGGAGCGGTCCTCGCACGATCGCGCATGTGACGCTCACGCCGCAGCCGGGAATCGTCCCGGACTTCTCGGCTGCGGGTAATGTGCGGGTGAGCGACATCGTCAACGACACGGCGTCCGTGACCGTCGCCACCAGCTCGGCGCCTGTTGGTGGCGTCGCTGAAGCGCCGGATCCTGTGGCGCTGGCGCCCGCTCAACGGCCTGACGCCGCATGGCGCACGGACGTCGTCGCGCCGGTCGCCGCGCTCACCGTCGCGAGCGCGATAGTGCTAGGCGCGGCGATCAGACGGCGGCGACGGGGACGCGCCTGAAGGTGGCGCTTTCGGTCGCCGCGTCAGTTCACCGCCGCGAGCCGGCGAGCTCGCGTGCCAGCGGCGGGGCGGTTGTGGGGCGGCGCGACGTGCGCGCGAGGTCGCGCATGGCGCGCTCGAGGCGGCCGGTGGCCTCGGCGATCGGCGGAGCGTCGTCGAGCCACACGGGCGCGCCGATGCGGACGCGGACCGCGGCCGGCCGCGGCGTGCGCTGGCCCTTCGGCATGATGTCGCGCAGGCCCTCGCACCAGATCGGCACCACCGGCACGTTGGCCTGCGTCGCCAGGATCGCGGCGCCGGCGTGGAAGCCGGCGATCTCGCCGCTGGTCGAGCGCGTGCCCTCCGGGTACACCAGCACCGACCAGCCGCGGCGCAGCAGCGACAGCGGGTACGCGAGCGTCGCGCTGCCACCGCCGTGCCGCTCGATGGGGAAGGTGTTGAAGTAGAGCGAGTACCACCAGCCCTTCTTGTCGTGCCGGTAGAAGCGGTCGGCGGCGGCGGCGACGGCCGTCTTGCGGCGAATGCGCTCGGGCAGGACGGAGAGCGCGACGGGCGTGTCGAAGTGCGAGCTGTGGTTGGCGATGATCAGCGCCGGGCTCTTGACGCCCGCGAAAGCGTCGCGTCCCTCGACAGTGAGCGGCCGGCAGTAGCGCGCCACGTGACGCGAGATCACCCAGTGCCGCCCGATGCGCCGGACGACACGCGCCCACGGCTGCGTCTGCCAGGCGTCGGGATTCGTGCGATACAGGGCCTGTGGTGGCGATGCGGACGCGGTCATGGCGGAATCCTTTCTCACCGCGACGATGGACAGGCTAGGGCGCGGTCAGGCGGCCTGGGGGTGATGCGTGCGCGCGGCGACGGTCCGTGGCGCCGTGGATGGCGCGGGGCGGCGGGCGGGGCGCGCGCGGTAGTGGCGGGTCGTCGTGCGGTGCTCCGCGAGGTCGCCGTGGCCGTACTGCCGCAGCAGCACGAAGGCGGAGATGATCGCGACGTGAGCGAGGAGCGCGAAGTAGAGGATGTCTGCGACGGTCATGGCCACCTCCCCGAAGGGTCGGCCCCCTGGCGTCCGTCGCGCGACATACGTGGCGCGGCGCGCCATCTCGCTCAGAGTACGACCGCCGGATCGCGCGTCCGACTGCCGAACGGCAGGAATCGGCGCGACGTTCGGCACGGACGGATGGCGGCGCGATCATAGCGCGTGCGCGGCGGGCTGAGGCGGCTGGACGAGGCGGCTTGGCGGCGGCGGATTATGGGGGAGTTCCCTATGGCCCCGGATCGACGTCTGAGCGGAGAATCACGTCTTAGCGCGCCGCCACGGGCCGGCGCGGCGCCGTGCGGAGCAGACAGCAAAGGCTGGTTGGCGATGAGCGTGGGAGTATCGGTCGAACGCTGGCGCGAGGCGCAGCGCGCGGAGCAGAGCTACTGGGACGACCTGCTGTCTGACGGCGCGGAATTCGCGCGCACGCTGGCGGAGAAGGTCTACGCGGCGTCGTGGGCAGAGCAGCGGATGATCGCCGGGCCGCCCGCGGGCGACTGGCTGGAGATCGGCATCGGGCCGCTGGGCGTCGGGTGCATGCACTTCCTGCCGGCGCCGGGCAGCCGCGCGCTCGTCGGCGTCGAGCCGCTGCCGCTGCTGCAGGGGGATGCGCTGCGCCTGCCGGCGTCCCTTGCGGCCACGGTGGCGGCGTGCCAGACGGATCGATACGAGCACCTGCAGGCGAAGGGCGAAGAGACCGGGCTGGAGACCGGCCGGTTCGGGCTGGCGGTCTGCTACAACGTGCTGGACCACGTCCACAACCCGAGCGGCATCCTGGACGAGATGGCGCGCGTGGTGCGGCCGGGCGGGCTGATGCTGCTTGGCTGCGATACGGTGTCGGTGGCGAGCCTGGTGCGCTTCCACGCCTACGTGAAGCGCCGCCACCCCGACAGCATCGGCGTGCGGGCGCACCCGTTCCGCTTCCGCGCCGGCGATTTGATCGCGATGGTCGAGCGCGCGGGGTTCCGCATCCTGGACGACAACCGGCGCCAGCCGGAGTGGCTGCACGACGCCGCCGGCCGCGCGCACCGGCTGCTGCTGCTGTGCGAGAAGCCCGGCGCCCGCGCCTGAATCGACGCCGCGGGCGAAACGCTTGGCGCTGCGGCTGACTCGCGGTACGATCGGCGCATGAGCATCGAGGGAGCGTACGAGCCGAGCCCGTGGAAGTTCGCCGCCGACCAGGTCGCGCTGTACGAGGCCACCGGCGGCGCCGAGGGCGGGACGCTGCAGGGCAAGCCCGTGATCATCCTCACGACGCGCGGCCGGCATAGCGGCAAGGTGCGCAAGACGCCGCTGATGCGCGTCGAGCACGGCGGAGCGTACGCCGTCGTCGCGTCGATGGGCGGCGCGCCGAAGCATCCGGTCTGGTACCTGAACATCCTCGCATCGCCGTCGGTGACGCTGCAGGACGGCCCGAAGGTCTACGAGCTGCGCGCCCGCGAAGTGCACGGCGACGAGAAGTCGCGCTGGTGGACGCTTGCGGTCGCCGCGTGGCCCGCGTACGCGGAGTACCAGGCCAAGACGGACCGCCAGATCCCGGTCGTCGTGCTGGAACCGGCGCGCTAAGCAATCTCCCCCGACACACGCTTCAGCTTGTGGCTGCGGCTATGCGCCGCGCGTGGCGTGCGCGATCGCGCGGCGGACGGCGTCGAGCGAGAACAGCGCGGCTGCGCCGGCGGGGAGCGTCAGCAGCCAGGCCGGCGGCACCGCCGTCATGCTGAAGAGCCCGTTCAACCACGGCACATAGATCAGCACGACGGCGAGGATTATCTCGAACGCCAGCCCGGGGAGCAGCAGCGGGTTCGTGCGGATGGAGAGCCGGCCGAGCAGCGCGCCGTCGCGCTGCGCGAACAGGCAGCCGATCTGGCCGGCGACGATGCCCAGGAACGTGGCGGCGCGCGCCTGCGCGTCGAACGATGCGTACGAGTCGAGCGACTCGAACGGCCGCCAGCCGTGCGAGACGTACATCGCGAAGAACGCCAGCAGCCCGAGCGCGGCCTCGATGACGCCCAGGAAGAGGAACGTTCGCACGGCGAGCGCCCGCGTGATCAGCGGCTTCTCCGTAGGCTCCGGGGGCCGGTCCATGATGTGCGGCGACGGCCGCTCCGCGCCGAGCGCCATCGCCGGCAGCAGATCCGTGCCGAGGTCGATCGCCAGCACCTGCACGACCGCGAGCGGCAGCGGCACGGGCAGGAAGATGTAGGCGAGGAACGGCGCCAGCTCGGCGACGTTCGACGTGAAGACGTAGCTGGCGAAGCGGCGGATGTTCGTCTTGATCGCGCGGCCCTCCTCGATGCCGGCGACGATCGTGGCGAAGTTGTCGTCCGAGAGCACGACGTCGGCGGCCTGCTTCGCGACGTCGGTGCCGCGGCGCCCCATCGCGACGCCGACATCGGCCGCCTGCAGCGCCGGTGCGTCGTTGATGCCGTCGCCCGTGACGACGACGGCCTCGCCGGCGCGCTCGAGCACCGAGGTGATGCGGAGCTTCTGCTGCGGGTCGATGCGGGCGAAGACCGCTCCGCGCATCGCCTCGGCGTGCAGCTGACCGTCGCTCATGGCGTCGAGCGCGTCGCCGTCGTGCACGCGGATCCCGTCCGACGACAGGCCGACTGCCTCGGCGACGGCGCGCGCGGTGCCGGCGTGGTCGCCGGTGAGCATGACGACGGCGATGCGCGCGCGGCGGCAGGCGGCGACGGCGGCGGGCACCTCGGGCCGCGGCGGGTCGTGCATCCGCACGATGCCCAGGATCTCGACGTCGCCGTCGCGCTTGCAGGCGAGGGCGATGACGCGCTCGCCGCGCGCGACGGCTTCCGCCGTCGCCGCCTCGGCCGCGGCGGAGGTGCGCGCGCCGGGCAGCGCCGCGAGCGCTTCCGGCGCGCCCTTCATGTACTCGCGCGGCGCCCCATCGACCTCGCAGGTGATCGCCATGAAGCGGCGGCGGGCGTCGAACGGCGATTCGGCCAGCCGCGGGTACTTCGATCGCGCGGCCGCGATGTCTTCGCCGCGCGACGCGGCCCAGGTGGCGAGCGCGATGTCGATGGGGTCGCCGGCGCCGTTGGACGCGTCGTTGCAGAGGAGCGCGGCGCGCATTGCCTCGGCGGGCGGCTCGCCGTCCCCGCCGGCGGCGATGAAGCCGACGACGGAGAGAGCGTTCTGCGTGAGCGTGCCCGTCTTGTCGGTGCAGATCACCGTGACGGCGCCGATCGACTCGACGGCCGAGAGACGGCGGATCGCTGCGCCGCGCCGCGCCATGCGCTGCGCGCCCAGCGCGAGCGCGACGCTGAGCGTGGGGAGCAATCCCTCGGGCACGAGGGCGACGATGACGCCGGTCGCGAACGTCAATGACGTGCGCGTGCTGAGGCTGGTGGCCATCGCCGCGACGGCGAGCGTCGCCGCGCCCGCGATGACGGCGAGCGCCGCGGTGACGCGAGAGAGGACGGCGACCTGCTGCTCGAGCACGGAGCGTTCCTCGCCCACGCCCTCGACGAGCGCCGCGATGCGGCCGACCGTGCTGCGCGTGCCTGTGGCGAAGACGATCGCCGTGCCGGAGCCGGTGGCGACGCCGGCGCCGGATGGCAGCAGCGGCGCGAGCTGCTCGAAGCGGGCGTGCGACGCTTGCACGGGCTCCGCCGAACGCTCGACCGCCAGGGATTCGCCGGTGAGGAGCGACAGGTCGAGCGTCAGCCCGTCGGAGCTGATGAGCACGCAGTCGGCGGGCACGACGTCGCCGGCGCGGAGGACAACGATGTCGCCGGGGACGAGCGCGGCGGCGGCGATCGTCCGCTCGGCGCCTTCGCGGGTGACGCGCGCCTGGAGCGCGACGCTTTGCAAGAGGGCGGCGACGACGAGCGCGGCGCGGTGCTCCTGCACGAACGCGAAGCCGGCGTTCACAAGCACCACCGCGACGATGGCCGCTCCTAGCTCCGGGATGCCGGCGGCGAACGAGAGGCCGGCGGCGAACCAGAGGAGGAGCGCCAGCGTGTGCGTCAAGTGCTCGGCGAGGGCGGCGAGGAAGTGGCGGCGCCGCGCGGGCGCGGGCTCGTTCGCGCCGTACAGGCGCAGGCGCGCTGCCGCGTCGCGCTCAGCGAGGCCGCCGGGCGCGGTCTCGAGGCGCTGCAGCCGGTCCGGCGGCGCAAGCGCGGCGAGCGTCGCCGCGTCGAGATCGAGGAGGGGTGATGCTGCGCTCATCGTCCGTACCGCCGTAGCCGCGCCGAGCCTGCGCGCGAAGGCGCCCCGCCATCAGCGTACGCGATGCGACAGCGGTGAGGGGGTGTGGGAGGGGCCCGGACAGATCGACATCGGGGCTGCGGGGGTGTACGATCCCGCCTCCAGAGCAGCCCCGACTCGTGCAAGACGGAGGTAGCACCGGCGATGACGAACCGCACACAACGTCCTATCGCGCTCGTGACGGGCGCATCGTCCGGTATCGGGCGCGGCTTCGCGGAGCGGCTGGCGCGCGACGGCCACGACCTGGTGCTTGTCGCACGGCGGCGGGGGCTGCTCGACGCGCTGGCGGGCGAGCTGGCGTCCGCGCACGCCGCCCGCGCCGAGGTGATCGAGGCGGACCTGGCGACCGACGCCGGCGTCGCGGCCGTCGAGCGCAGGCTGGCGGCGGGCGACGTCGAACTGCTCGTGAACAACGCCGGTTTCGGCACGGCGGGCGAGTTCGCCGAGCTGCCGCTCGACCGCGAGCTGCAGGAGATCGATCTCAACGTGCGGGCGCTGGTGCGGCTGTGCCACGCCGCGCTGCGGCCGATGTACGAGCGCGGCCGCGGCGGCATCGTCAACGTCGCGTCGACGGGCGCCTTTCAGCCGGTGCCGTTCATGGCCACCTATGCGGCGACGAAGGCGTTCGTGCTGCACTTCAGCGAAGCGCTGCACGAGGAGGCGGGCGCGCACGGCGTCACGGTGACCGCGCTCTGTCCCGGGCCGGTGAAGACGGGCTTCCAGGACGCGGCGGGTCTCGATGCGGGCAGCATGAGGGCGATGGCGTGGACGAGCGTGGATGATGTGGTGGGCCAGGCGTTGTCCGCCGTGCGGCGCCGCCGCGCGCTGGCGATCCCCGGCGCGATGAATCGCGCGACGGCGGCGAGCGTCGGGCTGATGCCGCGGTTCGTCACGCGCCGCCTCGCGGCCAGGATGTTCCGAAACGCGGCTGCGACGCACGACGGCGGCTGACGCCGAGCGCGGTCAGGCGGTGAGGGCAGGCCGCGCGCCCCGGCGGGCGCGGTAGGCATCGACGACGGGCGTGAGTTCTGCCGGTGTCGCGCCGTGGAGGATCACGGCGTCGCAGCCGAGCGCGAACTGCCCCATGATCGCGTCGACGCACTGCGCAGGGCTGCCGGTCGCGGCGGGCGCGAGCCACTCGTCCGGGATCAACGTCGCGACGTGCTCAAGCTCGTCGGTGGTCGCTTTGGCGTCGAGCGCGCCGCGGAAGCCAGCGACGAACGGATCGGCGCGGAACCGCTGCAGCACCGCCGGGTCCCAGCGGTTCGTGCGGACCAGCAGGTCGCCGTACGCCTGCAGGTAGGTGGCAAGCCGGCCGACCGTCTTCTTGATGCGGAGGCCCGGGGCGATGTGGTCGCCCACCGTCGCGAAGCACGACCAGACCTTGACGGCGGCGGGGTCCCGGCCCGCCTGCTCGGCCGCGTCCTTTACCGTCTTCACGGCGCGCGCGGTCGTCTCGTCCGTGAAGAACGTGTGCAGCACGACCGCATCGAAGCAGCGGCCGCCCAGCGCGAGGGAGTTGGGGCCGAACGCGACCAGCGTCAGCGGGATGTCTTCGTCGAACGCGGGGTCCAGGAACAGCACGGGATACTTGCCGGCGGGGCCGTCGTGGTTCACCACGATCTCGCCGCGCCACAACCGCCGCATGAGGCCCGCGAAGTCCTCCATCTGCGCCGTCGTGATCGACGGCAGGCCGAACGCCCTGAGCATCGGTTCGATGCCGCGCCCGAGCCCCAGGCTGAAGCGCCCGTTCGTGAGCCGGTGCATCGTCGTCGCGTAGGACGCCGTGACGATCGGGTGGCGGGTGTGCTGGTTCGTGGCGGCGGTGGCGATGCGGATCCGCTCCGAGACGGCACCCGCCGCGCCCGACAGCGTGCACGCCTCCTTGATGTTGAATCGTTCCGAGATGAATGCCGTGCCCAGGCCCATCGCCTCGGCCTGGCGCACCTCGTCGATCAGCGCGCGCGGCGATTCCGGCGCTCCGGCGAGCGTGTAGAAGCCCAGCTCTTCCATCAGCGTCATCACGCCCGCAATGTAGCACGGCGCGGAGGCCCGGCCGCGCGGTGCCGCGGCACGGTTTGCTCGCGCCGCTCGCTGCTGAGACCGTCGCGGGGGAATGGTTCGTTTGACCCTTCCGGCGCGTGCCTTGCGCGGCCATCATGTCAGCATGACTCCGGCACGGCGGGCGAAGGCTGGCGCCGCGGCGCTGCTCGCCGCGATCTTCATCGCCGCGCTTACGGTACTCGTATCCGTGGACAAGATCGCGCCGGGCGGCCCAAGCTACGCGGACGAAGAAGCCGGGTGGCTTGCGAACGACGCGCTGGTGGTGTGCGTGTCGTTGGCGGCGGCCGTGGTGCTGACGCACATCGTGGAGATGGCGCACGCGTCGACCGCGCTTGCGGTCGCCAGATCCGGCTTGAGCGGAGCGCTCGTGGCTGTCGTCACGGCGGTCGCGGCGGCGCTCGTGCTTGCCTACGCGATCGACCCGTGGATGGATCCCGGCGAGGCGGGCCGGACGTGGTTTCCGTTCTTGTTCGGCGGAGCGCTGCTCCTCGGTGTCATCGCCGGAGCCGCAACCGCGGGCCTGTGGCCGGGTCTTCGTCACGAACAGCGCATCGCCGCGGCGGCCGCAAGCACTCCTGCGGCGGCCGCCGCGCTCATCTATCTCGCGGGCGCATTCTCCGAGTACAACCAGTGCTGGGTGAACGACGAATTTCCGCTGTCGACCGACCATGTGTGTGCGGGCTACTAGCTGTACGACACGGACGCATCGCCCCGTGCAGCCGCTACGGCTTACTCCGGGATAGCGTGGCCAGCAGCACGGCCGCGGAGCCGGCGGAGCATGCGCCGACGAGGAACGTGGCGCCCGGACCGAACACCTCCCACAGGACGCCGCCGAGGATGCTCGACGACAAGAGCATGATGCCCGTGCTGGCGTTGTACAGCCCCATCGCCGAGCCGCGTCGGTCGTCGGGGACCAGGTCGGCGACGTACGCCTTGCTCACGCCCTCGGTGAAGGCGATGTAGCCGCCGTACACCATGAAGAGCGGCCACACCATCCACGACGATGTCGCCACCGCGAAGCCCAGATAGACGAAGGCGAAGATGACGAAGCCGGCGATCAGCACCGGTCGCCGGCCGATGCGGTCGGAGTGTATGCCCGCGGGCAGCGAGAGCCCGGCGTACGCGACGTTGTACAGGACGTACGCAAAGACGACGGCGGTCGCGCTGAGGCCGAGGTCGCGGGAGCGCAGGATCAGGAACGCATCGCTCGAATTGCCGATCGAGAACAAGAGCGTGATGCCGATGAACACGACAAACCGGCGATCGTATCCGCGGAACGACAGCAGGGGCGGGAGGTGTTCGCGGGGCGCGGTGTTCACCACTTCCCGCACGGCAAGCAAGGCCAGCACGGACAGCGCGCCCGGCACGAACGCGATCACGAAGACGGGTCGGTAGCTGTCGCCCAGCCACGCGAGCAGCGCGAGCGCGATGAGCGGGCCGATGACGGCCCCGGAGGTGTCCATGGCGCGATGGAATCCGAACGCGCGGCCATGCGTCGAGGCGTCGGTCGATGCCGCGATCAGCGCGTCGCGCGGAGCGGTGCGGATGCCCTTGCCCGTGCGATCGACGAACCGCATGAACAGCACGGCCGGCCAGGCGAAGGCCGCGGCAAGTCCCGGCTTCGACAGCGCGGCGAGCGCGTACCCGGCGAGCGTAAAGGGGACGCGCCGCCGGAACTTGTCCGATACCCACCCGAAGATGAACTTCAGCAGGCTCGCGGTGCTCTCCGCGATCCCTTCGATCACGCCGACCGCGAGCACGGGCGCGCCCAGCGTTCCGGTCAGGAAGAGCGGGACGATGGGGTACACCATCTCGCTGCTGACGTCCGCGAGGAAGCTGACGACTCCCAGCAGCACAACGTTGCGCGAGAGCCCGGCAACGAGCGGGCGCCGTGCGGGCGGTACCACGTCTGACTCGTTTCGAGCCATGCTCGCCTCCAGAAGCGACAGCTCCGCCCGTCTGCCCGAGCTTCGTTTCCGCTGATGATATCCGGCTGCTGGCGAGACCTACGCTCGATCCCGTGAGCGCTGGCGGGATGCTCGCCCCGAACCAGCCCCCAGGAGCGGAGAGCCCGCTCCCAACAGGAACCCGAAGTCGTACCAGTTGCCGCTTCTGGCCACGTTATAGAACGGGAACCTCCCCCAGGCCCCGAAGACATGAGCGATCAGCACAATCACTATGGTCAGGCCGTTCCAGAAGCCCCACAGAAAGTCTTGCCACCACATGGTGTCCTCCTCGCGTCGGTGAACGAAGTTGCCAGTGCAACCGCACTCGGTGTCATCCAGAGTCTGGCCAGGAAGTCCGAGACCCGGAATGCCGCGGGGGACCGAGCGCACGTCCCGCGCGAGTCCAAGCCTACGGACGGAACTTGTTCCACATCACGCCCGCCAGGAACGGCAGAGCTTTCACGTTGTCCCAACGATGTTCCGCTTCATACCGCTTCAGACGCACCTTCAACATCTCCGGAGGCGTTGCCGGGGAGTGGTAGAAGGTGGCGTTGAAGCAGTCGTCGTCCGCCGAGATGGCGCCCTCGGCGATCGCAATCTCCCGTAGCTCCGTGTCCGGCTGGATGCGGAACCCGTGGTCGACCAGCGTGCGGATCGCCGGGACCTTCGGGATCGTACGGAACGTCTCTTCCACCGTCTCGGGAGTCTCTCCCGGTCCGCCGAACGTCAGAAACAGCGACGACGTCACCCCCGCCTGCTTGAGAAGCTCGGCGCCTTCCACGACATCATCGACGCAGAAGGGCTTGCGCATGCTGGTGAGGACGGTGTCCGACAGGCTGCCGGCGTAGAGGACGGCGCCGCGGCCGCCAGCACGGCGGAAGAGCTGTGTGAACTCCCGATCGATCTCCCCGGGCTCGAAGATCATCGTCAGGTTCAGGCGGACGCCCGCGTCGATGAACGCCTCCAGCACCTGCTTGGCGTGGTCGAGCGGCCGGTTGAAGCCGGCGTCCGCGAAGATGACGGAGCGCGCGCCGCGCCGCTGCAGCGCCAGCGCCTCCTCGGCTACCTGGCGAGGAGGCCGCAGGACCCACCGCGTGCCGAACGTCTGAAAGTAGTCGCAGAACGTGCACCGGAAGGGGCACCCCGTCCGGACCACCAGCGCGGCATCCCACAACGTGGTCAGCGAGCGCCGGTACGAGCGCAGCTCCAGCAGGTCCCAGTTGTCGAAGACGACGTCGGCGTAGCCGCGGATGGCGAACGGATTGCTTCGGACGCCGCCGTCGGCGCGATGGACGAGGCCGGGCGCACCGAGGTCGGGCGACCCGGCGGCGAGCGACGCGACGAAGCGCGAGATCGATGCGAGGTCGTCTCCCGTCATGCCGTAGTCCGCGTCGAGTGCGTCCAGCCACTGGCGGGGGAAGGTCGTGAAGGCGGTGCCGCCCAGGAGTATCGGCACGGGCCGCACCGCGCGCACCGCCGAAACGATCGACCGGACTACCGGCAGCGGGTCGAAGAAGGCGGCGGCCATCTGGTTGTCGCGGTTGCGGATGGAGTAACAGACGAGATCCGGTTGGAAGTCCCGGGCCACGCGAGCAGCCTCGGCGGCCGGCGACTTCACGAACATCAGGTCCAGGAACCGCACCTCGTGGCCGTCGCCGCGCAGGCGGGACGCCACCAGCGACGCGCCAATCGGCGCCGGCGCGAACATGCGGTAGGTGTTCGTGTAGACCATGAGTACCTTCATGGCCGCGCTCCCCTTCCTCCGGGCCCGTGGCGCCACGCCGCGCGGGCGGCGCTCCGGCCGGTGGAGACAACAATACGCGCCGCGCGGCCGCCCGCAACGGGCCACGCTTCCCGCGCGATGGGTGCATTTGGCACGTTGCCCGTCTGGGAGGGGACACGGAGCCACCCCTTCTCCACCACTTGCCCGATGAGCAGGCGCACCTGCGCGACGGCGTCCGGGGGTTGGTACCGGCAGATCGAAGCCGAGGGCTGCGAGCCGGAAGGTGAAGATCAGCGTGTCGAAGCCGCCGCTGATGGGAGCGGGCCGCTCCGCGTAGTCGAGCGCTGGATCGCGCAGCGTCTCGCGCAGGAAGGCGATGAGCCGCGGGCCGATCTCGCGGCGGATCGCGTTGTCGCGTTGCGCGGGGAGGGATAGCTGCGGCGACGGGCCTACGGGCATGGCGCGATCGTAGGCCGGCGGCGTGGAAGCCCGCAATCGGCATCGGGATGCGGTTTCCGCAGCGGCCGCGCGAGCCTCGGGGCGGCGTGGACGGAGCGGGGGGCAGGTGGGGACGCGGAGATTCCCTGCCTGGCATTCTGTCCGAAAAACATGCTATTTTTCGGACGGAATACCACCGGGAGAGGGCGCCCATGGCACGCACCGCTTCGCCTCGCAGCCTCGAACAGCAGATCGCGCTCCGCGTGCGGCGCAGCCTCCGCGGACGCGTATTCACGCCGCAGTCATTCGCGTCGCTCGGAAGCCGGGACGCCATTGACAAGGCGTTGCAGCGGCAGGTGCGGCAGGGCGCTCTGCGGCGGCTATCGCGCGGCCTGTACGACAAGCCGCGCCACGACACGCTGCTCGGTGAGTTGTGGCCCTCCGTCGATGATGTGGTCAAGGCGGTGACGGCGAAGGGGAAGCTGCGCGTGCAGCCAACAGGCGTCTACGCGGCGAATCTGCTGGGGCTCTCCGAACAGGTGCCCGCGCGGATCGTCCTGCTGACCGACGGGTCCAGCCGCACGTTGCGCGCCGGACCGATGCGGATCGAGTTGAAGCACACATCGCCGCGCAACATGGCGGCGGCAGGCAGGCTGACGGGACTGGTCATTCAGGCGTTCAGAAGCCTGGGACCCGGAGGCGTTACCCGCGCGAGGATCGCCCGCCTGCGCGAAACGCTGCCCGCTGCGGAGCGCAAGAAACTGCTCGCGGACCTCGATCTGGCACCGACGTGGATGTGGCCGGCACTGCGCGCGCTGGCCGAAGATCCTTCGGCGTCCGCGCCGGGCGGCGCATCGAAGAAGAAGCCGGCGCACAAGCGGACGCCATGAGTGCCGCCAAACAGTTCATGTCGCTCGAACCATCCCGTCGCGCGCGCGTGTTCGAACAGGCGGCTACGGAGCGCGGTATCGGCGCCACCATCATGGAGAAGGACTTTTGGGTTTGTTGGGTGCTCCACGCACTGTTCTCGCAGCCGGTTCTGGCGGGGCATCTCGTGTTCAAGGGAGGCACGTCCTTATCCAAGGTCTATGACGCTATCGATCGCTTCTCCGAGGACGTCGATCTCTCCCTGTCCCCCGAATTCGCCGGCGCGAACCTCCCGGGCCTCGATGCACTATCGAGTCGCGGGGCGCGCGCGGGCGCGCTCAAACGGATGCAGAAAGGTTGTGGCGACAAGGCGCGGGAGGAAATCGCACCTCTCCTGGAGCGCATCGCCACCGCTGACCTCGGCGTGCGCGGCGACCGAGAACCCTGGTTCAGCTATGAGTTCGACGAGGCTGCTGGTTCGCCGAATCTGTATTTCCATTATCCGACCAATCGGGACGCCGGCCTCGCCTACGTGCGCCCCACCGTGAAGCTCGAACTCGGCTCGTTGACCGACCAGCAGCCAGTGGGGCGGCACGCGATCCGGCCGTGGGTCGCCGAAGCGCTGCCCGCCTTGTTTACGGACTGGCAATGCGATGTCACCGCGCTCGACCTGGCGCGCAGCTTCTGGGAGAAGGCGACCATCATCCACGGGGAATACCACCGGGCGGCTGACTCGCCGATTCCCGATCGCTACGCGCGCCACTATTCGGATGTGGCGCGCCTGGCGGTGCATCCTCAAGCAGCCACATTCCTTGCCGACCGGGACCTGTGCGCGCGCGTGGCTGAGTGGAAGGACCGGTGGTTTGCCCGCACGTGGGCGCGCTATGACTTGGCGAGACACGGCACGTTCAGGCTTGTGCCTCCGGCGGAGCGATACGCAGAACTGGACGCCGACTACTCCATCATGAGGCCGATGTTCCTCAGCGCCCCGCCACCGTTCAGCGAGGTCATCCAGACGTTGCGCGACGCCGAGGACGAGATCAACCGTATGTAAGTGGTCCTGTGTTCCACGTCCGGCGGCTACGCGCTCTGGGCGAGCAGATCGGCCTGCTCGTCCGGCGGTGCGAGCAGTTCGGCTTCCGGCTTGCCCGCTCGGAACACGCTGGGCGCCTGCTGCTGGAACAGCGCGAGGATCAGCCGCGCCTGGTCGCCCGACGTCAGCGCCGAGAACTCGCCGCCGTAGTGGAACGTGGGGACCGCGCCGTCGAGGCGGTGCTTGCTGGCCACCTTGACCTGTGTCTCCATGCCGGCCAGCATGCCGCCCTCGAAGCGCAGCGTCGCCTCGTCGCCGGGCGCCAGCTCAAGCGCGCTCTGCCAGCCGGCGCCGATGGCCGAGAGGTCGGTGACGCGCGCGGGCGCCACGACGGAGCCTGTGCCGACGACCGCGCGGTCGTCGACGGCGAACCGGTACACCTGCCTGCGGTGGTGGCGGCGCACGATGGTCCGCGCGAGCGACGCCGACATGCCGGCGTTCACCAGCGCCCATCCTGCCGTCATGACCAGCACCAGGCCGGGCAGGTGCCACGCCGCCCCGAAGTACCACGACCCCAGCGCCCACACCGACGCCACGAGGCTGGCGACGCCGGCCCCAAGCTGCCAGCGGATGAGCTGCAGGTTCGCGAAGCGGTGGTCGACGCCGTCGCCGCTCTTCGGCGTCACCTGGAAGCGCAGCTTGCGCGGCCACACCGCCGTCGTGGTCGCCTTGAGCGCGATCCACATCTTCAGCAGGTGGAAGCGCTCGGACTCGACGTAGGGGTTCGTGCCGCCGGTGAGCAGCTCGGTCGCGACCACGCCGAGCGTCCAGTACGGGATGAAGCGGAACACCAGGTTCCAGCCCATGTTCGTCATCGGCAGGATGCCCGAGGTCAGCGCGATGAGCGGCACGATCAGGTAGGTCGCCTTCGGGATGTACTCGAACACGTAGGCGACGCTCGAAAAGTACGACAGGCGCTGGCGCCACGTGAGGCCGCGGCGCAGGAACGGATTGTCGAGGCGGAAGATCTGCACGGCGCCCTGCGCCCAGCGGAGGCGCTGTGTCAGGAACGCGGCGGCGTCGTCGGGTGCGACGCCCACCGCGACCGCGCGATCCTGGTACACCGTCCGCCAGCCCGCGGCGTGCAGCGACATCGTTGTGTGCATGTCCTCGGTGACGGTGCGCGTATCGACGCCGCCGACGCCCTCGAGCGCGGACCTGCGCACGATGGCGCTGGAACCGCACCAGAAGGCCGCGTTCCAGCGGTCCTTGCCCGGCATGATCCGTTCGTAGAACACCGACTGCTCGTGCCAGGGGGTCTGGCGGCGGGCGTTGCGCTTGGTGTGTTGGAACGAGTCGAGGTTGTAGTACGCCTGCGGCGCCTGCACGAGCGCCACGGTCGGGTCGCTGAAGTGGCACATCAGGTCCGTGAGGAAGTGCCGGAACGGCACGTGGTCGGCGTCGAGGAACGCGATGAACTCACCGGATGTCTGCGGCAGCGCGGCGTTGATGTTGCCGGCCTTCGCGCCGCCGTTGTCCTCGCGCGTGAGATAGCGCGCCCCGAGCTGCTCGCACAGCGCGCGCACCTCGGGGCGGCGGCCGTCGTCGAGCACGTACGTCGTGTGCGGGTGATCCATCATCACCGCCGCCGTCACGGTGGGGTACAGGAGTTCGAGGTCTTCGTTGTACGTGGTGATGAAGACGTCGACGCTGCCGTCCGGGATCTCGGCCGAAGGCTCTCGCCGCGTATACCGCCACAGGGACGTCGCGAAGAGCAGGAAGAAGGCGAACCCCATGTAGTCGGCGATAAGGAACGGGATCGACAGGTACGGGGCCGCCGGGTTCAGCGTGTGCAGCGTGCGCCACGACAGGTACCAGCACCCGACGACAACGTACGCGAGCGTCGCGAACTGCGCCGCTCGCGACGAGATCAGCTTCGTATTCGCCGCGCTGGGGGGCTGCGTCTGCTTGTCTGATGGCACGGAGGAGTATCGGCGGTCCGTAGGGGGACTCAACCCTCCCGGCGAGGGAAACTGCTCAGTATTGCGACGTTGCCTGAACTTGACGTAAACGCCCCGTTAATGTTGCGTAGCCCGGATTCGAGGTGCAGCCTATGTCAAGCAGCAAACTGTTGTTCGTGAAATGCGGGCGGTGTACGCTCGTTGGAAGGGTGAGGCAGCAGATAAACCTGACCGGGAAGGAACGTTCCCGGCGGAAGGACATTGGATCATGGCTACCAAACAATCACGCCGAGCTGAATCCGGCATCTCCCGGCTTGGGATTGCGCTCGCGATCGGATCGGCGATCAGCCTGCTCACGCTGGCGGTCGTGCCGTTCAACCGCCAGAGCCACCCGCGCATCGCGCTGGCGGCCGGCTTGAACGTCGACCTGGACCAGTGGGCCAACCAGGCCGGTCAGGGCTGGCAGAACGGCGACCTGAACGGGAACAACTCGACGTACAACGAGGGGCGCGTTGTGCCGTTCCGCCTCGCAATTGAGGGGCTGGCCGCGGGTTCCCACACGATCCACATCAACTTCGACTTCACCGCCGGCGGCCACAAGGCGTACGACTTCCTGGCCACCTACGACGACACCGAAACCATCACGAACAGCACCCTTTGCGCCACCGGCGGTGGCGGCGTCTCGTCGCTCTGCCCGGTGGGCTCGCCGAGTTCGACGTCGCCGTTCAACGACCCCTACAGCCAGAGTAGTAACGGGCTCTCGGTTACGGGCGCGAAGGGCGTTTCCGGTCTGTCGTCCTTCAACCTGTCGATGTGGGGCGGCACCATCACCTCGATCGCAGATGCGACGCACCCGGGCGTTGCTGCTGGCGCCACTGCCACCGGCAACACGGCCGGCGACTACCTGGTGACGTTCACGAGCACCGGAGCGGCCGCGTTCTTCGCGTGGGGCGGGCACCTGGCTGAGTCCTCCTATTGGGAAGGCGCGACGCCGAACGGCTCGGGCCAGGTGAGCGGCGCGCCGTGGCACATGCGGACGCAGAGCCTCGACGGATCCGGCGGCAACAAGAACCAGGACCGCAGCATCCAGCCGAGCGCGCTGGTCCCGGCCACGCCGACGCCGACGCCGACGAACACGGCAACGTTCACGCCGACGCCGACGAGCACCTCGACGTTCACACCGACCAACACGCCGACGCCGACGAGCACGTCGACGGACACGCCGACGGCGACGAACACACCGACGGAAACGCCGACCAACACGCCGACGGCGACGAACACGCCGACTGAGACGGCGACGAACACGCCGACCGAGACGGCGACGAACACGCCGACCGAGACGGCGACGAACACGCCGACCGAGACGGCGACGAACACGCCGACCGAGACGGCCACGAACACGCCGACCGAGACGGCGACGAACACGCCGACCGAGACAGCGACGAACACGCCGACCGAGACAGCGACGAACACGCCGACCGAGACGGCGACAAACACGCCGACCGAGACGCCGACCGAGACGGCGACGAACACGCCGACGGAGACGCCGACGGACACGCCGACAGCGACAAACACGCCGACGGAGACGCCGACGAACACGCCCACGAACACCCCGACGAACACGCCGACGGCCACGCGCACGCCGCGACCGCACTCCACGCCGACGGACACGCCGACGGCCGTGCCGACCGCGACGGCGACAAAGGTGTCGGAGACGCTGGGCAACGTGCGGCCGCCGCAGCCGGTGTCGCAGGTGATCGCCCTTCCGGACACCGGTTCCGGCGGCGGCAGCCCGCCGACGGGTGGCATGCCGGCACTCGCGGTCCTCCTTGCCGCGGCTGGCACGGGGACGCTGGCCTGGGCCATGCGGCGCCGCCGCAGCCGGGGCTAAAAGGAACGAACAAGGACGATGACGGCGCGCTGATGAGACACAGCGCGCCGTCATCACGTCCCGCGCCTGGCGATTGATGGTAGATTCCTCATGACGTTCAAGGGTTCCAGGACGTTACTTGCAGCCCCGCCGGCCGTTACTACAGTAGAGACGCCGCGTGGGTTTCTTGACCGCAAGGGACAAGGGACGCGATTGGGCAATTCTCACCGCACATCGGTGCGGGCCGGCGCGCGCAGCGTCTAAGATTCGGTACGGAACACGGAGATGGGCGGCGCGCGGCGCCAGCCCGGGGCGCGAATTGGAGGTGGGTGCATGCGTGCGTTGAAAATGGCGGCCGTCGGAGCGCTGATGGTGGCGGTGCTGAGCGTGACCGGCGCGGTCGCGAGCGACACGGGCGAGCAGGGCGCGGTCCAGGCAATGCCGCCGAACCACGGCGGGCAGCCGGCGCGCACGGGTGGCGCCACGACGGTCAATAACCTGTCCTATCGCGGCGGCGTGAGCGGGATCGGCGTCGAGACGGCGCCGACGGTCTACGTCGTCTACTGGGGCTCACAATGGAGCAACGACCCCTCCGGCGAGGCCGCGTACCTGAACGCGTTCCTGGGCGGCCTCTACGGCAGCCAGGACGCATGGAGCACGTCGACGGTCCAGTACTGCCAGAACGTGTCCTCGGGCACGGTCGACTGCACGACGGCGTCGAGCCCGCAGTATGTCGGCCATCCGGGAGCGTCGCCCCTCGCGGGCGTCTGGTACGACAACGGGGCGTCCGCGCCCACGCGGCCGAAGCAGAGCCAGCTGGCGAACGAGGCGGCCAAGGCCGCGGCGCACTTCGGTAACACGACCGCGGCAAGCAACGCCAGCGTCCAGTACGTCATCGCGACGGCGCACGGCAACAACGCGGCCGGTTTTGGCGTCCAGTACTGCGCGTGGCACAGCTCGGTCAGCTCCAGCTACGGGCGGCTGGCGTACACGAACCTGCCGTACATCTCGGATGCCGGCGCGTCCTGCGGACAGAACTTCGTCAACGCCGGAGCCGCGGGGAAGCTGGACGGCGTGAGCATCGTCGAGGGCCACGAGTACACCGAGACGATCACGGACCAGTATCCGAGCGGCGGCTGGCTGGACGGCAACGGTGCGGAGAACGGCGACAAGTGCGCGTGGATCTCCAGCGGCCAGGGCGGCGCGGCCAACGTCACGCTGGGCACGGGGACGTTTGCGGTGCAGTCGCTGTGGAGCAACAACTTCCCGAACAGCAACGGCACCAAAGGCAACTGCGCGATCTCGTACCAGGACGCGACGAACCAGCACTGATCGTCGCTTCGCCGTTCTGACTGAAGACGGAGGAGGGAGGCCGCCCCGACATGGGGCGGCCTCCCTCGCGTTACTGTGCGTGTTGCCGGCGCCGAACCAGTCGATGAGCACCACCGGCTCGCGCCGCGCGTGCGTCAACAAGCGCCGCGCCGTATCGGCATGTACCCTCAGCGGACTCGAATATGTGACTTCCGGTTCTGTCACCGCGCTTCCGTCGGAACGTAAGATCGACTCGTGCCTTCGCAGCGTGGCGTCCGGTAGAAGGGACGCTCCCCGCCACGCTTCGAGGGCACAGTATTGTCCGGCGCACGCGGCACATGGTGAGGGCGGTCCGATGGATATCGGACCGCCCTTCTTCGAGTTCGCACGGGGCGGGGTGCGGCGTCAGCCGGCGTGCTGCGGCGGACGGCCCCCCGTCGGCCCCCACCACGACAGGATCGCGTGCTCCCACCGAGCCCAGCGGTCGCGCCCGATGAGGATCGCGGTGCCGATGCCGAGCAGCGCCAGTCCCGCGATCAGGAACACGATGTAGTTGGGCAGCGCGTTGATCGCGTCGAAGAGCGCGCGCCCGGCAATGAGGACGATCGCGAGCAGCGCCGTCCCCAGCAGCAGGCGCCGCCGCAGCGCGACGCTGATCGTGAAGAACACGGCCGACTCGACCAGCAGGATGACCAGGTACTGCCAGCCGCCCTGCAACGCCTCCCTGAACGACGGGATCATGATGATGGCCGCGCCCAGCGCCTCCACCGCGGGCGCCGTGTCTTCGAGCTCCGGGATCAGCTGGAACTTCCACAGCCCCAGCAGGCCCAGCAGCAGGACGTAGGCGCCGATGACGGCGGTGTACGCCTGGATGTTGTCCGGCCGGAAGTGGCCGATCTCCAGGAGGAGCGATGCCATGAGCACCGCCGAGGCCAGCACCACCGCCCAGCCGCGCCGCGCGATCGAGGCCTCGATCGTCGCCAGCACACCGACGAGCGCCACGCCCGCGGTCGACCACTGGTACAGCGCTGACTGCTCGAACGGCGACCCCCGATAGAGCTGGTGCTCGGTGCGCGCGCCGAGGATGCCGTAGCCCGCGGCGGGCGCGACGAGCCCGTACGCGGCGCCGCAGGCCCGCGCGGCAGCCGACCATCGCGGCGCGACGCGGCGCAGCGCGAACGCCGATGCGTACGCGCACGCCGCTATCGTCGAGTACAACAACGGGATCACGTACTGTGGCGCGTCGAGCCGCTGCTGCCAGGCGGCGACGGCCATGAATCCGAAGACGGCGGACGGCACCGCGAAGGCGGGCGCGTCCTCCCACATAGCGATGGCGAGGAACGCGGCGATGAAGACGGGCAGCAGCATGGCCAGCATCGCGGCATCGGGGGCGGACGAGATCGAGCCGATGCTCAGCAGCAGGCCGATGATGTAGAGGTGGACGCCGAACTCCGGGCGCCAGAACCGCGCGGATGCGCCGGCGAGCAGGAAGCCGAGCGCGAGCCCGAGCAGCGGCACCGGCAGCGACTCCGCTCCGGCGCCCTCGCGCAGGCCGCGGAGCAGCAGCACGTACCCGATCGTCGTCACCAACCCGGAGGCGTAGAGCCAGCCGGCGGCGAGGGGCACCGGGACATCGCCGCGCAGGTTCATCACCTGGTTGACGGTGCGGTCGCTGCTGCTGACGAGGGCGGCCATCGCGTAGAACACGGCGGCCGAAAGGTGCACGCCCGCGCCGATTCCTTCGTGGTCCGCGTAGACGCCTTCGAACGCCAGCCACGCCGTCGTGATGGCGACGGTCGCGACGACGTCGCGCGACTGCGCGTGGATCCAGCGCGGCGACCACGTCCGCCCGCCGAATCCGAACACGATGCCGGCGCAGGCGAACGCGACGCCGTAATACTGCACGCCCGGATCGATCGCGTACACGGTGCCGGCCCCCGCGCCACCGAGCGCGGCCAGCAGCGCCGTCGTCGTCCACCAGAGCGGCTTGCGCGAGGCGTCGAACGCGAGGAAGAGCGATGCGGCCGCGAAGGCCAGCGGCAGGAACGATCGGCTGTCGGGCTGGTACGTCACGTCGGGGGCTGCCGCGACCATCGCCGCGATCACGGCGACGCCGAGGCCGGTCGCCGTGGCGAGCCGGCCGATCGCCATCGCAGCCGCCTGCCAGCCCGCCGAGAGGGCGCTGCCCACGAGGCCGGGAGCGCCCCAGCGTCCCGCCGCGCCGAACAGCACCGCCGGCAGCAGGAAGGCGAAGGCGTAATACTCGGCGCCGGCGTCCAGCGCGTACACGACACCCGTCGTCACACCGAAGATCGATGCGGAGAATCCGAGCTGCGCCAGCGGCTCCGGGCGTCCGCCGCTGCGGATGCGCGAGGCGACTGCCAGCGCGTAGAAGGCGGCGAGCGATGCGAACAGCGCGGGCAGGAACCAGCGCGAATCCGGGTGATAGGTGGCATCGCGCGTGCTCGCCGCGAAGACCGCGCCGACGGCGACGGTGCCCGCCGCGAGCGCGGCGGCGTGCCAGCAGAAGATGTAGTCGTCGCGGATGACCGGCGTCGTCTCCGGCTGGAGGCGCGGCAGCGCCTGCCAGGCGATCGCCAGCAGCGCGGCGGCGCCGGCGACGAAGGCGAAGCTGTAGTACTCCGCGCTGACGTCGAGCGCGTAGACGACCGACGTGCAGGCGCCGACCAGCGCGGCCGCCAGCCCCAGGTGCGCGAGATGGTCGTGCCACCGCGCGACGCTCACCCGCATCGTCGCGTACAGCGCGTAGCCGCCGAAGGCGGAGGCGAACGCCGCGAACAGGAACCAGCGCGTCTGCGGCTCGTACGCGGAGTTGGGATCGGCTCCCATCACCGCGGCCCAGATCGCCACGCCGCCGCCCGCGATCAGCGCCGCCTGCGCGAGCAGCCGCGCGGCGGGATCGATGTAGCCGAGCCGCACCCGGTTCTTGATGCGGGGCAGGCCCAGCCGAAGCGCCGCGACGAGCAGGACGCCCGCGCCGATGAAGGCGTGCGCGTAGTACTCGGCGCTGGCGTCGAGCCCGTAGACGACGGAGGCGGCGCTGCCGACCAGCGCCAGCCCCAGTCCGAGGAAGGCGAGCCGGTCCTGCGGGCGCGCGACCTGCATCGGCAGCGTCACGTACACCGCGTACGCGGCGAGCGCCGCCGCGAACGCCGCGAAGAGGAACCACTGCGTCTGCGGCACGTATGCCGTCTCCGGCTGACCGGCGACGCTCGCCGCCTCGATCGCGTAGAGGACGCCGGCGCCCAGCGCGACCTGCGCGAGGATGCTGACGTCCGCCGCCGCGGCCGGATGCACGAACCGCTCCGGAAGCCGCCCGATGACCCAGCGCAGGGCGATCACCATCGCCGCACCGGCGCCGGTGAGGGCGAGCGCGTAGTACTCGGCACTGGCATCGAAGCCGTACACGAAGGACGCGCCCAGGCCTGCCAGCGCCAGCGCGCTGCCGGTGACGGCGAAGCGCTGCCTGCGGCCGAACGCGTCGAGCAGGTAGAAGGCGAGCAGCAGCGCGAACGCCGGCGCCGCGAACCAGTGGGTCTGCGGGATCAGTTCGTGCGGCGCGTCCGGCGCGCGCATTGCCGCCATGAGGGCGCCGACGCCGGCCGCGGCCAGCGTGGCGGCGATGGCCGCCGCGTGGACGGACTGCGCGGCGTCGCCGGGCAAGCGCCGGGCGGCGCGCTCCGCCTCGATGACGGGCAGCGTGACGCCCAGCAGCAGCGCAAGCGCGGCGAACGCGATCGTGTAGTGCTCGGCCGGCCACGAGAAGGCGTAGACGACCGTCACGAACGCCCCGGCGAACATCGCGACCAGCGCGGCGCCCGCCGCGCTGCTGCGTCCGCTGACGGTGTAGAGGCTCGCGTACGCCGCGGCGGCGACGAACGACGCGGGCAGGAACCAGCGGCTGGCGATCTCGAGCCGCGCCTCATCCGGCGCGGCCGTCAGCGCCAGGACGATCGCGCCGACGATCGATGCCGCGGCGACCAGGTGCGCCTCGGCGCTCCAGATGCGCCCGACGCGCCGGCGCACGACGGCCGGCCCGGCGAGGGCGACGGCGGACATGGCGAGCGCCAACAGCAGGAACGAGATGGGCGTCCACTCGATCGGGAGGTCCGCGACCGCGGATGACGCGGCGGCGGCGCTGGCCAGCGCCACGCCGGAGCTGAAGGCGTAGAGGCGGCCCAGCCCGAGCGTGGCGACGGCGGTGTAGAGGATCGCCGTCGTCAGCGAACCGGCGAGCCACATCGCGTTCGCGTCGAGCCGCAGGCCGGAGAAGATCTCGTACGCGGCGACGAAGCCCAACGGCACCAGGATCGCGCCGACGCCGAAGAACACCTGCCCCGCCGCGGCGACGCGCGGGACGCGCATGCACACGAGCCCGGCGGCAAGAAACGCCAGCGTGAACGCGGAGAGCAGCGACATCTTCACGCCACCGCTGACGTCCTGCCCGGAGTAGGCGACGAAGATCAGCGCCGCGATGACGACCATGAACGCCCCGGCGAAGAGGAACAGGTTCGCCTGCTGCTCCGCGAGCCAGCTCCAGTCACGCGGCGGGCGCGGCGGCGCCGGCGGACGGAAGCGCGGCCCCGCCGGCGCCGCGGCGGCGCGCGGGGGAGCCGGCGCGGCGACCGGGCGTGCCGCGACGGGCGCGATCGGGCGCGCGGCGGCCGGAGCGGGCACGGGCGCGGGACGCGGCGCGGCAGCGGCGCGCGCGGGAGCGACCAGCGCGCCGAGTGCGGCTTCGTAGTGCGCGAGCAGGCGGCCGCGGTCGGCGTCCGCGAGCAGCGCGCCCATCTCAGGCGACTGCGCCTCGTTCAGCAGGAACGCGACGCCGGCGACGCGCTGCCCCGGCGCGGCGGCGAGCGACGCGGCGCAGCGGTCGCAGTAGCGCGAGATCGGCGCGTTCGCGCGCCCGCACTTGAGGCAGTAGCGGGCGGTTGGCGCGAGTCGGGGCGCGGTGGCGAGCGGTGCCCCGGGCGCGGGGGAGGGCGCCGTGGGCGGGGCCTCGGACGCTGGCGCGAGCGGCGCGGGGGCGGGTGCCGCCTCGATCGGTGCGGCGCAGGGCTGGCGGTCGGTGTGGTTCAGGTCGCAGCCGGGCTCGTGGTGGAGTTCCATATGCGGCTCCCTTCTCTTGCGCGATACGCCAACTATCGGCGTCGCGGTCGTCCGGGCGCGAGATGGGAATGAACCATTGGGGCATGGGTCAATCGGACCGGCCCGCGAGCGGCGGGCACCAGGGCGACGCTCACATCGTGCGGCGATGTGGAAGGATCGTCAAGAGCCATAGGCCCGCGATCGGCAGGGGCCTTCGGACTTCGCGCCGGTTCCGGCAGCGCGGGACGCGGCCGGCAGCGTCTCGGCATATGCGGTGCGGCACACCGGCGGGCATCTATCGCTCACGAGCGCACGATCTAGCCGACGGCACTACTGCGCGCGTTTGGGGACGCGTAACGTGACTGTTGATCGCCCTTGTGCCGCGACGCCGGGTTGCGCGTTGCATGGCCGGGCGGGATGGCTATCAAGCTCCCCGCGAAGGAACTGGCGACAGTCCGCCGCGTCAACTGTTCACGGATGCCACCAGAAGCGCAGCTCTCTCTTTCGCGGCAGCGGCGAGGGAACGATCATGCTGCACCGATCGGCGTCGCGCCTGCGCATCGATACCACGATCTTCTCGGCGAAGTCCCTGCGGCTGTTCGCGGCTGACGATGCGCAGCCGCATGAGTGGCGGCGGATGGTGGAGCGGATGGGCGCCAGGTCGCTGGAGACGGTGGCCGGACACCCGCGCCCGTTGTTGCACGCGGCCGTGCTATCGCTGGCGGCCATCGCGGCCGCCGTTTCGACTGGAGGTTGAGATGACATTGTTGCTGAAGGCCTGCCCTCGCTGCGGTGGCGACCTGTTCCCGGACGCTTCGAGCCGGGAGGCCCCGCTGTTCGTCTGCCTGCAATGCGGCTTCCAGCCGTACCGGCGCCTGCCGACCCCGGACGTCGAGCGCGAGGCGTCGCGCATGCGCCGGCTCGAACGCCGGGCGCGTCCGCGGCGCATGGAACCCGCCGCCGTGTGATCGCGCGCGCCCTCACGGCGCGGTCGTCGCGACGACGCCGAGCACCTTGCCCGCGGCGAACGGCAGCGACCGCACCGCGCCACCGACCAGCAGTACCGCCGTCGATGGATCGCGTTCGCCGCACGGGACGCATGACGGATAGCCGCTGACGATCAGTCCGCCGCCGTCCGGCAGCCATGCTTCGACCGCTGTATACGGTTCGGGCAGCGCGATCGTGCCGATGCCGGCGCCGCTTCCGGCGGACGGCAAGACGGCGCCGGCCGCGCGTTCGCCGCCAGGGATCGCCTGCTGGTACGCGAGCGCCACGTCGTCGTACTCATTCACGACGCAGCCCGTCACGCGGACGCCGCTCTCCACGAGGCTGTCGATCCGGCGGTGCTCCAGCGTGGCGGCGTCGACGAGCCACGTGCCCGCGGGGACGTAGGTCTCGGAGAACGCGCAGGCGCGCCGGCCGTCGCGCGACCACGTCTTGCCCTCGCCGCTCACGTCCTCGAAGTCGTGCACGACAGCGGGTTCCGCGAGCCGGACGAGCGCCAGGTTCGCGCCCTCGTAGTACTGCTTCGTCAGCAGGAGCGCGTCGCCGGCGGGCGACCAGAGCGGCGCGAGGTACTGGGAGCATCGCTCGCTGCCGGCGCAACCGGTGGTGATGATGAAGTCATCGACCGTGGCGCCGAGATACGCGACGTGCACGCCGCCCGGGCCGTCGTACGCGATCCGGAGGCCGTCCGGCGAGACCGAGACGTACTTCCGTACGCCATCGCCGAGCGGGAGCGGCCCGTAGGCAAAGACCTCTTCGTGCGCCCCGGTCAGGATCGATGTACGCACGACGGCGACGTCGTACAGCACCTCCGCGGAGGGAGTGTCGACGCGCCGCACCGGCACGAGCAGGTACACCCAGACATCGTCCGCGGCGTACACCGCGCCGGCGTACTGGGCCAGCCGCGGCGCGATCGAACCGGCGTCGAGTTGCCGCTCGCCGCTGCCGTCGAGCGCGCTGGCGTAGACGCCGTTGTCGCGGATGTGCACGAGCCATCCGGAAGACGTGATGACCGGCGCCGGCGTGGCGGTGGCCGCGGGCGGCAGCTGGGGCGGGCTGGCGGGCGTGGCGACGGCCGGTTCGGGCGTGGCGGCGGCCGCGCGGCGGTCGCGCCCGCCGCCACAGGCGGTGAGCGACGCCACGGCGAGCAGCAGCACGAGCATCAGCGTTCGCATCTCGACGCGAGTGTACCCGCGCGGCGCGCGCCCGTGGGCGACGGAACGGCCGCGCTGAGGCTACGCCTGCCCTACGCGATCGGCCGGGGAGGCCGCTGCTTGGGAGAAGAAGAGAGGCCCGAAGGGCCCCGGCGCGGGTGAGAGTGGCTCCCTGGGCAGGACTCGAACCTACAACCAATCGGTTAACAGCCGATTGCTCTACCATTGAGCTACCAGGGAATGGGCTCAACGCCGGGCTCGCCCCGGCGCGCGCATGGTAACGAATCTATGCCCGCCCCCTCAAGCGCCACTTCCCGCATCTTGACCGACGCCCCCCCGCCCGCCGTAACCAATCCCGCACAAACGCGCTCGTCACGACTGTTAAGCTGGATCCCAGAGGTGCGACGAGTGTCACAGGGACGCGAGATTCTCCGGACCGAAGGGCTGTGGAAGCAGTACGGCCGCATCACGGCCGTCGCCGACATGCACCTGCAGGTCTTCGACGGCGAGGTCTACAGCTTCCTCGGGCCGAACGGCTCCGGCAAGAGCACGACCGTCGGCATGATCCTCGGGCTCGTGCGGCCGACGCGCGGCCGCGCCATCGCCTTCGGCGCCGACATGGCCACGCACCCCTGGCCGGCGCTCCGCAAGATCGGCGCGGTCATCGAGACGCCCGCCTTCTACCCCTATCTCTCCGGCTATGACAACCTGCGCGCGCTCGCCATCGCCCTCGGAGACGTGCCGCGCACGCGCATCGACGAGATGCTGGAGCTGGTTGGCCTGCGCGAGCGCGGCGGCGACGCCTACAAGACGTACTCGCTCGGCATGAAGCAGCGGCTCGGCATCGCCTCGACGCTGCTGCGCGACCCGGAGCTGATCATCCTCGACGAGCCTACCAACGGCCTCGACCCCGCCGGCACCCGCGAGGTGCGCGAGCTGATCCCGCGGCTGGCCCGCGAGGGGCACTCCATCTTCCTGTGCAGCCACCTGCTGCACGAGGTGCAGGCGGTCAGCGACCGCGTCGCGATCGTAAAGAAGGGGCGGATGGTGGCGCAGGGGACGGTCAGCGAGCTGCTGGGCCGCGGCGAGTACCTGCGGCTGCGCGCGGCGGACAACGAGGCGCTGGTGCGCGTGCTCGGCGGCGTGGACTTCGTCAGCGGCGTCGACCGCATCGACGGATTCGTGCGGGCGACCGCGCCCGTCGCGCGTGCGGCGGAGCTGAACCGGGCGCTGTCGGCGCAGGGCGTCTACGTCAGCGAGCTGTCGCCGTGGGAAGTGGACCTCGAGAACGTCTTCCTCGACCTGACCGGCGAGGAGGTGGACGCGTGAACATGCGCACGCTGATCGCGGCCGAGTTCTTCAAGCTCCGCAAGCGGATGATGACGTGGGTGGTCGCCGGGCTGACGGTCGGGCTGATCGTGCTGCTCTACTCGGTCATGTGGAGCATCAGCACCCGCGCGGGGACGTTCCTCAGCAACAGCCAGCGCTTCTCGTACCAGGAGGTGCGGCGCGGGCTCTTCTTGCAGGCCGGCGTGCCCTTCGCGCTGGCGATCATCGCCCAGTTCGGCACGCTGCTGGCCGTAATCCTGGCGTCGGGCGCCGCGGGCAGCGAGTACGCCTGGGGCACCGTGCGGCTCATGGCGACGTCGTCGAGCGGGCGCCTCAAGCTGATCAGCGCGCGGCTCATCGTGGTGTGCGCGCTGGTGGCAGGCATCGTGCTGCTGGCGGTGGTGGCGGCGCTCGTCTACAGCGCCGTGATCACGCAGCTGAACGGCGGCGCAGACTTCGGATTCCTGACGGTGGCGTTCGTGCGGACGCAGGTCTACGCCTTCGGCCGCACGCTGCTGGTGATGGCGCCGTTCGTGGCGCTGGCGTTCGCGGCGGCGGTGATCTGGCGCTCGACGCTCGCCGGCGTCGGCACCGGGCTGGCGGTGGCGTTCCTCGAGCCGCTGGTGAGCGGGCTGATGCGCATCGGCGGCTCGCCGTGGCGCGACATCCCGAACTACCTGATCGATTCGAACCGCGACGTGATCCTGGCGCAGAATCGGCTGCCGGCCGGGCTGCCCGACTTCGGGCAGGCCTCCGCGCGCGAGCTGCGGAATCGCGGCGCGCATTCGGTCGAGGAGGCGGCGCTGATCCTGCTGCTGTACGCGGCGGCGTTCATCGCCATCTCGTTCTACGTGTACCGTCGCCGCGACATCACCTCCGGCAGCGGCGGCTGATATGCTTGGACGGCGGCATTCGGGCCAGGCCCCATGCTGCGGCGAAGAAGGTGTCGAATGAGCACATCCAAGAAGGCTACGTCCAGCTCAAGACAGGGTGCGCCTGCGGGCACAACGACGCCGGGCGCGGGCACCTCGAAGAAAGACCTGGTATTGGTTGGCCTGATCTCCAACCCGACCGAGGCCGACTGTCAGGCGCTCGCGACCGCGCTCTGCGACGCGTTCAACAAGCAGTAGATCGGATCCTGTTCCCGGTGCCGGGGGGACAAGACACCGAGGCGTTTAGGACCGGGAAGGACGGGCCACGCGGCCCGTCCTCGTTTGCGTGCGGGGGATGCCGGAGGTGGAAGTGCAGAGGGCGCAGCGCCTCTGCCGGGGGTCTGGGGGTGTCCCCCAGCTCTCTCAAGATCACACTAGCAGGGTACGCGCCAGCGGACACTGCCGATCTCGCGCACTGCCCTAGTCTTCGACCAGCCCCTGCGACGCAAGGTACTGCTTCGCGTCTTCGACCGAGTTGAAGATGCGGGAGCCTAGCGCGTCCAGCGTGTCCACGATGTCGTCGTCCGCCCCGTCGTCGTACGCCTTGTCCATCATGGCCGTGCGCTCGACGCGATACTGCGACTGGTAGCAGTCCTCCATGTACGGGGCGATCTTGTTCCACTTGACGGCCATGGCTGCTCCTTCGTCGCTGTTCGCTGTTCCGCGGGAGTATAGCGGGGCCCGTTTCTTGCCAGTAGCGGGGCAGGGCGCCGCGTCAATTCGCGGATCGTGCGGCGCGTCAGCCTACACATGGCTTCGCGCGCCCGTCGCCACGTCGAGCACCTCGACATGCTCGACGGTGTCGCCTGGGAGTCGGGCTCCACGCGATCTCGGAGCCGGCCGGAGGCGGCTCATTCGAGGACGCATAGCGCCGTCACAGCGTCGCCTTCAAGCACCGTGCCAAGGAATCGCGCCCGCTCCCAGCAGTCGACGGGCGCCGACGCCGCTGTTGGGCTCATGTGCGGTAGCACGTAGGCCCAGAACTCCGCGCGCGAGACGCTGACCGCGCTGCGGCGGGAATGATCAGCGTGATGGCGCTGGCGGTAGCTGTTTGCGGATGTGCGTGTGAGGATCGACGTGCCAGTAGGTCCAGATCTCCGGCGGCGCGATGCAATTCGTCGATGCTGGCGCCTCGCGGTACGAGAAGCCTTGGCTGTCGCTGTCCCACGACGTGAACTCCCGGCAGAGCGCCGAGTGATACCCCGGTGGATCCCCGCTGAACGTCACGATCCACTGTTCCTCGGTCGCCCGGTCGTACCACGCCACGAATGGCCAGCCACTCCCGTCAGCGACGATGAAGCGGCCGTCGGGCGAGTAGTGGAACGCCAGCGCCGCAGCGATGCAGTCGGCGCATGTCCGCACGAGGGGCAGGTGACGCGGCGTCCCCACGTTCGTCGGCGGCGACCCGTCGGATGGGCGGTCGACGGTCATCTCGAAGAGGTACTGGCAGCCGGAGCCGCAGTGCGCGTCGTAGGCGATCGTGCGGTCGTCGAGCCAGCGGTAGAGCTGGATGATCCGGCCGCGCCATTCGTCGTCGGTGGGCGAGACGCGCACGGGCCGACCAGCGCCCGTCGACGATGTGGAAACCAGTTCGATACCCTCGTCCTGCTCCACGAAGGCGATCAGCTTCCCGTCAGGCGACCAGCGCGGCTCCGACGCCGGCCCGTCGGCAAGCCGCTGCGGCGTGTAGTCCGGCGCGTCGGCGACGTACAGCGCGAGATCGCTCCCGATGAACGCCACCCTCGATCCGCCGGACGCCCAGTCGTACGGACGATAGCCGAAGTTCGACGGAAACACCGCGATAGAGAACCGGCCGAGGATGTCGCGCTGCGTGGCAGCCGACATGGTCGGAGTAGACGTTGCGGGCGTCTGCTCGGGCAGGGGCGTGCCGACGGTGATGGTGAGTTCCTGGAGCCCGGCCGTCGGCGTCGGAGCCACGCCCGAAGAGCGCCCGCTGCACGCCCCCGCAAGCAGCAGCGCCGTAGCCAGCATCACCGGAATAGCAGCCTTCGTCATGCTCGGCCCTCCCCGCCGCGTCAACGCGCCCCCGCGCCGTCCGCCGCCCCCGGGGCGCCGCGCCACCAGTCCATCACGTTGTCCCACGAGATGTGGCCGAAGTATCCGAGCCAGGCCGCGTCGGTCCGCAGCGTACTTGGGTCGAATCCAGGGACCACGGCGCGCCGCTCACCGCCGTTCGAAGACATCGTCCAGATCGAGGCGTTGTCGTGCACGTCGAGACGCACAAACAGGATCCGCGAGCCGTCCGCGGACCATTGCGGGTATTCGTCCCGGTACGCGGCGTCGTCGGTCAGTGCGTGCTGATTCGAGCCGTCGGCGTCCATCGCCCAGATCTTGCGCTGTGCCAGCGCTGCCTTGGCCGCGTCTCCACCGGCCACGGCTGGTCCGGCGCCCGGCATGGCGACGTAGGCCAGGCGTGTTCCGTCTGGCGACCATGCCGGGTCGGTGGCTGCCACGGCGGGCGAGGTGCGTTCCGTGAGCGTTCCGGCCGCCCACGAAAGCACGGCGATCTGCTTGTTCGACCAGCTGGCCCGCCCGCCGCCGTCCACGATTGCGACCAGATCGCCCCGTGGTGCCGGCGCGAACCACGTCGGGAACAGGAGCGACGCGGGCTGCTTCGGTACGACCTGGACGAGTGAGGCGGCGGCGGTGCGGAGTACGTCAAGAGGGAGGCCGTCCGCAGTATCCGCCCCGGAGCTCAGTCCGAACAGGACGGCACCGCCATCTGGCGACCAGCCTAGAGTGAACACGGAGTCTGCCGTCGGCGGAGCGCCCGGCTTCGACTCGACCGCGTCCGGCCGGTAGATCTCACGCACCACCGGCTCCTCAGCGCCGCTGCTCGGGAGGTTCGCGAGCCACAGGCCCGCGGCGATGGCGATCGCCGGGCCGCTTGTGGCGCGGCTTGTCTCGGAGTAGGCAAGGGACTTGCCGTCGGGGCTCCAGAGGAGCCCGGCACGTTGCGTTGTGGCGCCGCTGACGTCCGCACCCGCCACGATAAGCGTTGGACTCGATCCGTCTGCCGCCTCGACAACAATCGACGTATCGCTACGCAGCACCGCCAGGCGATCATCGCTGGGCGCCCAAACTGCCGTGCCGTTCAGAGCCCGTCCGTCGGTGCCATCCGCTCGTATCACCCGGGCTTGGTCCCCGCTCTTGTACAGCAGCCACTCCCCCGACGGAGACCACTTCGGAGTACTCACAAGTCCGCCGTGCGTGATGCGCTGCGGCGCGCCGTCCGGCAAGGCCTTCAGCCAGATGTCGCCGGCCTGGACGTAGGCGAGCTTGCCGAGGCCGAGTGCGGGCGCAACGCTCGTCGCATGTCCGCTACAGGCCGCGGCGAGGGTGATCGCGACGAGGATTGTGCCGAATGCCGCCCGTCGCGCCCGGATGATCATGGGGATTAGAGGCTTCATAGTCACACGATAGCGCCCTCCGCCATCCCGCGTCCCGACGGGTACCCGACGACTCTTCCACGCATCCACTTTCGGGCGGCGGCGTGCCAAGGCTCCGGCGCGTGTCAATTTCACGCACATGACGCTTGACACACCATGAGCAACCGTGCAATCTAGCGCCCTACCGGAGGGAAGGTGTCCCCTATGAAATCGCGGCTGCGCCCCAGACGCGCCATACTCACGGTCATGTTTGCCCTGGCGCTGATGTCGATGGCGATGACGGACTTTGAAAAGTGCAAGGAGGCGGGCGGCGGCTGCACGCCGTTACCCAGCCAGCCCGGCGACCAGAACACCTGCACCAACGATGGCCGCCCCGGCAGCGGCGGCGGCGGCGGCGGCGGCGGCGGTGGCGGTGGCGGGCCAACGGCGACGCGGACAGCCGTGCCGACGGCGACGCCCACACCCACGCCGCCGTCGGTCTGGGAGGCACTGGGTGGCAACTACGCCTACGATACGCCCTGCCCGCCTGACACCGGCGACCCGATCGGGACTGTCTTCCTCCTGGCCGGCGCGGATGCTTCATCTGCGAGTCAACTGGCCTTCGATCGGCTGAGCAACATCGGCATGACTTCCGGCTACAATAGTCTCTGGACGACACGTGACTTCTTCCGAGATAACGGCGGCTGTGCCGAAGGCGCGATCACGCGCGCGACGAACGACGGCTGGCATGCGTGCGAGGTTGACCCCCTGTTCGGCACCATCTGCGGCGTCTTCGTGGATTCGCGATGGCACGTGCGCTGTGATGTCCATTCTTAGCCGTCGGCCTACGGCTACTGGGCGTCCTGCACGCCCCACTGGGACTCCGCGCCGACCGCATCAATGCCGTGCGACAAACACTACGTCCCCACCGTGTACAACGGGACGGAGAACTACGGCGGCAGTGGTTACGACGCCGCCCGAGACTACCTCTATTGGCATCTCGTCACCGACCTTGGCATGACGGATGCTGGCCCCGTGTTCTTCAACAACACCAAACTCCGGCCACAATGCAACGGCACAGTATTTTCGCGCGCGGACAGCAAGGTCAACGTCATCGCGCTTCAATAGGGAGGGATATCATGCTGCGAACATACCGTACGAAGATCCCCGCGCTGCTGCTCCTGGCAGGCGGCCTCGCGGTCGTCGCGGTCGTCTGGCAGGCCACCACCCGCGCGACCAGCGGCACCACGGGAGGCGGCGACGTGTACACCCATGCCGAGAACCCGGCGGCGTGCATCGCGCAGGCGCGGGCCTTCACCGACTATCCGCTGGTGTTCGCCGGCGCCAGCGTGCTCGGCTACCCGCTCGTGCATTGCGATCACATGATGACCAAGACGCGCCATGACGAGCGGGGACGCGTCTCGCACCCCGGCGGCGACGCGTTCCATTTCTCGTACGGGACTTGCACGATCCCCGAGGGCCGCGAGAACTGTCACGTCCCCATCACGATCGTCATCGATCCGTGCGCGCTTACCGTCGATGGCCACATCATCCCGAAGGGCGCCCAGCCCGTGCGCAGCATGGTTGTGCGCGGGGCGCAGGCTGACATCTACGAGGACGGCGTACTTACCTTTGAACAGTCGCCGCAGATCATCACGATCTACGCGCCGGAGGGCTCGGCAACCGAGCGGGCCGCGAACGCCGTCGCGATCGCCGACGCACTGATCCCGGCCAACGGGCTGGCGTCCGCGCTGTCGCATGGGGCGCCTCTTACAACAGTGTTCGGGGCAGCGCCGGACGCATTTTGCGCGGGCAGCGCCGCGACCACTCTGGCCCCGGACGCCGGCTGCTGTTCGCTCCAGCTCGATATGGACCCCGCCACCGCCGGCGTGCAGGCGTCGCGCAGCGTCAGCGGGCCGCAGGACATCAGCATCGACATCACGCTGGGCGACAACATCGGACCGCTCGGCTCCTTCAACTTCAAGCTGATCTACGACGACACGCGGCTCTCGCCGGCCGGCGCGACCCAGAACCCGGCGATCAACGTCGCGGCGCTCGGCAGCGGTTGGACCTGTACGCTGCCCTCGAACTCCGGCCAGCCGGACATCGACCCGGCGACGGGCGCCGGGCACGGCGTGGCGTTGCTCTCGTGCTTCAACACGCAGGGGGTGTCGCTGTCCGCGCCCACGGTGCTCGCGACCCTCCACCTGCACGTCAACGCTTCGGGCCAGTCGGACATCACGCTGGCGGAGGCGGCGGCCGGGAACGACCAGGGTGCGGAGCTCGGCAGTTGCGAGCCGGTGTACGCGCGGGAGATGACGTGCGTGGGCGGATCCGTGACGGCGCCCTGATCGGCGGGGGGGCGGTGCCGGCGGCAAGTGCTCGCCTTGCCTGTCGCGATCGCCCTCGCCTCCTGCGCCCGTATCCTGCAAGCACGCGATCAACCGACAGCTTCCAGTCCACCTTCGGGCGAACCAGCCGTCACCCGCCCGGAAGCGGCAGGAACGCGCCGTCGTCGCCGCGCGGCATCGGCGTGGCGTCCATGATGGCGTCGCGGTTCAGCGGGCCGTAGATGTGCGGGTAGATGCGCGCCGCGTCCTCGTAGCGGATCTCCGCCGCGACGCGCCGCGTATCGATGCGGAGCAGCAGGTACGGGCGCGGGTCCGCGCGGCAGTGGCGGTTCGCCGTCGCGACGACGTTCTCGCGGCCGTCGGTGCAGTGGATGAAGCCGTCCGCGGCGAACGCCTCGGGCA
>Ga0315281_10001401_pt1 | contig 35503 bp, 29 predicted proteins | sample YL17G07_0_MG_FD_204540 | JGI IMG/M metagenome (GOLD analysis project Ga0315281, IMG submission 204540) | Sediment microbial communities from Yellowstone Lake, YNP, Wyoming, USA - YL17G07_0 | ecosystem: Environmental > Aquatic > Freshwater > Lake > Sediment | place: USA: Wyoming | collected...
CCATGGGAGAGATTAAATCATCCATAGAATTGGCGATGGAGAGGACAAAAAAGTTTGCCATCTCCGAAAAGGAAAAAGAAGAGATTAAGCAAAAAGAAGTCTTACAGAAGGCGACCAGCCTTTTTCATCGGTACCGTGAAGGACACCTTCCCTTAAATAACATTCTGAAAGAGATTGAGAAAATGGAGAAAAAGACAGCGATCATGGTGAAAGAGTTCCTTCTCTCGCAATGGATTGATGCCCTCTCTCTGGAGGATGAGGACGAAAGGATCTTCAAAGGGATTGAATCATTGAAGCAACGAAGTATCGATGAGGTAAAACAAAAATTCCACTCTCTCCTTTCCAAATATCTAAGTGAAAAAGAAAAAGTCAAAGAGAAGGTAAAGGTTCAATTCACAGAGGCCTTGGAAAAAGATGGTATCTACGGAAGCGCAGTGGAACCCAAGGTCGAAGGGAGTGAACTCTGGAAAAAAGAAAATGAGAAATTGGATCACTCCTACACGATGAAATTGGAGGAGATCAAGAAGGCATTGGGAAGTTTATAGGTAGGCGGCCCGACTTCATTTGGCAGACATCGTGAGGTTAATCCCTGGCTAGCGAACTCACAAGCCTTCATTCTGAGGCAATCTTTGGGGCTAACGATATCCGATAGAAATCAAGCGTCCCAATCAATATATGAATATCATATCCTAACTTTCCTGAATAGCTAAAAACAGCACATCTATAGCAGAAATATGCAGTTTTCGAGAAAGGCAATTTTACGAAGAGTGAAAAATTATTTTCTTAAAAATTATGAATTGACACTCTAAAGGCAATGCCAAACTGAATCGTGACTGAATGTACGAATAGCCCCTATGCCCTAACCAGTCTTGGGTTAGGTGGGATGCTGATATAGAGGGATATATAGGGGCGTTAGCTTACATTAAAAAAGTGCATTTAAGAGCCAAGTTGAAGAAAAACTTAATATAACATCATCTACCTTGCTAAAATCTATCTTCCTATAAATCAGGTTCTATCTCTCATTTGCTTCTAAGAATTTTTGCCTTTTAAGCTGAATACACTCTAGCGTTTTGCCTTCTAATAATGATTCAAAGCACTCATTGCATGATATACATTTTGCTCTATGACCATCACCTCTCTTCCAATCATTAATAATGCTGGGTTCCATTATCAGTGGACGACTTAACGAGATAAAGTCAGCTTCTTTGTTCTGAATAATCTCCTCCATAAGCTTAAAGGTTCTCAGTCCGCCAACCATCATAACAGGAACTTCCACCTGATTTTTTATTTCACGGCACCAATTGCGATAGTAAGCCTCACGGTCAAGGGAATTAATCTTTGTCCGAAATTCTTTGTCTTCTTCACTTGGACCTCTCAAACCCTGACTAATTTCTAAGGCATCGGAACCAAACTCGGTCAGATACTCAGCGGCTAGCTTTCCTTCAATAAAATCGAGTCCACCAGGAAAACCGTCCTGGACCCCAATTTTTATAAGGATCGGATAATCTTCACCAACCTTTCGTCTGATATCTTTTATTATTTCATGGTGAAGACGAAGGCGGTTTTTTAGTTCACCACCCCATTCGTCATCCCGATGGTTTGTATAGGGTGAAAGAAATTGGCTTAAGAGGTAGGCATGAGCTCCATGAATCTGTACGGCGTCAAACCCAGCTTCTCTGGCCCTCTTCGCTCCATCGCCAAATGCACCAATCACTTCCAAAATTTCACTCTCCGTCATTGCACGGTATTCAGCTTTAAAATAAGAATCCTTTTCAAGAAATGATGGGCCTATGGGTATTCTATTGCTTGACTTTGAAAATCTCGCCTCTCTTCCCGCGTGAAACAATTGAACAGCAATCCTCGTTCCCCGGTCATGTACAGCGGAGGTTAACCGTTTCAATCCGGGCATGAAGTTATCCATACAAATCGAATTCTGAAATTTAGAAATTTGGCCACTCTGATGGACAAGAGTAATACCTGTTATAATTAGCCCAACACCGCCTTCGGCAAGAGTTGTGTACAAATTCATTTGCTTCTCTGTAACATAACCCTTATCCGCACAACCGTCATAAGTCGCTGATCTCACAAATCGGTTTGGTAACTCCATATTCTTTATTTTTGTAGGTTCAAAGAGAATGCTTTGAGTCGTATCCATTATGCCTCCATATAGCTCTGCTACATTTTAAGCTTTTCTTTTTTTCTGTTGGGGTTTCTTAATACCTTGTCTAAGATGATGTGATCCCTGATGTTAATAGTGGACATGAAATATTTTTCATGCTGCAACCTGCCTTGCATAGAACTGCCGCTCATAGACAGCCGGGGATAGGTACCCCAACCGTGCTTGCCGTCTTTGTCGATTGTAGAAGACCTCGATATATTCAGTGATCTCCCTGATGCCCTGTTCCCTTGTTTTGTAGCGACTGTGATGGACAAGCTCGTTCTTAAGCGTTCCCCAGAAGCTCTCCATAGGGGCGTTATCCTAGCAGTCGCCCTTCCTACTCATGGATGCTCTCATCTTGATTGAACTGATACACCAGCCTCCTGTATTCATGGGCGCAGTACTGACTTCCGCGATCCGAATGGTGGCTTCCGATTGAGCCATTTGTAATAGCCAATCTTGGATACCCGCAGAATACGGCATATCATCCCGATACAATACCGGAATCGCATTGCTTTCATGACCGCGTATCTGGCAGCGACTCCTTCGCAAAGTACGCCGTCGCTTTCTTTAATATGTCACGCTCCATCCTCACTTCTGCGAGTCCACGCTTGACCCGGACAAGCTCCACCTCTACCTCAGTAAGCGGCTTCTGCTGCTTCCCGACCTCCTTAAGCTTGCCTTCTTTATTCGCCTTGACCCAGTACCGTATTGTCGACGGGGAAACCGATAACCCTCGCCCCACCTCCGGTATGCTCAGTCCGCCTTCCGTTATCAGCTTGACTGCTTCCTCTCGGAGCTCCTTCGTGTAGATCGCTCTAGGAATCCTTTCCATGCTGACACTTCCGTCTCCAGTATTGTACCTCAACTTTGGTGTCCACTAAAGTCATCTTAACTCAATACCCCTCGGTGTCCTCCTCACTGCAGATATTCGTTTTTTATAGATCTTTTTCCTCCATTTTGATAAATTCACTATTCATTCGATCACCTTCGCTTTACGTAATCTTAAAATTTCTTCCACACCAAAGCCCCAATCATTCAAAGCTTCGTCTGTATGTTGGCCTGGCTTGGATGGTGGCCTTTGGATTTCAGACTTGGTCCGGCTGAAACGAGGTGCCGGACCTGGCTGGATGACTCCGTCTATTTCTATGAATGTGCCACGGGCTTTGTTGTGAGGATGGTTTGGGGCTTCTTCCATCGATAACACCGGGGCAAAACAGGAGTTGGCCCCTTCCATAATGGCACACCACTCATCACGGGTTCTTGTTTTGAACACATTCTGGAAGTGTCCGCGCATCTCTTGCCAACTTTTCCGATCCATTTGATTAGGGAGGCTCTGCGCCTCCAACCCGAGTAGGCGTAAAAGTTCATTGTAGAATTCGGGCTCGATTGTGCCAATTGAAATGTATTTGTTGTCTTTGGTTTCGTAAACGTTATACCAAGGGGCGCCACTGTCAAGTATATTTTCTCCTCTTCGGTCAGTCCAGATTCCACTAGCTTTGAGACCAAAGAAGAAGGTCATCAACGAGGCGATTCCATCAACCATGGCAGCATCCACTACCTGCCCCTGTCCGGATCTGGATGCCTCCAGAAGTCCGCACACAATTCCAAATGCAAGGTACAGCGCGCCGCCGCCAAAATCACCAACAAGGTTGAGTGGTGGTATTGGTCCTTCTTCTTTTCGTCCGATGGCGTGTAGCGCTCCGACCAGAGAGATATAGTTGATGTCATGACCGGCAGTATGAGCAAGCGGGCCTTCTTGCCCCCAACCGGTCATACGCCCGTATACCAGTTTGGGGTTAAAAGCAAAGCAATCATCTGGGCCGATACCGAGCCGTTCAGTTATACCTGGACGAAAGCCTTCAATTAATGCATCTGCTACCTTCACTAACCGTAGAACAATTTCAACTCCTTCCTTTTTTTTCAAGTCGATCGCTACGGAACGCCGCCCTCTATTTAGAAGATTGAACTTGATCGGGATACCCATGCCCAAACCGGTATGCCCGATGCGGTCAACCCGCAAGACCTCTGCGCCCATGTCGGACAGCAACATGGCACACATTGGTCCAGGCCCTATTCCTGCAATCTCAACTACCTTGTAACCAGTTAAAGGTCCCATTTTTCACCTCCAGATTGTTCTTAAACTATTTATATTTATCACCTGCCTTTTTATTGCTTTAAAAAATGGGAACGCTGGACAATTGTTATTTTTCAATTTTGAAATATCGAGGATAAACCTCACCATATCCTCCTCCTCTGTGTAATAGGGTTCCAATATCGTCCTTGCGTGTAAATTCCCGTATGGATTTATTGCAACTTTGAATCACTCAAGGAAACCCCCTTACCATAAAGGTACTGGGCTGATAGGACTTTTGTTATCGATTCAGCTGCCAAACTCAGCCAGCAGATCAATATCCGATCTCCATTATCCAAGATTCATATCCTAAGGGTACGGGGATCAAATTGGTACCGTCATATATCTCTCGGATTTAAAATATGTAAAAAATATGCCAATAGAAAAGAATTCAAATATGTCGTAGTCTATCGAAAGAGTACAGTGGTTAATAGCAGAGGTCTATTATTAACATTCATAATCAACACAAAAAAATATGAGCGCCATTTTTAGCCAATTATTTCTCTATCTTAAGAGTGATAAAAATATCTTCATGAAAAGGATAGTGCGATATTTCATATTATATATTTTGAAGTCAGGCCTTTCTTTTTCCTGAGTGAAGAGTGTCATCTACAGAGGAATAAAATACAATGCTAATAATTAAACTAATAAAACAAAATAAAAAAAGCCGTTCGAAAGGCTTGTATAGGATAAGAGTCTTGAACATTAGCCCCTATCCTTAAGGAATTAAGAAGGTCAGTGGCGATTACTGCAGGGGAAATCCGGTAGAAAAAAGAAAGGATGAAAGTTAGCGACAAAATCAAAAAAACCCAACGTTGAAAACAATTTAAACTCTTTAACTTCAACTTATAAAATTTTTTATCTCCGGTTTCGCAACCGTTCACATTGACCATCCGATAAGCTTTTATAAATGATTTCCAGGCAGTAGTGTGTGCAAATCACAATTCTGATCCACATTTGTCGATAAATATCATCTTGGCAAAAACATGCGGAGGTTCCAAATCCCAATTTATATCTGGAAAAGGAAATAAAATTAATTTTACCAACAGTGGACTGTTGCGGTCCTTAGCCTGGGAAAATAGTTGGTGTCCATAATGGAGATACCATATCCGCTGAATTTGTTTTCGATATGACTCGTCTATGGATAAAAAGTGACTGCCAAAAAGTTTCGTTTGATTACTTTTCTCACTGAACCTTATTATCTACCCAGGTAGGCACACTTAACCTTCTCATTCCTCAATAAATCTTCTGTCTTCCCGTCTAACGCTACCTTACCTGTCTCCAGGACAAATCCATATCGGGTTATTTTAAGGGCGGCAGTGGCATTCTGTTCCACCAAAAGTATAGTAGTACCGCTATTGTTAAGCTCCCTGATCACTTCAAAGATCTCCTTCACTACTAGAGGAGCCAGCCCTAGGGAAGGTTCATCAAGAAGAAGAAGATTTGGTTTAGACATAATGGCCCTTCCAATGGCTAGCATCTGTTGCTCGCCACCGCTTAGCGTACCAGCAATCTGTTCTTTTCTTTTTTTTAAGACGGTGAATATTTGAAAGACATCCTCGAGCCTCTTCTCAATCTCTCTTCTATACTTTATTTTATAGTAAAGATAAGCACCTAAATGGAGGTTATCGATCACCTTCAAATGACCGAAGATCTGTCTTCCCTCTGGCACTTGACAAATTCCCAGTCTCACTATTTCCATTGGAGAGAGTTTGGTTATACCCCTGCCATTGTAAATTATTGTACCTGTCTTGACGGTGATTAGTCCAGAGATGGATCGGAGCAGAGTGGTCTTTCCTGCCCCATTCGCACCAATGATACTTACCAAATCCCCATTCTCCAACTTTATAGTTACCCCCTTTAAGGCATGAATTCCTCCATAATAGGCATTAACATCTCTGACTTCAAGCATACTCTGACTCCTCCCCCAAATATGACTCGATTACTTTCGGATCATTCCTCACTGTTTTAGGGGTTCCCTCAGCGATCTTCATTCCAAAGTTTAAAACCAATATTTCGTCGGATATCTTCATCACCAAGCTCATATCATGCTCCACCAAGAGGACTGTAGTCCCTTGTTCTCGAATCTGACAGATAAGATTGGCCATCTTATCTGTCTCTACTTCATTGAGACCGGCGGCGGGTTCATCCAATAGAATGAGCTCAGGCTCTGTAGCCAACGCTCGCGCCACCTCTAGGAGCTTCTGTTCTCCCAAGGGTAAGCTCGAAGCTAGTTCATCCCTATGACTCTCCAGCCCCACAAAGACCAATCTCTTATCGGCATCTTCCCTGATGGCCTTTTCCTCTTTTTTGAAGCCGGGCAGTCGAAGCCCACACCTTAATATCCCCGCTTTGGTCCTTGGGTGACGGGCTACCATTACATTCTCTACAATAGTCATATCTTTAAAGAGCTCTACAGTCTGAAAAGTGCGGGAAATTCCTAAGTAGGCTATGTTATGAGGCTTGAGCCCGACGATTTCCTTCCCCTTAAACTTCACCTGTCCCTCTGTTGGGGGGTACATCCCTGTAATGATATTAAATAAGGTAGTCTTTCCCGCCCCATTGGGCCCAATGATTGCTTTGATCTGCCCTTTTTTAACCTGCCAGGTGAGGTTGGAAACGGCAGCCAACCCTCCAAAATTCTTTGCCAGCTTAACGGTCTCTAAAATAACCTCATTCATCTTTGTTTAATTTTCTAAGACGGAATCTTACTAATAATCCGAAGATTCCTTCCTGCAAAAAGATCGTCATGAATAGGAGGATTGCCCCATAAGTCACGAACTCAAAGTCCGCCAAAAAACGTAGCCATTCATTGCTCAGATAAGTTATTACAATTGTTCCCAACATAGCCCCCCAAATGCTTGCTATTCCCCCTAGGACCACCATAATTACCAATTTAATGGAAAAAAAGAGACTAAAGGTACTTGGACTTATAAACCCCATGTAATGGGAATAGAGGCTACCAGCAATAGAGGCATAGATGGCGCTGAGAATAAAGATCTGGACTTTATATTTAGAGGTGTTGACCCCCATGGCGTTGGCCGCGTCCTCGCTCCCGTGAATAGAACGTAGGGCCCGACCAATGCGGGAGTGAATCAGATTTATAGAGAAGATAAGTACTAAGACTACAATGCTCCAAACAAAGATGAAATATTTCAAATCGGTATCCATTGGATATCCGAAGAGGGAAATCCGTGGAATCCCAGTAAGTCCTGAAGGTCCTCCTGTAATGAAATCCAACTCATTGAAGATGATATAGAGAATAATTCCGCAAGCCAATGTGGCCATACCCAGGTAGTAACCATGGAGCTTCAGAGAGGGCGCTCCGATCAAATAGGCGATGGCCGCTGTAAGGAGTATGGCCAAGAGAAAGGACAGCCATGGATTAAGGTTAATTTTTCCTGTCAAGACCCCCGAGGTGTAAGCGCCAAGGCCAAAAAAGGCAGCATGTGCCAAAGAAATCTGACCTGTATATCCCATAATGAGGCTGAGTCCGATAGTGATTAAAGAGTAAATCCCCACAAAAATCAGGATTTCCATGTAATGTTGGATACCCCCAACTTGGGGGATGATGACGGAAACGATGATCAGAACGATGACAAGGCCAATGAGGATTTGATTATCTCTCAGCATACTACCTCAGAACTTCTTTATCTTGGTTATCTCTTGGCTGCCAAACAATCCGCTTGGCCTGATGAAGAGGATAGACAGAAGCACCAATAAGGCTGCAGCATCCTTGTATCCAGAGGAAACAAAGCCGGCAAAGAGTGATTCTATTACTCCTAAAAGGAAACCCGCTACCACTGCTCCACCAAAGTTCCCCAAACCTCCTAGAACCACCGCTCCAAACCCCTTAATTGTCAACAATGGTCCCCGGTCATACTCCATGAGGGCAATTGGGGTAAGGACGACCCCAGCCACCGCGCCGATAGATGCACTCAGGGCAAAGGATAGTAGGACCATGACCTTGACATTAATCCCAACCAGACTGGCGGCCTCAGGATTCTCGGCACAGGCCGCCATCGCCTTCCCCAAAATAGTGCGATTAAAAAATAAATTGAAGAGGATTACCACGAAGATGGTCAGCCCCAATACCCAGATGTATTGGGGCTGAATGATAGCTCCTCCGATAGCGATGGGAGTCCGGCCAGAGAAAGCGGCCAAGTCATATGGGTCCTTTCCCCACACAAACATGGCAATACCTTGCAACAGGATGGAGGTGGCGAGGGTGATGATAATAAGGGTGAATACCGAAGGTCTCTTTAAGGGATAGATGACGAGCCTCTCAAAAATCGCCCCAAAGATTGTTACGAGGGTAACAGCGAGAATAAATCCCAGAACGAGAGGGAGGTGCATTATCATGCAAAGGGAGACCATGATTAACCCCCCTAACATTGCGAATTCCCCTTGGGCAAAGTTGATTACCTCAGTAGAATTATAGATTATATTAAACCCCAGGGCTACTAAGGCATAAATGCTCCCAATGGTAATACCCGTAATGAAATATTGGAGTAATTGGCTTTCCCAGGTCAAATAATTTTCTCCATAGATCGCAAAGATCGAAGGATAGCTCTTTAAAGAAGGAACTCCTTTTTTATTTTGTGTAAATATCACTATATGGGTTACCTATTCACAGGGTTAGAAAGATTAATTCACCCAATTGTGAGGTGAAAAAACAATTCTCGCCTTTCGGTAACCGATGTATTGATATTCAGCAATTAGATTATAGGATTATTTAATAGGCACAAGGGCAAAATCGTCACCCTTAACTACCACCATCTCATAGGCGTCCTTGTTCAGGCCGACATGATGCTCTGGGGAGAAGTTGAAAACCCCATGTTGACCTATATATCCCTTTTTGACCTCCAAATAATCCCGGATGGCTTTCCTCGTGGCTTCCAAGGAGGTGTGCTTTTCCCCCACCTCCTTGAGACTACTCACTAGTAACATGATAGCGTCCCAGGCATTACCGCCGTATAGGGAAACAGGCTCACCGTACTTCGGCTCAAAAGCCAGGGTATACTCCATGGCAACCTTCTTTTGAATATGGGTATCGGGCAGCAACCTAGCAATAGTGCTAGCGGTCACCGGAGTATAGACTCCCTCAGCCGCACCAGCGGCCAACTTTATGTTTCTCCTGTTCCCGAAAGCAAAGCTCTGTATAAAGGGGATATTAGTCATACCAAGGTCCCGCCAGTTCCGGACAATGGTGACTTGGGCGGGTCCGGCAGTCCAGCCAATGATAACCCGTGCCTCGGAGGCCTTGATCCGAGTGAGCTGGACACTCATATCAACATCCTTAGGCCCAAATTTCTCATCAGCCGCAATGGTCATACCATAATTGGGAGCCATTCGGATAAGTGCCTCTCGTCCACTTGAACCATAGGCCAGGTTATCGGCAAGGATGGCAATCTTGTTGATCCCCTTATATTTGAGAAAATTATAGATATTTTCCACGCAATGAGTATCATTTGCAGGGATTTTGAAAACCCAGTAGCGCTCCTTGTTTGTTTTAGGGTCGGTCGCAATCTGCCAGCTAGCAGCTAAAGAAATTAAAGGGATTTTATAACTTTGGGCCAGATCCACCAAAGCCATAGAGGTTCCAGTCAGAGATGGTCCGAAGATTGCCAATACATTTTCCGTCTTTATCAGCTTGCTAGCTAAGAGTCTGGCCTTTGTATCGTCACTCTCGTCATCATAGATGATGACTTTCAATGGATGGCCGTTAATCCCTCCAGTGTTATTAAACCGTTCTACAAGCATCTCAGCGGTTTTCTTCTGAGGATCTCCCAGAAAAGAACCCATTCCTGTTACAGAAACTACCATCCCAAGTGTATAAGGGTTTTTCTCTGCTGCCGGGGAAATACCACTGAAGAATAAGACAAGACATCCAATTAAACAAAAGACTAATGATTTACATATCCTTTCCATAATTCTCCTCCTTTCAAGAAATTAGTTTAAAAATGCTTCCTGCTCCTAACTAAATAAAGACCCATCAAACCCCAAATAGGCCGCCCTATAAAGGCGTAACCTTCTGAGATAAAGGAATACTTTCATCACCCCCTCCCAATTACTTGTATTAACAATTAATCACTAACAAGGCAAAATAAAGGCCGATTACTTTTTCTTATCCCCAGTTTTTTTAATAAACGTGATTCCATCTTAAACTTCTATAGAGTGTCAGGCTAAGAATATAACTATCTTTAGTAAGCTTGCTATTGAGGACGATCTTTTTATTGCTCAATTAGACTAATTTTCTCTGTGGTTTATCCAAAAATTTATTAATATATCCGAAATAGATACCCAACCAAAATAGTTATAAACATTATAAATTGTAGCTTTATGCGCATCGATATTGTCGGAAGCACAGCAATCTTCGAACAATACGGTATTAAACCCGAGCATGAACCCATCCCGGAGAGTGGACTCGCAACAAACGTTTGTAAGGACACCGGTTATAGCTAAAGACTCAATGCATTCTTGCTTAAGAAAGTGTTCCAGGGAGGTCCCAATAAAGGCACTAAAAGCGTATTTCACAATAACCATATCATCTTTTTCAGGTTGAATAATGAACTCAGAACCCCACCCTCCTTCTGGGCATACATCTTCATTGCGGTTTAGGTATTTTTTCCTCGTGCGCATAGAAGCACTCAGAAATTTTTCATCAAAATAAGACTTGATAAAAATAATTTTTACCCCGGCTTTTCTTGAAACATTTACCACTCCAGGCAGTTTACATAACATACCCTCGATATACCGGAGATCCTTACCATTGCGAGCCAAAAACCCTTTTGGATGGCAAAAATCATTTTGGGCGTCAATAATCAACAACGCTGTGCGATTTGGTTTGAAAAAATTCAGCATTACCAACAGTGGCCTCACAAGGTCAATTAATCGATGGCAACCCTAGCATCACGCGAGCTTCATCTGCAGTAGCCACCTCAAATCCCAGCTCCCTGATAATTCTCGCTGAGCGAGCAACCAATTTTTCGTTAGTAGCCAACACACCTTTTGAGTAATAAACATTATCTTCTAATCCAACGCGAATGTTACCTCCCATAAGAACTCCTAAAGTAGTTAGCTCCAATTGCGTTCTTCCTACTGCCGTAACATTAAAAATAAAATCCTCAGGGAGGAAATCAATCATTGAAATCAAATTCTTAGTAGTACCACTCAACACACCTTGGCGCTTCATACCAAGCACAAGGTTAATAAAATATGGCTTTTTAATAAGCTCCTTTTCTATTAGGTTTCTAACATCCTCGAACATGCTATGACTATAAACCTCAAGTTCAGGCTTGATCCCACGATCTTTAAGGATTTTAGCCCATTCCTCTATTTGCGAAGGAGGGTTTACAAAAACTGTTGCATCAGGTCTTACCAGCGTTCCCATGTTTAGAGAGCAGATTTCTGGGCCGGCCATAGCCGATTGGATGCGTTCCTCATTCCTAAGACCTGGACCTCCACCTGTGGTAAATGCTTGAATAATATTGCACTTATCCCGAACCCTCATCTTAATCTCACGAAAAATCTCAGCGTCTCCCGAAACTTTGTCGTTCTTGTCCCGAGCATGTATGTGAGCAATCGCAGCCCCTTCGTTATAACAAGCAAGGGCAGACACTGCAATCTCGTTAGGCTGCAACGGAAGGTTGGGATTTGCTTCCTTGCCATGCTGGCCGCCAGTCAGCGCCACAGTGATAATTATCTTTCTCATAGAATCCTCCTAATTCCTTGTATTTTGCAGCATCCTAATCCTCAAAAATTAAATGGGCGTATATCATTTAACGGATACCCTATATGCATCCGGCACATTCAGATGACGCCTTAAATCAAGCGCGTTCTTGCCGTCCGAATTGGCCCATCCTACTTGCTTAAGTCAACCTGGATATCCCACAGTATAGGATCGTTGGAATTAAGATCTATGCATATAGACTCAACTTCCAAAAGAACACCACAACCAGGGCAGATATAATGGTTATAAGTTACCATAGTATCTTCACCCGAAATCAAGGAACGCAGGTTCATGTCTTTTAACTTATCATCAAACACCAAAGCATGCTCTTTATAATTTTCTTGGGCACTACAAAAAACATACCCACATTTGAGGCAACGGATCACATCCTTACCTGTCTGATCCCTACTTATCTCAAGATATTCACTGATTTTCATCATTTCCTCCCTCTTCCAAGACGATCCTTTATTAGACTTTCCCTCTTCTTTTTCGTAGCATCATAGTCGACCTCTAATCCGGACTTTCCTGTTTCCACGACAACACCATACCTGTCTAAAGCTACATTGGGAGAAATGACACCTTGAGTCAAATCTTCCAACGTTCGCTCAGGATCCCTCTCTAAAGGATCTCCATAGCCTCCTCCACCGGGAAGACGGCTAACAAAAATGTCTCCTTCCTTGACGGGCGTTACCTTAAACGATGGTGGTGTGGATCGAAAATCTCCTTCTAACTGCATTAATTCCTCTACTGAAGTTGGCACTACAGAATGCTTGAGAACGTCCAGGATATTAGAGTTCTTTATGAGAAATCTTTCTTGTAAAGCGCAGGGATAGCCTCCAAACATTCCGAAGTTGGTAGGCACCTTTTTACCCACACCTGTGCAGCCGAACTGGAGATTATTAGTACCATAAACCATGTAAGCCGCCTCAAGACCCATACCGCCATGATATTTGCCTAGGCCACCCGAATCTGTTAAATTTTTACGATAAAGGTATAGTAAAGGGTAACCGAGCTCAACGATTTCCACGTCAGAAACCTTCGATTGGGGATTCATCATTTCTGCCCCACTATCCACACCATCCCGAAACGGTGCAGCTCCTAACCCCGAAGCGAACGCATCCAATATCATACCACTGCAAACATTTCCATATTGGTTTATTCCTCCAAAATATGGGCCTGCCCCACCACCATACCACCCAGAGTTGACATCGCCTGTGAAGCCAGCAGCATAAAGAGCCTTAGCGATGCACTCGTGCGACGTTTCAGTAACCAGAGTTCCCACTTTGGGTACGCTACAGGCTACCGCAGCCGGAAACCTGCAATTAACCACGGTTCCTTCCGGAGCAATAAGATTGACAACTTTGCTGATACCTTCATTCCAGGGGATGTCCCAGAAGAGTTGGCTACATAAAGGAACAAACAGACTTCCCCATGTGGCATTATAGGTTGAATTGATGGAGCCTTGATTTTGAGGACTTGAGCCGGTATAGTCAAAAGTTATCTCATCATCTTTCTTAGTCATGGTGCAAAACACTTGGAAGGGTTTATCTGTTAACCCATCGGTATCCTGATGGAGTCTGGAACGCCAGGTGCCATTAGGTATGGTTTTAAGTTTAGCTCTAGCTTGGATTTCCACATCATCGATCAGTTTTTGGCTAGCGAGAGTTACAAATTCAACACCATATTGCTCTACTAATTTTAGATAACCGCTTGCGCATACGTTATTGGCAGCGATTTTGGCTTTGATATCTAGTCCTATTAAAACAGGGTCCCTTACCTGATAAGTAATGGTATTAAAAACATCTTTTCTGAATTGTCCCCTTTCCATTACTTTCAATCCAAGTATACGAATTCCCTCTTGGAAGATGTCTGTCGAACTTGATGGCATGCCTCCTGGCTCGATCCCACCCGTTTCACCAGTGTGCATAATACTACCAACCCAGGCAATTCTCTTGTCCTTATAGAATATAGGCTTGATGATCACCATGTCAGGTAGGTGTTGCCCTCCAATGTAAGGATCGTTAAAGAAAAGTTGATCCCCGTCAAAAATGCCGGGATCTTCCTGGTACCACTCAACAGCCTTTCGTATAAAGTCACGTGCTCCAATGGCATGCAATAAAATACCAGCTGCCACCAATATTGTATTTCCATCAGTGGTATGGAAGGAGCACATGGTTTCCCCACCTTCCACCACAACTGGAGAACCGGATACCATGCCCATGGCTACGCGGCCCTCTTCAAGTATATTGAATAATCTTCTTCTAAAAATTTCATATCTTATAGTTTCTAATCCTTGCTTCATCGAAGTCCTCCTTATTAGAGTTCAATTATCAGGTTTAAGTAACTGTCTACTTCGCAGGTCACATTCTTCGGAATTAAAACGGTTGTATTGGTACCTTCAACAACCGCTGGACCCTCCAAGATATTTCCAGGTGTTAGGCGAGACAAGTCATAAACTTTCGTACTAAGGAAATTCATAATGTCCCCAGTAAAAAAGATATCTCTTTTACCCAACAATGCCCCAGATGCGTTTTTCCCATTATGAGGATGCGCCATAATTTTTGGTTTAGGAGCAACCCCAATTGCATCAATACTTATAGAAATAAGTTCAATTCCTGCTTCTCTGTAAGCCGATCCAATGCCATATACGCTCTCATACATACTTTCGAAATCATCACATATGGCTCGGATGTCCTCCTCGTTATAAATCTTTACTACTACAGGGATACTCAACTCGTTCAATTGTCTTCGATACCTCAGATAAAATAATCGTCTGAAGGTCACCTTTTTCTTGGTATATCCTTCTTTTTCCATCACATCAAAAAGCTTATTTTCAATTCCACTAATAAAATCATTCAGCTTATCAGCATTCATCGGCATCAGGTATCGGAATGACGAGGACAACGAATGAATTATGTCAGCTGTACTGATTCCAAATGAAGAGAAGACAGGTGACATTGAAGGTACGCATATCTTTTTGATCCCAAGGTTGGAACTATAACCCACTGCATGGCTAGGTCCCATTCCGCCATATGCATATATCAAAAATTCCTCTGGCACACGCCCTGTTCTCACAACCTGTCTTTTTATCAGGTCGGACATTTGTTGATTAATAATGTCGTATATAGCGGCTGAGGCTTCATAAATGTCCATCTTCATGGGATCAGCGATTTTTTCTTTAATTACCTTCTCTGCCCGTTCCTTATATAATTTCATACGTCTGCCCCAAAAATTATCCGGGTTCAAAATTCCCAAAATTAGGTCTGCATCGGTGATTGTAGGCTCATTACCCTTCAAACCATAACAGGCCGGGCCCGGGTCGGCGGCAGCGCTTTGGGGGCCGAGTATTAAATGGCGAGTGACAGGGTCAACTCTTGCAATGGTACCCCCACCAGCCCCTATTGATTCCACATCTATCTTGGTAAGAGTAATATGAAATCGTTCCACAATGGGACTCATATTGTAAAGCCAAAACCCATTGTACAACAGTCCTACATCAAAGCTGGTTCCTCCCATATCGGTAGCAATGACATTTTGATGGCCCAAATAGTCGGCTAAAAACTTGGTGGCAACCATCCCTCCGCTAGGTCCAGAACCTAAAGATCCAATAGGAACCATTGTCTTTTCATCAACGATCCCTCCATTGGCCTGCATGACGGCCAGAGATTTCCGATATCCGTTTTTAGCCAGTTTCTGACTTAGAGTCGTGATATATTGCTTCATCGTCTTTCCTAAAAAAGAGTCAATGATCACTGTATTTGTTCGAGCATACTCTCGGATAACTGGGATTAGTTCAGAAGACAAGGAAATATATATGTCTTTCGTAGGATACATTTCTTCAAGAATCTGCTTCACCCGACGCTCATGAATCGGTTTTATAAAAGACCAAAGGAAACTTACAGCGATGGCTTCCACATTCTTTTCTTCAATGAGGTATGTTAAAGCCTCCCTAACTTCCTTTTCGTTCAATGGAGCTAGAACATTTCCTCTGAAATCAATACGTTCTGAAATCCCCCGAATGAGGTTTCTAGGAACTAAGGGTTCCGGCTTTGTGGCCGCAGCCTGATGCTTAATTTCATCCTCACTTAGTCCAGCCACCCTTCCAATGGCCCTCATAATCAGTGTTGTGTCTTCAAATCCTTTGGTAATAATGAGACCAACTTTACTGCCCTCCTTAGTTATCAAGGCGTTAGTAGCTACCGTTGTTCCATGTTTTAGAATTCGACATCGAGAGAGAAGCTCTTGAGAGGTAATCCCGATCGATTTACAGACCTCTTCAATAGCATTGAGAACACCTTGGGAAAAATCGCTGGGCGTGGTAGGCGCCTTATCCGTATAAATGTTCCCACCTTTATCGATTACTGTAGCATCAGTAAATGTTCCTCCGGTATCAATTCCAATAATATACTCTTTTCTGTTGCCCATATAAATACCTCCGTTCTCTGCAATTTAGTTCAAAACCAGAATGAGTAATTAATTCTGCGATTGTCAATTAAAAGCTTACTAGATTTAGCATCTCCTTTTGATAGACAGCATATATTGCCGAGCTTCTTATTTTCAATCACGAAATTGGAGAAACTATCAGGATCAAAGATCAAGATTAAAAGTCACATTGACTTTTCTTGGGTTAAATTACACCTTCTCGTATTAACTGGCTAAGTTCGCCTTGCTTGAAATTTAAAAGCCTATTGTAAATTTCTTCGTTATGCTCGCCTACCCCGGGTGCAAGAGTATTTATATGCCCAGGAGTTAACGAAAGCTTCACCGGTATCCCAGGTATCGGGATTTCACCAAGATCAGGATAGGTAACATGCACGACCATTTCACTTGCTATTGACTGAGGGTCATTTAACAGTTGGTCAACCGTATTTGCTTTAGCACATGCGACCCGAGCCACTTGCAACGTTTTTATTATTTCATCACATGTCCTCTGGTTAGCCCAATCTTGAGCCACCTGATCAATAAGAGCGGCATTCAAGGATCTATGCAAGTCATTTCTAAATCTGGGATCAGTACCTAACTCCTTCTCTCTGCCGATCGCCCTTATGAATCTTTTCCAAATGTCATCGCTACTTGCAACTAACATAACCCATCCATCTTTAGCTTTAAGACATGTCATGAAACTAGCAAAACCAAAATTGCCGAATTGCTTGCGGATCTCACCATATACTTTATAGTACATAAGCGCTCCTGCATTCTGCGTAATAAAGGAGGCTATATCAAACAAAGAAACGTCAATAAGCTGACCTTCCCCTGTTTTCTCCCTGTAGTAGAGAGCGAGTAAAATCCCTAGTGCACCCGTTATCCCAGATGTACAGTCTACATAAGGAACAGTGGTCTTTAGAGGTGGATCACCGGGAAAACCATTCAATGTCATCGCCCCTGATCTTGCCTGAGCTACAAAGTCAAAACAAATCTGCCGGGCATCTGGCCCTTTTAATCCGTAACCTGAGATCTCAGCTACAATAATTGCATGGTGAATTTCTCTCAGTTTATCATAGCTAAGCTCATCAGCCAATGCCGTGCCAGGAGTAAAATTGTGAAGGACAACATCTGAACGTTTAACTAATTTTTGAAAAATATCTCTCCCCTTTTCGCCAGAGAGATTTAAAGTGATGGACTTTTTGTTTCTGCCCAGACTTTTATATGTCAAGGTCTCCCCATCAGGCCCTATTAAGCCCCACCGCCTATCTAGCGCTCCACCCGGAGGCTCGATTCTAATAACTTCTGCGCCCATATCTGCTAATAACATACTACAAAGCGGGCCAGCTAAAAACCGCGACAAATCCAGGACCCTAATATCCTTCAAAACAGCCTTTGTATCTCTTTGCTTCATATCTTTTCCTTTTTAATAGAAACAGCCAAATTTTACTCTTTTCCCAAAAAATGATGCTTTCTGTTTAATGCCCAGAGCAAAATGGGTTCACGCTGAGTTAGCTAAAATTGACATCAAATCATCATCTTGGTTTCCTAATTTTTACGCACCACAACACCTTTAGACAAGAATTTGTCACCATTCACTAATTACCAATAGTCTTCAACACCTTATGTAATAAAGAAACGAAACTATTTCCAAAAGCATCCCTTTTATGAATAACTCTTACTACCTTTCTTAGCATCTCCTCTGCAAAATTGTTCTAATCTATTTGGTATTCTTTCCACCTCCTCTCGACTAATTCCTCATCCTCTTTGGAAAGAGTAATAGAAGATGGAGGATAAATTTCACCTCCCCATTCCGGGACTTTTTCATAATCCCAATTCCTCGTTGCATCGATCAGAATTCGGGCCCATTTGCCGGTTCCGAATTGCAGCTCCTTTCTGTCCCTAATCCTCGTGCTCGGATCGAGCACAGCACCGAAACTGCCAGGAAAAACAACTATATCATTCTCTTCGGCGTTTACCCGATATGAAAGGGCTTCTTCAACTGACCGTTTGTTCCATATATCTGTGTCTTCCTCTACGACGATTATAAACTTGAAGAGATACTGCGCTGCAGAAGATCCCCACAACGCCGCCGCCACCTGCTTTGCATGACCTCTAAAAAGTTTCTTGATTTTCACCAGTGTTATCGGAACTGCACTAACTTCGAGAACTCCTGGTACTCCTTGAGATTCCAGTATATTCTTGGCAACAGCAGAAAGGCTGACTACCAAAATCGAGCTATCTTCATTAGGATTCTTATAGTTCATACCCTCAAGAGTCCCACGAAATATGGGGTTATCTCTGTAAGTAACACAAGAAACCTTTATTACCGGCCTTTTCGCAGCCTCCCCGTAATAACCAGTGTACTCTCCAAAAGGGCCTTCCATCATGTAATCTCCGGGGTCCGGTGAAATGTGGCCCTCGATCACCATTTCAGCCTCGGCCGGAACATACAAATCCACTGTTTCACATTTTACCAGCTCCATTGGCTTGTTGCGCAGAGCCCCTGTGACCTTGTATTCGTCACAGTCTCTTGGCAATGGAGTCGCAGCACAGAAAACCAATAATTCATCGCATCCGTATACAACAGCAACTGGCATAGCCTTTTTCATTTGTTGATATTTTAGATAATGGATTCCCCACCCTTGACCGGGCACCAGTAGTACCCCTATTTTGTCCTTGTCAACTATCATACCACGATAAAGCCCCACATTAGTTTCCAATGTCTCAGGATCCCGTGTAACTACGCCACAAAATGTGTTTATATATCTCCCGCCATCCAGATAATGCCATTTTGGCACGGGAAACTGGTAAAGATCTATGCCCGACTTAATGATATTTTGTCTAACCGTCCCATCATTTACTACTTTTGGATCGATTGGGTTTTTAAAAGACTGCCTTACTTTTTCCACCAAATCTTTCATTGGTGTCTCCCTTGGAAGCCCCAAGTTCATAGCAATACGACTTTTTGTTGCTAGACCACCGGTAAACAATTTAGTGCAAAGACCAGTTTTGTGGTCTTTTATATTTTCAAAAAGTAAGGCGGGGCCTCTTTTTGAAAGGACCTTCCTCGTTATTGCAGCTAGCTCACCCCTCCAATCGACTTCAGCCTTTATCCGCTTGAGTTCACCCTCCGATTCAAGTTTGCTTATCCATTCTCTTAAATTTTTAAATTCCACCGCTCACCTCCTAGTATTTTTTTTTACCCTTTCATATGCCTATGTTGCTTACTTCTCACTTATCCTTCTTCTCATTTCCTTTTTGAAGCTTTTCCCCATTTGACTTAATTTCGCGAATGATTTAACTGATCACCCACCTATTTTAGCTAAAAGCTTTGCGTAGTCACTTTGCATTGACCGGGCCGCAGTTATCTCATGTTCGGAGAACCACTGTTTTAAGTCCACCTCTTAACCTTTGGTAAGTCACTACGCCTTTGGTGAAAATATAATAAATTATCTCCGACAAATCTTTGGAAGTTAGAAGACCTTTGGGGTTATACTACGAATAGATCCAATTTAACATTCCGAACAGCGTAAATGTTACGCCCGTGAGATGAGTAAGGGTAACATTTCCTAATCGCCAATGATCAGAGAGGTAATCGATCAGTTGGCGATTACTGCTCACCTTCTGGTTGAAACAGCCTCCCTGATTTCCCTTCTTAATAAGCACCAGACCTGATAGCTCCAGAATCCTAAAGGCCTCTCTCGCAGCAGTCCTGCTCACCCCAAAAACTTGAGCTAACTCATGTTCTGAAGGGAGTTTGTCGCCTACTTTCAGCTTTCTTAATAAAGGCGGCATCCTTTATCTGGTTAAAAATCTTTTCGAATAGCCTTTTTTCTTTAAGTTCTTTAAACATGATGTTTGGGACCCAAAATATGTCTAATGTCAGACATTATACTTTAAAGAATTATTTTGTCAAGAAAAAAATTATTCATATTAATTTTTCTTATAACCGCATGAAAACACAGACGAATTGCCTCATAAAAAATGTTACCCGAAGCATGAACTACTGATCTTTAAGTGGACATGGCAATCATTAATTAAAGCAAGAAAACGATTGCCTCCTTCAGCTATGGAACTTCACTTTAAGGTGCTATTGAAAGTTAACGTTTACTGGTATAAATACGCAAAAAAGACACCAGAGCCATTTCTGACTGCCCTTACTCTTTCGAAATCGAATACGGACCTTCTTTTTAAACTTCTCTTTCGCAAATGACGTCTATCAAATCAAGGTTGAGCCAAGAAGAATGGCTGTACATTCAAGGACAGGAATCATTGACTCAGTCTTAATGATGATATCTTGCAAATCACTGTAAGATGTTCCAAAATTTTAACTTTGCACCTTTCCGCCCTTGGCATGAAATGTATCTTCCACAAAGGAATATGAAATAATCCCAATAATCAAGCTAATAAAACAAAATAAAAAAGCCGTTCGAAAGGCTTGTATAGGATAAGAGTCTTGAACTCTCGGATAAAAACTAATTAAATATCCCATCATTTGTTGATAAAAGGCTACACCAGCAAATCGGAAAAAATTCACAGTGCTAAGAGCAGTTCCAGACATTTCAATGGGAAAAAGTTCCTTATTATGGGCCATAACTATAATGCTACAAACATTGAAAAGACCAATTAATAAAAAAATTAGAAAAAGAATTATATTAGGTGTTGAAGAAAAAGGCATAAGAAAAAATAATATTGTAAGACTGTAAAGAATGACACCCCAAAGTACAACTTTTTTCCTCGATTGAAATATTTTCTCGGATAAGAATCCAACCCAAGGGCTCCCTAAAACGTATCCAATGGAGATCATCATCAATAAGATGCTAGTAAATTCCCTCGATAACCCGTAGCCATCCATAAGGAAAGGTCCACCCCAAAGCCCTTGAATGCTAGCAAAGGAACCGTATCTAACAAATTCAAGAACGGACATAGCCCAAAAAGATTTGCTCTTGAGTAAGATTAATGATGATGAGAGAGGATCTATTTTTCTGTTAGTCCTATCGTCATACACTTTTACATCATCCTTCTTTCTTCCAACCCCTTTCAAGGGCTGGTCTTTTACACTAAAAAATATAAATATGGACAATATGGCATTCAGGATGGCAATCGAAATAAAAGACCCTCTCCAACCAATATGTGAGACCAAAAAAGCCAAAGGAGTGGTGGCACATATAGACCCTAGATAGCCTAATGTCACGATAATACCTGTTAGGGTAGCAAATTTTGAGGAATCGAAATGGAGTGTAAATATTTTAAGAGATCCCATTAGAATAGAAGCCATCCCTATTCCAATTAGACACCTTCCTAAAATTGCGTAAGAAAACGAAGGAGCAACTGCAAAAATAAGTGCACCAATGGCTGCTAAAAGCATTAAGCCCGTAACGGTCCATTTGGGGCCAACCCAATCTAAGGCAGGACCAAGAGGCAGTTGAATAATGGCAAAAGCATAAAAGAACACCCCGCTGAGAAGACCCAGGCCATTCGCCCCTATTTTAAAAGAATTCATGAGATCTGGGGCAATAACAGCTGTCGAAGTTCGGTAGAAAAATGAAAGGATATAGGTGAAAGATAATAAAAAGAAAATCCATCTTTGGTATAAAGTCAAAAGATTCCTCGTAACTTATTTTTTTGAACCCAATTTCGGCCGCTTGAAGATGGTTAGTTAGAGTACCAACTATAGGCTACAAAAGTCACTAAATTCTCCATAGATAAAGGGCAACAAGGAATGGAGCATTTTTCGTAAGTCCTAACGCGCGCTAACATTTCACAAGTTACATTTGCTCTTCAAAATATCGGACCTCCTTTTATTTCTACTAATGAAATCTCCCTCTCATGAATAATTTCTGAGTTGAATGGGTCCTCCACCCTAAAGCTGAAGCAATTCAATTCATTATCTTAAGAGGTATCTTAGTACGGCAGCTCGTATAATCCTATTCTTTTTTTCCTCTTTGAGATTTATTACACTCCGTTGTGAACACCTCCAAATCTTATGCTGCAGAATATCTGCATACATCAAAAATGCAATTCACATCGCCAATCTTCCTAAGAGTGCATCTGCCAACATGGTTTTCTGCACCTCCCCACTCCCAAGATATAACTCCGTTATCCATGCATCCCTGTAGAAATGTTCGACTTCCTGTTCTACCAAATAGCCGTATCCACCAAAAATTTGAATTGTTTCTTTTGTAACTTCAACAGCAGTTCTGCCCGCATCGATTTTTGCCATCAAAGTTAATTTGCTGTTATATTCCCCTTTATCAAATGCCCAAGCCGCTTTATATGTAAGTAATCTTGCTCTCTCAATTTTTAGGGCCATATCTGCAAGTTTATGTTGTATAGCTTGAAATTCAATAATCTTACGCCCAAACTGCTCTCTCTTCTTGGCATACTCCATTGCCCTTTCAAATGCTCCTTGGGCTATTCCTAGAGCCTGAGCTGCTATTTCTATTTTACTTTCTTCGAAAAATTCAGTTACTTGATAGAATCCTCTATTTTCGCTACCGATTAAATTTTCAATTGGAACCTTCACATTTTTTAAATATAAATCTGCTGTAGGTATCATCTTTATTCCCATTTTTTCATCACTTTCTAAAAAAGTAACTCCTTCAAGACCTTTTTCCACAATAATAATACTTTCACCAAGATAAGAAGGTTTTATGTTCACATCAGTCCTACAAAGAATGATATAAAAATTTGCTGTATTGCTATTTATCACAAAATGCTTGTTCCCGTTGATCAGTAAGAAATTTCCCTCTTTAGTAGCAACGGTAGAAATATTATTAATGCCTTCACTGCCGTCAGCTTCTAAAAAAGCACCTGATGATATAATATTGCCAGTAGTGATTGGAATGAGGTAGGTGTTTTTCTGATTTTCGGTCCCAAATCTGAGGATTAACTCGGCGGCAAAATCTACGAGGCTCAATGCGACACCAATACTCGAATCCTTTCTGCAGAACTCCTCCACGACCAACGCATTCTCAAACACACCAAGGTTCTGCCCTCCAAATTTTTCAGGAAAGTGCATTCCTATAAAACCTAGTCTGCAAGCTTTTTCCCAGATTTCAAATGGAAACTTACACATCTCATCCAGTTCAAGAACTAAATCCTTATCAAATTCTCCTTCTGAAAATTCTCTAGCGGCATTCCGGATTTGCTTTTGTTCCTCCGTCAATTCGAAATCCATCCTTTTCCCTCCCTATGTAAAGATTGTCTTCTCAACCTTTCCCATCTGTTTTATGTATTGGTTCCTAAGGCCTAAATCCTATTCAACAATTTCCTTGCATTTTTGCTCAGGATATTATCTAAACTTTCTTGATTTAAATGGAGTGTTCTTAATTCATTAATCATTCTCTTTTATCGTATCTCCGTAAATGATTTCTTCATTATATGTCCCTAATGAGGGCGGGGAGAGGTATATTTCAAAGGAGAATTGAGATGACTTCGTGGGATTCCCCACCTGTCGAATGTTTTCTTTAACCGGATATTCACATTACAGCACCATCTTTCGATGGAGAAACTCTGTGGGTGATGAAAAAAATAAGTCTTTTCAATCCAACCTTAAAACTTGTTATTCCTGTACAAATAATTCCAGCTTTTTTCATATCTCGCCCTTTTCTATCTCTTTTTATCAAATGATATGTTTTGAGTTTTAAAGTCCTATACCTTTTGCAATAATAAGATGCTGGACTTCAGAAGTCCCTTCGGCAATCTCCCATATCAGGGAATCCCTTAAAAATCGCTGTACAGGGTATTTTTTCATATAGCCATCTACTCCTAAGATTCGGATTGACATTTCGGCTACTTTCCTCCCGATAATCGAAGCATATAACTTTGCCATAGAAGATTCTGTTGCAATATTGAGCCCCTTGTCTGAAAGCCATGCTGTTTTATAGACGAGCAGTTTAGCGGCCTCAATTTCTGTATACATTTCTGCCAAAATAAAATGATTTATTTGCTGTTTCCTCAACCATTTCCTTTCTTTGACATAATTCATGGTTTCCTCAAACGTTGCTCGAGATAGACCTACACACGTAGCACCCACTAAAATCCTTCCCTCATCAAGAATATCTTTTAAGTTCATGAATCCCCTTCCGAGCTCTCCTAAAAGATTTTCTTCAGGGATTTTACAATCATCAAAAAAGAGTTCGGCCGTCTGAGATGAGTGGATACCAAGTTTTTTCATTTTCTCTCCAACCGAAAAACCATCCGTCCCCTTCTCAACAATAAAAAGGCTTATTCCTTCGTAACCCTTCCCTTCACTTGTTCTGGCTGCGACCGTAAAAAAATCAGCAATTGGGCTGTTGGTAATAAATATCTTTGAACCATTCATTAAATAATAATTTTCAATCTTCTTGGCTTTCGTTTCTATTGCAGCAACATCTGACCCCGCATTTGGTTCGCTTAATCCAAATGCTGATACTTTCTCACCCTTTATGGCTGGAATAAGATATTTGTTCTTCTGCTCTTCACTCCCAAATTTATAGATGGGATAGGTTCCGAGGCCAACATGAACACCTACACATCCTGTAACTCCTTTTGCAGAATAGGTTAATTCTTCTCTGAAGATACAAAGGGTAACTAAATCTGCACTCATTCCCCCATATCTTTCTGGATACCTTATCCCAAGGAATCCCATCTCCCCCATTTTACGAAACACCGTTAGCGGAAACTCTCCTTCTTCGTCCAACTGATCGGCTATCGGGACTATTTCTCTTTTCCCGAAATCTTGAACTATCTTTTGAAATTCTTTTTGCTTCTCGCTGAATTCAAAATCCATATTCTTTCCCTTTCCCTTGCACCTCTTTAACATCAGTTCATCAGGCCTGAACACGGATGTCGAGGGTCCAAAAGGCTCCAGTCAACGCTGCAGGCCGGCCCTGGGTATATTTTTCAAGTTGTGTATACCCTATTTTTGTGATAGCCTTACCATATTCTCTAGCGCCAATGTGTATATCATTACGCCTTTCCCAACCACAACCCTTCTGAGCAAGGATTAACATTCACCTTACGCACATGCTCGATATTTCGATGTTCCCCTCCCTGTTTTTCTGAAACCACTGCTACCTCCCTTTATCAAAAACTGATCTGCAACCACCTTGTTTCCAAACCATCAAATTTAAAATAGATTTGTGCCCAAAATGCGCGGAAAATTTCATATAATGCCTGAAAAACCTCTACTGTAAAGTCTTTCTGAACAGCAGTGGTCTACGGTATTACCTTTTGAATCTTTAATTCAGATACTTCCTCCCAAGTGTAATCCAAGGTCTCGGTAAGGATCTGCTCCGTGTGCTCGGCAAAGTCCGGAGCGGGTAGTTCCCTTCTTAGCGGCGTCTCGCTTAGGGCAACCGGGAAGCCAGGAACTCGAATTTGGCCCAAAACAGGGTGGTCAAAATCCATCACGTAGCCGTTGGTCAACACCTGCTCATCGTTTACAACCTCACTCATAGGGTTCAGTTCTGTGTAGATGAGCTCTTCCTCACTTTCGTTAAAAATCTTTATCCATTCATCCCTGTTCTTGGAGGCAAAGACACTATCAAAAATAGAAACGAGCTCCACGCAGTTTTCCTCCCTTTTTTCTGCACTATCGAACCTGGGATCCTTTTCCAACTCCGGCAAGCCCATGGCTTTAACCAGGTAAGGCCAATATCTTTCAGACTGAAGCATTGCCAACACCAGCCACTTTCCGTCGGCACATTCATAGTGGTTGTAGAGCGGGGTAGGCATCTTCTTCCTGTCCAATCTCAGCAGTTCGGACCCAACCATCAACCTACCTGCAACATTGAGCTCCTGCAAAGCCATCATACTGCCCAACATCGAGGTGTTCACCTTCTGCCCGATACCTAATCGTTCTCTGGCCACTATAGCTACCAATAGGCCGTAGGCTAATATTATAGCACTTATCTGATCCGCTATCCCCCCAGTCGCTTTCTGCGGAGGGCCATCGGGCGCGCCAAAGCCGTACATGAATCCTGAACGGGCCATCCCAGCATAATCCCACCCAGGTTTGTCCGCATCAGGCCCCAAGGGTCCCCAGGCATTGGCTCCGGCGTAAATGATTTTGGGATTGCGCCGGCGCAATGTCTCATAGTCGAGTCCCAACTGAGCAACGGCCTTGCTGAGGTAATTCGTCGCGAATATGTCAGACTTGTCAACAAGCCGGTACATGATTTCTTTGCCCTTCTCGCTCTTGAGATCCACGGCCAAGCTCTTCTTGTTCCTGTTGCAGTTTTCAAAGACGAAGTTGCGGCCGCCAGGCAATCTAGAGGAGATGCCTGATATCTGGTATAAGACTCGCATCGCTTCGCCTTCCGGGGGTTCGACTTTAATCACCTCAGCGCCCAGATCCCCCAGCATGGCCGTGGCCATGGGTCCGTGGTGTCCAATTGTAAAATCAATCACCCTTATTCCTTCCAATATTCTATTCATAAACCCCTCCTCTTTTGATCTTTACCGGGTCCCACTAAGGAGTTTCAGTACTTACTCATTACATTCCCTCCTTCCATGCTTGGCCTGGCACGCTCAGCCCAGGCATCAATCCTTAGAAGCGATAAAACAGACCGAGGTCTTCTGTAATGTACCACCTTCTCTCTGCAAGGCAATGATTACGTCCAGGGCGGAGGCAGGTGAGGCCGCGTATTTGATTTGCCTTAACTGTTTTAGGGCCTCACGGTACCACTCTATGCCTGGGCAATTGACGAGTTGTACAAGCATTGTTGGCACGATAAAAGTACAGTTGATTTTTTCCTGCCTAATTGTTTCCAGAAACAACTCAGGGTCGAAATGACGATGCGGCGAGATAACAACGCTACCCCCGATGTAAAAGAGCTGATGGAGAATCGGGATAGTAACTGGCCCAGGAAACATTGGAAGAACGATCAGTCCCCGATCATCTTTACTGAATCGTAGATCAATTTGGAGATTCACCATCTGTTCGAGAATGTTCCGGTGGGCCACATGGCACCCTTTGGAAACCCAGTTGTCCCACTTGTAAATATATGGCTGCGATATCGTTCTCGCTCACACCAACAACGGGTTCAGACGGCGGTGATTCCGAAAGGAGCGCCTCGTATGGCATTGCTTCTATATGGCTTTCTCCCACAGATATGAGGTGTCGCACTGTATTGAGGGAGGGCCTGATTTCGGCTACCGCATCCCGGAATTGCTCCCCTGTGATCAAGACACGGGGCGTGGTATTATCAAAATATCGGATATACTCCTTGGCATTAAGGCGGGTGTTTAAAGGGACGATGATAGCTCCTATCTTGGCCAAGCCGAAATAGCTCTCTACGTACTCGCTGCGATTGGGAAGCAGTACTGCCACCATGTCCCGTTTTTCTACCCCGGGCCTTGATAACCCATTGGCGAGTCGGTTTACGTGCTCGTTGAAGGTCTTGAAGGTGTACCTTCTGTTGCCTTCTGCAAGGCAGGCGTTTTCGGGATACCGTCTTGCGTTCCTGCGGGGGAGTTCTCCTAGATCCATTCATATTCTCCTTACTAACCCACCTGCAAGCATGATGGTCAGCTTTTTAATAGTCCAATCTCATGTCTAAATCCGAACCCTCGGTTTTTCTTTGGAATAAACTGTTTAAGTAGGTTGTCATGGAAGCGTTTGGACAAGAGGCTACTTTTTCACCTTCGACCGCTCTCACGGACCCATATCCAGAATACCGCTTTGCTGGTAGACCGATTTTCCCGGACCCATATCCCTATAGCCAGGGATTTGGGGTAATTTATGTTTCTCCCAAAGATTATACCACGCCCGGTCAAGTTCAACGAAGTATTTGAGAGGTAGGAGAGGACTGTCTTTCAATGCAGAAAGCGGTTCAATACACCAGTGATCGACTCTTGGGAGAACCCCGTGGGACATGAGGAAATCCAAGCCCTCAGTGGTAGACTTTACAGCGTCGTCCACGTTCTCAAAACCGTAAGGCTTGCACATTTCAACTCCCGCTACAATGGCAGGTGTAACCCATCCTTCCCCGAAGACGCTGACTGCATCGATCGTTCTCTTGATCCATTCCTCTCTCCCTATGAATTTCTCCTTGCCTGGACAAAGGGTTTTAAACAGACGCTCGTCCCACACCTCTAAATTAGGGTGGTAACAATCGACACCGGCGTCTTTTATACGTTTTAACCCTTCTTTGTCCAGAGCCGCCGCCTGAAAATGACAGATCCACCGGTTGCCAATAGCCTCCTTTATTGCTTTCACATAGGCCGTATAGAACTTGACATCGGCGTATTCGCCTTTTCCGGACATGATTGAGCCACCTGTCAATATGAAACAGTATCTATTGGGCTCGTCCGCCGGCTTATCGAGAAATATGGCCTTCATGGCTTCCACGACCTTGTCAACACTCTTCTTCAACGTGTAGGAGCGGCCTTGCTTCTTTAAGGCCTGGTAATTGGCATTGAGATCACAGAACTTGCACTGCAAGTCAAAATTCCATAAGGCGCAGTTTCTAAGAATGGTGCAGAACGCCCTGGTACCCCATCCTACTACGGGAACGATCTCGGCGTAGTGAGTCCCATCTTCAAAGGTCTTGGAATAGTATTTCGGAACCGGTGGGAAGCTGACCCTACCAATTTTTTCCCCTCCATCACTCGTAATCCAGACCTCACCGTCCACAACGTCGATGAGATACGGAGAGTCATAGGAAATAGTGGCTCGCACGTTTGTTTTTCTCAGCTCGTACGGTCCCGCTTCCATCCTGAACTCATCCGGGGCTTTTAGGCTTTCGCCGTGTTCCATCTTCGAAGAGTCGGTTCTATCGTATGAAAAGATATAGTATGATCTTGCTCTCCCCTTAGCAGCCTCCCCCATAGCCGCCTGTGAAAACTTTACCCCATAACGGAGCATATCTTCTTTTACAATTACTTCCTTTGGTACGTCGGGATAGGTTTCGAAGAAATGTTCCAACTCCTGGCTTCGGAAAATCTCTTTTTGTTTCATAATTGCTCTCCAACCTCTAACCGGCATAACTTGTTTTTTGTACGTGACTTACTCAACTTACTCCTCTCATTTACTGTTTTCTATGGAAGTCCATATTTCTTCCAGTTGGCGATCACCCTCTTCAATACCTCTTCATTGGGCTTAATAGGAACCGCGGTGGGGCGAGTCCTGCCTTCACCTTGCCACTTCAGGGTAGCGTCAATACCCATCAACGACCGGAACGTGATATCGGTCTGTCCTCTCTGAGGAAACTCTACCGGTCTGATGCTTCCGGCCGGGTTCAGCGCATATCCCCCGATGGGAGGGGTAATGATTACGTCTTGATGAGGATCTACACGAGTGGATAAAGCCCAGATGACCTCTTCCGGGTCGCTGATATCGATGTCGTCATCGGTGACAATAACAATGTTGCACGTAGATGCGATATACGGCAGGGAGAATGCCTGGTAGATCGCCTCCTTGCCCCAGCCGGGGTAACGTTTCTTGATGGCAATAATTGCAGTGAAATCTCGACCGGACGGCGGCAGCCAGGCCCCGGTACACCCGGTGATTCTTTCCTTGGCCTGAACGGTGAAGGTCGAACACTGCTGTATCATCCGCAACATCTCTGCGTCTCCCAGCGTCGGGCCTTCGATAGTGGTCAGAAACAATGGGTTTTTTCTATGGGTTATGCATTTTACGTCGAAGACGGGGAGAAGCATTCCCTCTTCAAACATCCCCATCCACTCGCCGAAGGGGCCCTCCATCTTATTATTGCCAAATACAATCTCTCCTTCGAGAACGATCTCTGCCGTTGCCGGCACCTCGAGGTCACAGGTTTCACACTTCACCACATCGACAGGCGCCCCGTTGCGCAACGCGGAAGCAAAGGCGAATTCGTCCGTATTTAAGGGAATTTTCGTCCCTGCCGCCATATAAAGAGAAGGGTCCGTACCGATCGCTGCTGCGCAGGGCATGCTCTTCCCACCTTTTTTCTTGGCTCTGTCGTAATAGATTCCCTGATCCTGAAAGATGTTGCACATCACGCCCGTACTCTTCTTATCATGCACCATCATCCTGTAGATGCCCGCATTCGGACCGAACTTGTCGTCCTTCGCGATCACGAGAGGAAGAGTTATATAGGCGCCGCCGTCGGCCGGACTCCATTGGAGAATAGGAAATTTGCCGAGGTCGATATCGTCCCCCTTCAAGATTACCTCTTTACACGGACCTGTCTTGACCAGCCTCGGCTTCTGCCACTTGCTCTGGTCCAGCTGCGCCATAAACAGATCGCGGTACTCCTTTACACTCAAGCCGCGTGGAAACCCGCAGGACATGGCAAACCGATCGAGGGTTCCAAAGATATTCGTCACGATGGGAACTTTGTACCCCTTCACGTTCTCGAGGATAACGGCCGGCCCCTTCCTTCTGCCCAATTCCCATATGATCGAGAATACCTCATGTCCTTCCGTAATTTCTTCTTTAACCCGAACAAGCTCCCCTGCCTTTTCCAACTCACTTAGAAATTCTCTCAAGTCCGAATACATGCAATTGATCCTCCTCCTCAAAAGATGGCTGTGTGTATGATCCCAAATTCAATAGACCCTTGTTATTTGCGTACTTTTTTTCCAATCGGATGGTTACATCCCGGATGTGGGCTTTATTGACGTCTTTGGCGCCCTCCACCTGACCTGTCTCAAGAAGTTCCAGAATCTTCCGATGGGATTTAAACGTCTCGTGGGTAATCCGGCGGGTCGGCTTTATCTTGATGAGCATGTAACTGAGCAGTTCCATAATAGCAGAGAGCGTATCAATAAGGATCGTGTTCCGGGTTATCTGTGCAAGCTGAATGTGGAAGTCGAAATTCTCATAAATTTTTTCGTTTTCCTTTCCCTCTCTGTACAGGCTTTCGGCTTTATCAATGGATTTGTGCAGCCTGCCAAAATCTCTATGGGTTGCTTTCTGCCCGACGATATCGATGATGATTGATTCAAGCCAGTAACGAGCCTCCGTGAGGTGGGCAAGGGTAACATTTCCTATTCTCAAGTGATCAGAGAGGTAATCGATTAGTTTGCGATTGCTGCTCACCTCCTGGATAAAACAGCCTCCCTGATTTCCCTTCTTAATAAGTACGAGTCCTGATAGCTCCAGAATCCTAAGGGCCTCTCTCACAGCAGTCCTGCTTACCCCAAAAACTTGAGCTAACTCATGTTCTGAAGGGAGCTTGTCATTGACTTTCAGTGTTCCAGAAAGAACAGCATCCTTTATCTGGTCAACAATCTTTTCGAACAGCCTTTTTTCCTTTACGTATTTAAACATGATGTTTGGGATCAAAAATATGTCTAATGTCAGACATTATACTTTAAAGAATTATTTTGTCAAGAAAAAAATTATTCATATTAATTTTTCTTATAACCGCATGAAAACACAGATAACTTTGATTTGGTTGAAAATAATCTTAAATATTTTTGAAGTGTTCAAAGTGGTAGAGCAAAATGGCATTATTATTGCCTGGCCACAGGTGGCATAGAGGCAATCTATTGGGCCATCTTTTTGGCCTTGGGCAAGAGTTGGTTATGTGGACATCCTTGATTGACTGCACCTATTTCTAATGCTCCTTGGGCATCAAAAGGGCCTGGAAGTGAAGATAAGCTCTGCTGCTTTTCCATACCCAATGAGGCTGGGGAGAAAAAAGGTGCTACAAAATTCTGGAGTGACCCCTATCCGGACAAAGGCATAACTAAACGTTGCCTTCTCTGAGGCAAGATGATTCTAACTGGACGCGGTCGGGGTTTTTGTGCCGGTGCCGACTTTAACAGGTTTGTTGAAGCTTAAGAAAGTGATAAGGATTAGAAAAAGAAGTCAAGATTAAGGTCCTTCGATCTGCCGAGGGCTTTTATCCAGTAGCTCAAACCAATCATAGCTGCCATCAGGGGGCCAGCTTACCGGTTTGGTTTTATTGTCACTCTAACTTGTGATATTCATTACCCGGACGTGATCATCTTTACTGGGTCTCCTTCAGCGCATGGATCAGTTCATTTTTCATCGTCTCACTCAGGGCATTGAGGACTTCAAGCCACTTGAGGTAGATCAAACTGATCTCTTCTTCTCTAATCAATTCAATGTCTTTGTATTTCATACTCTTCCCTCTTCAAAAAATCCTTTATCGATTGGTCGCGTTGAGGAACCTTATCTATTTGAAAGGATGTATCCACAACCGAGATTTGAAAATCACTCTTTTAGGGAAAAAAAGATAAGGTGGCTGTAAAGAGTTTTAAGCTCTAAAGTGCGGATTTCTTGCCAAAATTCGCAGTTTCCAAAAGGTTGCGATATGAAACACATATCATGTCGCTGGGTTTGTCCCCTATAGAGTGATGAAATGTTACATAGAGGCGAGACTTCCAAGAATCACGAGGAAGGAACACAGCAACAACTGTTACATTTATAAGTAACCATAAAAATTCTGTCGTATGTATTCGAAGTTCTGAAGGACCATTTCTTTTCCCGTCACAACCTCTCCATGGCCCGGAAGCAAGAGCTCCGTATCCAAATGGGACATCCTTTCAATACTTTCCTTGATTAATTTGGAATTGCCTTCCAGAAAGTCTGTCCTTCCAATGCCGCCATAAAAAACAAGATCGCCGGTGAAGAGGACCTTCCTCTCCGGCCAGTGGATCGAAAGGGAACCAGGGGAATGACCCGGGGTCTGGTGGATTTGAAAGAGCTCTTTACCTAAATGGAGTTCTCCTTCCTTCAAATAGAAATCGATTCGAAATTCAGGCATGGGTTGTCTCATCATTTCAAAGAGAAGTTTCCCACTCTCCAGAAGGTAGCGTTCCTCCTCTCGGTTCATGGCGACCTTAACCGTTTTATTCATAAAGGCTTTGAGGCCTTCGAAATGGTCTGGATGAGAATGGGTCAGCATGATTAGATCGATCTCCTCCGGAGAAATCCCATCTCCTTCCATCTGATGAAAAAGATTGGGAACGTGGCGGGAATGACCTGGATCGATGAGAACGGTTACCTCTCCACGGACTAAATAAGTGTTGCAATTGTTTTCGTAAGGATTAGTCCAAAGATAGGCATAGAGGTCTTTTCCGAGCTTCATCCTCTTTCCTTTTAAAGTTGTGAGTTCGGAGTGCGGAGTTCGGAGTTTAAAACCACGATTCCTCCGAACTCCAAACCACTCCTTTTACCAGGATTCCCTAAACTTATTTCATCTCTTTGGGTTTTCGCCAATCCGAGATCGCCACCAAGCGTTTATTGGCCACATCTGTTTTAAAAAATTTGACCATCTCAGCAGGCGCATGACTCTTTAAGGTATAGGTAGCCGGTGGGAAAACACCTCCTGTATTATAATTTTTGAATGTCTCCAGGGCCGCCTTCAGACTGTCCGGGGTCAGGTCTTTGCCAGCCCGTTTGAAGGCTTCCCCGAAAAGCATGGAGACGCCGACTCCGTTGATATAGAGTGAGGTCAAACTGATATCAGTACGATTGTACTTTTGAGCAATTTGACGGACCAGCTTGATGCCTGGAGATTCATCCCACCAGGCGCCGACGAAATTCACACCGATATAATTCTTCGCTGCTTCACCACAAGCCTTGACGAGCATATCGTCAGTTGCCCAGTTGAAGCCAAAGATATGTTTGGGCCAATACTTATATTGTTCCGCACTTTTTACAAAGGTAATGGTGGGCGGAAGGAGAAGACAGGTGACAACATAATCCACCTTGTCGTTCATCAGAGCAAGGACTTGAGAGCTGGCATCCACAGCTCCTGTAGGCAGAGCCAAATCGGAAATAACATCTACTCCATAGGCCTTCGCCCTCTTTTTCACTGCCTCCATTCCCTTGATCCCGTACTCTTTCTTTTCATAGACGACTCCAATGCGTGGATTTTTCTCTTTGAGGTCATTAAAAATATAATCCACAATGCATTCGAACTGGGCCTCATAAGTAGCACCCATCGCAAAGATATAAGGTTGGAAGGGATCGTAAAACTCCTTCATCAAGGCATTCGGGATATTGGGCAATTTATATTGATTGATGTTTTCCAAGTTGGCCATGGTCTGCTGGGAGCCCCCTGTGGTAATGACGGTTAAGACATTGTCTCGTGTGATTAATTTTTTAAGGGCGGCCACAGACTTGGGAGCTTCGAATGAATCGTCCTCCCAAATGACCTCGATCTTCCTCCCGGCTACTCCTCCCGCGGTATCATTGAGATATTGCAAGTAGTCGACCATTCCGTTCCCGTTGGGAAGACCCAAGGCCGCCACAGGCCCTGTTTTGACCAGGATCAATCCCAGCTTGATCGTATCCTTGGTCACACCTCGTTGAGCAAAGCAGGGTATAGCCAAAAGACAAACCAAAGAAAAAACCAACAACCCCATCCACATTCCTCTTTCCTTCATAAAGCACCTCCTTTAATGAAATGGTGAAAATTGTTTTTAGGTAAAGGTTAAGAAGCCCGTTTGGTTTAGGGTTAGAAGGTTACGTCAAGTTCTTAAGACCAACAACATAACCGAATGGCGTTACGGGCATCTTTACCCCTACCGTGAGACGAAACCGCTATTTTCTATCTAATACGTGTACGGCCAGTTTTTAAAACTGGTTTTAATTCGACCCCAGATCCCATAGAGTCCATCCGCCTCAAAGATCAGAAAAATCATGATCAAAAGTCCAAAGGCAGCGATGTTCCATTCCTCATCATATTTTCCCTTCAGGGCTGGAATGAGCATCTCTGAAGCTCGGGCAATAGCCTTAATCAGTTCGGGGACGAGGACGATAAAGACAGCCCCAAAGATAGAACCCAGAATCGTTCCCAATCCACCCACAATGATCATTGCCAAATACTGAACAGAAAGAAGCAAGGTAAAGTGTTCTGGATGGATGTAGCCCATCGTATAACTATACATCGCTCCTGCAATCCCTGCAAAGAAAGAGCTGATGGTGAAGGCCATCACCTTGTAGGCTGTAATATTAACTCCTATCACCTCTGCAGCGATATCCCGGTCACGAATGGCAATAAAGGCTCGGCCGATTCGGGTGCGGACTAAGTTCTTGATGGCCAGGACAGTTAGAATGGTCAACACCATGAGAAAATAATACATTTTATTGTCCGAATCCAAG
>Ga0315281_10001403_pt1 | contig 35495 bp, 31 predicted proteins | sample YL17G07_0_MG_FD_204540 | JGI IMG/M metagenome (GOLD analysis project Ga0315281, IMG submission 204540) | Sediment microbial communities from Yellowstone Lake, YNP, Wyoming, USA - YL17G07_0 | ecosystem: Environmental > Aquatic > Freshwater > Lake > Sediment | place: USA: Wyoming | collected...
CCGACCTGGACTCGAACCAGGGACCTGCGGATTAACAGTCCGTCGCTCTACCAGCTGAGCTATCAGGGAATTGACAAGGCCGCTATACTAGCGGCGATGGGCTTTTTGGTCAATACCAATTACTGTAATGATGAAGTGGTTCAGGCGTTTTCTGGCTGCCGCAATGTTGCTGGTGCTGCTGGCGACAATGGCGATTTACCTCACGGTGCTGGACGTGTATGTGTCGGAAGCAGAGCGGGTATTGAGTGCGAATTTGCACGAACCGGTGAAAATCCGGCACCTGAAAATCGGTGCGCTGCATATTCCTCATCTCGTGCTGAAAGGCTTGCAAGTAGATGAGCAGGCGGACATCAGAATGTACAGCTTGACGGTGAGTTCCACGTCAAAAATGGTGTGATAAGCAAGGCCGATCTGGTGCGGGCGGCGGGCAACCAGATGAAGGAGGGGTGCAAGGGCGGATCAACGCAGTTTGACCAGCTTTCCGGCTTGCATCTCGATAGATGCCGTTGGGTATCATTCAGGAAATTGAAGGTATCGCCCGGTGCGATGAACGCGGAATGCAAGCTGGACGTTTTTCCGCAACAGCAATTGAGCGGACTGCTGGATACCGACCTGAAGGGAACAGCAACCCTGATCAGCATGCCACTCGTGGTTTTCGGCACATTGAGCGACCCGATATTGCGCCCCACCGGTTCTGCACTGGCGGGTGCTGCAGTGGACAAGGCCATTCTGGAGCCGGGATTGGGAACGGCGTTGGGCATCAAGGCCGGTAATCGGTCAAACAAATTGTTCGGGAAGAAAACGAAAAAATGGACGAAAAACAAAGAAGCTGCACCCAGGAAATGATGAGGCATTCGTTCAGGCAGTTTAGATGAGATAATTCGGCATGGATAACAAAACCATTTTCGTCGTGACCCTCAAGGGGGAAGGCGAGATAAAAAATCACACCCATCATCTGTCTGGGGATGTCAAGCGTGCCTTGACATTGGTGGATGATGAATCCACGGTAGATAAACTGATGAAGCGGGCCGCCCCCAGCTTGCGTGATGATCTGCCCGAAATGTTTCAGAGCCTGCTGGAAGACGGCTTCATTCAGGACAAATCCAAGGCAGGTAATGTATTGAAAATGGCTACGCCAAAGATATCCATTCCGGTCAGGAAGGTGGAAAAAGAGGGGGAGGAGCTCGACTTTACCACCATCATGCGTGCGCCCACCCCGGAAATCTTGGCGGCTGAGGCAGCCAAGGCAAAAGCTCAGGCGGAAGCCGAAGGCAAGGTTCGCGCCGAAGCGGAAGCGAAAGCGAAGCAGGCAGCGGAAGCAGCACGGGTCAAGGTTGAGCAAGAGGCTGCCAGGGTGCGTGCCGAAGCGGAAGCCGCGCGCATCAAGGCAGAGCAGGCAGTGGCGGCCAGGGCGCAACTCGAAGCGGCCAAGGCCAAGGCAGAAGCCGAAGCCAAGGCCCGCGCCGAAGCGGAAGCGAGAGCGAGGCAGGCAGCGGAAGCGGCACGGATCAAGGTTGAGCAAGAGACTGCCAGAGTGCGTGCCGAAGCGGAAGCGGCGCGCATCAAGGCAGAACAGGAAGCGGCTGCGGCCAGGGCGCAACTCGAAGCGGCCAAGGCCAAGGCAGAAGCCGAAGCCAAAGCCAAAGCCAAAGCCCGCGCCGAAGCGGAAAAGAAAGCGAAGCAAGAAGCGGAAGCCGCCCGCATCAGGGCAGAACAGGAAGCGGCAAAAGCAAAAGCGGAGGCAGAGGCGGCGCGCATAGAAGCAGAGCGGGCGCGAGCCGAAGCGGAAGCATTTCGAATCAAGGCGGAACGAGAGGCCGCCGAGGCGGAAGCGAGGCTGAAGCAGGAAATTGAGGCCGCCCGAATCAAAGCCGAGCAGGATGCAGCCAAGGCAAAGGCTGAGGCTGAGGCCAGAGCCAAACGGGAAGAAGAAGATGCTCGCCGCAGGGCAGAGGAAGAAACGGCCAGAACCAAGGCTGAGGCAGCGCGCCTCAAGGCCGAACAGGATGCCGCCAGAATTAAATTGGAAGCGGAAGATCAGGCCAGGCAGGTTGCGGCAGCCAAAGCGCTAAGCGAGGCAACGGTAGCCGCCAAGGTCAAGGCGGATGCCGCTTCGGCACGCAGCATGATTGCCACTGTGTTGTTCTTCGACGTGGTGGGTTACACCAAACAATCCGTCTCCAGGCAGATTGAGCTCAAAGGCCAGTTCAATAAACTGGTGTCGGAATTCATCAAGGATATCGACGAAAACCAGCGCATTATTCTGGATACCGGCGACGGGGCGGCGATCGGTTTCCTGCAACACCCCGAAGATGCGATTGAAGTGGCCATGCAGTTCCACCATGCGGTGATTGCCAACAAGCATCAGGATTATCCTGAACTCAAGGTCAGGATGGGCATCCACCTCGGCCCGGTGAATATCGTGAAGGATATGAACGGCCAGAGCAATATGGTGGGCGATGGCATCAATGATGCGCAACGCATCATGAGCTTTGCTTCAGCCGATAGCATTTATATTTCGCGTTCCTACTTTGACGTGGTTTCGCGCCTGACAACCGAATACGCCAACCTGTTCAAATATCGCGGCGTGGAAAAAGACAAGCACGGGCGCGAGCATCAAGTCTATGAGGTGATAGACGAGCAGGCCGAAGCGGTTGAACAGCCTGTTGAGAAGCCAGTTGAACAGCAAGAGCCCAGCCCATTTGAAATCAATCTCGATGCGTTCGCGCTGAGCGGCTTGGATAAAGTTGAAGTAACCCCTGGCCGTGAAGTGCCGGAAAAAGCTCCTGCCAGGATAGAGGAACCTGCCGCCGCCCAAGAGGAGGCAAAGCCCGCACCTGTGCAAAAAACATCGGAGGAGATTGAGGCTGAGGCGAAAGAGACTGCGGAGCTTAAGGCGCAACAGGAAGCGGGGGCCGCGCGTATCCATGCCGAGCAGGAAACAGCCAAAATAAATGCAGAAGCCGAGCGCATCAATGCCGAGAGGGAAGCAGCCAAAATGAAGGCTGAAGCTGAGCGCAAGATGGGTGAGGAGCAGGCCAAGGTATGGGCTGAGGCCGAGCAGCATGCCAAGGCAGAGGCGCAAGCCAAAGCGGAGAGCGCGGCGCAGCAGGCTGCACAAGCCAAGATTGTTCAGCGTGTTGCAAAAACACGCGGCAAGCCGCTGCCGTGGGGCAAAATAGCAGCCGGTTTATTTGTCCTGATGCTGGTGCTGGTTGCCGTGCTGCCTTATGTCTGGCCGATGCAGGATTATGCCGCGCAAATCGAGAAGAGGCTGTCCGCGCAACTGCGGCAGCCAGTACATATCGGGCAACTGAAAGCGACCCTGTTGCCTTTGCCGAAACTGGAATTGCAGGATGTTTCCGTGGGCAGCGCACAGGAATTGAAAGCGGGTAATGTGGTGTTGAATTTTGGTTTTTCCGCGCTGTTCTCCGAGATCAAGGCAATCGGCAAGATGGAAATCGACAACCTCACGTTAAATGCAGAATCATTCGACAAGACGCTGGGCTGGCTGCAGGCGGCGGGTGGTGACGCGCATTATCCGGTGGCATACGTGGAGTTGCGGCATGCAAACCTCAGCGGCGAGGGGCTCAGCCTGCCGCCAGTCAATGGCAGTGCCGATCTGGATGCGCAAGGACATTTCACCAAGGTCGTATTGAGCAGCGAGGATGGCAAGTTCGGCATGGAACTCAAGCCGCAGCAGTCTCGCTGGCAGATAGCATTGAACCTCAAGGAAAGCAGCCTGCCGTTATTGCCGGGAATTCCGTTCAATGGCCTTAGCGCAAAAGGCGAGGTGAGTGAAGCCGCAGCCAATTTTAATGAGATCGATGGGCGCCTGTACGGCGGTGTGCTGACGGGCAGCGCAAGTTTGACCTGGCAGAAAGGCTGGCAGATGCAGGGGCAGGTAACTGCAAAAAGGCTGGAATTGCAGAGCGCTTTGCCGCAATTCGGCGTTACCGGGGAAATAGAAGGCGATGCCAGCTTCACACTAAGAGGAGAAAAGCTGCCGCAACTGACCAATGCGCTGAATCTGGAAGGCAGCTTTGTGGTCAGGAAAGGTGTCATAAACAACATAGACATGGTGGAAACCGCAAGCTCGGGTAGCCGCAAAGGTGCAGCAGCCGGGCGCACACATTTTGATGAACTGAGTGGTTTGCTACAGGCAGACAACAGCGGTCAGCATCTTCGCCAGATCAAGATTTCGGCGGGGGTAATGAGCGCAAATGGTTCTGTCGATGTCAGCCCCGGAAGGCAACTTTCCGGACGGCTGAACGTTGACTTGAAAATGCGTGCAGGGCAGGGCAGTGTGCCGTTATCGTTGTCCGGTATGGTGGGCAAACCGGTGCTGCATTAATCAGCCAAGGTAATTGGAATCAGGCGAATGCTTTTGCGATGCGCTCCAGCGCTTTACTGAGGTTTTCCATCGAAGTGGCAAACGACAAACGAATATAGCCCTCGCTGCCGAAGGCTGAGCCGGGCACGACCGCCACGCCGCCTTGCTCCAGCAAATATTCGGATAGCGCCAAGTCGCTGGCCTCCTTGATTGTACCGCGCTGGTGCAGCTTGGCGATAGCGAGGCGCACATCTGGGAAGGCATAGAATGCGCCGCCCGCCATGATGCATTGCACGCCGGGAATTTTGTTCAATTCATTCACCACGAACACATGCCGCTCGCGGAATGCCTTCAACATCGGCGCGATGCAGCTCTGGTCGCCATTCAAAGCCGCTTCCGCCGCCACCTGCGAAATTGAAGTCGGGTTTGAAGTGCTTTGCGACTGCACATTCTCCATCGCGGTGATGATGTGCTCCGGCCCTGCTGCGTAGCCGATACGCCAGCCGGTCATGGCGTAAGCTTTGGACACGCCATTCAATACCATGGTGCGCGGATATAGGTCGGGGCAGGCGTTCAGGATGTTGGCGAACTTCGCATCGGTCAGCGCGATGTGCTCGTACATATCGTCGGTGGCGATGAGGATATTGGGATGCTGGCGCAGCACCTCGCCCAATGCCTTCAATTCCTCAAGGGTGTACACCGCGCCGGATGGATTGCTCGGGCTGTTGATCACCACCATTTTCGTTTTTGGGGTGATCGCGGCGGCGAGTTGCGCGGCGGTCATCCTGAAGCCCTGCTCGATGCCTGCCTGCACGATCACCGGCTTGCCTTCCGCGATGAGCACGATGTCGGGATAAGATACCCAGAAAGGCGCGGGGATGATCACCTCGTCGCCGGGATTGATGAAGGCAAGCGCGAGGTTGAAAAAGCTCTGCTTGCCGCCACAGGAAACCAGGATCTGTTTCGCCGTGTAGTCCAGCCCGTTGTCGCGTTTGAACTTGGCGATGACCGCTGCTTTGAGCGACGGCGTGCCGCCGACGGCGGTGTACTTGGTGAAGCCACTGTTGATCGCGCCAATCGCCGCATCCTTGATGTGCTGCGGCGTATCGAAATCCGGTTCCCCCGCACCCAGCCCGATGATGTCTTTGCCTTCGGCTTTCAGCTTGGCCGCACGGGCGGTGACGGCGAGAGTGGGGGAGGGCTTGATGGCCTGTACGCGAGTCGAGAGTTCCAAGATATTTCCTTGCGGTTTAAACGAGAGTGCGAATTATACCCGCGCCGGAGAAAGAGTGAATCGGCGGCAGGAAAATTCGATCGGCGGAGCCGTGATTCGCGGGCTGCAAGTAACCGGGGCAATATCCGGATGACTGAATCAACACCAACACAAGGAAAAACTGGTAGCATGAAACCCACTCGTTGGAAGACGAAATGCCGAGGGAACCTCATCGTGAAAAGTAGCGACCGAATCTATAGAGGGGCAGTTATAAATCTGGAGCATAAACCATGAAGCTGCCTAAGCCTGAAGCGGGAGATTTCTGGGGTGGCCTTGCCGCGATGCTTGTGGCGTTGCCTTCGGCCATTGCCTTCGGCGTCACCATCTATTCACCTCTGGGCGCTTCCTACGCGGCGCAGGGCGCTCTCGCCGGCATCCTCGGTGTAACCGCGCTCGGCCTTATTGCACCGGCGCTGGGCGGCACCAACCGGCTGATCACTGCCCCATGTGCGCCGGCAGCGGCGGTGCTGGCGGCGTTTGCGCTCGAGTCCATGCACAATGGCGGCGACCTGCCGACTGCGATATTGATGCTCTCGGTGCTGGGACTAACTGCGGGGCTGCTGCAGATATTCTTTGGCACGGTGCGCCTCGGGCGGCTGATCGAGTACATGCCTTATCCGGTGGTCAGCGGCTACCTGTCGGGCGTCGGCCTCTACATCATCGCCGGCCAGGTGCCCAAGTTTCTCGGTGCGCCGAAGGGCGCGCATTTCTGGGAGTCGCTTGCCGCACCGGGGCTTTGGAAATGGCAGAGCCTGGTCGTCGGTGCGGTGACGATAGCCGTGATGCTCGTCGCGCCGCGTGTCACGAAGGTCGTGCCGGCTGCCATACTCGCGCTGTTGGCGGGTGTGCTTGCCTATTTCGGACTCGGGCTGGCAGACCCGGCGCTGCTCACGCTCGAAGGCAATCCGTTCGTCGTCGGCTCGCTCGGCGGTGGCGGCAGCTTTACCGATGCCATGGCGGGCCGCTGGCACGCCATGGGCGCTGTCGGTCTCGACCAGATCAAGCACATTGCCGTTCCCGCGCTGACGCTGGCCGTACTGCTTTCCATCGACACCCTGAAGACTTGCGTGGTACTCGATGCGCTGACGCGTTCGCGCCACAACTCAAATCGCGAACTGATCGGTCAGGGTCTTGGCAACGTGGCTTCCGCCGTGATCGGCGGCATACCCGGCGCCGGCACCATGGGTGCGACGCTGGTCAATATCTCCAGCGGCGCAGTCAGCCGGTACTCGGGCGTTATTGAAGGCGTGCTGGCGCTGGCCGCCTTCCTTGTGCTCGGCGCGTTGATCTCCTGGGTGCCGGTGGCGGCGCTCGCCGCGATCCTGATGGTTATCGGCGTGCGCATGATCGACAAGCACAGCTTCCAGTTCCTCAAGCAGCGCTCCACGATACTCGATTTCGCCGTCATCGCCGCCGTTGTCGCCACGGCGCTGACGGTCAGCCTGATCGCGGCATCGGGCGTTGGCATCGTGCTCGCGGTGTTCCTCTTCATCCGCGAGCAAATCGGCGGCACCGTCGTCCGCCACAAGGTTTGTTGCAACGAGACCTTTTCGAAACGCGTTAGGACACATGAAGAAATGGAAATACTCGTTGCACGCGGCGAGCGCGGCATTGTCGTCGAACTTCAGGGCAGCCTTTTCTTCGGCACCACCAACCAGCTTTACTCGGCGCTGGAGCCGGAGCTGAAGACACGGGACTACGTCATCCTCGACATGCGTCGCGTGCAATCCGTCGACGTCACCGCCGCCCACATGCTGGATCAGGTCAAGGACATGCTCGCCGAGCGCCACGGTTTCCTCATCTTCAGCCAACTGCCGAAAAACCTGCCTTCGGGCCAAGATATGCAACAGTATTTTGACCAGATCGGACTGGCACCCTACAAGAGCGCGGCACGCGTGTTCGGTGAGCTTGACGAGGCGCTGGAATGGGTCGAGGATCGCATTCTCGGGGACGCCCTCTGCGAGTATGGCGAGCAGGAGGCACTCGGACTTAACGAGATCGAACTGTTCAAGGGGCGCAAGGCGGAAACGCTTGCTGCGCTTGAGCAGTGCATGGAAAAGCGCTCCTACAAGACGGGCGATAAAATCTTCAAGCGCGGCGACACCGGCGACGAACTTTTCCTGATCCGCATGGGTGCCGTGCGCATCATGCTGCCGCTTTCAGAAAAACAGAGCCATCACCTCGGCACATTTGGCCGGGGGTCGTTCTTTGGCGAAATGGCTTTCCTCGATGGCGATGTGCGCTCCGCCGATGCGGTGGCATTTTCCGATACCGAACTCTATGTGCTTTCGCGCAAGGCTTTCGACGCGATGGCCGAAGAACACAAGAAACTTGCACTCCGCCTTATGGAGGGTCTCGCCAGCGTGCTTGCGAGCCGGTTGCGCTATACGAATGCGGAATTGCGGGTGCTGGAATCATAGCACACGAAGGCCGATGGCAAGGCTTTGGGTTACCCCATAAAGCCGCGCCCCATATACCAGAAGATGGCCGCGATCAGGCCTGACATGGGAATGGTCAGCACCCAGGCCCAGACGATGCGCGAAGCGAGTCCCCAGCGCACCGCAGAAACACGGCGCGACAGGCCGACACCGACGATAGCGCCGGTGATGGTGTGCGTCGTCGAGACAGGGATGCCCATCGAAGTCGCAAGAAATAGTGTCACGGCACCCGAAGTCTGCGCGCAGAAGCCGCCCGTGGGCCTGATCCGGGTGATGCCCATGCCCATCGTTTTCACGATGCGCCAGCCGCCGAACAGAGTGCCGAGAGCCATGGCAATCTGACAGGAAATCACGATCCAGAACGGGATATGAAACTCGCCCTGCAAGTAGCCGTTGGAATACAACAGGACGGCGATGATGCCCATGGTTTTCTGTGCATCGTTCCCACCGTGGCCGAGGCTGTAGAGCGAAGAGGAGATGAACTGCAGTTTGTTGAACTTTCGTTCGGTCGGATAAGGCAATGCCTTCTCGAAGATCCAGAGCAGGGCGATGGACAGGGCAAGTGCCAGCAAAAGCCCGATGAGCGGGGACAGGATGATTGCCACCGAAGTCTTGAGCAACCCCTGCGCGATGATGGCGCTCCAGCCTGCCTTGGCTAATGCCGCCCCAACCAATCCTCCGACCAGCGCATGCGATGAGGACGATGGAATGCCGAACCACCAGGTTACGATGTTCCATGAGATGGCGCCGCATAGCGCGCCGAAAATCACCGCATTGTCGATGATGGCCGGCGAAACAATGCCAGAGCCGACGGTTTTGGCTACGTGCAGCCCGAAAATCAGGAAGGCAACGAAGTTGAAAAATGCGGCCCAGATGACCGCAGCTTGCGGCGTCAATAGCCGGGTCGAAACCATCAGCGCGATCGAGTTTGCCGCGTCGTGAAAGCCGTTCATGAAATCGAACAGAAGCGCCACGACGACCAGAATCGCCATGATCAGAAACGTCTGTTCGTTCATATGCGTTCCAGCACTACCCCGTGAATGACATCGGCCGCATCTTCGCAGCGGTCAACTGCCTCCTCGAAAAGTTCGTAGAGTTCCTTGGCGCGAATTAGCGCACGGGCATCTGAAACCTCGGCAAAAAGCCGCGCCATCCCGGAACGCATGACACCGTCAGCTTCGCTCTCGATTTCACCGATTTCCCGGCAGATATTCAGGATGCGCTCGGCATTTTTCATGTCGGACAACAAGGCGACAGCTTCCTGGACCTTTTCCGTGGCACGCAGTGCAATCTGGCCGAGTGCCGCCATTTCCGGCGTGAACTCGCCGGGGCCATACATCTTGGCGCGTTGTGGAATGTCTTCCATGTAGTCGATCATGTCGTCCAGCGCCAAGGCCAGATCCTTGATCTCCCACCGGTCGAAGGGTGTGATGAACGATCTGTGCAACGACAGAAGTATGCTCCGCGTGACTTCGTCCGCTTCGCCTTCGATTTTCCTGATTTCATGAAAATGTTGATCGAAGGCAATCGGATCATGTACCGAACTCATCTTCGCGAGAACTTTGGCGCCACGTACCGTGCAGGCCGCCAGATCATTGAAGAGAGCAAAATAATTGTCGCTATTTGGCGACACCAGGGCAATCAGCCTGCTAAATAATCCACCTGACATAATTATTCCCTCAGTTGCAGTTCGAATTTTGTCCGCTTCCAACCATTTGATAGAGGCTTGATGGCTTGTACGCGAGTCGAGAGTTCCATGATATTTCTTTGTTGTTTGAACTTGGGGGCGAATTATACCCGCACTTGGAAAAGATTGAATCGGGTTGCAATGGCGCTAACTTAAGCCTGATGATAGCAAGCTCCAACCCCTTCAAGGGGATGGTTGGGATGATAAGTATGGCGAAAAACCCCATCCCCATCCTGTCAACCCCCAAAATGGTTTTGCAGGATGCTATGGTTCAGTATTTCCCGCTACTCGCGTAAAATGCCATAGTGAGCTTCGCGATTAATATCCACATTTTTTGTTATTGAAAGGGCCGTACGCTGTGAACATATCCAGTTATGAAGATTTATTGAATGCCGCAAATGAGCAAACCGAACCGCAACGTTTGCTATTTGTATTTGCCAGCGCCGAATTGCCAAGCGATTACACCGAAAGCCAGAGGGAGCAGTTTCAAGCAAAGAAAGGCGGTGCGCTATCCCCGGTAATGTGCGTTGACGAATTGGCAAGTAGGCGCGAGAGCTTTGCCAATCTGGTTGAGGAATCACGCCAGACAGGGGCAAGCTGGGATGTTGCGTTCGTGGCCTGTATAGATGTACAAGCCGATACTGCGCCAGACGGCGACAATATAGAACAAGCACTGAGCATCATGGTCAAGTCTATCCAGAATGGCAAGATCGACAACTTTCTTGCCTTTAATCGGGATGGAGAGCTGCTTCAGCTTACGACATCTTGAAGTTTACAAAAATGACGGCAATCAAATGGGCCAGGATCGAGCTGTTTTTCTGCCACCAAATATATAGACACTAGCCCCAATGGTACTTAGCGCAGAAACACCTGACGTGGCATGGATTACCACATGTGCCATTCCCCCCAAAGAACTGAAGGTGCTACCGTTCCTTACTTAAGTGCGCGGTTGTTGCCGCTTCAGCGGCTATAGGGTATCTCTAAAAATTCAAGTTTCTGATGAGACTACTGGTGGAATCCGGGCTATGCTGGCTAACTGGCTGCGCGCTTGCGAGTAGCCCGGGCTTGGCGTGAAGTCAGCCCGGTCTGGCAGCAGTTCGTAAAGTTTGCGCACTTCCAGCGATGCCGCATATCCTTCGTTGCTCAGGCAGATGACGTATTTTTCCATAGCGCACCTCAAATAAAATCTTTGATTTTCATTTCCAATTTGCCGATGCCATGCGCCTCATACCAATGAACTTCGGCACGTGCGCTCAACGAGTCGCGTGGTCTTTCATTATCACATACCCATTTCATTACCACGTGGGCACGATGAAGCCGTGCCCACCCTACGCGGCATGTGCACGGACAAGCGGTTCAATCTGAGGCCAGAAGGTGCGCTGTGCCACGCGGATGTCATAGTCGCTTTGCAGGTCGAGCCAGATTTCCGGTGATACTCCGAAATACTTGCCAAGGCGCAAGGCAGTATCGGCAGTGATTGAGCGCTTGCCGTTCACGATCTCGCTGATGCGGTTAGGCGGCACGCTCACATTTCTCGACAGCGCATTGATGCTGATGCCCATGGGCTTCATGAATTCTTCCAGCAATATCTCGCCGGGCGGAATAGGATCGAGTAATTTCTTGGTCATGGTGTTTTCCTTTAGTGATAATCCATAATCTCCACATCATAAACATCGCCGCCTGACCACTTGAAGCAGATGCGCCACTGGTCATTTACTCTGATGCTGTGCTGTCCCTTGCGGTTGCCTTTAAGTGCTTCCAGGTGATTGCCGGGCGGCTGTTTTAAGTCGTTGAGTGTCCGCGCCCGATTCAAATAAAGCAGCTTGCGACGTGCGGGGCGTTCAATCGAACGAAACCGCGCAATCAGCACATCATGGAACAGTTTTTCGGTGTCGGCGCATTTGAACGACTTAATCATTGCGCCATGCTATGACGCGTTGCGTAATATGTCAATCGGTTTGCGGACGCGCCAAATAACGATCTTGATGCAGCGCCCGCTTTCTCTTCCACGCTCCCCGTTTAGCAATCGCCCCATTCCCCGTACAATACGCTCCTCACCATGAACATCATCACCTTCCCCAACAGCCCCTACCGCTTGCACCAGCCGTTCGAACCGGCGGGCGACCAGCCCACGGCCATCGCGCAACTGGTGGAGGGACTCCACGAGGGGCTGGCGTTCCAGACGCTGCTCGGTGTGACCGGCTCCGGCAAGACGTTCACGATGGCAAATGTGATCGCGCAACTGGGGCGGCCTGCCATCGTGATGGCGCCGAACAAAACGCTGGCGGCGCAGTTGTATTCCGAGTTGCGCGATTTCTTTCCCGAGAGCGCGGTGGAGTATTTCGTTTCCTATTACGACTACTACCAGCCCGAGGCTTATGTGCCTTCGCGCGATGTGTATATCGAGAAGGATTCCAGCATCAACGACCAGATCGAGCAGATGCGCCTGTCGGCCACCAAGTCGCTGCTGGAACGCGAAGACTCCATCATCGTGGCGACGGTGTCGGCGATCTACGGCATCGGCGACCCGGTGGATTACCACGGCATGATCCTGCACTTGCGCGAGCACGAAAAAGTGGCGCGGCAGGACGCGATCAAGCGCCTCACCGAGATGCAGTACGAGCGCAACGATGTGGATTTTCAGCGCGGAAACTTCCGCGTGCGCGGTGACGTGATCGATATCTTCCCGGCGGAAAACAGTGAACATGCGCTACGCCTGACGCTGTTCGACGATGAGGTTGAAACGCTGTCGCTGTTCGATCCGCTCACCGGCCACATTCTCACCCGCGTGCCGCGCTACACCGTTTATCCCTCCAGCCATTACGTCACGCCGCGCAGCACGGTGCTGGATGCAATCGAAACCATCAAGATGGAACTGGCCGAGCGCATCGCGTTTTGTAGGGTGGGCAGTTTTTCTGCCCACGCGGATTACGCACACATGGGATTGGCATACCGCGTGGGCACAGTGAGGCCGTGCCCACCCTACGATGCTCAACGAGATCGGCTTCACCAAGGGCATCGAAAATTATTCGCGCCACCTCTCCGGGCGCAAGGCGGGCGAGCCGCCGCCGACGCTGCTGGATTACCTGCCGCCGAACGCGCTGATGTTCATCGACGAGAGCCACGTCACCGTGCCGCAGATCGGCGGCATGTACAAGGGCGACCGCGCGCGCAAGGAGAATCTGGTCAACTACGGTTGCGAAAAGTAAGTTGAACAATCGGTTAACCTCCCTTATAGTGCGCCCATGTCCTTACTGATTACCGACCCCAAAGCCGAGCAACTCGCGCAGGAGCTCGCACAAAGAATCGGCGGCACCGTCCCCGATGCAGTTGTGCGCGCCCTCGAAGCACAATTGGTCAGCCTGAAGGCACCGGGCACGACCACCGTTACCCGCGATGCCATCCTGAAAATCGCCGCACGCTGCAAGGCGCTCCCCGAGCTCGATCCGCGTAGCGCGGACGAGATTCTTGGTTACGACAAGGCCGGATTACCGCAGTAAATATGATCGTAGACACCTCGGCGCTGATCGCGATTCTTCTGGACGAGCCGGATGCCGAGATGCTCTCCGCCGCGATTGCCGCAGCCACCCCGCGCATCATCAGCGCAGTCTCCGCCCTTGAAGCATCCATCGTCATCGAAAGCAAAAAAGGCGAGGTCGGACTCGCCCTGCTGGATGAACTATTGAACCTTGCACAATTCGAGATCGCCGCCTTTGACGATGCGCAGCAACGAATTGCGCGTATAGCCTATCGACGCTACGGCAAGGGCCGCCATCCCGCCGGATTAAATTTTGGCGATTGCTGCGCTTATGCGCTTGCCAAGGCGCGCAACGAGGCTTTGTTATTCAAGGGCAACGACTTCAATCAGACGGACATCACGCCCGCGCCGCTTGTTCCGGCGCATTAGGGTTTTTAGTGGGGTGTGGCTGGATGTGTTAATGCAAGACCTAGGCGCGATGATCCTGCTAAGTGCTAAGCGGTAGCTAGACCAGAGGCGGAAGAAATAATTGTGGCGACTCCCATTTTGTCCGAACAAAAGAAGTTGTCGATTACTTCTCGTCTGTTCGAGGCATATCTGGCTTGCCCAACCAAGTGCTATCTTCAATTCAAGGGGGAGGTAAGCGCTGGTAGCGACTACACAACTTGGGCCACCAAACGGGCAGAATCTTACTGTCGCAATGGCATACAGGAATTAACGGCAGCACACCCTCTGGAATTTGGCAGTGGCTCTCTTGAGTCAGGTCGGTGGAAGAATGCATCTTGGCATTTTGCGCTCGACCAGATTGTCCGAGCGCAAGACTGGGAGGCCAGCCTTAAAGTTGTACAGCGAATCCCATCAAAAGAGACGAACTCATTCCAACTCATTCCGATTCGTTTTGTGCCGGACAACAAGCTGGCAAACTCAGACAAAATGGTGGCGGCATTCGAGGCGCTGGTTCTCGCAAAATCAATTGGTGTAAAGGTTGGCGTAGCAAAAATCGTCCACGGAGAAAAGTGGTCTGTTTTTACGGTAAAGGCTAACATGCTGTCGCGCGCTGCCCATAAGGCCGTTAGCCAAGCTGCTACCTTGCTGTCCGCCTCCTCTCCACCAGATTTGATCCTGAACCGACATTGCCCAGAGTGCGAATTTCAAGATCGTTGCAGAAAGCAAACTGTCGAAAAGGACGATCTCAGCCTCCTCCCCAATCTGACTGATAAAGATAGGGCACGATTAAAGCGCAAGGGTATTTTCACCGTCACCCAACTCTCCTATACGTTTCGCCCACGCCGCCGCATCAAGCGATTGGCTGGGCAACCAGAAAAATATCACCATGCACTGAAGGCTCTCGCGATACGTGAGCAGAAGATACACGTCGTTGGAAAACCGGAACTGCACATCGACGGCACAATGATATTTTTCGATGTAGAAGGACTTCCGGATCGCGACTTCTATTACTTGATCGGGGTACGCTTAGAAAACAGCAATGGTGTTGAGCGCTATAGCCTTTGGGCCGATTCGGTGCAGGATGAAGAGCGCATCTGGAAGGACTTTCTCAATATCTTGTCTGGAGCCGATCATACAACCCTGATGCACTATGGCAGCTACGAAACGACATTCCTAAAGAGAATGTGTGATCGATACGGCGGGCCACCAAAAGATTCCACTTTAGACAAGGCGATTGCGTCATCGGTCAATCTGCTTTCCGTGATTTATGCACGGGTTTATTTTCCAACGTATTCCAACGGACTTAAGGAGATTGCTCGATTCCTTGGTTTCGAGTGGGGCGACCCACTGGCGTCGGGGCTTCAATCAATTGTTTGGCGGTCACGATGGGAATCATCACGCGACCTGTCCTTGCGGGAAAAATTGATTGCCTACAATTCAGACGATTGCGAAGCCTTGAGTCTGGTCGCCCACACTCTCTGGCGACTTTTGGCAGTTGAAATCGCCGCTGACAATAACTCAGGGATGTATCCAGAGATCGTTCATGCAGAAGATTTGAGCAATAACTATAAATTTGAATTTCGCCACTTCAAGAGCCCGTTGGCGGATATGGAGCGCATCAACGAAGCCGCGTATTGGAACTATCAGCGGGATCGAGTTTTCGTCCGAACAGGAGTAGTCAAGGCGAAACCAAGGCGACCACAACGGACAAGTCGATCACGAAAAAAAGTTGAAAAGTTTGTTGTCCTCGAAGCTCCGCCATCCTGTCCAGAATGCGGCAAGCTCGGTCAGGTAAAAAATCGGCTTATGTCCCGATTCGTACAGGATTTAGTTTTTGGTAGAGATAGCGTAAAACGACGTATGGTTCTGTATGTGTTTCAAACCTACCTATGCCCAAGTTGCGGTCACGAGTTCGGATTGTATAAATGGCATCTGCATGGACGAAAATGGGGTTGGAACGTCGTAGCCTACTTCATCTACCATATCGTGGGGTTGCATGTCCCGCAACGCACGATGCAGCATAGCTTGAACCGACTGTTCGGTTTCGATTTTAGTGCACAAAACATGAACGAATTCAAGACCAAAGCGGCTGACCATTATTTGGCTACCAAAAAGAAAATTCTGGAACGGATCGTTCATGGTGAGCTCATTCACGCCGACGAAACCCGAGCGAACATCAAAGGACATCCGGCTTACGTGTGGGTTTTGACTAATCACAAAGAGGTGGTATATGTCCTTGCCGAGAACCGTGAGGCTGAAACTATCCAGACGTTGCTAAAGGATTTTAAGGGCGTTCTGGTGTCTGATTTCTACGCCGCCTACGACTCCATAGATTGTCCCCAACAAAAATGTCTTATCCACCTTATGCGCGATCTGAACGAGGAGATTTTGAACAACCCATTCGACCAAGAGATGAAATCGATCGCTATTGGATTCGCTGAATTATTGAGGCCGATGGTGGATACTATAGACAGACACGGACTAAAAAAATATTTTCTGCGCAAGCACCTTATCAAGGTCGATCATTTTTTCAAATTCCTCGATGCCACAGATTTCAAAAGCGAAGCGGCGCTGAAATGCAAACAGCGATTTGAGAAAAACCGGGACACACTTTTCACGTTCCTGCGTTACGACGGAGTTCCTTGGAACAACAATAATGCCGAACACGCCATCAAGGCATTTGCTAACCTGCGCAATGTAATGAGAGGGACAGCTTCCAAAAAAGGGATTGAAGAATATCTGACTCTTTTAAGCGTAGCCGAAACCTGTGAATACCAAGGACTCGACTTTCTTTCTTTTCTCCGTTCAGGAGAAACCGATATTGAGTCTTTCGCGAAAGGTCGTCGCCGGTACACCAAGCCCAAAAACGACCAATCAGAACTTAGCCCCATTCCCCGTACAATACGCTCCTCACCATGAACATCATCACCTTCCCCAACAGCCCCTACCGCCTGCACCAGCCGTTCGAACCGGCGGGCGATCAGCCCACGGCCATCGCGCAACTGGTGGAGGGACTCAACGACGGACTGGCGTTCCAGACGCTACTCGGTGTGACCGGTTCCGGCAAGACATTCACCATGGCGAATGTGATCGCGCGCACCGGGCGGCCTGCGATTGTCATGGCGCCGAACAAGACGCTGGCGGCGCAGCTGTATTCCGAGTTGCGCGATTTCTTTCCCGAGAACGCGGTGGAGTATTTCGTTTCCTATTACGACTATTACCAGCCCGAGGCTTATGTGCCGTCGCGCGATGTGTATATCGAGAAGGATTCCAGCATCAACGACCAGATCGAGCAGATGCGCCTGTCGGCCACCAAGTCGCTGCTGGAACGCGAAGACTCCATCATCGTGGCGACGGTGTCGGCGATCTACGGCATCGGCGACCCGGTGGATTACCACGGCATGATCCTGCACTTGCGCGAGCACGAAAAAGTGGCGCGGCAGGACGCGATCAAGCGCCTCACCGAGATGCAGTACGAGCGCAACGATGTGGATTTTCAGCGCGGAAACTTCCGCGTGCGCGGTGACGTGATCGATATCTTCCCGGCGGAAAACAGTGAACATGCGCTACGCCTGACGCTGTTCGACGATGAGGTTGAAACGCTGTCGCTGTTCGATCCGCTCACCGGCCACATTCTCACCCGCGTGCCGCGCTACACCGTTTATCCCTCCAGCCATTACGTTACGCCGCGCAGCACGGTGCTGGATGCAATCGAAACCATCAAGGTCGAACTGGCCGAGCGCATCGCATTTTTCCAGAAGGAAAATAAACTGGTGGAGGCGCAGCGCATCGAGCAGCGCACGCGGCACGATCTTGAAATGCTCAACGAGATCGGCTTCACCAAGGGCATCGAGAATTACTCGCGCCACCTCTCCGGGCGCAAGGCAGGCGAGCCGCCGCCCACGCTGCTGGATTATTTGCCGCCGAACGCGCTGATGTTCATCGACGAGAGCCACGTCACCATTCCGCAGATCGGCGGCATGTACAAGGGCGACCGCGCGCGCAAGGAGAACCTGGTCAACTACGGTTTCCGCTTGCCGTCCGCGCTGGACAACCGCCCGTTGCGCTTCGACGAATTCGAGCGCGTGATGCGCCAGAGCGTATTTATTTCCGCCACACCCTCCGTGTACGAAGCCGAGCATGCCGGGCAAGTGGTGGAACAAGTGGTGCGCCCGACCGGGCTGGTTGACCCGCAGATTGAAGTGCGTCCCGCTACGCACCAGGTGGACGACCTGATGTCCGAGGTCAGCCTGCGCGTGAAGCAGGGCGAGCGCGTGCTGGTCACCACGCTGACCAAGCGCATGGCGGAAGACCTCACCGATTATTTTTCCGAGCACGGCATCAAGGTGCGCTACCTGCACTCCGACATCGAAACCGTGGAGCGTGTGGAAATCATCCGCGACCTGCGCCTCGGCATGTTCGACGTGCTGGTCGGCATCAACCTGCTGCGCGAGGGGCTGGATATTCCCGAGGTGTCGCTGGTGGCGATACTCGATGCCGACAAGGAAGGTTTTCTGCGCTCCGAGCGCTCGCTGATCCAGACCATGGGCCGCGCCGCGCGCCACATCAACGGCAAGGCGATCCTGTATGGCGACAAAATCACCAACTCGATGCGCCGTGCCATCGACGAAACGGATCGTCGCCGCATTAAGCAAATCGCGCATAACAGCGCACACGGCATCACCCCGCAGGGCGTGGTTAAGCGCATCAAGGACATCATCGAAGGCACGTATGACATGGATGCCGAGCGCAAGTCGCTGAAGATCGCGCAGACCCAGGCCAAGTATCTGGCGATGAGCGAAAAAGAAGTCTCCAGGGAAATCAAGCGGCTGGAAAAGGAAATGCTGCAAGCCGCGCGGAATCTGGAGTTCGAGCATGCTGCCGAACTGCGCGACCAGTTGAAAAAACTGCACGAGAGCGTGTTTCTATCGCCGCTGTGAATTTATTCCGGATTATCCATTAAACCGAAAACAGCGTCATTCCCGCGAAGACGGGAATCCAGCGAGACAAACACTCCGCAAGGCGGGCAACACGATTTTGTCCCGCTATGCGGGGATTGTTTAATCAACTGGATTCCCGCCTTCGCGGGAATGACCAGGTTAATGGATTATTCAGGTCTACCATACGAGCCAAAATAGTTGGCGTTCCTACAACGTCACGTTTTGCGAGTGATGCGGCTGTTGCAGATAATGCATGGATTGCATCTCGGTCAGGCGGCTGGCGGTGCGGGAAAACTCGCCGGATGCCACGCCATCGGTGTAAATCTCTTTCGGCGCGGCTGCCGATGAAGCTACCAGCCGGACATTGTTGTCGTAAAGCACATCCACCAGCCAGGTAAAGCGCCGCGCCTCGGCGGCATGCTCGGCGGTCATTTGCGGGATGTGCGATAAAAACACCGTAGGGTAGCGGTGGGCAATCACCAGATAATCTTCCTGCGCGTGCGCCCCGCCGCACAGCTCCCTGAAATCGAACCACACCACAGTGCGCGCGGCTTTCTTCGCCGGAATCAGGCGGCCCTGAATTTCGACATGCTGTTCACTGCGCTGCGTCCCCGCGGCTATTTGTTCGAATAACGTATCCATGCGCGCTTCGCTCGCCGCATCGCCAGCAGCATCGGTAGCTACGATGAATATCGGCTCACGGGTTGTCTTCCTCTGGCGGTAATCGCTGCCGCCATCCACGTTTATCACCTTCAGCTCGCGCTTGAGCAGATCAATCGCAGGCAAAAAGTTTTGCCGCTGCAAACCGTGCGGATACAGGCCATCGGGCGGATAGTTGGAAGTGGTCAGCAGCACCACGCCGCGCTCCAGCATCGCCGCCACCAGCCGCCCCAGAATCATCGCGTCGGCAATGTCGTCAACATGAAATTCGTCCAGGCACAACACGCGGGTGGATTTGGCAATCATGTCGGACAGGGCGATCAGCGGGTCTTTTTTCTCGGCCAGCAACTTCATCTCGTGATGAACTTCAGCCATGAAATTATGAAAGTGGATGCGGCGTTTGCGGCGATACGGCAGGCAGGCGTAAAACGCATCCATCAGAAAGGTCTTGCCGCGCCCGACCCCGCCCCAGAGATACAAGCCGTGGGGCACATCCGGGCTGAGCAGGCTGCGCCCGAGGAACTGGTTGCGCTTGGCTTTGAACTCCATCAACTGGTGCCAGAGCGCATCCAGTTCATTAATCGCGGCAGCTTGGGCAGCATCATAAGTAAAGCCCGGCGATTCACTGTGGGTCTGGTACCAGGCCTTGGGGCTCATGCTGCCGTCAGAGGGAATGGCAATGATGTGTTGAGGCATGGCCCGCTCTTAAGGATTATCAAACATCGAATTGCAGGCGCGCCAGCCGCGCGTAAAGCCCGCTCTGTTTGCGCAAATCCGCAGGCGTGCCGGTTTCGACGATGCGCCCGTGTTCCAGCACCACGATGCGGCGGGCCTTCTGCACGGTGGCCAGCCGGTGCGCGATGATGAGCGTGGTGCGCCCCTGCATGGCGGCGTTCAGGCCTTCCTGCACCAGGATTTCGGATTCCGCATCCAGCGCGCTGGTGGCTTCGTCCAACAGCAACAGCGGTGCATTTTTCAGGATTGCCCGCGCGATGGCGATGCGCTGACGCTGCCCGCCCGACAAGCGGGTGCCGCGTTCGCCCAGGAATGTCTGGTAGCCTTCCGGCAAGCGGTTGATGAATTCTTCCACCTGCGCCGATTTGGCGGCAGCCATGACTTCTTCGTCGCTGGCAGCGGGGCGCCCGTAGCGGATATTCTCCAGCGCATTGGCCGAGAAGATCACCGGGTCTTGCGGCACGATAGCGATCTTGTCGCGCAGGTCGTGCAATGAAAGCTGGCGAATATCCTGCCCGTTGAGGCGGATGCAGCCATCCGTCACGTCGTAGAAGCGCAGCAGGAGCTGGAACAGCGTGGTCTTGCCCGCGCCGGAAGGGCCGACCAGTGCGACGCTTTCGCCGGGGGCAATGTCGAGCGTGATGTTGTCCAGCGCGGCTGTTTGCAATCGCGCCGGGTAGCGGAAGGTGACCTGCTCGAAGCGGATCGCCGCTTGCAGGGGTTGCGGCAGTGGTTGCGGCGTTGCCGCTTCGGCGATGGTGGGCTGCGCATGCAGCAATTCCAGCAGGCGCTCGGTTGCTCCCGCCGCGCGCATTACATCGCCCCACACTTCTGCCATCGTGCCCACGCCGCCCGCCACCAGTACGGCGTAAAGGACGAACGAGGCCAGTTGCCCGCCGGTCATGCTGCCTGCATGCACCTGGTTTGCGCCGATCCACAGCACGAAAATGATGGTGCCCATCACCGCTGTGATAATCAGCGCCGTCATCTCCGAGCGCACGCGGGTGCGCCGGATCGCGGTGACGAAGCTCGCTTCCGCGCGTTCGGCGAAGCGCGCTGTTTCGCGCTGCTCCTGCGTATAGGCCTGCACCGTCGGTATCGCATTGAGTATTTCGCCGGCCAGCGCCGAGGCATCGGCAATCTTGTCCTGCGATTCGCGCGAGAGTTTTTTCACTTTACGGCTGATGGCAAAGATGGGCAGCATCAGCAATGCCATCAGGCCGAGATTCAGGGAGAACAGATAAAAACTGGTCACCGCCAGCATGACCATGCCGCCGGCAAACTGGAACAGGCTGCGCAAGCCCATCGAGATGGAGCTGCCTATCACGGTCTGGATCAGCGTGGTGTCGCCCGTCAGCCGGGAAAGCACTTCGCCGGTTTGCAAGGTCTCGAAAAATTGCGGCGACTGCGCCAGCACCCGCGCATACACCGCGCTGCGCAAATCCGCCGTCACCCGCTCGCCTACCCACGACACGGTGTAATAACGCGCCGCCACGGTCAGCGCCCACAGGCTCGCCAGCCCGAACAATGCGGCGAAGTGCCCGTTCAGGCTCAATGCGCCCAACATACCGTCACGGGTATTTTCCCGTTGTCCGAAACCAAAATCGATCAGGTCGCGAAACGCCAGCGGCACCAGCAGAATGGTGGCGGAGCCGAGGCACAGCAGCATGAAAGCCAGCGCGATACGCACGCGATAGGGGCGCAGGAAAGGCCACAGATCGTGCAGGAAAGATAAGCGTCGCGTGACGGCGGGCAAGGTTGGATTGGAGAAGGGCATCTTTTTTGGCTGGAAGAGGTACGCTGTATTTTCCCATTTTCTGCTGGTTAGCGTTGCACCAGATTAAAAGCAGCGCCTTTTAGGTACAGCTATCACAACGCACTGGAGGCGCCATGAAGTGGTTTAATTGAGAGGACAAAAAAACCGCACGGTGCGAACCGTGCGGTTTTTTTTAACGCCTTACTACCGGATGATCAGTTCGGCGTATGTTGTGTTTCGATCTGCACCAACGGCTCGCTGCTTTCCATGTTGTAAACCTCACGCGGGCGTGAGCGGCGGCGCGACTCAGTTGGCGCGGTTTCGGCCTGCTGGGCGGTCACGGCAACGGCAGCGCGTTTGGTCGGGTCGGTTTCGATCATCACCAAACCGCCACCGATTATCGGCGCGCTGGCCTGAGCCGGTGCGGGAGCGGCTTGCGCAAACTGGGCAACCGGTTCTGCCTGCCGCTCGGCAACGGGAAATTGCCGTTGTTCAGCAGGGGGCTGTTCTGCAGCCTGAACTGGTGCGGGAGTAGCTTGCACAAACTGGGCAACCGGTTCTACTTGCCGTTCAACAACAGGAGGCTGCTGTTCAGTGTGGTGCTGTTCCACAGCCTGGATGGCAGGTTGCTCCGCCGCTTCGCTGTGGCGCGCGGTTTCCATTTCACCCGTCGTTTCAAGCGCAAGTTGCTCACCCGTCACCGGCCCGGCTTGTTGCTCACGATGCTCGCGTTCGCGGCGTCCACCGCGCCGGCCGCGCTTGCGCCCTCCATCGCGGTTGCCGGCTCCTTCCGCTTGCTCCGGTGTGAGGGCGGCAGTTGGCGGCGCGCTTTCCAAAGCGGGAATTTTTTCATTCTCTATGCGTGGCGGGCGTGGTGAACGGGGCGGGCGTTCGGCACGCGGTTCCTGCGCTTTGGGAGCTGCTTGCGCCGGTTTTTCCGTGCGTGGCGCAGCTTCGTCGCGGCGCGGCTTGTTGCCACCTTCTGGGCGTTCGCGGCGGCTGCCATCCCTGTTTCCACCTTGGCGGCTGCCATCGCGGTCGCGGCGCGGCTGGCTGTGGGGCTTGGCTGCAGGCTTGGCGGCGGATTGTTCCGTAGCCGCCGGTTTGAGCCAGCCGAAAAGCCTCTTGAAGAAGGAGGGTTGTGCGGGTGTTTCAACTGCACGCATGGGAGCCGGTTGCGCCGGTGTGATGCCCTGCACCACCGCCAGCGGACGCTGTGCCTTGACGTCCTGAGCGCCATCCGTAGCGGCTTTGCCTTCTTCAGGTTTTTCCACCAGCTTGTAGCTGGCCTGCAGGTTTTCGCTGGTCATGTCGTCCTGACGCAGGCGGGCTATGTTGTAGTGCGGGGTTTCCAGATGCATGTTGGGAATCAGCGTGACGCTCACCTTCAGGCGCGATTCGATGTGGTGGACATCCGTGCGCTTTTCGTTGAGCAAAAAGGTGGCGACATCTATCGGCACTTGCACATGGATGGCGGCGCTGTGTTCCTTCATCGCCTCTTCCTGGATGATGCGCAGGATGTGCAAGGCGGAGGATTCGATGCCGCGGATGTGGCCGATGCCGTTGCAGCGCGGGCAAGGGCTGTAGCTGGTTTCTTCCAGGCTGGGTTGCAGGCGCTGGCGTGACAACTCCAGCAAACCGAAGCGCGAAATTTTGCCGGTTTGCACGCGCGCACGGTCATAGTGCAACGCATCGCGCAGGCGGTTTTCCACGTCGCGCTGGTTGCGGCTGCTTTCCATGTCAATGAAGTCGATCACGATCAGCCCGCCCAGGTCGCGCAGGCGCATCTGGCGTGCGATTTCGTCGGCGGCTTCCAGATTGGTGTTGAGCGCGGTCGCCTCAATGTCAGAGCCGCGTGTGGCGCGCGCCGAATTGATGTCAATGGCGGTGAGCGCTTCGGTATGGTCAATCACGATGGCGCCGCCGGATGGCAGGTTGACCTGGCGTGCGTGCGCCGACTCGATCTGGTGTTCGATCTGGAAGCGCGAAAATAGCGGCACATCATCCTGATAGCGCTTGATGCGGTTGACGTTGTTCGGCATCACCGTGCTCATGAAGGCCTGCGCCTGCTGGAAGATGTCGTCGGTATCGATCAGGATTTCGCCGATCTCCGGGTGGAAATAGTCGCGTATGGCGCGCACCACCAGGCTGCTTTCCAGATAGATCAGCGACGGCGCTTTCTCTGTTTTCGCCGCGCCCTCGATGGCATCCCACAATTGCTTGAGATAGTTGAGATCCCATTGCAACTCTTCCAGGTTGCGACCGATACCGGCGGTACGCGCGATGATGCTCATGCCCTGCGGTACTTCCAGTTGCGCCAGGACGTCGCGCAACTCGTTGCGGTCTTCGCCCTCGATGCGGCGCGATACGCCGCCGCCGCTGGGGTTGTTCGGCATCAGCACGATGTAGCGGCCAGCCAGGCTGATGTAGGTGGTGAGTGCGGCCCCCTTGTTGCCGCGCTCGTCTTTTTCCACTTGCACCAGCAGTTCCTGGCCTTCGCGCATTGCTTCCTTGATCGAGGGGCGGTTGCCGCTGCCGGGCTGGTAAAACTGCGGGGCTACTTCCTTGAACGGCAGGAAGCCGTGGCGGGTGCCGCCGTATTCGACGAAGGCTGCTTCCAGGCTGGGTTCGATGCGGGTGATGACTGCCTTGTAGATGTTGCTCTTGCGTTGCTCTTTGCCGGCGGATTCAATGTCGAGGTCAATCAGTTTCTGACCGTCAACAATGGCGACACGGAGTTCTTCCGGTTGTGTCGCATTGAATAACATGCGTTTCATAATATTTTCTCCCGCGCTCAGACACGGGCAGGACAAAGCTGCACACGGCTAACCGCGTGCGAGAATACGGGCCGTGCAAACAGTGCTGAAATTGGGATGCAGACGGTTGTCCAAGGTATTATGTTCTCGTTTCCAGCTTGTCATTAATTAGCAAGTGCCGCCGATTTTGTTGTAGGGGCGACACGATAAAAATCCACAGGTGCTTTGAGCGCGCAATTCAATTACCATCACTGCTTGATTTCCGGTGAGTGAGATTAACCGGGCGGGCTGCTGCTTCGTAGGCGGCCTGACTGCCTGCCATGCATTCGACGGGGAAAAAATGTACATCCCATTGTACGAAGGTGCACTCGCGCGGAGTATTATATTCAAAATGAAAGAGTTAAGCAAAGAATCTGTAACCTGGGCCGAGATTGACGAGGGAAGCACCGGTCAGCGCATCGACAATTTTCTGTGCAAGCACCTCAAGGGCGTGCCCAAGAGCCATATCTACCGCATCCTGCGCAGCGGCGAGGTGCGCGTCAACAAGAAGCGCGTGAACCAGACCTGCCGCCTGCAACTGGGCGACCAGGTGCGCATCCCCCCGGTGCGCGTGGCGGAACAGGCGGAGCGCGATTATGTTCCGGCGCTGGAATTCCCGGTTTTGTATGAGGACGACGCGCTGCTGGCGATCAACAAGCCGGCAGGGGTGGCGGTGCATGGCGGCAGCGGGGTGAGTTTCGGCGTCATCGAACAATTGCGCAGCGCAAGGCCGCAGGCCAAATTTCTGGAACTGGTGCACCGCCTCGACCGAGAGACTTCCGGCGTGCTGCTGCTGGCAAAGAAGCGCTCCGCGCTGACCGCGCTGCACGAGATCATGCGCGAGGGTAACAGCGACAAGCGCTACCTGACCTTGGTGCTGGGGCAGTGGAAAAACGCCAAACAGCACGTCAAGCTGCCTCTGCACAAATTCACCCGGCCGGATGGCGAGCGGCGCGTGATGGTGCGCGAAGACGGGCAGGAAGCGCATACCGTGTTTGCCCTGCAAAAAAGCTGGACGGAATTCAGCCTGCTGGAAGCACAGCTCAAGACCGGGCGCACCCACCAGATTCGGGTGCATCTCGCCCACCTCGGCTTCCCCATCGCTGGCGACGACAAATACGGCGACTTTGCGCGCAACAAGGAATTGATGAAGCAGGGGTTGAAGCGCATGTTCCTGCACGCGCACAGCATCGCCTTCGCTCACCCGCTCACGGGTGAGCCGTTGCGGCTGAGCGCGCCGTTGCCGGAGGAGTTGGAGAAGTTTATCGCGCGGCTGGATGCGGGTTCAGCAACGAAATGACGAAACCAAATGGCGTAAAACTGGGGTTGAACCTGCTATCAGCAATCCCGTGTGTGGCTGTGGTATCAACAATGTTGACACATGCTGCGTGTGCTTTTAAACTACCATTAGTCGAATTGCTGGAGGGGTTATCATGGAAGTCATCGTAAAGAAATGGGGCAACAGCGCGGCAGTGCGCATCCCGGCTGCGGTTATGGCAGCGGCGCATGTCGATCTGGATCAGCCTGTCGAAGTACGCGAGGAGCAGGGCCGCATTGTCATCGAGCCAATCCGCCGCAAGGTATACAAACTGGACGAGTTGCTTGGCGGCATTACCGGCAAGAACCTGCATCAACCAATCGACACTGGCGCGCCAGTGGGCAAGGAAATCTGGTAATGGTGCGTCGTTTCGTGCCGGATGCGGGCGATATCGTATGGTTGGAATTCTCACCGCAAGCCGGGCACGAACAAGCCGGACACCATCCCGCGCTGGTGCTCAGCCCAACCGCCTATAACAGCAAAACCGGAACGATGGTGTGCTGCCCGATGACTACCCAAATAAAGGGCTATCCGTTCGAAGTCATCATTCACGCAGAAGGCGCTAGTGGTGCAGTCCTGTCCGACCAAGTCAAAAATCTCGACTGGCGCGCGCGCAAAGCCACACCAAAAGGCAAGGCATCACCCGAAGAACTGGGCGAAGTGCGCGCCAAGGTTGCCACGCTGCTTGGAATACATGGAATTCGCGCATAACAACGACCTGCCACGACATAATGACAGGCTTTCTCCCTGACACCTATAGTGAGGTAAGTATTTTAGGCGCTGGAGTATAATGCTGCGGTTCGAGCTAGGGGAGGGCTATCCCCGATTATTAGGAAGAGAAGAAGATATTGAACATTATTAGTTTCGCAGAGTTAAATCTGGCGCCTGAAATCCTCAAGGCGCTAACCGAATCCGGTTACATCACCCCCACACCCGTTCAGGCGCAAGCCATCCCGATAGTGCTTGAAGGCCGCGATTTAATGGCGGGCGCGCAAACGGGCACCGGCAAAACGGCAGCTTTTGCGCTGCCCATTCTGCAAAAATTGCTGCCGCTTGCCAGCACCAGCACATCGCCTGCGCGCCACCCGGTGCGGGCGCTGATCCTGGTGCCTACGCGGGAGTTGGCGATACAAGTGGAAGAAAGTGTGGAGACCTACGCGAAACATACACGTTTGCGTTCGCTGGTGGTATTTGGCGGGGTCGATATCAAGACGCAGACACCCCACCTGAAAACGGGTATAGAAATTCTGGTCGCCACCCCAGGCCGCCTGCTGGACCACGTAGAGCAGAAAACGGTGCAGTTGAACCAGGTGCAGATATTGGTGCTGGATGAAGCGGATCGCATGCTGGATATGGGCTTCATGCCTGACTTGAAGCGCATCCTGGCTTTGCTGCCCAAACAACGGCAGAGCCTGATGTTCTCGGCCACGTTCTCAAATGAGATCAAAAAATTATCGGCAGATTTTCTGATTAACCCAAAACTGATTGAAGTCGCGCGCAGCAATGCCACCGCAGAAAACGTCACGCAAAAAGCTTACATGGTCGCCCAGGCGGACAAGCACGCCTTGCTCACACAACTGCTACGCGGGAGCGATGCGACACAGGTGCTGGTATTCACCAAAACCAAGATCACCGCCAGCCGCCTCGCCAGGCAATTGCAGCGCGAAGGGGTTTCCGCCGATGCCATCCACGGTGATAAAAGCCAGCTTGAGCGCATGCAGGCGCTGGATGCTTTCAAACAGGGCAAAGTTGCCGTCCTGATCGGCACTGATGTGGCCGCCCGTGGCCTGGATATTGACCAACTGCCCATGGTAATCAACTACGAAATACCCAGCGCCCCGGAAGATTACGTCCACCGCATCGGTCGCACTGGCCGCGCCGGCGCTTCCGGCGCAGCCATCTCGCTGGTATCGCCGGAAGAAGAAAAATACCTGAAGGAAATCGAAAAGCTGATCAAGCACGAGATTCAAAAGGAAAATGCGGTTGTGCCCCAGCAAGCGGCGAGGACAGAGAGAGCGCCGCGCGGTGAACATCATGAACGTCAGGAACGCAGCTACACACCGCGCCCCGCAGCACCGAAAAAACCAAGCCATGATCCATGGTTCGACAAACCTTACGAACCCACTGGCAGCGCCACCACTAACAGCCAGCCAGCTCACTCTGCCAGCAAGCCAAAAAGAGAAGTCGCGGCGATACTGGTGCGTCGTCAAAGCTAAAAAACTCTGCATTTAAGTATAAAATAAGCTAGGCAAATCCGCTTATTGCAATCGCGTGAATTCTCGCTGGATGTGGTTTTCAAGGTGCTGCGATTTTCAAATTCCATCAAGGACGAATCCCTTTGACCCCGCAACAGTTCATCCAGAAGTGGCAAGGCAGCACGCTTACCGAGCGGCAAAGTTATCAGGCGCATTTTGCCGATTTGTGCGCGTTGGTCGGTGTGGATGCTCCTACACCCGCTACGGCAGACACCTACTGCTTCGAACGCGGTGTCGCCAAGACAGGCAGTAAACATGGCTGGGCGGACGTATGGAAAAAAGGCTGCTTTGGCTTCGAATACAAAGCGCCGGACAGAAACCTCGATGCCGCGCTCAAGCAACTGATGACCTATGCTCTGGCGTTGGATAACCCGCCGCTGCTGGTGGTGTGCGACACACAGATCATCCAGATACACACCCACTTCACCAACGCGCCTTCAGAAGTCCACACCATCGCGCTGCAAGACATCGGGCTGCCGGATAACCTCGACAAACTGCGCTGGCTGTTCACCGCCCCCGACAAATTTCACCCGCAACGCACCATCGCGCAGATCACCGAAGAAGCGGCGGGCAAGTTTGCCGATCTGGCGCAATCGCTGAACAGCCGGGGCCACGCCCCGCAACAAGTGGCGCACTTCCTCAACCAATGCCTGTTTTGCCTGTTCGCCGAAGATGCGGGGCTGCTACCCGCAAAGATGTTCGAGCGGCTGCTCGACAAGAGCCAGACCGACCCCGCCAAACTTTCCACACGTCTTGAGGCGCTGTTCGCCTCCATGCAAAAGGGCGGCGACTTCGGCGCGGACGACATCGCCTGGTTTAACGGCGGGCTGTTTGAGAAAATTGTAGGGGCGCAATTCATTGCGCCCTTGCTCGACATCGCCGAAATTAAAATATTGTATGAAGCCGCCAAGCTCGATTGGAGCGGCATCGAACCGTCCATCTTCGGCACGCTGTTCGAGCGCGGCCTCGACCCGAAAAAACGCTCGCAACTCGGCGCTCACTACACCGACCAACAATCCATCATGCGCCTCATCAACCCGGTGATCGTCGAACCGCTCACGGCGGAATGGGAAGCAGCGAAGCGCATCATCGCCGAGTGCGTGGCACTGTACGAGAAGGGCGGCAAAGGTTCGAAGAATGCCATGCAAGAAGCGCAAGGTGCATTCATCGCCTATCTCGAACGTCAAAGTGCTCGACCCCGCCTGCGGCAGCGGTAACTTTCTCTACCTCGCCCTGCGCGCGCTGAAAGACCTCGAACACAAAGCCAACCTCGAAGCCGAACAACTCGGCCTGCATCGCCAGGTCAGCATCGAAGTCTCGCCCGCCAACGTGCTGGGCATCGAACTCAATCCTTATGCTGCCGAACTGGCGCGCGTCACCGTGTGGATAGGCGAAATCCAGTGGATGCTCAAGAACGGCTACCCCATCCGCAAAAACCCTATCCTGCAACCGCTTGACCATATCGAGAACCGTGATGCACTTCTTGCCCCTTCCCCCTCTCAGGGGGAAGGTTGGGATGGGGGTGCAATCGTCGAGGCGCATTGGCCCACCGTCGATGCCATCATCGGCAACCCGCCATTCTTGGGCGGCAGCAAAATGCGCGGCGAATTGGGCGACGAATACACCGAGGCCCTGCGCAATGTGTATGAAGGCCGCGTGCCGGGCGGTGCGGACTTGGTTACATACTGGTTCGAGAAAGCGCGCGCGCAAATCGAAGCGGGCAAGTGTCAGCGCGCCGGATTGGTTGCGACAAACTCCATACGCGGCGGTGCGAACCAGAAAGCGCTGGCGCGCATTCTTGACAACACCAGCAGAGCCGCCGATACTGTCAACCACTATGACGACCATGACTTTCGACACGCTGCAACTGACCAACTTGCTCAAGCAAGCGGGCATCCCGGCGGAACAAGCCGAGGCCGTAGTTCGGGTGATCGCGGAAGCGCAAACCAGTCTGGTAACGAACGAACATCTGGACAACCAACTGGAGAAAGCCCTCGCGCCGCTACGCACGGACTTGGTAGTGCTCAAATGGATGATGGGCGTACTTCTCGCCAGCGCGCTCTCGCTGGTGGTAAAAACCTTCTTTTAACTCCCCTTCGTATTTTCAACGCCTGGAGCGATGAACCGTGGATCAACGACGGCGCAGCGGTGAGGGTGTCGCTGGTGTGCTTCGGCAACATTGAAGGTGCAATACTGGATGGCAATACAGTTGAAACCATCCATGCCGATCTGACCTCAGGCGAAGGGCTGAATCTCACTCAAGCCAAGCAGTTGAAAGAGAATGCGGGTGTGTGTTTCATGGGAGCGTCTAAAAAAGCGCCATTCGACATTCCCGGCGAGTTAGCGCGGCAATGGCTCAAGCTGCCCAATCCAAACGGCAGACCGAACAGCGATGTGGTGCGCCCGTGGGCAAATGGAATGGATATTACCCGTCGTGCTTCTGATACTTGGATTGTGGATTTTGGCACGGATATGAGTGAAGCCGATGCCGCGCTGTATGAAACTCCGTTTGAATATGTGGTGCAACACGTCAAACCAGAGCGTGAGAAGAATAACCGCGAGGCTTACCGAAAATACTGGTGGCGTCACGCCGAAGCGCGCCCAGGGATGCGCGCCGCTCTCAAAAACTTGCCACGTTATATTGCTACGCCGCACGTTTCGAAGCATCGAGTCTTTGTGTGGGTCAATGCTGCTGTGTTACCTGACCAAATGCTTATCGTGACCGCGCGCTCCGACGACACCACCTTCGGCATCCTCCATTCGCGTTTTCACGAGTTGTGGTCATTGCGTATGGGGACGTGGATGGGAGCAGGCAATGACCCGCGCTACACGCCGACCACCACCTTTGAAACTTTTTCATTCCCCGAAGGGCTGACACCCAACCTCGCGCCAGCCAATCACAACAACCCCGCAGCCGCCGAGATTGCCGCAGCCGCGCAGAAGTTGAACACATCACGCGACAACTGGCTCAACCCGCCTGAATGGGTGGATTGGGTGCGCACACCGGAAGAAGAAAAGGCAGGCTATCCCGCACGCCCCGTTGCCAAGACATGCCCTCTCCCCAACCCTCTCCCGCACGCGGGCGAGGGGGCGAACGTGAAAAGCAATTTGTCTTACGAAGCCGACCTGAAAAAACGCACCCTGACCAATCTCTATAACCAGCGTCCTGCATGGCTGGACAACGCACACAAGACGCTGGATGCCGCCGTCGCCAAGGCTTACGGCTGGAACGACTACACGCCGGAGATGCCGGACGAAGAAGTTTTGCGGCGCTTGCTGGTGTTGAATTTGGCGCGTAGCTAACTGCGATGAAGCAGCATGCTGAATCTCTTGTCGCACGCTTAAAAGACCCCAGCCGTTGGCCTGGGTTCGGAACCGTTGAGCACTTAGACCTGTTACATAAGTTGGCGGACGAAGCCAAAGGGAGAGGTACTACAGACGGTTATCTTGCTGCCATGCTCATCATTCACCAGCTCACGGAAGAAGTGATAAAGGTTCTGATTGATGATGCTGACTTTTATACGCAACTGAGGCTATATCCGCTTCCCCTCAATCCGAGGAGAGCTAAGGAGAAGGGAACGTTTGGCCAATATTGGTACGACTTGAAGTCAACGGTGTGGTTTCAGAACAAGAAATTTATTGTGGAGGATGCTGAGCGTATTAACAGAATTCGAAACTCGATAGTCCACGGATTGGCCAAACCTGATGCTCTTTCAGTCGTGGAGCAGAACGTCACCGAAGCTTGGAAACTCTACAGCACATTATATTTTCTGGCCCTTGAGGCTCACATGGTGTTTCAATCTGACTTCCGGGATATTTATCAAGACCCAGACTGGCCTCCCAAAGATGCCATTATTCTGCGTGACGATGGCTCCTATCTCGCATAACTTGGGATTAAAGGTATCAATATTTTAGAGAGATAAAGGCGATGACCAAACCGCTTAATCAAAATTTGGCAGTAAAGTTTGGCGATTGCGATGCCGGATGGATCAGCATGCTGTTGACCTATGGGGAAAATTCCCTGACTGTCCGGTTGAGCCATATTTATGATCCGCTTCCGGATATGCTGGCCTGGCTGGAGGCTATTGTGATTGGTGTTGAAGAGTGCGGGTTCTGTGTTGACGAGGAGGGAGCTTTCGTAAACTTCTCGGCGCACAAGCAGTTGCGAGCAGATGACCAATCCCGTGTCTACACGGTACTCAACGTTGCGCCGCAGTATGATGTGCAGCCTTTGCAAGCAATCATGCCGACCACTGATCTGGTGGCAGTTTTCTACCGCGCCTTCCGTGAGTTCGCCGATTCGTCGGAGTATGTGAGGACGCAATGGGAATATTTGACGCTTGAACAAGTAATGTATGAACAATTCGGAATGACAGCGAGTGCCTGGATTGATTCTGTGATCTCGCTCGAATCCCGCCAGTTGCAAATGGCGCTTTGGCGGCTTGATCCGCAGATTCTCGTTAATCCGGAAAACTGTCTGGACGACATCGGCACGGAAGCCGAGCTCATGGAGCTCACTGGCAAGACGATAGGTGAGGCTGGTGGATTGCCTTGTTATTGGCCACTGCCACAGGATATATGGGGGCAATACACGAATAAAGATGAACAAGCTCAGCGCAAGTTTCTGGAAGAGTACTTGCCAGAACAGATCGGTTCATGGAGCGGTACACCTTGGCGCAAAATGCGCTCATCGCTCATTGAGAACTGGTTAGATGCAGAGAGTTCAGAACCTTGGGCATACTGGAAAAGATGGCTGGCCTGAAAGGATGCGCCCTTATCTCTGCAATACTCCGCAAATTGTGGGATGGTATTTGTGGGTGCTAAATCTGGTGCGGGCATGACGATGAACGTAAGCACCACAGAGCCTTTGCTGATTTTGCCTGCACGGTTGGGTTGGGTGCTGGGCAGATCGTTTATATACGGTAACAGAGGCTCTAATCTGCCGACAGAGCAAATGTTGAAGTTTATTCCTGCGCTTGAATGCGGCTTGGAACTGGCGGGAGAGCATGGCGACATCGTGCTGGACTTGAAGGCGCTATTTGAATCTGCGCGCAAGCCGGGCGGTTACTTTCTGCTGACTTGCGAGTGCGGCTATGCAGACGATGCCGACATTAAGGAGTTGATTTTCGTTCAGCACCCGTCGCCCGATATGATTGCGTGGGAGTTGGATATACAAGGGCTGCGCTCCGCTTTGGTAAAGGAGGCGTGGCTCACTCATCAGGATGGATATGTGCGTTTGATTTTTGATCGCAGCCAATATGTAGCCGATTTGCACCGCATGGTAGTCGATGTGCAGCAGGCGAATAAAGAATTGGAACTGTATGAGTTGGCGGGGAGAGGAGACTATGGTTTCGTTGAGGAATTGCTGGCATTCGATTTTGATGCGCCCATCGTAGCCGAAGCGATCTTTCCGCCGGGCAGTCATCTGGAATTCAGGCTGGAGGGAGATGAGTATTGCTGGCTCAATGGCAAGAAGCTGAAAGGCTGGCCGCCGCATTATTATCCGTGCTGGGAAATCAATCGTGCATTCAAGAAATGGACGCAATTTTTCCAACGTGGGTATGCCGGAAATCCGAACCTGCTCTATTTGCCAGATGAAAATGATCGCGCTGCCTGCGATGCGGCGGGAAATGAATTGGCGAAAATGTTGCAGAAGGGTATTGATGAAAGCGGTAATTCACCGCAGGTAACGGTGAGCTACAGCCCTTGCTTGCTGCCAGCAATTACGAGGGCGTAACAGCGAAATGACTGCTCAAATTCCAGATAGCTTGAATATTGAGGGGATACCTTCAATGATTAAATGCGATATGGTCATTGAGCCACACCCAAGGATTATTAGATTGGACGAGGCGGCGGCAAGCGCATCCTGTCCGGGGGCATTCTCGACGAGCTGCCATCGCGATTTTCTGGCGAGTTGGGCTATCAAAGATGGCAAGTTGTACTTGATCGATGTCATCGGCATTTACAACTTGATTGGCGAGGAGTTGCTGTTTGCGGAATGGTATAACGGCACTATCCGAGCCGGAGCAGGGAAGTTTTTTCGCGGCTCAAGGTTTGGCTATGACTTTAGGTGTGAACGAGAGTTTGAAATTGGAGTGAAGGACGGCGTGGTGATTGAGATGCAGGAAAGAAAGTATGACGAATCAGGTCGCCAGACTAACGTAGAGACCGATGCGCTGCCGCCCTATGAAGGCGAGCTTCCATCTTGGATAAGAAGCAGGTAGGTAAATCATGCTGACCATATCCAGAGAAGTACCCGTAAAAGTCGGGAAACATGCCTGGAATGTTTTTCCGCTGGAGGCATTCGGTTTTCTGCTGGGTAGCAAAGCTGATAGCGTTGTGTATGCCGCGCTGCCTTGCTCGAAAACCCGGCGCTGGCATGAATTCGAAGATCGCTGGAACGGAATGGAGGCCAATATCGAAAAGGCTCGCTCTGTCGCCAAATTGTTCGATATGGAGGTCGTAGGCTTCTACGCATCGACCGACAACTTTGCTCAAGATGACCTCGATAATTTTCCGATTCCTTCGTTCATTGCGAGCGCCAGCATGGAATTGCTCATGGTGTATCGAATGGTCTGTTGCCCCCAATGTTCATCGACCGCATTCAGATACGGCAACCGATGGCTGAAGCGCGATGAGGAATACCTTGTGCCGCATGGCAAACGGGTCAGCGATTCCATCAGCCAGAAAAGAATCCTGGCGGAATGGCGCAGGGTTTATGGTGCCGTGGACTATTCGAACCAGCCGATACTTGACGAGTGACTTATCAGCGCATTCAAGAAACACTTACGCGAATCGAAGCCGAGCATGGAGTGCGGATTATTTACGCTTGTGAGTCCGGTAGCCGTGGCTGGGGATTCGAATCTGCCGATAGCGATTGGGATGTGCGTTTTATCTATTGCCATCCGCGCGACTGGTATCTAAGCTGCTCTTGAGTTTGGATGAACCCACGCCTTCCGAAGTGGAGCGGTTGTGGCTGGATGAGGCAGAGCGTCGTCTTGAAGGCTACCGTGCGGGGCGCGTGCAGGGCATTCCTGCGGATGAGGTGTTTCGCGGCGCTATTTCCGACTTGTCGTGAAGGTCGAGTTTTTCCCCGATGCGGATGAGGAATTTCGCGAGGCTGCGCGGTATTACGAGAGCGAAGCTGCCGGGGTAGGTTTGTCGTTCATCGCTGCGGTGCATAAAGCGGTTGATGAGATAGCCGATTTCCTCTCGCTACGCAGGTTCAGCGGGCGGGTATTCGCAAGAAAGTGTTGCGTCACTTTTCGTACAGCCTTTTCTACGCGATTGAAACAGACACCATTGTTATTGTCGCTGTGGCGCATCAAAGAAAACGACCAAATTATTGGCGTGTTCGCTTGAAGTTCACGTAGGGCGCAA